>Ga0187810_10000053_pt1 | contig 54193 bp, 50 predicted proteins | sample NC_wetland_sal_i_9_FD_132963 | JGI IMG/M metagenome (GOLD analysis project Ga0187810, IMG submission 132963) | Wetland sediment microbial communities from Neuse River Estuary, North Carolina, USA - ASW_5 | ecosystem: Environmental > Aquatic > Freshwater > Wetlands > Sediment | place: USA: North...
ACGCGCAGAATCTCCGGCAAGACCTTGTCCAGCCGCAGATGGCGCGACGCGGCCTGCAGCGTGACCACGTCGAACGAATTGTCCGGAAACGGCAGTTCATGCACGTCGTGAATCACGCTTTCGATGCGAACGCCGTATTTCCCGGCGCGGCGCTGGCCCTCTTCCTGCATGTTCCGGCTGCGGTCGATCGCGGTGACGGAAATCTTCGGCTCTTTCCGCAACAGCCTTATGCCGATGTCGTTGGTGCCGGCGCACACATCGAGCACCTTGTAGCCGGGTTTCAGCTTGATCGTCCGGACGAACTGCCAAACCCATATTTCCCACAAGCCCAGGCTCGCGACGATGTTTCCCGGCCGGTAATATTTCGGCACATCCTCGAAAACCTTGGGGATCAATTCGCCCCAGGTGCGGGAAAACAGCGAGCGCCGGCGCTTTTCCCTTTGATTGAAGATTTCCGGCGTCATCGAAATGGAATCGACGCCGGTCATGACCAAATCTTTCCGATATAGAGCCCGCCCCTTCATCCGGTTCCCCCGAAGATCGCATGGATTATTGGATGGGTATCTGCCACGGATAGTAACGCCAATTCCGGTGAGAATTCCACGGTGAAGATGGGTAGCCGGAACGCCCCCTATCCATAAATCCGGAAATCTACCTATCCGCATGCGGGAATCTACGTATCCGGCAGGCGGCTCCTTTCTCCCGTCGAACCGGGCGGGGTTCATTCGGCCGCACCGCTTCCTCTAAGGCGCAACGCCGAGACGCTGCAGGCCCTGCCGCGACCGGGCGTCATCCGGATCAATCTGCAACGCCGCGCGGTAATCGGTTATCGCCCGGTCGCGTTGGCCGAGCTTCTCGAAGATCTCCGCCCTGGTCTCGACGATGCCGGCATTCCGCGGCGCAAGACCGACGGCCTTGTTGGCGTCGGGCAGGGCGTTCGTGTCGTCGCCTTTCAAGTGATAGGCCCAGGCCCGATTGATGAAGGCGTCGGCGTTATCGGGCGCGAGGGCCATCACGTGGGTATAGTCGGCAATCGCCATGTCGTAGTCGCGCTTGCCGTTATAGGCGATGCCGCGATTGTTGTAGGCGATGGCAAGGCTCGTCATGCTCTCGCTGCCCGCCTGGATGATGGCGGTGCAGCCTTTGATCCTGAGATCGGGATCATCGCCCGTGCAATAAGCCCAATTTTCCACTCTGGCTTTGTCCGCTTTGATCTGCTGCTCTTTGCGCTCCTCCATGCTGCTCTGCGCCCAAGCCGGGAGCGTGACGAGCACGCAAACCAGGCCGATCAAAATCCTTCGCATGCTCCCTCGCTCATGCCGATCGGGCAAGTATAGGCAGATCGCGGACAAACCGGCTATGATCCGGAGATGGCGAAAACCGCCGCCGTCACGCGTTTCGGCCTGTTCGATTACGGCTTCCGCACCTTCTTCCTGCTCGCGCCGCTTTATGGCGCGCTGGCGGTGGCGCTCTGGGTGCCGGCGGTGGTCGGCTGGTTCATGCCGCCGCTGGCGGTTTCGCTCGCGCTGCTGCACGCGCATGAGATGATCTTCGGCTTCGCCGGCGCGGCGCTCGCGGGATTCTTCCTGACCGCGGTGCCCAACTGGACCGGCGCGAAGGCGCTGCATGGTGCGCCCCTCGCCGGCCTCGCCGCCGTTTGGCTGGCCGGGCGCGTCGCCATGGCGGCGATCGGCCCGGTTCCGCCGCCGCTGGCGGCGATCGTCGATCTCGCTTTCCTGCCGATGCTGGCGCTGGCGGTGATCGGGCCGCTGCTCGCCGCCGGCAAGAAGCGCAACCTCGTGCTGCTGGTGCCGTTAGCATTGTTCTGGAGCGCGGATGCGGCGATGCAGGCGCAATTCGTCGGCTGGACGGCGGATTCCGCCACGCGCGGCGCGCGAATCGGCATCGACATCCTGCTGTTGTTCATGACCGTGATCGGCGGGCGCATCGTGCCGAGCTTCACCGCCAATGCGTTGCGCGAAGCGGGCGACACCGCTTTGCCGCGTTCCTTGCCGGCGCTCGACCGCGCCGCCATCGGCGCGATGGCGTTGCTGGTCGTTGCCGAAGCGGCGACGGGGATGAGCGCTGAAACCGGCGCGGTTGCGGCGCTCGCCTGCATCCTCAATGCCGCGCGCCTGGCGTTGTGGTGCGGCCACCGCACGCTCAAGGCCCCGATCCTGTGGGTGCTGCATCTGGGCTATCTGTGGCTGGTCGCGGGCCTCGGCTTGAAGGCGGCCGCCGCCTTGGGCGGCGCGGTGCCGGAGACGGCTTCGCTCCACGCGCTGGCGCTCGGTGCCGCCGGCACGATGATTTTCGCCGTCATGTCGCGCGCCGCCCTCGGCCATACCGGGCGCGCGCTCAAGGCGCATCCGTCGATCACGCTTTCCTACCTCCTGGTGTCGCTCGCGGCCGGCTTGCGGATTGCGGCGAGTTTCTCGGCGGACTCGTTCGTCTTGCTGCTGGGCCTGTCTGGCCTCGCCTGGATCGCGGCCGCGCTGCTCTTCCTGGCGGTCTACGCGCCGATCCTGATGCTGCGCGCCAAGCCCGGCGCATAGACGGCCAGGCGTCGCGCCGTCAGTCGCCGCCGGCCGCCTTGGCCGCTCGCGGGGGGAATCGCCGGCGCGCGAGACGATAACCGATCTCGCCGACGACGCCGCGCCGGAACAGCAGGACGCAAACCACGAAGATCACGCCCTGGATCACCGTCACCCAGGAGCCGAGCTCCGCCAGGTAGTTTTCCATCGTCACCGAGATGAACGCCCCGGCCACCGGCCCCCAAATGGTGCCCAAGCCTCCGATCAGCGTCATCAGCACCACATCGCCCGACATCTGCCAGGTCACGTCGGTCAGCGAAGCCAGCTGGAACACCAGCGCCTTGGTCGAGCCGGCGAGGCCGGAGAGGGTCGCCGAGATCACGAAGGCGAGCAGCTTGTAGCGGTCGGTGTTATAGCCGAGCGAGACCGCGCGCGGCTCGTTATCGCGGATCGCCTTCAGCACCTCGCCGAAGGGGGAATGCACCGTGCGGTGGATGACGGCAAAGCCGGCGATGAACACGGCCAGCACGAAGTAATACATCGTGAACGGCCGGTTGAGGTCGATCAGCCCGAGCAGCAGCCCGCGCGGCACCGCCTGGATGCCGTCCTCGCCGCCGGTGTATTTGGATTTGACCGCGTAGAAATAAACCATCTGCGACAAGGCCAGCGTCACCATCGCGAAGTAGATGCCCTGCCGGCGGATGGCGAGCCAGCCGATGACGAGGCCGAGCAGGCCCGCGACGCCGGTGCCGGCGAGGATGCCCGTGAGCGGCTCGAAACCCCAGGCGGTGACGGCATAGGCGGTGGCATAGGAGGCGCTGCCCATGAAGGCGGCGTGGCCGAAGGACAACAGCCCGCCGTAACCGATGAGCAGGTTGAAGGCGCAAGCGAACAGGGCGAAGCACAGGGCCTTCATCAGGAAGACCGGGTAGAAGAAAAACGGCGCCGCCACGGCCAGATCGCCAATCGTCCAGACGTGATCAGTAAGGCCAAACTGCATCAGATTACCTATCGCCTTGCCTTCCGCGCGGCGCTTCGCTAGCTATCGCCCCACGCCCGCGGTTGGCGGGCAATAAGAAGGGGCAGGCGCTTGAAGAATTGGAAAATGCCGCTGGCGGGTTTGATGGCGCTTGCTTTAGCCGGCGCCTTTGCCTTCCCCGCCGCGGCGCAAAGCCCGGCCAAGCCGCCCGCTCCGTCTGCCGCCCCCGCCCCCGCTCCGGCGGTTGCTCCGGCCGCGATCGTGCTGCCGGCCCCGGCCCAGGCGGCTTCGCTCTGCCGCGATAATACCGCCAACCCCAACCAGCGCATCGCCGCCTGCGGCTTGATCATCGAGGTCTATAAGGGAACGCCGGAAAGCCTGGCCATCGCCTATGCCAGCCGCTGCGCCGCCTATGACGCCAACGGCCAATATGCCCAGGCCGGCGCCGATTGCGACCAGGCGATCGCGCTCGATCCCACCAACGCCGACGGCTTCGCCACGCGCTGCAATCTGAACGACGACCAGGGCCAATACGACGCCGCCCTCGGCGACTGCAACCAGTCGGCCAAGCTCGACCCGAATTACGCCACCGCCTTCTTCAATCGCGGCCTGGTCTACGACAATTTGCAGCAATACGATAAGTCGGCCGCCGATTACGGCCAGGCGATCGCGCTCTATCCCGGCTTCACCAAGGCCTATTATCACCGCGGCGACGCCTATCTTGCCGCCGGCCGCTTCGACGACGCCATTCCCGATCTCACCCAAGCGATCAAGCTCGACCCCGCCTATGCCGACGCCTATATCGACCGCGGCGCCGCCTATGACGGCAAGGGCAAGCGCGCCCTCGCCATCGAGGATTACGGCCGGGCGCTCGCGCTCGACCCGGACGACCCGGCCACGCTCAACAACCGCTGCTTCGACCGCGCGGTGCTCGGCCAGTTGCAGCCGGCGCTCCAGGATTGCAACCAGTCGCTCAAGCTCCGTCCCGGCGACGACAACACGCTCGACAGCCGCGGCTTCGTCTATCTCAAGCTGAAACAGCCGGCGGCGGCGATATCCGATTACGACGCCGCGCTGGCCGCCAATCCCGAGCGCGTCAGCTCGCTGTACGGCCGGGGTCTGGCCAAGCGCTTGAAAAACGACCAGGCCGGGGCGCAAGCGGACATCGAAGCGGCCAAGCGGCTCGATCCCGGCATCGACAAGATCTTCGCTGCCTGGGGCGTCAAGGGCGGCTAGGCGGGCAAGGCGCGGCTCAGGCGAATTTCAGCTCGCGCGCGCCCAGGCTGGCGAAATAGCTTTCGACCTCGCGCGCGCTCACGTCTTTCAGGCTCGCGTGCTGCCAGCGCGGCTTATTGTCCTTCTCGACCACGATCGCGCGGATGCCTTCGAAGAAATCATGGCCCTTCATGACATGCTGGGTCATCCGGTATTCGAGCGCCAGCGCCTGTTCGACGCTCATGCCCCGGCCGAGCTGGAGCTGGCGCAACGTGATCTTGAGCGCAAGCGGCGAGGCGCGATCCATGGCTTGGCGCGCTTCCTGGGCCCAGTCGCCCGGTTCCTTCTCGAGCGCGCCTCGGATCGCTTCGACCGATTCCTCGGCGAATACTCGGTCGATTGCGGGCTGGATATCGTTCAGCGCGGCCGGGCCGGGATCCGAGGTAAATCGGGATATCGCCGCGTCCACCTGCGCGCGGGCGCGGCCGGGCTCGAACCGGATCGCGGCCAGGGATTCGACCAGGTCGTCGAGCCGCGCGCCGGGCACGAAATGCGTTCCGAACCCGCAATAGAGGCAATCAGCCGCGCCGATGCGCTTCCCCGTCAACGCCAGATAAAGCCCGACGCGGCCGGGGCAGAGCGTGAGGAAACGCGAGGCGCCGACGTCCGGGAACAATCCAATGAACACCTCGGGCATGGCGAATAGAGTTTTCTCGGTAACCACCCGATGCGACCCGTTCACCGAAATTCCCGCGCCGCCGCCCATGACGATGCCGTTCATCAGCGCCACATAGGGCTTGGGGAAGCGATGGACGCGCGCAACCAGCGAATATTCTTCGCGGAAGAAATCGGTCTTGTAGTCGCCCTCGCCCACCGCGCTGCGGCGCGCATCGTAGATCGCGCGCACGTCGCCGCCGGCGCAGAAGGCCCGCCCGCCCTCGCCCTTAACGGCGATGGCGTGGATTTCCGGGTCGCGTCCCCAAGCGACCAGTTGGGGATCGAAGGTGCGGTACATGGCGAGCGAAAGCGTGTTCAGCGCCTGCGGCCGGTTGAGGGCGATGAGCCCGAGCCCGCCCCGGCGCTCGATCCGGATGTCTTCCGCGGCCATGCGCAAATCATAAAGGCGCGGCAAGAGGTTGCCTAGGACGGCCGCGCTCCCTATGATCCGCCGCCATGGACGACCAGCCGAGACGCGGCCATACCGCCGCCAGCCGCAAGGATCGCGCGCCAGGGGCATTTCCGCGCACCCGCCTGCGCCGCAACCGGCGTTTTGATTGGTCGCGGCGCCTGGTGGCGGAGCATGTCCTCACGCCGGCCGATCTGATCTGGCCGGTCTTTGTCCATGACGACAAGGCGGCGCGCACGCCCATTCCCTCGATGCCGGGCGTGAACCGGCTTTCCATAGCGGCCTTGGTCGACGAGGCCGGTCAAGCCAAGGAGCTCGGCATTCCCTTGATCGCGCTGTTCCCGGCGACGCCGCCCGGCCTCAAAACGCCCGAGGGCGAAGAGGCGCTCAATCCCGACAATCTGGTCTGCCGCGCGGTGCGCGCGGTCAAGAAGGCGCATCCCGATCTGGGCGTGATGTGCGACGTGGCGCTCGATCCCTATACCAGCCACGGCCACGACGGCGTGTTGCGCGGCGACGAGGTCGCCAATGACGAGACCGTGGATATCCTGTGCCGCCAGGCGCTGGTCGAGGCCGAGGCGGGCTGCGACGTGATCGCGCCCTCCGACATGATGGATGGGCGCGTGGGCGCGATCCGCGACGCGCTCGACGCGGCCGGGCTGAAGCGCGTCCTGATCATGGCCTATGCCGCGAAATACGCCTCGGGCTTCTACGGCCCGTTCCGCGACGCGGTCGGCAGCAAAAGCGCGCTCGGCAAGGCCGACAAGCGCGGCTATCAGATGGACCAGGCCAATGGCGACGAAGCGTTGCGCGAGGTCGCGCTCGATATCGCCGAGGGCGCCGACATGGTCATGGTCAAGCCCGGCCTGCCTTATCTCGACATCGTCTGGCGCGTGAAAGAACGCTTCGGCATGCCCACCTTCGCCTATCAGGTGAGCGGCGAATACGCGATGCTCAAGGGCGCCATCGAGCGGGGCTGGCTCGATCCCGGCGTGGTGATGGAAACGCTGCTCGGCTTCAAGCGCGCCGGCGCGGACGGCGTGCTGACATATTTCGCGCTCGAAGCGGCGGGGCTGCTCAAGAAGGGCTGAGCGCGGCGAAGAACCGTGCGATGACCAGATCGTGCCACGCCGCGCCGCCCTGGCCGTGATAGCCCACATGCCCGCCGCGCGCGGTCAGTACGGGACGCAAGTTCGGATGCCGGCTCCAATCAACAGCGTCATAAGGTTCGTCCGGAACCCAGGGGTCGTCGCGCGCGTGCAACAGCAGCGTCGGCACCGCGATGCCGGGCAGGAATTGGCCCGACGACGCGCGCGCGTAATAGTCCTCGACGCCTTTGAAACCGGCGCGGCGCGCGCTGTAGACATGGTCGAATTCCCACACGCTGCGCGCGCCCATCACCGCTTCGCGCTCGGCCGGCGACAGCGCCACGCCCGGCGCCACCGCCTCGGCCTTCATGTAATGCAACAGATAGCGCTGATAAAAATGGTTGCGCCAACCGCCGAGGCGGCGGGCAGTGGCGGCAAGGTCGAGCGGCGCCGACACCACGGCGGCGGCCTTGAGCCGGGTTTCGCCGCCGCGTTCGCCCAGATATTTGAGCAGCAAATTGCCGCCGAGCGAATAGCCCACCGCCGCCAAGCCGCGCGCGGCAAGCTCGCCCGGCAAGACCGCGAAGATGCGGGCGAGATCGTCGCTGCTGCCGGCATGGTATTGCGTCGTGCAAAGCGGGCGCGAACGCCCCGCCCCGCGCAAATTGAGCCGCAGCACCGGATAGCCCTGCGACAGGAAATGCGCCGCGCTTTCGCGCATGTAGAAGCTGTCTTCGAGGCCGGTGAGGCCGTGGATCAAAACCACCAGGGGAAGCGAAGCATCCGCGCGCGGATGCCCGAGCATGGCGGAAAGCGTATCGCCGCTGCCGTCATTCAAGGGAATCAAAAGCCCTTCTTGCCGGTAGAGTTCGAGCGGCGCGCGGCATTTCACCATCACGCCGCGCATGGTCTGAAGGTCCGGCCCCCACCACGGCAGGCGCTGGCGGAAAATCGGCAGGTCGAGGGTTTGAAGCCGTGCGTCAGGCATGGCCGAGCAGAAACTCCCGCACGATCTCGATCTGGTCCGGCGCGGTCAGCGACGGCGCATGGCCGATGCCGGGAAACTCGACCAGACGGGCGCGCGGGCCGCGCTCCGTCATCGCCTTGGCATCGGCCGCGCGCAGGATGTCGGACTCCGCCCCGCGCAGCACCAGCACCGGGCAAGTGACGGCGTCGTAATATTTCCAGAGATTGATATTCCTGACGAACCAGCCCTTCTTGAACGGCGCCGCGATCTTGGGATCGTAGTTCATTCCGAGCCGGCCATTGGGCTTGGTCCGCGCGCTGTGCGCCGCCATCTTCCGCCAGATGTCGTCCGGCAGATCGCCGAAGCCGGCGAAAATCGAGCGCAAGCCCATTTCGAGCGCGGCCAGATCCTTGAAGCTCGGATCGAGACCGACATAGCGGCGTATGCGCTTCAGCCCCCGCTTGGCGATCAGCGGCCCGACATCGTTGATGACCAGCCGGCGGATGGGCGAATCCGGCCGCGCCGCCATCAGCATGCCGATGATGCCGCCCATCGAGGTGCCGACCAGATCAACGGATTCGACCGCGAGATGCTCGATCAGCGCCGCCATGTCGGCGAGATAGAGCGGATGGTCGTAGGCCATGGGATCGTCGAGCCACTGGCTGTGGCCGCGGCCGGCCATGTCCGGACAGACGACGCGGAAATCGGACGAAAGCGCCTGTGCCAGGATATCGAAATCGCGGCCGTTGCGCGTCAGGCCGTGCAGGCACAACACCGTGCGCGCCCGTCCATTCATTCCCTGGGGCCCCGCCCATTCGTAATAGGCCAGGCGGTGAGCGGGCGGTCCCGGGCAGTCGAGGGTCTTTTCAATCATCGCCACCCCGATAGAGTGCGCCGACGGTGACCGGCGTATCAAGACAGGTCATGGACGAGGCCCGTGCCATGATTTAAGAAATACGGGATTCAAGACTGGGGGCAAGAAACGCTTCGGTCCCCAGCAAGAAAAGGTAAGGACAAAATGGCCGTTAAAGGGCCGCTCTCGGGCATCACCGTCGTCGATCTCTCCCGCATTCTCGCCGGTCCCTACTGCACCTTCCTGATGGCCCAGCTCGGCGCGCGGGTGATCAAGGTCGAAGCTCCGGGCAAGGGCGATGACGCCCGCGAATACGGGCCCTTTCGCGGCGGCGTCTCCACCTATTTCGCCTCGGTCAACCGCGGCAAGCAGTCGATCGCGCTCGATTTGCGCAAGGACGCCGACAAGCGAATCCTCGACAAGCTCCTAGAGAAGGCCGACGTGCTGGTGGAGAATTTCCGCCCCGGCACCATGGAGAAATTCGGCTATGGCTGGGACACGCTCCACCCGCGTTACCAGCGGCTGATCTACGCCGCCGCCTCGGGCTTCGGCCATACCGGCCCGTTCTCCGGCAACCCGGCCTATGACATGGTGGTGCAGGGCCTGGGCGGCATCATGTCGGTCACCGGCCACAAGGGCCAGCCGCCGGTGCGGATCGGCATGTCGATCGGCGACATCGGCGCCGGGCTTTACGCCGCCATCGCGGTCAATGCCGCGCTGCTCCACCGCGAGAAGACCAGCGAAGCCACCAAGGTCGACATCGCCATGTTCGATTGCCAGCTGGCGCTGCTGGAGAACGCGATCATGCGCTACACCGTGACCGGCGAGATTCCGGGGCCGCTGGGCGCGCGGCATCCCACCATCACGCCGTTCGAGGCATTTTCCACTTCGGACAATTACATCATCATCGCCGCCGGCAACGACGCCCTGTTCAAGCAGCTGTGCGATACGCTCGGCCGGCCCGAAATGGCCCGCAACCCGGATTACGCCAGCAACGATCTGCGCTTGCGCAACCAGCCGCAATTGAAGGCCGAGATCGAGCTGCTGCTGCGCGCCAAGCCGGCTGCCTTCTGGCTCGATCTGTTCGACAAGGCCGGGATACCCTCCGGGCCGATCAACAACATCGCCCAGGCCCTCGCCCACCCCCAGGTGGAAGCCCGCGACATGCTGGTGACGGTGAACGATCCCGCCGCCGGCCCGCTCAAGCTCGCCGGCAATCCGCTCAAGATTTCGGGATTTGCCGAGCCTAAAGCGCACGATCCCGCCCCCAAGCTCGACGCCGACCGCGAAGCGATATTGAAGGAACTGGGACTTTAAGCCGCGCCCGTCCCGGCTTACACTCGGGCCAAAACCGGCATAAGTCTTAGGGAGCCCGCCAATGCTGCAAAACCGCTTGTCGCCCGTGCTCGACCCGCGCGCCTTGGCGCGCGAGATGTCGAACAAGCTCTTGATCGACGGCGCCATGGTGCCGGCGGTGTCGCGCAAGATCTTCAAGGTGGTCAATCCGGCCAGCCAGGAAATCGTCGGCGAAGCCGCCGACGGCGCCGCAGCCGATGTGGACGTCGCAGTCAAGGCCGCGCAGAAGGCTCAGAAGGCCTGGGCCAAGCTCGCGCCGCGCGAGCGCGGCAAGCTGGTGCAGGAATGCGGCCGCGTGCTCGGCGATCATGTCGAGGAACTGGCGCGGCTCATCACCTTGGAAACCGGCAAGGCGATCCGCACCGAGAGCCGGGTCGAAGCCGGGGTCTTCGCCGACATTCTGGTTTTCTACGGCGGGCTCGGCTCGGAATTGAAGGGCGAGACCGTACCCTTCAAGCCGGGCATGCTGACCATCACCCAGCGCGAGCCGATCGGCGTGGTGGGGGCGATCATCCCCTGGAACGTCCCGCTCCTGCTGATGGCGCTCAAGATCGCGCCGGCGATGGTGGCCGGCAATGCCGTGGTGGTGAAATCCGCCGAGGAGGCGCCGCTCGCCGTGCTGCGCGCCTGCCAGATCATGAATCAGGTTCTGCCGCCCGGCGTGCTGAATATTCTCTCGGGCGACGGGCCGCAATGCGGCGCGCCGCTGGTGGCGCATAAGGGCATCGGCAAGGTCACCTTCACCGGCTCGGTCGAGACCGGGAAAATGGTCTACGCCGCGGCCTAGCAGAAGCTGATCCCGGTGACGCTGGAGCTGGGCGGCAAGAGCCCGATGGTGGTGATGGGCGACGCCGATCTGGAGAAGGCGATCGAGGGCGCGATCGTCGGCATGCGCTTCACCCGCCAGGGGCAAAGCTGCACCGCGGCTTCGCGCATCTTCGTCCATGAATCCATCCACGATGCCTTCGTCGCGAAGCTCAAGGCCAAGGTCGATGCGATGAAAATGGGCGACCCCCTGGACGAGGCGACCGATATCGGCACGATCATCTCCAAGAGCCAATACGACAAGGTGATTTCCTATATCGAATACGGCGAGAAGAGCCCGGGCGCCAAGGCCAATAAATGCTCGGCCATGCCCAAGGACGCGAAACTGGCCAAGGGCTATTTCGTGCAGCCGGTGATCTTCACCGGCCTGTCGAACGACAACAAGCTCGCGCGCGAGGAAATCTTCGGGCCGGTGACCTGCGTCATCAAGTTCAAGGATTACGAGGACGCCATCCGTCAGGCCAACGACACCGAATTCGGCCTTGCCGCGACCATCTGGACCAAGGATCTTAAGACCGCGCTCGACGCCACCCAGCGGCTCGAGGCGGGATTGGTGCAGGTGAACCAGAATCTGGTGGTGCAGGCCAACATGTCCTATGGCGGCGTCAAGAGTTCGGGTCTCGGCAAGGAAGCCTCGCTCGAATCCATGCTCGAACACTTCACCCATAAGAAGACCATCATCCTCAACCTCAGTTGAAGAAAACCCGGCGTAAAAAAAAGGCGCCGCGGCGCCTCCGTTCGTCTTTTCGCCGGGTTGCGCTGGGATTTCTGGTTCTGGTGCTGGCCTTCGTCATCGGCGCGGGCGGCGTGGGTTATCTCTGGCTCAGAAGTTCGCTGCCGCAAACGCAGGGCCAACTGGTTCTGCCCGGCCTTTCCGCCGCGGTTTCGATCAGCCGCGACGCCAACGGCATTCCCACCATAACCGCGCAAAACGACCGCGACGCCGCCTTCGCGCTGGGATTCCTCCACGCCCAGGACCGGCTTTACGCCATGGATTTGATGCGGCGCTATGGCGCGGGACGGCTTGCCGAATGGTTCGGCGAGGCGGCGTTGCCGATCGACCGTTTCACCCGCATGCTCGGGCTCTACCGCGCGGCGCAAAAGCAATACGACGCGCTCTCGCCCGAGCTGCGCGCGGTGTTCGACGCCTATGCCGCCGGCGTCAACGCCTTCCTCGCCACGCGGCGCGGCGCGCTGCCGCCGGAATATTATCTGATCGGCGCCGCGCCCGAGCCTTGGACCCCGGCGGATTCGCTGGTCTGGGGCAAGATCATGGATTTGCACTTGACCGGAAATTATCGCGGCGAGCTGCAACGCGTGCGGCTGTTGCAACGGGTTTCGCCCGGCGACCTCGACGTGCTCTATCCCCCCTACCCCGATGACGCGCCGCTGCCTTCCGGCGAGCGTGCGCTGCTCGAGGGCTTGCCCGCCGACGCGTTGGCTGCCGCGCTGCCTCCCGGCGACGACCGGCCTGTGCGCGCCTCGAACAATTGGGCGGTCTCGGGAAAGCGCAGCCGGTCGGGCAAGCCGATCCTCGCCAACGACACGCATCTGGCCTTCGCCGCGCCGGGCGTCTGGTATCTGGCGCGTATCAAGACGCCGGCGCTCGACCTGGCCGGCGTCACCGCCCCGGGCGCGCCCTTCATTTTCATCGGCCACAGCGACCGCATCGCCTGGAGCTTCAGCACGACGACGAGCGATGTCGAGGATCTGTTCATCGAAAAACCCGATCCCGACGACGCCGGCCGCTACCTCGCGCCCGGCGGCGCGCTGCCTTTCGACGTGCGGCGGGAGGAAATCCAGATGCGCGGCGCCGCGCCGGTTACGCTCATCATCCGTTCGACGCGCCACGGCCCGGTCATTTCCGACCTTGCCGGCTTCAATGCGCCGGGCGGCGAGATGCTGGCGCTTTCCACCACCTGGCTCGGCGGCGACGACCGCACGCCCGAGGCGATCTGGCGCCTGGAACGCGCCGCCAACTGGAACGAATTCCTGGCCGCGCTCAAGGATTGGACGGCGCCGCAGCAGAACATCCTCTATGTCGACGCCGCCGGCCATATCGGCTTCTTCGCGCCGGGGCGCGTGCCGATCCGCGCCAAGGGCGATGGCTGGCTGCCGGCGCCGGGCTGGAGCGGCGAATACGACTGGACCGGGTTCATCCCCTTCGGCGAACTGCCGAGCGCCTTCGATCCGCCGCGGCAACGCCTGGTCACCGCCAATAACCGCATCGTGCCCAAGAGCTATCCCTATTTCCTCGGCCGTGACTGGGATCTGCCCAACCGCGCCGAGCGCATCGCCGCGCTGCTCGACAGCGTGCCCAAGCAATCGCCCGATACCATGGCGACGATTCAGGGCGACACGCTCTCGCTCATGGCCCACGACCTGCTGCCTTTGATGCTGATCACCCTGCCTTCCGATCCGCGCGCCCAGGCGGCGATGGACCGGCTTCGCGCCTGGGACGGACGCATGGGCCGGGACCGGATCGAGCCGCTGATCTTCAGCGCCTGGTTGCGCGAGCTCAACCGCACGCTGTTCGCGGCGAAACTCGGCCCCGCTTTCGCCAATTACTGGAGCCTGCGTCCCAATGCGGTGCGCGCCGTCCTCACATCGCATCCGGATTGGTGCGGCGCTTCCGGCTGCGGCTCGGATCTCGCGCTATCGCTCGACCGCGCTCTCGGCGATCTCGCGTCGCGTTACGGCTCCGATCCCGCTGCGTGGAGCTGGGGCAAGGCGCATCGCGCCATATTCGAGCATCCGTTATGGTCGAAGCTGCCGCGGCTGAAGGACTGGCTGACGCCGAGCATTGCCGCCGATGGCGGCATCGACACGGTCGATGCCGGCGCCTTCTTCGTCCGCGACGACGACGCGCCCTTCGCCGACCGCTTCGGCCCGGTGATGCGCATGATCGTCGACATGGCCGAGCCGGGAGATGCCCGTTTCATGGTGGTGCCAGGGCAATCGGGCAATCCGCTGTCGCGGCATTGGGAGGATCTGCTGGCGCCCTGGCGCAATGTCGATTACGTCCGCTTCGGCGGCGATGCCAGCGGCGGCACGCTCGTGCTATCGCCGCCCTGAGCGACGGCCCGGCTGCTAGCCCTCGACGATGAAGAAGCGGCTCGATGCCGTCGCCTTCTTGCGCAGCTGGATCGCCGCCTGGTAATCGGCCGAGTCATAAAAGCGCTTGGCGGCATCGAGGCTCGGGAATTCCAGAATGACCACTCGCTTGGGCGGCGCGCCTTCGAGCGACACGGTCTTGCCGCCGCGCACGATGTATTTGCCGCCGTGACGGGCGATCGATTCACTGGCGGCCTTTTTGTAGGGCTCGTAGGCGGCGGGATCGGTGACGTCGATTTCGACGATGACATAAGCGGTCAAAGCAGTCCTCCCGGGTTGAACGCCCGAGAGGATAGCAGAACGTCCTGGATTTTGCGCCGTCGGCGCGGCTTCTAGAATTTATAGATACCGCGCAGGAACAGGTTGTTGGTGTTGACGTCGGTCTTGAGCGGCGCCTCATACGATCCAGTGGTGAATTTGTCGTTGGTGGTGAACTGCCCGAGATGGTCGTAGCGATAGCCCAGGTCGAAGGCGGTATTCTTCCAGCCCATCGACGACATGTTGAAGCGCAGGCCCGCGCCCAGGCCCCAGGCGAGGCTGTCATGCGTCGTGCCTGCGATGACCGAGCCGCCGGCGACATTGACGTTGTCGGTGGAGTTCATCGACATGCCGATGCCGCCCCAGGTATAGAGCTCGACCCGAGGATGGACAGCCGTTCCCGGAATGGTGGTGTAGGGCCGCAGCGGCTTGTAGACCTCGCCCGGCAGGATCACGGTATCGAACATGAAGGTCGAACTGTTGGCGGTGCCCCTGCCCTGGTTGATGGTGGACGTGTAATCCGTGCTCATGCTGCCGCGGTAGGTATATTCGAAGCCGGTATAGATGCCGTGAAACGGCTCGATGCCGGCGCCCACGCCGAACAAGCCGGAATTTCCGAAGCTCGATCTCTGATTGCCGTCGAAATCCGATGTCGTAGTCAAAGTTCCGGTCGAGTTAAAGCTCAAGCCGGCGATGCCTTCGACATAGCCGCAACCGAACCAGCAGGCATAATCCTCGGCGTCGTCGATCAGATTGTCGAGTGCGACCATCCGCGGGCTGTCGTGATCCACGCCCTGATCCAGCAGATGGTTGTGGTAATCGATCAGGTCGTCGACCCAATCATAGATGCAGTCATAGCCTGCCGGCCCTTCCGGCACATCCGCCTCATCCATCAGCTTGTCCCAGCTTTTGGGATAGCGCGCGCCCAGCCCGACATGCGAACCGAACAGGCCGGTCAGGGGATAGGAGGTGAGCTGCGCCTGGGTCAGCGGCTGGGTGAGTTTGACCGGCTTGGTCCAGCGGCTTTTATATAGAGAGCCGATCGGGCTTTCCGTGACCGTGCCCTGGATGTTGCCGTTTTTGTCGACCGCCAGGAAGGTGTTGCCGTCAGGCGTGACCACCACGGTGTTGAACAGTCCGCTGTTGTCCATGACGTTCATGTTGACGGTGCCGCTGCCGGTGTTGACCGGTATGGATCCTTGACCGGTTTGGCCCCTTTGGGCCATTGCGGGCACGGCCGCGAAAGTCCCGGCCAGCGCCAGCGCCGCTGCCGCGAATACCAGCAGGATCAGGGCACGGAAGACCTCGCGCCCTTGTAATTTTCCATGCATGACAGCCCCCCAATCATTTTTAGTTAGTCGTGTGCAATTTAGTTATCCACAGGCCGCGCATTACATGGAAAAACCCTAGGGAGTGATCTGCGACTCGTCAATCTTGTTGAAGTTTTCCTGGCTTGCGCCGGACATGATAGATCGCGGCGTTGGGGAGTCCTGAATGCGCGCCTATGCCATGCAATGGGACGAGAAAGAAAGCGGCTGGGGCATCCGTCCCGATGGCTGGTCGCTGCATCTTTCCGCGGCGGATTACGAGAGCCATCTCGCCCGCTATTGGGCCGCGGTGCCGAAGCCGCTGCCGCGCGAATATTCGCGTCCGGTCCACGGTTTCGCACTGCGCGCGGTCGAGCTCCCGGATGACCATGCATTCGCGCGGCAACTGCGCGAGCGGAAAGAGCTGCGCGTCTTGCAGTTCACCGAGGAATGTCGCGAGCTGGAGCGGCTGATCGGGCTACCGCGGACGTTCCGCGCGCCGCGCTGAGTCGCGGGCCCGGGCTTGCACCCAAGCCCGTCTGCCGTCCATAATCGGCTGGTAGGAGAGTGGCAGGATGCCCGAAGGCCGCGGCGGCTCGTCGAGAGTGGCGATCGAATTGATTCCGCCACAACATTTTTTCGCCACCGGCACTCTGCCCTGCCCTTACGTCGCCGGCCGCGGCGAGCGCAAGCTCGTCACCGAGTTGTACGGCAGCGGCGCCGCCAGGCTTTATAACGAGCTGTCGCGCGCCGGCTTTCGCCGCAGCCATGCGTTGGCTTACCGCCCCGCCTGCTCCGGCTGCTCGGCCTGCGTGCCGGTGCGCATACCGGTGGCGGATTTCGCCGAAAGCCGTTCGCAACGCCGCATCCGCAATTTGAACCGCGATCTGGTCGCTTCGGCCGAGACTCCGCACGCCGATCACGATCAGTTCCGGTTGTTTCAGCGCTATCAGCGCTCGCGCCACGCCGACAGCGACATGGCGGCGATGACCTATGGCGATTATCGGGCGATGATCGAGGACAGCCCGCTTTTGACCCGGGTTGTTACCTTGCGCGAGGCAAGCGGCGCGTTGCGCGGCGCCTGCCTGGCCGATGTGCTCGATGACGGGATTTCCGCGGTCTACAGCTATTACGATCCCGAGGAAACCAGGCGCGGTTTCGGCACCATGCTGGTGTTGGCGCTGGTGGACGAGGCCCGGCGGCGCGGCTTGGCTTACGTCTATTTGGGCTATTGGATCTCGGCCAGCGCCAAGATGGCCTACAAGGAGCGCTTCCGGCCGCTCGAAGCCTTGACCGGCGGCGCCTGGCAGCGCATGGACTAGCCGCGACTCGCGCGAAGAAATTTATTTAGCAATCTGTATTTGAATAATTTTGTGCGACGCAGCTTATTTTACGGCAGAACGCACGCCGAGATGCCGCAGGCAGCGGTCGATCCACAGCGCCGTCAGCTTCTCCTCGAGCGCGTTCTGCCCCAAGCGGTCATGCAGGCATTTGAAATCGACCCGCTCCAGCGGCTGATCCTGGTTGAAGCAGGAAAACACCGCGGTTTCGGCGCCGGTGGCCGGGTCCTTCTGCATCTGGAGGCACTGGGCGCAGATCTCCTTCATCATGCATTGCATCGGCGAGTTGATCGAGGCGATGGCGCGGTGGCCGGGTTTCAACAGTGGCTTGAGCGTGCCTTCCCGCGCCTGCCCCACCGCGTTCATCATGACGTCCGAGCCGATGACGATGATCCGGTCGATCTGATTCAACGGTATCAGAGCAGGCCCCAACTCTCCCGTTCCGTAAGCTGAAATCGCCGCCACGATATTGCCGACGAAGGCGCGGTCGTGCTGGCGGGAAGGCTGGAAACCCGGCGCCTGGTCGCAGCACCACACCACCGTGTCGGCGCAGGCCTCGATTTGGGCCACCTTGTAGCGGTCCGCCAGACGCTTGTAGCCGGCGAAATAGAGCACCTTGGAGCCGTTCTCGCGCAACGCCTTGCCGATCGACAGCAGCACCGCGTTGCCCAACCCGCCGCCGACCAGAAGGACTTTCTCGCCGGAGGGCGTTTCGGTCGGCATTCCGGTCGGGCCCATCAGGATCACCGGATCGCCATTTTTCAGCAGCATGCAGAGGTCGGACGAACCGCCCATCTCCAGGACGATGGTGGAGATCAGGCCCTGGTCGCGGTCGACCCAGGCGCCGGTCAGCGCCAGACCTTCCATGGCCAGGCGCGTGCCGTCGATAAACGGGCTTTGGGTCTCGTAATTCTGCAGGCGGAAGAACTGCCCGGGATGGAAGGCGCGCGCTGCGGCAGGCGCCTTGACCACCACTTCGACGATGTTCGGCGTCAGGCGGATCATCTCATGCACCGTGGCGCGCAGTTCGCGGTTGAGCCGCGCGATCAATTCCGCAGGCTTCGGTCCAGCCGGCTTGCGGCGGTGGAGCATGCGGCTCACCACCGGATAGCCTTGCTTGGCGCCGCCCATCGCCTTCACCACATTGCCCGAGAATGACGGGTGCAGATCGCCGAAGAAGCTGATGGCGCGGCCATCGGCGGCAAGGCTCATCAGCACATGCACCGCCGCCGGCTTGGCCACCGGCTCCGGGCTGGCGGGGTTGCCGTCCTCGTCGAGCGCCTGGAAATACTTGCCATCGAGCACGACATGGGCCGGGTCCTCGCGGCCCAGCACGGTGTTGGGTTGGGTCCCGGCCGCGACCAGGATGGTGCGCGCCGGAAGGGAAACGCGTTCGGGCTTGGCGGCGCCATGGCGCATCAAGGTGAGCGACACGGCGTGGCCGAAGCCGTCCAATTCCACCGCCTCCGGCGCCAGGCCCTCGGCGAAGCGGATGCCCTCTTCCATCGCCTTGGCCACTTCCTCGTGATTGAGGGTATAGCTCGGCGCGTCGATCAGGCGGCGGCGATAGGCGATGGTGACGCCGCCCCAGCCATCGATCAGCTCGATGATCCGGGGCGCGCGACCCGCGCGTTTGGCCAAATCGCGCTCGTTGCGGATGGCGCGGGCATGGGCGATGAATTCCCCGGCGATAGCGGCGTCCTCGGCGCTCCAGCTTGCGCGCACCGCGCTCTCTCCCCGTTCGGATACCAGGATTTCGTAGCGCTTGAGGAATTTCTCCACCTGCACCGGGTAATAGGCGAGCGATTCCGTGGCGGTGTCGATCGCGGTCAGGCCGCCGCCGATCACCACCACCGGCAGGCGCACGGTGAGATTGGCGAGGCTCTCGGTCTTGGCCGCGCCGGTCAACTGCAAGGCCATGAGAAAATCCGAGGCCTGGCGCACGCCGCGCGCGAAACCGTTCTTCATCGGCACGATGGTCGGCCGCCCGGCGCCGGCGCAAAGCGCGATATGGTCGAAGCCTAGCGCGAAGGCATGGTCGATGGTCAAGGTGCCGCCGAAGCGCACGCCGCCGAACATGGCGAATTCCGCGCGCCGTTCCAGCAGCAGGCGGATAAGTTTGAGAAAATTCTTGTTCCAGCGCACGGTGATGCCGTATTCGGCCACGCCTCCAAAACCCGCCATGACGCGGTCGTCGAGCGATTCATAAAGCTCGTTCACGTCGCGCACCGGCTTGAAGGCATGGCGCGATCCCACCGGATCGACGCCGGAAATTTCCTTAGGCAGCGGCTCGATCTTCAAACCGTCGATGGCGGCAATATGGTGGCCGTCATTCATCAGGTGATGAGCGAGCGTGAAGCCCGCTGGTCCGAGCCCCACCACCAGCACCTTGTAGCCGGTTTGCGGCTTGGGCACGGGCCGGCGCAGATTGAGCGGGTTCCAGCGCGTCAGCAGCCCGTAGATCTCGAAGCCCCAAGGCAGATTGAGAACATCCTTGAGCGTGCGCGTCTCGATCTGCGGAATATCGACCGGCTCCTGCTTCTGATAGATGCAGGATTTCATGCAGTCGTTGCAGATGCGGTGGCCGGTGCCGGCAACCATCGGATTGTCGATGACGGATATCGCCAGCGCGCCGACCGAATATCCCCGCGCCTTGATCATGTTCATCTCGGATATTTTTTCTTCCAGGGGACAGCCGGCGAGCGTCATCCCGAACGCACTTTTCTGGAAGACGCCGCTTTTCTTGTCCTTGAGGCCGCGGGCACAGCTGTCCTTGCCCTGTTCGTGACACCAGATGCAGTAATTCGAATGGTCGAGCGCGGCGGTCAATTCCATGCCCCGATCGGTGAGCGCGAAGCCCTCGCGCCGCCGCCACCTTGAAGGCGGAAAGCGCAGCGCGGCGGCATCTCCCGCCTTGACCGTTTCGGCCGCGATCAGATGCAACGGGTTGGTCTTGTGCGGAACCTTGAACAGCACGCCGTCATGGTGCTTCGTCTTGCCTGAAGCGGACAGCGTGGCCCAGGCGGCGTAGCGCGCGGCCAAATCGAGCTCGGCGGCATGTTTCGCCTCGTCGTCCATCCAGGCAGCGACATGCTTGGCGAAGACCGGTTCGGTCAGGCTTTCGCCGAAAATCTTTTTGAGATCGCGCGCTAGGCCCGGACCGTCGATCGATGCCGCCTGCTCCGGCCCCAATCCCTTGACTGCGCGGCGCTGAACGAAAAGCCGCTTGACCCCGTAGAGCGGCGTGAGAGCAGCGTGGCCCGCCTGAAGCGCGCGCATCTCGCCCGATATGCCGAAAAGTTCGCCGATGAAGTCTTCCAGATGCGGCGCCAGTTCGACCAGCAAGTCGGATTCCGACTTGGCTAGAAGCGCGTCGGGATCGGCGCGCGCAGCCGCGAGGCGTTCGGCCAATGCGGCGGCGCCGGATTCGAGATGGGCGAGGAAAGCGGCGTCGAGCCGCACCAGCCCCTCGCGCCGGTACAAATCCTCGAAAGCCAGTCCGTGTTTCAGCCGGAGTTCAGTCATTGCAATGCAGTATCGGCAAAACGCGCCGTCGATATAACCCCAATTTTCCTGTGGAAGTGGAACGATTCCACTCCTGAGCGGCGGTGCTTTCTACGCGAGCGCGCGGCTTATGCCAAGACGCCGATTGTCGCGCTTAATTAAAATCCCAGCGCCATGCCGTCCTTGCGCGGATCGGAGCCGCCGGTAAGCGTGCCCTTGTCGTGATCGATCCAGATCGCCTGCGCCCCGCCCAACGGCTTTTCCTGCCGCGCGATCTTGTGGCCGCGCCGCGTCAAATCCTGCGCGATGTCTTCCGCAATGCCGCGCTCCAGTTGCAGCACGCCGTCGAAGGCGAAGCTGCGCGGCACTTCGGCCGCCGCTTGCGGGTCGAGGCCGCGATCGAAAATCTGCGACAGATAATGCGCGTGGCCGTTGGCCTGATAATGCCCGCCCATCACGCCGAAAGGCATCACCGTCTTGCCATTCTTCATCACCATGCCGGGGATGATGGTGTGCAGCGGCCGCTTGCCGGGTGCGATGGCGTTGGGATGGCCGGGCGTGGTGCGGAAGGTCTTGCCCCGACTGTGCAGCAGCACGCCGCTCTTTGGCGCCAGAATACCGGAACCGAATTCATCGAACAGCGAATTGATGAAGGAGACGGCGTTGCGCGCGCGGTCGACGACGCAGAGATAGACCGTGTGCTTGTGCTCCACTTCGTCCCAGAACACCGGCTCGGAGGCGCGGTCGAGTCTGATCTTGGCGCGGACCCCGGCGGCATAACCGTCGGACAGCAACCGCTCGACCGGCACTTTCGTATGTTTCGGGTCGCCGAAAAAGGCGTCGCGTGCGCGATAGGCCGCCTTGGCCACCTCGGCGTGAAGATGAATCCGGTCGGCCATGGAAAATTTATCGCCGCCCAGATCGTAGCCTTCGAGCATCCGGAGCATCATCAGCGCGCCCAGGCCCTGGCCGTTGGGCGGACATTCGAACACCTGGTGGCCGCGATAGGTTGTCGAGACCGGCTCGACATATTCGCTTTTCTGCGCGGCGAAATCCTCGAGCGTGTGCAAGCCGCCCAACGCGTTGAGCTTGGCGACGATGTCTTGCGCGACATGACCTTCGTAAAATCCCGCGCGGCCTTGCTTGACGATGCGTTTCAGGGTCTCCGCCAGCGCCGGCAGCCGCAAGGTCTGGCCCAGGCCCGGTATATTGCCGCCGGGCGCGAAAACCGCCGCCGCATCGGGATCGGCCATGACGTTCTGCTGATAATTGGCGAAATCCCAGGCGACGCGCGGCGTCACTCTGACGCCGCGCTCGGCAAGATCGATCCCCGGCCGGAACAGTTCAGCGAGATCCTTGCTGCCGTAATCGCGGTGCAGGGTGAGCCAGGCATCGACCGCGCCCGGCACGGTGACGGCATGGGGCGAGTTGAAGGGAATGGTCTTTATGCCGCGCTCGGCGAACCATTCCGCCTTGGCCTTGGCCGGCGCGCGGCCGGAGCCGTTCAAGGCCTTGGGCAATCCCGATTTGGGCGAATAGAGCACGAAGCAATCGCCGCCGGTGCCGGTCATTTGCGGCTCGGCCACGCAGAGCAGGACGGCCGCCGCCAGCGCCGCGTCCACCGCGTTGCCGCCGGCGCGTAACACCTCGATCGCCGCCAGCGTCGCCAGCGGATGCGAGGTCGCCGCCATGGCCTCGCCCGAAATCGCCGGCGAGCGGCTCAGCTGTTGGAAATCGCGCATTCCATTCCCCAAAAAAGCCCGTATCCATGCCACCCACGGACGCGGCGAGGCAAGGGCCATCATACGCCTTGCCGCGCGACGCCGCCTTCCCTAACGTCGCGGCTTTCCAGCAAACGGGAGGAGATTGTCCCATGTCCGCCGCTCAACCGAATTCGCCGCTGTTCGCCAAGGGCCTCGCCGTGCGCCGCGAGGTGCTGGGCGCCGATTACGTGGACAAGTCGTTGGCCGATGCCGACGACTTCATGATGGCGTTCCAGAAGCTCACCACCGAATGGTGCTGGGGCGAGATTTGGGCGCGGCCCGGCCTGCCGCGCAAAACCCGCTCGATGCTCAATCTTGCCATGCTCACCGCGCTCAACCGCCCGGCCGAGCTCAAGCTGCATGTGCGCGGCGCGCTCGCCAACGGCGTCACCGTCGAGGAGATCAAGGAGATATTCCTCCAGACGGGGATCTATTGCGGCATCCCGGCGGCGCTCGAAAGCTTCAAGACCGCGCGCGAGGTGTTCAAGGAGCGCGCACGCTGACGCGCGCCTGACATGCCGCGATGGCGCTTGTGGCAAAAGGCTGTTTTGCCTAAGTTTCGCCGAGGAGATTCGGTGCCATGATGGACGCCTATGTCTATGACGGTTTGCGCACGCCCATCGGGCGCCATGCCGGCGTGCTTGCGCCCATCAGGCCGGACGATTTGCTCGCCGGGGTGATCGCGGCGCTGATCGCGCGCAACCCCTTCAAGCCCGGGGATTACGAAGACGCCATCATCGGCTGCACCAACCAGGCCGGCGAAGACGCGCGCAATATTGCCCGCCACGCGGCCCTCCTCGGCGGACTGCCGGTCGAGACCGGCGGCTTGACCGTCAACCGGCTGTGCGGCAGCGGCCTCGCCGCGGTGCTCGACGCCTCGCGCGCCGCCTCCTGCGGCCAGGGAAATCTCTTCGTCGCCGGCGGCGTCGAGAGCATGAGCCGCTCGCCCTACGTCATGTCCAAGTCCGAAAGCGCCTATAGCCGCGAAACCAAGCTGTTCGATTCCACCATCGGCGCGCGCTTTCCCAATCCCAAGGTCGGCAAGAAATTCGGCGAGGACACCATGCCGCAAACCGCCGACAACGTGGCGCGCGAGCACGGCATTTCGCGCGCCGATAGCGACCGTTTCGCGCTCGCCTCCCAGGAGAAATACGCCAAGGCCAAATCCGCCGGTTTCTATGCCGGCGAGCTTTTGCCGGTGAGCGTGCCGGGACCGAAGAAGGGCACCACGGCTTCGGTTGACCAGGACGAGCATCCCCGTCCCAACACCACCATGGAGCGGCTCAGCGAGTTGAAGCCGATTTTCGCGGGTGGCGTGGTCACGGCGGGCAACGCCTCGGGCATCAATGACGGCGCCGCCGCGCTGCTGGTCGGCACCAGGCAAGCGGGCGAGAAGGCCGGCAAGGCGCCGATGGCCCGCGTCGTTTCGGCCGCCATCGCCGGCGTGCCGCCGCGCGTCATGGGGCTGGGGCCGGTGCCGGCCTCGAACAAGGCGCTGGAGCGCGCCGGCAGGACCTTCAAGGACATGGACGTGATCGAGATCAACGAGGCCTTCGCCAGCCAGGTGCTGGGCTGCCTCAAGATCCTGGGCCTCGATTTCGCCGACAGACGCATCAATCCCAATGGCGGCGCCATCGCCATCGGCCATCCGTTGGGCGCCTCGGGAGCGCGGCTGGCGCTGACGGCGATAAGGGAACTCGAACGCCGCCAGGGCCGTTATGCGCTCGTCTCCATGTGCATCGGCGTCGGCCAGGGCATCGCCGCCGTCATCGAGCGCGTGGGCAACGGCAAGGCCTAGACCGCCGGCGCGCTGAGCTTCTTCCAGTCATTGGCAAGAGACAGTTTCGGCTCGGTGAGCTTCTGCAATTGGGCGAGATCGAGGCCGTCCACCATCTCGCGCACCACCAGCCCGTCCTTGGTCACGTCGATCACCGCCAGATTGGTATAGATGCGGCTGACGCATTGGGCGGCCGTGAGCGGATAGGTGCAGCTCTTCTTGATGCGGGGCGCGCCTTCCTTGGTCGTGTGCTCCAGCAGAATGCGCACCTCTTTCGCGCCCGCCGCCAAATCCATCGCGCCGCCCACGCCCGGCAGCGCGCGCGGATCGTTGGTGATCCAGTTGGCGAGATCGCCCGTTTCCGACACCTCGAGGGCGCCCAGCATCGCCAGATCGATATGCCCGCCGCGGATCATCAGGAAGGCGTCGTTGTGGTGGAAATAGCAGCCACCGGGCACAAGGGTGACGAGCTGCTTGCTGGCGTTGATCAGGTCGGGATCCTCCCGGCCCTTGGCCGGCGCCGGCCCCATGCCGAGCAGGCCGTTCTCGCTGTGGAAGATGATCTCGCGCCCGGCCGGGATGTAGTCCGCGCACAGCGTCGGCAGGCCGATACCGAGATTGACCACGGCGCCGCTCTCTATGTCCTGCGCGGCGCGCCACGCCATCTGGCGGCGGGACAAGGGCTGCATGATCTCTCTTCCCTCCCCTATACCACGACGAGGCGGTCGACGAAGATGCCGGGCGTGACGATGGTTTCGGGATCCAGATCGCCCAGCTCGACCACCTCCAACACCTGCGCCACGGTGAGCGCGGCGGCGGAGGCCATGACCGGATTGAAATTCCGCGCGGATTTCCGGTAGACCAGATTGCCCCACCGGTCGCCCTTGAGGCCGCGGATCAGCGCCACGTCGCCCTTGAGCGGCTTTTCCAGCACGTGCATCCGGCCGTCGATTTCCTTGGTCTCCTTGCCGGCGGCAAGCTTGGTTCCCGCCGCGGTCGGCGTATAGAAGCCGCCGATCCCCGCCGCCGCGGCGCGCAGGCGCTCCGACAACGTGCCTTGCGGCACGAGTTCGAGCTCGATCTTGCCGGCCTTGTAGGCCGCTTCGAACACATGCGAATTGGTGGTGCGCGGATAGGAGCAGATCACCTTCCTCACGAGACCGGCCAAAATCAGCGCGGCGATACCGGTCTCGCCGGTGCCGGCATTGTTGGCGACGATGGTGAGATCCCTCACGCCGAGCGGGATCAGAGCCTCGGTCAGTTCGATCGGCTCGCCCACCGAGCCGAAACCGGCGACCAGCACGGTCGCTCCGCTCTTGATCCCCGTCACCGCAGCGGCGAGGTTCTTCACCCGCTTGTCGATCATGTCAGAAGGTTACTCGGTCGCCGCCCTTGAGCGACAGCATTTCGCGCGCCTCCTTGGCCGAGGCGATTTCGAGCGACAGGTTTTCCAAAATGAGACGGATGCGCCGCACCTGCTCCGCGTTCGATTGGGCGAGCTTGCCCTTGCCGATATAGAGCGAATCCTCGAGCCCGACGCGCACATTGCCGCCCATGATCGCGCCCATGGTGATGAGCGGCAGCTGGTGGCGGCCGGCGGCCAGGATCGACCAATAGAACTGGTCGCCGAACAGCTTGTCGGCGATGCGTTTCATGTGACTCAGATTGTCGGGATCGGCGCCGATGCCGCCCAATATGCCGAAGATGGTCTGGACGAAGAGCGGCGGCTTGACCAGCTTGCGGTCGAGGAAATGGGCGAGCGTGTAGAGATGGCCGACGTCGTAACATTCGAATTCGAAGCGCGTGCCGTGGCCTTCGCCGAGATCCTTCAGGACGCGCTCGATGTCCTTGAAGGTGTTCTTGAAGATGAAGTCGCGCGTCATCTCCAGGTATTTCGGCTCCCAGTCGTATTTGAATTCCTTGTAGCGGTTGAGCATGGGATAGAGCCCGAAATTCATCGAGCCCATGTTGAGCGAGCACATCTCGGGTGACGCCTTCATCGGCGCCGCCAGGCGCTCCTCCACCGTCATATTGTGGCCGCCGCCGGTGGTGATGTTGATGACCGCGTCGCAGGCCTGCTTGATGCGGGGCAGGAATTGCATGAACACGGCCGGATCGGGCGTCGGCCGCCCGTCCTTGGGATCGCGGGCGTGGAGATGGAGAATGGCGGCGCCGGCCTCGGCCGCCTCGATCGCCTGCTTCGCCACCTCGTCCGGCGTCAGCGGCAGATGCGGGCTCATAGTCGGCGTGTGGATCGACCCTGTTACCGCGCAGGTGATGATGACCTTGCCCGAACGCGCCATGAATCCCTCCCCGCCGGCCCTGCCTTTAGAGGGCCTTATCTTTATCTTTTATATCTAATCGTTGGCGTGGATGAAATCCCGCAATCGCGGATAAATCTTCTCGCGCCAGCGCCGCCCGTTGAACACGCCGTAATGGCCGACCTTGGGCTGGACATGGCGCCGTTTCTTGCGCGATTTCAGCCCGGTGAGCAATTCGTGCGCGGCCGATGTCTGGCCAACCGCGCAAATGTCGTCGTTCTCGCCCTCGACGGTCAAGAGCGCGGTGCGCGCGATCGCCTTGGGTTCAACCTTCCGCCCGCGCGTGACGAACCGGCCCAGCGGCAGGGAATGATCCTGGAACACGCGCTTCACCGTTTGCAGATAGAAATCGGCCGACAAGTCCATGACCGACATGTATTCGTCGTAGAATTTCTTGGTCGCGCCCGCGCTTTCGCCGTCGCCTTCGACCAGGTGGCGGAACAGATCGACATGAGCGGTGACGTGGTGGTCGAGATTCATGGTCATGAACCCGGCCAGTTGGATGAACCCGGGATAGACCCTGCGGAAGGCTCCGGGATAGCGCGCCGGCACCGTGGCGATGACGTTGCGCTCGAACCATTCGAGCGAGCGCGTGGTGGCAAGCCGGTTGACGGAAGTGGGATTGACGCGGGTGTCGATCGGTCCGCCCATCAGGGTCATGCTTCTGGGCTGGTCGGGGTCACGCTCCGCCGCCATCAGCGCCACCGCCGCCAGCACCGGCACCGAGGGCTGGCACACCGCGATGACGTGCAAATCGGGCGCGAGCTCCCGCATGAAAGCGATCATCAGGTCGATGTGATCGTCCAGGTCGAAGCGGCCATAGAGCATCGGTACTTTGCGCGCATTGGTCCAATCCGTGATGTAGACGTCGTGGTGCTGGAGCAGCGTTTCCACGGTCCCGCGCAGCAACGTGGCGAAATGGCCCGAGAGGGGTGCCACCACCAGGACGCGCGGCCCCGGATGCTTGACGTTCTCCTTTTTGAAGTGGAGCAGCGTGCAAAAGGGATGGCGCGCCACCACCGCCTCGCTCACCGCCACGGTCTGGTTGGATATTTCGACGCTCTTGATGCCGAAGTCCGGACGCTCATGTCCCATGCCGGCGCGCGCCACCATCTCGCAGGCGGCGGCGGCGCTGCGCACCAGCGGATGATAGGCGAAAAGCGGCCAAGGCTGCGACAGCAACCCGCGCGCGGTCTGCGCCAGAAAGCGGAGCGGGGCCAAGGCGTCGCTTTGCGCCTGATAGGTCTCGTACAGCACGAACCGGGTCTAGTTCTCCCTGTTGCCCGGGTCAAGCACACAAATATTGCACTGCAATAAAGGCCCTTTTTCTGCACAATTCATGGGCATTCATGGCCCATTAACCGAATTACGACAATTTGACACCGGTATTAGGGCTACGAGTCGGATTTCGGTTGATGAACGCAACGCCAAAGCGAGTGGGGCTCCCCGTCGAGCCGCTCACCTCTTCGAACGCGCCTGAAAGCGTGATCGAGGCAAGGCTTGCCGCTGCCAAAGCGAAGCTGGCGGACGCCGAGGAAATTCTCGCCGATGCCTTGCAGAGTTCCTCGAGCTGGATCTGGGAATCCGACGAGAACCACTGCTTCAACCGCATCATCGGCCCGATCGAGACCATCTTCGGAACCAAGCCGGACATGCTGATCGGCAAAAAGGTCGAGGATTTCACGCGCGCCGCCCAGGATCCGAGCGTGCAGAATCACTTCAATACCATCCAGCAGCGCAAGCCCTATCGCGACGTCGTAACCTCGATCGACACGCCCAAGGGCATCCGTTTCATCAAGGCAAGCGGCAATCCGCTTTACAATGAGAGCGGCAAATTCCTCGGCTACCGCGGCATCGGCTGCGACGTGACCGAGCAGGTGCAGAGCGAACGCCGCGCCAACGAAGCCAATCGTCGCTTCATGGAAGCGATCGAAAACGTCCCGGCGAGCCTGATGCTGTGCGACCGCGAAGATCGCATCGTCTTCTGCAACAGCGCCACGCAACGCTATTTCCCCACCGCCGCGCATCTGCTCGTCCCCGGCACCAAATACGAGGATCTGCTGCGCGCCCACGCCGCCAGCGGATTTGTCGCCGAGATCGGCAAGGATTTCGAGGGCTGGATCCAGGAGCGCATGCAGAAACACCGCTCCGGCAACACCAACATCCTCCGTTCCTACAGCGACGGCCGTTGGAGTCAGATCACTGAACGCCGTACCTCGGACGGCGGCATCATCGGCATTCGCGTGGACATCACCGAGCTTAAAAAGCGTGAAAAAGAGCGTGAATCCGCGCGAGCCCAACTCAGGGACGCCATCGAAACCATGCCGGCGTCCCTTATCCTCTATGATCGCGAGGAGAAGATTCTGCTCTGCAACAATCACGCAGAGAAATTCTTCCCGGAGATCGCCGATCTTCTCGTGCCCGGAACTACGATCGAAGAGTTGACCCGCACGCGCCATCGCCGTCTCCATCCGGAAGCGTCCGCGGAAGAAATCGAACGGCTGGTGCAGAAGCGGTTGCAGCAGTTCCGTAACCCCGGCGTCACCACGCCCGATCAACTTCCCGACGGCCGATGGACCCAGGCCTTCGAGCGGCGCACCGCCGAGGGTGGCACCGTATGCGTGCGCATCGACATCACCGAGCTCAAGAAGCGCGAAAAGGAGCTGCAAGAGATCGCCGCGAAATTCCGGCGCAGCCAGGAGCATCTCGATAGCGCGCAGCGGATTTCCCGCACCGGCAGCGATGAGCGGAATCTAATCACCGGCGAGGGCGAATGGTCCGATACGACTTATGAGATCTTCGGTGTCAGCCGTGAGAGTTTCGTTCCGACTTACTCCAATTTCCTCAGCCTGGTTCATCCCGACGACCGACACATCTGCCTTGATGCGCGCCAGGACATAGACGCGGGCAAGCCCCTCAAGCCCTATGAATACCGGATCATCCGCCCCGATGGCCAGATGCGCACCATCTACCGCGAAACCGTCGTGAAATACGACGAGCACGACAAGCCGGTGGGCTATACCGGCACGCTTCGCGATGTCACGGAACTGCGCGTGGCCGAGGAAGCGGTTAAGCAGAAGACGCGCGAGATTGAGGAACGCGCCGTTGAACTGCAACGCTCCAATGCGGAGCTGGAGCAGTTCGCCTACGTCGCCTCGCACGATCTGCAGGAGCCGCTCCGCATGGTGGCAAGCTATTGCCAACTGTTGCAGCGCCGCTACAAGGACAAGCTCGACGGCGACGCTAATGAGTTCATCGGCTTCGCCGTCGAAGGCGCCAACCGCATGCAGCGCCTCATCAACGATCTGCTGAGTTATTCGCGCGTCGGCCGCAAGGGCGGCAACCCGGAGAATTTCCAGGCTGTCGACGCGCTGAAGACCGCGCTCGCCAATCTGCAGGGCTCGATATCCGAAAGCGGCGCCAAGATCGAGTTCGACGCGTTGCCCGCGATCCACGCCGACCGCACCCAGATCTCCCAGTTGTTCCAGAACCTGATCGGAAACGCGATCAAGTTCCGGCGCGACGGCGAGAACCCCCTCATCCGCATCTCTTCCGCGCCCGAGGGCGGATTCTGGCACTTCACGATCGAGGACAACGGCATCGGCATCGAGAAAGAGTATCTCGATCGCGTATTCCTGATCTTCCAGCGCCTGCACGAGCGCAACAAGTATCCCGGCACCGGTATTGGTCTCGCCATTGCCAAGAAGGTAATCGAGCACCAGGGCGGCCGCATCTGGATCGAGTCCACCCCCGGCCAGGGCAGCAAGTTCAACTTCACCCTGCCGGCAGCTTCCAAAACGGAGAAAGTCTGATGCACGACGTCATCCACAGCCGCCCCATCGAGATTCTGCTGGTCGAGGACAACCCCGGCGATGCGCGCCTGACGCAAGAGGCGTTGCGCGAGGGCAAGATCCGCAACAATCTTCACCATGCGAAGGACGGCGTCGAGGCGCTGGCCTTCATCAAGCGCGAGGGCGCCTACGCCGACGCGCCGATGCCGGATCTGATCCTGCTCGACCTCAACCTGCCCCGCAAGGACGGGCGCCAGGTGTTGAGCGAAATAAAGGAGGATCCGCGGCTCCGTCTTATCCCGGTGGTGGTGCTCACCACCTCGGAGGCCGAGAAGGACATCGTCAAGAGCTACGAGCTGCACGCCAATTGCTACATCACCAAGCCGGTCGATCTCGAGAAGTTCATAGAGATCGTGCGCGCAATCGAGAGCTTCTGGCTGGCGGTGGTGACGCTGCCGAGCCGCAATCCGCAGCACGCCGCGTTCTAAGGCAAACCGGGGGATTTCGTCAGGTGCTGGACAAGGCGAACATGGCCTCTACGGGCGTGCTGCGCATCCTCCTGATCGAGGACAATCCGGGTGATGCGCGGCTGGCGACTGAGCTGTTGCGCGAAGCCGGCGTGCTCGCCTTCGAGTGCATTCACGCCGATAGCCTGGAGCGTGGCCTCAGTCTCCTGCTCGAACAGGAATTCCAGATCGCCCTGGTCGATCTTTCGCTGGGCGATGCCCACGGCACCGAGGTCGTAAGGCGGCTGCACGAGCGGCATCCCACATTGCCGATGATCGTGCTGAGCGGCCTCGAGGACGAGACCGTGGCCGTGAATGCGTTGCAGGAAGGCGCGCAGGATTATCTGGTCAAGGGTCACGGCGACGGCCACCTCATCAGCCGCGCGATCCGCTATGCCATGGAGCGCAAGCGCGCGGAGGCGCAACTGATCGAGGCCAAGAACAGCGCCGAATCGGCGAACCGCGCCAAGTCGGAATTCCTTGCGAATATGAGCCATGAGTTGCGCACGCCCTTGAACGCCATCATCGGCTTCTCCGAAATATTGCGGCAGGAAGGCCTCGGGCCCTTGGGTCACGCATCCTACCGCGACTATGTGCGCGACGTTCATGAGAGCGGCGTCCATCTGCTGAAGATCATCAACGACATCCTCGATCTGTCGAAGATCGAGGTCGGTCGCCTCACCCTCGACGAAGTGCCTATCGACGTGAGGGATACCGTCGAATCCTGTCTCAGGATCGTGCGCGAACGAGCCGCCAATGCCGGGCTCGATCTGATCGTGGATTTCGCCCCCAATCTGCCGACACTCAATGCCGACGAGCGCATGGTCAAGCAGGTGCTGCTGAACCTGCTCTCCAACGCCATCAAGTTCACGCCCAAGGGCTCGGTCCGCGTAGAGGCGGGCGTGGCCCCGGATGACGGCGTCTATATCTCCGTCGTCGATACCGGCATTGGCATAGCGGCCGAGGATATCGAGAAGGCGCTTTTGCCCTTCGTCCAGATCGACAGCACGTTGCAGCGCAAATACGACGGCACCGGCCTGGGGTTGCCGCTCGCGCGTTCGATGACCGAACATCACGGCGGCAACTTCGAGATCAAAAGCATTCTGGGTGAAGGGACATCCATCACGGTGCGCTTCCCGCCCGAGCGTTCGCTCCGTACTCCGGCTGAAACCGCGCTCAGGGCCGCCGGCTAGATCATCGCCTAGAACGTTCCCGGATATGCTCCGCCATCGACCAGCAGATTCTGGCCGGTGATGTAACCGGCCTCGGTGCTGCACAGGAAGGCGCAAGCAGATCCGAATTCCTCCGCCGTGCCGAAACGTCCCGCCGGCATTCCCGCCAAGCGCTGCTGCCTCGCCTCTTCGACCGAGATCTTGGTGTTCTTGGCCACGGTCTCGATGTTCGACTTGAGCCGGTCGGTATCCATCGCGCCGGGCAGAAGATTGTTGATGGTGACGTTGTGGCGCACGGTTTTGCGCGACAGCCCGGCGACGAATCCCGTCAGGCCGGTGCGCGCGCCGTTGGAAAGACCCAGCATATCGATCGGCGCCTTCACCGCGCTCGAGGTGATGTTGACGATGCGGCCGAAACGCCGCGCGATCATGCCGTCGATGGTCACCCGGATCAGCTCGATCGGCGTCAGCATGTTGGCGTCGAGCGCCTTGATCCAGATGTCGCGTGTCCAGTCGCGGAAATCGCCGGGCGGCGGTCCGCCCGCGTTGTTGATCAGGATATCGGGCGACGGGCAAGCGGCCAGCGCCTGCTTCCGGCCCTCGGGGGCCGTGATGTCGCCCGTAACCGCCGTCACCTTGACGCCGAACTTGGCGCGCAGCTCGGCGGCCGTCGCCTCGAGCGCGTCCCTGCCCCGCGCGGTGATGACGAGGTTGGCGCCCTCGCGCGCCAAAGCCGCGGCGCATCCCTTGCCAAGTCCTTTGCTTGCGGCGCAAACCAGCGCCGTTTTGCCCTTGAGGCCGAAATCCATGCCGCCCTCCGTTGTATTACCCTCGTCTGCCGGGAACTCTACTTACCCGTCTCGCGCAGCGGCGGCAATGATTTGAGATAGACCGCGATGGCGTGGCGGTCTTCCTGGGTGAGTTGAGATGTTCCGCCCACCACATCGAACATGCCGGAGCCCAGGAAATCTAAATCCGGCGTCTTGCCGGAAAGCAGCGCGGTCTCGATGTCCGCGATGCTCCACTTGCCGATGCCGGTGGCATCCTCGGGCGTGATGTTCGGCGTTTTCTGGCGGTCGGGCCCTTGCGGATTGCCGGCGAAGGCATGGGCATGATCAAGCGCGCCCAGGAAATTGCGCGGTGTGTGGCATTCTTCGCAATGCACCACCGCCTCGGCCAGATACCGGCCGCGGTTCCATTCCGCGCTTTGCCCAGCAACCGGCGCCAACGGCCCTTCCCGGAAGAACAGCAAACGCCAGCCGAACAGCAACGGCCGCCAGCCGAACGGGAATTTGACCTGGTGCGGCGTATTCGGCCGCACGACTGGAGGTTGCGCCATGAGATAGGCGTAGAGATCGGCAATGTCGGCGTCGCTCATGCCGGTGAAAGAGGGATACGGAAACACCGGGAAAAGAAAATCGCCATCATCGTCCCTGCCGTGGCGCAACGCGCGGCGAAAATCATCGAGCGTCCATTTGCCGATGCCGGTGGCCGGATCGGGCGTGATGTTCGGGCTGTAAAAGGTGCCGAAGGGCGTCGCCAACGCCCGGCCGCCGGCCAGAAGCGCGCCCTTATTCTTCTTGTCGGTGTGGCAGGAGACGCAATCGGCGGCGTTGAAAATATAGGCGCCGCGCGCGATGGCGGCTTGATCGGCGGCCCTGGCGGCGGTGGCCGACAAGGATGAAACCAGGAATAAGCCCGCGCACGCGGCGAACAACGCAATTGCTTTAAGCATCAATCCCTCTCCGCCTCGTGTCGGGCGGCGTCAGATGATGATAGAAGCCGTGCGACGGGGCGCGAGAGTCACGATTGCGTGAGATTTACTGGGAGCGGCTCCCTCTTCACGCGTTTTTTTAATCCATCAGCCCGAGTTCGAGCCTGGCCTCCAGGCTCATGCGGTCCTTGGTCCAGAACGGCGTCCACACCAGCTTGACCCGCGCGTCCTGCACGCCGGGCACGCTCGAGATCGCGTCGCGCACCTGGCCGGGCAGCGACTCCGCCACCGGGCAGGACGGCGCGGTGAGCGTCATCTCGACATAGACCACGCCGTCCTTGCGCACGATGAGTTCGTAGATCAATCCCAAATCCACCAGATTGACCGGGATTTCGGGATCGCGCACGGTCTTGAGCGCGGCCAGCACTTTTTCCTCGAGTTCGGGGTCCTTCTCGCCCGGCTCCGGCCGCTCGACCTCTTCCGTTTCCGGCGGCGCGGCGCGCATGAAATCGAACGGGTCCTTGCCTTCGTCCTGCATGATCTACTCGGTCTTGACCGTGATGTTGCCGTCCTTGAGCGCCGCCTCCACGGCATGCCAGGCCAGGGTCGCGCATTTGACCCGCGCCGGATAGGCCTTAACCCCGGTCAGCGGCTCGAGCCGTTCCATCTCGTCATCGAGGCCGTGAGATGGATGCGAGGAAGGGTGCGGATTGCCGGTGACGCGGGCATGGAAATCCCTGAACAGTTCCTCGGCGGCGGCCACGGTCTTGCCCTTCAGCACCTCGGTCATCAGCGAGGCCGAGGCGGTGGAGATGGCGCAGCCGCGGCCTTCGAAGCTCAGGTCTTTTATCTTATCGCCGTCCAGCTCGAGATAGACGGTGACGCGGTCGCCGCAAAGCGGATTGTGGCCTTGGGCCGAATGGGTCGCATGGGCAAGCGCATGGAAATTGCGCGGATGGCGCCCGTGATCGAGGATGATGTCCTGGTAAAGCTCGCGCGTGTCCATCGCCGCCCTCACCCGAACATTTTCCGCGCCGCGATCAGCGCGGAGGCGAGCGCGTCGATGTCGCTCTCGTCGTTGTAGATGCCGAGCGAGGCCCGCGTGGTGCCGGCCAGGCCCAGCCTGTCCATCAGCGGCTGGGCGCAATGATGCCCGGCGCGTACCGCCACGTGATGCTGGTCCAGCACCGTGGCGAGATCGTGGGGATGGATGCCGGGAAGGTCGAGCGACAGGATCCCGAGCCGCCGCTGCCCCGCCCCGATCAGCGTGACGCCCGGCAGACTGGAAAGCTTGTCCACGCCGTAACCGGTGAGCTGCTCCTCATGCGCCAGGATAGCGTCGCGGCCCAGGGCTTCGATGTAGTCCAGCGCGCGCGCCAGGCCGATGGCGCCGGAGATGTCGGGCGTGCCGGCCTCGAAACGGTACGGCGGATGCTGGAACGTGGTTTTCTCGAAAGTCACCTGCTCGATCATGTCGCCGCCGCCCTGGAAAGGCGGCATGGATTCGAGGATGTCCTTCTTGGCATAGAGCACGCCGATGCCGGTCGGCCCATAAGTCTTGTGGCCGGAGAAAACGTAGAAATCGCAATCGAGCGCGCGCACATCAACTGGTAAGCGCGGCGCCGCCTGGCAACCATCGACCAACACCTTGGCGCCCGCTTGGTGCGCCATGCGGATAATGCCTTCGACTGGCAGTAGCGCGCCGGTGGCGTTGGCCAGATGGGTCACCGCGACCAGCTTGGTCTTGTTGGAAAGTTTCTTCTCGAAACCGGCGAGATCGAGCCCGCCCGAGGCGTCGATCGGCGCGGCCACCAGTTTCAATCCGGTGCGCTCGCGGATCAATTGCCAGGGCACGATATTGGCGTGGTGCTCGAGTTCGGTGACCAGCACCTCGTCGCCGGCTTTCAGGAAAGTCGTACCCCAGGAATAGGCGACCAGGTTGATCGCCTCGGTTGCGCCGCGCACGAACACGACCTCGTCCGAACTCGCGGCGTTGAGGAATTTCCTCGTGGTTTCGCGCGCCCCTTCATAGAGATCGGAGGCGCGCGCCGACAGGCGATAGACGCCGCGATGCACATTAGCGTAATCGGTGCGGTAGAAATCCGACACGCGGTCGATGACCACGGCGGGCTTCTGCGCGCTGGCCGCGCTGTCGAGGAACACCAACCCGGGATTGCGCTCGAAGATCGGGAAGTCGCGCTTGATGCGGCGCGGATCGAAGCCGGGTTTGGCCGCCGCTTGGAGCTTGGCCGCGGTCATGATGCGCGTCCCGCCAGCCAGCGTTGTAGATGAACATCGAGGAATTCGCGCAAGCTGGCATTCTCGATCCGATCGAGCGCGTCGGCGGCGAAGGCGGCGATCAGCATCTGCCGCGCCTCGGGCACCGGAATCCCTCGGCTTTCGAGATAGAACAGCGCCGCGTCGTCGAGATCGCCCACGGTCGCGCCGTGGCCGCATTTGACGTCGTCGGCCAATATGTCGAGCTCGGGCTTGGTGTCGATGGATGCCCGCGGACTCAACAGCAGGTTCTTGTTGAGCATGTGGGCGTCGGTTTTCTGGGCCTGCGGCCTGACCGCGATGGCGCCGAGGAACGCGCCATGCGCGCTGCCGTCGGCCACGCCCTTGAACAGTTCATGCGTGGTGCCGCGAGGCGCGGCATGATCGGCGAAGGTGACGTTGGTCGCCTCCTGCGCACCGCGCAAAAGGAAGGCGCCGTTGAGGTAGCACGCCGCCCCCTCGCCTTCGAGCCGCGCCTGGCTGTCATGGCGCGACAGCTTGGCGCCGAGCGTGAGGACGAAACTCTCGTAACGCGCATCCCGGCCGATCACGATGCGGTTCTGCGCCAGATGGATGGCGGCTTCGCCCTCATCCTGCAATTTGACATGGGCGAGCCTGGCGCCCTTGGCCAGGCCGATCACGCCGGCCGCGTTGGTCCAATAATTTCCTGTACCGGCATAGCTTTCGATCAGCGCGGCGCGGCTGCCCGGTCCCAGCAAAACCAGATTACGCAGATGGCAGGAGCGCTGCCCGCCCTGGCCGAAATGTACGATCTCCACCGGCCGGTCGAGTGCGGCGCCCGCTTCGAGCGCCAGGACAAACCCGTCCTCGAACAGCGCGGCGTTCAGCGAGACAAAGGGCTGGCCGCCGATTGTGTCGGTCTCGCGCAGCGCGGATTCCAGAAGATCGGGGCGCTGTTTGAGGGTTTGCGCCGTCGAGGCGAGAGTGACGCCCTTAGGCAAGGCGCCGATGGCGGAGAGCTCCGGAGAAAAGCGCCCATTGACCAGCACCAGGCGATGTGCTTCGCCTGGAAAGCGCCAAGGCGCGAGATCGGAAGATTCGATCGCGGCTGCATCATCCGCCGGCGGGAAGCTCGCCTTCTGCAAGCTCTGGAGATTGGTGAAACGCCAGGCCTCTTGCCGGCGCGACGGAAAGCCCAGCTCGGCGAAACGCTTCATCGCGCCTTCGCGCCGCGCGGATAGCCAGGCGGGCTCGCCGGATGATCCGCGTCGCTTGAAGGCCTCGACATAAGGCCGGATTTCAGAGAGCGCGTCGCTCACGCCGCGTCTCCGAAGGCGGCATAGCCGCTCTTCTCCAATTCCAGCGCCAATTCCTTGCCGCCGGATTTGGCGATGCGCCCGCCCGACAGCACGTGAACGCGGTCGGGCACGACATGATCCAAGAGCCGCTGGTAATGGGTGATGAGCAGCACGGCGCGGTCGGGCCCGCGCAGCGCGTTGATGCCCTTGGCCACGGTCTGGAGCGCGTCGATATCGAGGCCGCTATCGGTCTCGTCGAGAATGGCCAGCTTGGGTTCGAGCATCGCCATCTGGAAGATCTCGTTGCGCTTTTTCTCGCCGCCCGAGAATCCCACATTGACGCCGCGCTGAAGCAGATCCTCGCCGATATCCAGAAGCTTGAGCTTGGCGCGCACCGCTTTCAGGAACTGGCCGGCGTCGAGCTCGGCCTCGCCGCGCTGTTTGCGGGTGGCGTTCAAGGCGGCGCGCAGGAAATACATGTTGTTCACGCCCGGAATCTCGACCGGATACTGGAAGGCCAGGAACACGCCGGCGCGGGCGCGTTCATCCGGCGCGAGGGTCAAGAGATCGCTTCCCTGGTACAGCACCCGGCCCTGCGTCACGGTGTAACCGGGTTTGCCGGTGAGCACGCCCGCCAGCGTGCTCTTGCCCGAGCCGTTGGGGCCCATGATGGCGTGCACCTCGCCCGCCTTCACGTCGAGATCGACGCCCTTCAATATCTCGCGCCCGTCCGCGATGCGCGCGTGCAAACCCTTGATTTCCAACATTTTCTTGGGTCCTAGGGCGAAAATTGGGTTCGTTTCGCAGTTTTCAGATTCATCCGACGCTGCCTTCGAGGCTCACCGCCAGGAGTTTCTGCGCCTCGACCGCGAATTCCATCGGCAATTCCTTCAACACGGCCTTGCAGAATCCATTAACGATCAGGGACAGCGAATCTTCCATCGACAGGCCGCGGCTCTGGCAATAGAACAGCTGGTCGTCGCTGATCTTGGAGGTCGTCGCCTCGTGTTCGACCCGCGCCGTGGGATTGCGGGTCTCGATATAGGGCACGGTGTGCGCGCCGCATTTGTCGCCGATGAGCAGTGAGTCGCACTGGGTGTAGTTGCGCGCGTTCTGTGCCTTGGGCTGCATTCTTACCAGGCCGCGATAGGTGTTCTGTCCCTTGCCGGCCGAGATGCCCTTGGAGATGATGGTCGAGCGCGTGTTCTTGCCGATATGGATCATCTTGGTGCCGGTATCGGCTTGCTGGAAATTATTGGTGATGGCGACCGAGTAGAACTCGCCCACGCTGTCGTCGCCTTCGAGGATGCAACTCGGATATTTCCAGGTGATGGCCGAGCCGGTTTCGACTTGTGTCCAAGAGATTTTAGAGCGTGCTCCCTTACAAGCACCGCGCTTGGTGACGAAATTATAGATGCCGCCCTTGCCCTCGGCGTCGCCGGGATACCAGTTCTGCACCGTGGAATATTTGATCTGCGCGTCCTCGAGCGCAATCAGCTCGACCACCGCGGCGTGAAGCTGGTTCTCGTCGCGCTGCGGCGCGGTGCAGCCTTCGAGATAGCTGACATAGCTGCCCTGGTCGGCGATGATCAGGGTACGCTCGAACTGGCCGGTCTTGGCGGCGTTGATGCGGAAATATGTTGAAAGCTCCATCGGGCAACGCAGCCCCTTCGGCACATAGACGAAGGAGCCGTCGCTGAACACGGCCGAGTTGAGCGCGGCGAAGAAATTATCGCCCTGCGGCACCACCGAGCCGAGATATTTCCGCACCAGCTCGGGATGCTCGCGCACCGCCTCGCCGAAGGAGCAGAAGATGATGCCGAGATCGCCGAGCGTCTTCTTGAAGGTGGTGGCGACCGAGACGCTGTCGAACACCGCGTCGACCGCCACGCCCGCCAAGGCGGCGCGTTCGTGCAGGGGAATCCCGAGCTTCTCGTAGGTCTGGAGGATTTCCGGATCGACCTCGTCGAGCGATTTGGGGGCATTGGCGCGCTTGGGCGCGGAATAATAGGTCGCAGCCTGGTAGTCGATGGGCGCCACGCGCAGCTTGGCCCAATGCGGGTTTTCCATCTTCTGCCAGTGGTGGAAGGCTTCGAGCCGCCAGTCGAGCAGCCATTGCGGCTCGCGCTTCTTGGCCGAGATGTACCGCACCGTGTCGTCGTTGAGGCCGGGCGGCGCGCTGTCGCTGTCGATCTCGGTGACGAAGCCGAATTTGTAGCCCTCGCGCAACGCGCCGAGCTTGCTTACGTCGCTCGAAGTGTCGCTGCTCATGACATCGCTCCCTTGGGCGCGGCTCCCTCGCCCGGTACCGGCCCCTTGGGCGGCGGCATGCGCGCCCAGCGCGCGAGCAGGCCGTTGGGTACCATCTCGGCCAGACTCATGGCCGAAAGCGCGTTGCCGACCGCATCGTTAATGAGCTGCCAATGCGGCTTGGTCGAGCAGAAATCGGTGCGCTCGCAGGACGGGCCGTGGATGGTGCATTGCGTCGGGCCGATTTCGCCGTCGATCGCCGCCACCACCGTGGCGATCGAGATCGCCTCGGGCGCGCGCGCCAGCTTGTAACCGCCGGATGCTCCGCGCGAACCCGCCACCACCCCGCCATGCGCCAGCGCCTTCAGCACCTTGGCCACGGTGGCGCGCGGCAGGCGGGTCTGTTCGGCCATGCTGGCCGCGGTCATCTGGCGCTCGGGATCGAGCGCCAGCTGGGTGGCGATGATGACGCCGTAATCGGCCATTTTGCTCAGGATGATCATTGAGTTTCTTGGGCTCTCCGGGTGAGGAGGTAATTAGGACAGTTTCAGTACTGAATACATCGGCACTAAAGCCGATGGATCAAGCCCACGCAACCCCATTTTCATCAGGGTCTTAGCCGGTGCCGCAGCGGCGGTGGTCAAACGTCCGCAGGCGGGGTTAACCATATTCTGAGACAACACATTAATAACTGTCTCTGATATATTGTTTTTCAAGCAACTTTATTAGTAGGTTCGTCTATGCGCTCCCTTCGCGCCTTGCTACTCATCTTGGCCATGATCGCGGTCGGCGCCTTGCCGGCTGCCGCCGACATGGCGATCAAGCTCAAGGATGGGCGGGTCATTACCGTGCCGGTCTCGCCCCAGGACGTCGATTCGATCACCTTCACCGCCCCCCATTCAGCCGCGGCAGCGCCCGCGCCCGCCCCTGCCGCTGCAGCCCCGCCGGCAGCGCCCATCGCGGCCAATCTTCCGTCCCGGACCCTGGCCATGGCGCCGCTGGCGCCCGAAACCTTGATGAACTCGGTGGCGCGCGAGCGGAGCTCGACCGTGCCCGGGGCAGCGGCGCGCAGGATGATCCCCCGCCCGGGCGCACCGCTCTGGCTCAGGCGTAGCGGCGGCAGCTCATAGGTTCCCCAGGCGCGATGGTGATGCTGTCGCCCGCCTGCGCCCCCACCAAATCCTGCAGGATCTCCGGAACGCTCGATGCCGTCAGGTCGCGCGCCTGCGCCGGCGCGGCCAAGACGAGCAGCGTCCTTTTCTTCATGCCGCCAATATGCCGGAACCTTCCGATTCGCAGAAAGCGCCCAAGACGGCGTCAAAACCAGCTCATGAGGTCAAGCGGTTATTGGTTTAGCCGGTGGTTGCAGAATAACTCTTGTTCTTGTTATGTTCCTTTGATAGCCTTTGGGGTAGCCAACCGGAGGGGATATTCCATGCCGACCAAGCCATTCGACCGTCAAAGCGCTGCCGTGTTGCTGCTGGGCTGGGTGGTGGCGCTCATCACGACCCTGACTTAGCCGCTCCGCGGCGGGGCTGACCTGAGCCCGCTTGCCGCGGCAAACCCGCCTTACCGCGCTTTAATCCGCGCCGGGGTTTTCGCGCCCGCGCCATGCCGCTATCGTCGCCTGGCATGAAGCTCCTGCTCATCGAGGACGACCAAAAGACCGCCGATTACATCGCCAAGGGCCTGGCTGAATCGGGTTACGTGGTCGACTGCGCCTATGAGGGCCGCGACGGGCTGTTCATGGCCTCGGGCGGCGGCTATGACGCGCTGGTCGTCGACCGCATGCTGCCCGGCATGGACGGGCTGGCGCTGATCGCCGCCTTGCGCGCCGCCGAAGTCAAGACCCCGGTCTTGATCCTTTCCGCCATGGGCGCGGTCGACGACCGGGTCAAGGGGCTGCGCGTCGGCGGCGACGACTATCTGGTCAAGCCGTTCGCCTTTTCCGAGTTGTTGGCGCGCATCGAGGCGCTGCTCCGGCGCGGGTCCGCCTCGGGCGCCACTGTCAAGCTCAAGGCAGGATCACTCGTGATGGACCTGCTGGCACGCAACGTCACGCGCTCGGGCCGCGAGATCGATCTGCTGCCGCGCGAATTCCGCCTGCTCGAATTCCTCATGCGCCATGCCGGCCAGGTTGTCACCCGCACCATGCTGCTCGAAAACGTCTGGGACTATCATTTCGACCCGCAAACCAACGTCATCGACGTGCATGTGAGCCGTCTCCGGCAGAAACTGGACAAGGGCTTCGACAAGCCGCTGCTGCAAACCGTGCGCGGCGCCGGCTACCGCCTGAACGTGGAATAGCCCATGCCCATGACCGTGCGCGGCATCGATATCTGGCGCTTTCTCCATACCAACGCCTTCCGCATCGCCGCGGTCTATTTCGTGCTGTTCGCGGCTTCGGTTCTGGCGCTGCTGGTCTTCTTCTATTTTTCGACCGCCGATTTCCTCGAGCGCGAAATCGAGGCCACGGTCGATGCCGAGATTCGCGGATTGCAGGAGCAGCGCGATTTCCAGGGCTTGCTTACGGTGATTCACGAGCGCAGCGCGCCCGGCCGCGCCGACAACATGCTCTATTTGCTCACCGATCCGTTGCTGAACCCGCTCGCCGGCAATCTCTCACAATGGCCGCGCGAGGCACGGCAAGTGCGTCCCGGCTGGTTCTTGTTTCCGATCCAGGTCGCGACGCGCAACGGTTCCGAAACTCACAACGTGCTGTGCTCGGTCTTCGTGCTGAGCAACGGCGATCATCTGCTGGTCGGGCGCGATTTGCACGACGCTACCGTGTTCCGCATCCGTATCCTGACCACGCTGGCCTGGTCGGGGCTGATCGCTCTCGGCCTCGGCATCGCCGGCGGCGTGATCATGACCCGCAACATGTTGCGCCGGGTCGAGGCCGTGGCCAAGACCACCGAGCAGATCATCCGGGGCGACTTCGCCCAGCGCGTGCCCTTATCCGGCAGCGGCGACGAATTCGACCAGCTCGGATCCAATCTCAACGTGATGCTCGACCAGATCGAGCGGCTGATGGCCGGCATGCGCCAGGTCACCGATAACATCGCGCATGATCTGCGTACGCCGCTGTCGCGCCTGCGTGCGCGTTTGGAAGTGACGCTGCTGGAAAAACCGGACACCGCGCGTTACGCGGAAGCCTTGCGCGAAACCATATCCGAAGCCGATCAGCTGCTCGGCACCTTCAACGCGCTTCTGAGCATCGCCGAGGCCGAGGCGGGCTCCCGGCGCGACACCGCCACCGTGGTTGACCTGTCCGAGATCGCGCGCGCCGTCGCCGAGCTTTACGAGCCGGTGGCCGAGGAAAAGGGCCTGGTCCTGAGTTTTGAGGCACCGCAGCCGGTGAATGTCCGCGGCGACCGTCATCTGCTGTCGCAGGCGATCGCCAATTTGCTGGACAATGCGCTCAAATACACGCCCGCGGGCAAAGTCGCGCTGTCGGTGCGTGGCGCGGATCGGACGGCCCGGGTCGAGGTCGCCGATAACGGACCCGGCATCCCTGCAGACCGGCGCGAGGCGGTGTTCGACCGCTTCGTCCGCCTCGAAGGCAGCCGCTCGACGCCCGGCAACGGGCTGGGATTGAGCTTGGTGCGTGCGGTTGCGCGGCTCCATGACGGCACCGCCACGCTCGAGGACAACAATCCCGGTCTCAAGGCGATCCTCACCCTGCCGATCGCGGAAGAGCAAGCAGAGCCGGCGGTTCCCGACCCGTTCCCGCCCCTAGCGCAGGGCGCGTAATTCCCAGCCCTAGCGCAACGCGCGCAATTCCCAAAAGGCGGCGTCGTAACCCGGCTTGGCGCGCGCTTTGCTGCGCGCCAGGCGGCGGCTGATGTCGCTCAATTGACGCCGCAATTCCTCGTGGCTCACACCGGCGCTCCGCACCACATGCCCCATCACGTCGTCGCCCAAGAGTTCTTCCAGATCGGGCTCACCCGCCAATCGCCAGCGTGACATACTACTCTCCTTAACCACCTGTTAACCCGCCGAGCCGCGTACCGAGACGGCGACAACGCAATCATAATGCCGGCCAACCTTGGCCATTTTATGGCGCAAGACGGAAATTTCCGTGTACCCGTCCGGCGGCGAAGCCAAATTCCTAACGAAAATCTAACGACGCCATTCATTTAACTTTTTTCATTCACAATGGCGGCGTCATGACCGCCGATCGCAGCAGCGCCGATATCCAGGCCGCCGCGGCCGAGGCCTTGCGGCTGGACCGCATCGCCGAGGCCGAGACGCTGTTGATTCCCGCGCTGGCAGCCTCGCCGGACGCGCCTGAATTGCTGTTCCTCTACGGCACCCTGCTCGCCCGCACCGGAAAGCTCGACCAGGCGGTAGCATCCTTCGAGCGTGCGCGCGCGGGAATGCCCGACAATGTCACGCTGCTCAACAATCTCGGCACCGTGCTCCGGCAATTGGGCCGTCATGCCGAGGCGGTGACCCATCTGCGCCACGCCCTGGTCTTGATTCCCAAATCCGCCGACACGCTGGCCAATATCGGCCAGGCGTTGAAGGCGCTCGGCCGCGCCGGCCAGGCGGCGGAATGCGCCAATCTTGCCCTGAAACTCAAGCCCGACCACGCCGAGGCGCTGCACCTCGCGGGATCGGTGCTGCTCGAGCGGGGCCAAACCAAAGCGGCCGCGGAATACTTCACCCGCGCCGCCCATCTTGCGCCCGAGCGGCCGGTTTACCGCGTCAGCCTCGGCCTGGCACTGCTGACTCTGGGCGATTTGCCCGCCGGCAGCGCTGCCTATGAATGGCGCTGGCATGGACCGATGCGCCTGCCCAATCTCCCGGCGCCACTGTGGGACGGCAAGCCGCTCGGCCAAGACGCCACCCTGTTGCTCTGGGCCGAGGAGAGCGTGTCCGAGTTGATTCAGTTCCTCCGCTTCGCGCCCGAACTTCACCGCTACGCCGGCCGTATCGTGCTGTGCGCACCGGCGCCGCTCGTTCGCCTGCTGGCATCCGCCCCGGGCATCGATCAGGTGATCGCCATCGGCGATAAGCTGCCCGGCTTTGCCGCGCATTTGCCGCTGACCAGCTTGATCCAGCGCCTGGGCGTCACCTCCGACACCATTCCCAACCGCATTCCCTATTTTGACATCGATGCCGCGCGCGCGGCGGCGTTCGTCCACGCCCTCGCGGGTTCCGGATTCAGGATCGGGCTTGCCTGGAGCGGCGACCGGCCGGGTCCGGCGCTCAACGACCTGGCGCCGCTCCTGGACATCCCCAATCTGCGCTTCTTCGCGCTCGACGCCGATACATCCGCGATCGCGGCCGGCCCCTTTGCCGGACGCGTCACCGATCTTTCCTCCTGTCTGCTGGATTATGCCGATGCCGCCGCGGCGATCTCCCGGCTGGATCTGGTGATATCGGTTGACGGCCCGATCGCGCATCTGGCCGGAGCGCTCGGCCGCCCCGCCTGGGTGATGCTGCCGAATTTCGCGCATTGGCGCTGGATGACCGGACGCACCGACACGCCGTGGTATCCCTCGCAGCTGCTTTACCGGCAGAAGGGCAAGGATTGGAACGAGACCGTGCGCGAGATCGCCGAAGGATTGGCGATCTACGGCGCATCGGCGAACTTGGCGCAGCATGAGCCCGGGAATTTTCAATCCCCGGCGGCGGCCCCTGCTCCAATCGTCGATCCGGCGCGGGCATCCGCCTATGCGCCCTATTTCCAGGGCGAGGGATTGAAAGTGGGCCTGGCGCTCGACGCACCCGGGCAATCGCCAAATCCGGCGCTCGATCTGGCTTCACTCGCGCCGTTGCTCGGCGTGCCGGGCCTGCGTTTCTACGCTCTCAACGCCGAAACCGCGGCGCAGATCGAAAACGGGCCTTTCGCCGGGTGGATGGCCGATCTCCCCATGGCCGAGAGCGGTCCCGCCGAATCCTCCGCCATCCTGTCCCAGCTCGACCTGGTGATCGGCGGCGCCAACGCAACGGCGCTCAACGCCGCCGCGCTCGACGTTTCGGCCTGGGTGTTGCAGCCGGCCGGAGCGCCGCCGCTTTCCCTTCCGAATGCTCTGGTATTCAAACAGGAGCATGAAGGCGATTGGTCGTCGGTGATCGAGCAGCTCGTCTTTGCCCTCCAAATCGCCACCACGCCCGAACCCGTCCACGCCTGAACCGGGTTTCAAGGTTTTGCGGCACGGCGGACGCGCCGGTCAAACCCGCGTGAGCGAGCGATTTGCCGCATGACGGCACACGCGCTCTTGCGATAGATTCGCAATATGGGGGTGGAGACGCGCCAAAACCGCTTGGCGGCCGGCTGGTTCGGCTGCTTGGCCATGGCCGTGCAGGCATTGCTGCCGTTGCTGCTGGCCGCCGAGATCCGGCTGGCGGATGCGGGCGAGCTGCCGATTTGCGCTCCGGCCGGCGCCGAACAAGCCGCCGACCCGGTCACCCATCAACACCATCATTCCGGCACTTCTCATCACGGCGGCTTGGCCCCCTGCCCGATCTGCCAAGCGGTAGCATGCGGGCAAGCTTTAGCCGACACCGCAGCATCGCCGACGCTATCCACGCCCCAGAGCTATGAAACGGCGGCCGCGTTCGCGCTGGCGGCGCCTCTTCTTCAGGCCTTTTATTATTCTGCTTACCGCGCGCGCGCTCCGCCTGCGCTGGGCTGATTCTCGACCGAACCGGCGCTGACCGCCGCTAGCCCTGCAAAGGCCGGTGGAGGTCCGCGCCAGCCCATCGTAATTCGGAGCAAAACCATGAACCGTCCGATCAAGGGCCTCGCCGTGTTGACCGCGGCGGCGATCGTCACGCTCGCCGCCCATGAGGCGCGAGCGCACGCCGTTTGCGGCGACCGCGTCTTTCCCCCTACCCTGACGATGGATGATCCCGGTGTGGGCGATGAGTTGTCGCTGCCGACCATCCAGTTCACGCCCATACCGGCTTCCGGCGGAAACCCGCCGGGCCACACCGTCGATTACGGCTATGAATGGGACAAGACCATAACCAAGGATTTGGGCTTCGCCTTCAATGGCGATTATTTCACGCAACATGGCGCGGCCCAAAATCTGCACGGCTGGGACAATGTCACGGTGACGCTCAAGGACGAGCTTCCCTGCAACGACGCCCACGAATTTTTGGTCTCGGTGGGTGTGATCCGTCAATTCGCCGGGACCGGCTCATCCCAATTGCTCAATGCCGGAGCAATCAGCACGGTGAGCAACACGGCGCCGACCCTCTACGTCGGAAAAGGGCTGGGCGATCTGCCCATCGGCTATTTGCGTCCGCTTGCCGTCACCGGCGAGCTCGGCTATCAGTTTTCCGACTCGCCCAGCCTCAGCCCCAATCAATGGGCTTCTTCGGCGTCGTTACAGTATTCGTTCCCCTATCTGCAGCAGCACGTGAAGGCGCTGGACCTGCCTGCCTTCGTGGGGCGGTTGATACCGTTGGTCGAGGTTTCCTTATCCACGCCGCCGCACGGTTCCACCACCGGGACCATCTCGCCCGGTATTCTCTATGAAGCCGATACCTGGCAAGCCGGCATCGAGGCGGTGATCCCGGCAAACGACGCCACCCGGCGATCCCGGGGCACCGGGTTCATCGTCCAGTTCCACCTTTTCCTGGACGATCTGTTGCCGAATTCCTTTGGCAAACCCTTGTTCGACACGGACTTATGGCAATAAAGAAATGAAGAGGGGTGTTCTCGTCGCGATGACCTTCGCGGCATGCGTTCTCGCAACCGCCGAAGCGTGGGCGCATGCCTTCCTCGACCACGCCGCGCCGGCGGTCGGCAGCACGCTCGGCGCGTCGCCGGCGGCGGTGCGGATCTGGTTCACCCAGGAGCTGGAACCCGCCTTCAGCGGCATCGAAGTGACCGACGCCACGGGCGCGCGCGTCGATGTCGGCACGCCCGTGGTCGACGCCAAGGACCATACGCTGCTGATCGTCGGTCTCAAGAAACTGCCGCCCGGCGAATACAAGGTCCATTGGCACGTGATCTCGGTCGACACCCACGCCACCGAGGGCAATTTCAGCTTCCGAGTGGGCCCATGACCGAAACGCTGCTGCTGGCGGCGCGCGCCCTGCATTTCGCGGCGTCGGTCAGCCTGGCCGGAACGCTGGGATTCACTCTGTTCATCGCCCGCCCGGAAGCGCTCGAGGGAATCTACCGGCGCTGGATCTGGACCTGTCTTGTCTTGGCGCTGGTCTCGGGCTTCTTCTGGTTCCTCGCCCTCGCCGCCGGCATGAGCGGCCGCAGCCTGGCCGCATCTTTCGATCCGCATATCCTCGACACGGTGTTGCTGCGGACGCGTTTCGGCCAATTATTCTCGCTACGGCTTGGCGGCGCATGTTTGACCGCGCTGGCTTTGCTGCTGCCGGCGCGTTTCGGCAAGATGCTTGCCCTCGCCTTCGCCGCGGCGCTGCTGGGTTCGCTCGCCTGGGCCGGGCATGGCGCCGACGATACGGGCGCCAATGGAATCTTCCATGTCACCGCCGACGTCACCCATCTGTTGATGGCAGGCGCCTGGATCGGCGGGCTGGCGCCGCTGGCGTTGCTGTTCCACCGCGCGATCCTGGCCGGCGACGGCGAATGGATCGAGATCGCGCGGCGCGCGGCCAGGCGTTTCTCGCTGCTCGGCATCGTGGCGGTGGGCCTCCTGCTCGCCAGCGGCGTCATCAACGCTTCTTATCTCGTCGATTCAGTGGCGGGGCTGGTTGGGACGGCCTATGGCCAATTGCTGTTGGTCAAGATCGCGCTCTTTGCCACGCTGGTCGCCCTCGCCACGGTCAACCGCGAGGTGTTGACGCCGCGTCTCTCGGCAACGCCACGCGGCGCCAAGCAGCGGGCCTCTGCCCTGGCGCTACGCCAGCTACGCCGCAACAGCCTGATCGAGGCCGGTCTGGGGCTCGGCGTGCTGGCGGTTGTGGCGGTGCTCGGCACCATGGTGCCGGCCGCACATCAGCAACCGCTTTGGCCCTTCCCCATCCGCTTCAACACCGTGGTGCTCTCCGCGCCCGAATACCGGGGCGAGGTGTGGTTGGCGCTCGCCTCGGCCGCGCTGGGGCTGGGGCTGGCAGGCGCCAGTTTCATGTTCCGCAAGCTGTGGGGCGCTGTGATGGTGGCGTGGCTGGTGATCATCGCCTTTTTCCTGCCGAGCCTGAGCTTACTGACCGTCCCCGCCTATCCGACCAGCTTCTTTCAATCGCCGGCGGGATTCACCACGCGTTCGATCGCCTTGGGGCAAAAGGCCTTCGCGCAGAACTGCGTCTCCTGTCATGGCGCCGAAGGACAAGGCGACGGGCCCCTTGCCAAGCAGCTTTCCGATCCGCCCGCCAACCTCACCGCCGGCCATATTTACTCGCACAGCGACGGCGATCTGTTCTGGAAGATATCGCACGGCATCGCCAACACGCCCATGCCCGCCTTCGCCGGTTCACTGGACGAAGCGACGATCTGGAACATGATCGACTTCATCCGTGCCAACGCCGATGGCGTGCGCGCGGCACAAGGCACGCCCGCCCAGGCGCCGGATTTCGCCATCCAATGCCCGGATGGTACCCTCACCGCGCTGCGCCAGCTCGGCGGCCCTGTCGTGCATCTGGTCTTCGCGGGGCCGCAAGCGGGGGCGCGGCTGGCGGCGCTGAGCCGCCTCGATCTGGGCGGCGACGTCACGACCGTGATCGTGCCGCTCGGCGCGCCCGAAGAAGCGACCAGCATATTCTGCACCGCCGCCGAGACCGGCATGGCGGAGGCCTATGCGCTTTATCCGCCCGGCCGCGGCCAGAGTCTTGCCGGTGATGAGTTCCTGATCGACGCCAAGGGCTGGCTGCGTGGCGTATGGTTGCCGCGCGCGGGCGCGGGCTGGAGCGACGATAAGGCTTTCAGACGGGACCTGGAAGAAATCCGCGCCAATCCGATTCTGGCCTCGCCGCGCCTGACGGGCCACGCGCATCACTAGCCGCGCGTTTGCCGCTTTGCTCCCATGAAAATGGCGCGGGACAGCCCCTCGCGCTTCAAGGAAGCCAACATGGTGCCCTCCTCTGTTCCGACGGATCAGCCGCTTTTCTTCGGCGCCCCGCGCGGCCTGCGCTGGAACACGATATCGGCGTTCTTCTTCTGCGCGTCCGACATCGAGGCGTAGAGCGTCTCGAAGGCCGGCACCAGCTTGTTCAGACCGTCGAGATGGGCCTGAGCGATCGCCTGATAGGAACGGAGATCGTCGACCGCGGTCATGGTCTTGACCTTCTGCGCGCGCTGCTGGACGAGCGTTTGCATCTGGTTAGCGCTGTCGCGCATCGCCTGGGCGACGGCGGCCCATTGGCTTTCCTGAGCCGGGGTGATCTTAAGCTGATCGTGCAGCGATTTGATGCGCGTTTCGACCCGGTCGGCGGGCGCGGGCGGCGGCGCGTTGGGCGGCGCCGGGGTTGCCCCGGGAGGCGGCGCCTGGCCCGCCTGGACGACTTGCATGTCCGCCTGAGCGGGGATTGCGAATGAAACGGCGCCCAAAATCATCGCGGTCATCATCGCCGCAGCCATGATGCCGCCGCTTCGCTTGGTCAAATGGATCATGATCTGCCTCTGTGGTTGCGGTTATGCCTGAATCCCAAAGTCGCCGGCGGGGCAAAAACCGCGGCGTAGCGGATTGGACAATGGATTATAGGCGCCTGAATTCATATGCGTTCCATCCCATCCATCCTTTGTGGATCTTTTATGGTATCGGGCGCGAAAACCGGCTGCGCCAACGCGATTGATCCGTCGGCTCCTGAGTTACTTGCCGAACAATCCCTTGAGCACGCCCGTGGCGCCTTGGCCGGCGCCGGTCACCGAAGAGGTGATCGATTGCGCCAACTGGCTGCTGCCGACCTTGGCCGCCTCGCTGGTGATGGCGCCGAGTATTTCGTTCGCCACCTGGCCGGCGGTGGCGCCTCCGCTGCTCTTGCCGATATTCGTGAGATGGATGGTCGGCAGCGGCGCGTTGAGCGTCTTGCCCTGGAGCACCGTCGCGCTGATGCCGATCTGGCCGTCGCGCACATAGAGATCGTTGATGATCAGCTTGCGCTCCTGCCCGCCGCTCGCGGTAGGCGCATTGCTGCCACCGCCAGCATAAGCCTGGGTATTTTTTTGGATGGCGTCGAGATTGCTGCCGCCGGTATTGCCGACCTCATAGGTCACTTGCGGCTTGTCGATGTCGATTTCCTTGATCACGATCGGACCGCCGCCGGTGACCGTGCTGGTGTCGAGCTTGACCGTGATCGTGCCGACAGTGATCGCGTGGGGGGTGGCGAAGCCTTTGGGATTGCCGACGGTAAGGCCAAAAAGCCCGCCCTCGCCCGTGGAGATCGAGATGACGACCTTGTCGAGCGTGACCGAGGCCTGGGTCGCCTGCGAGCCGTATTTCTCTATCGCCGCCTTGATGTAGGAATCGAGATTGGAGAAGAGGTAATAGCCGACGCCCGCGATGATGATCAGCAGTACGACGACGCCGATGCCGATCTTCTTCCACATGCCAGCCTCCCATTCTTGGTTGGAGCAAAGTCTAGCAGGGCTATATGGCGGCGCAATGACGGCGAATCGGGGCCGCAATGCCCCCTCCCCTGTTCACGCGTCATCACCAGCTTGAGCGAAGCCGCGAGCAGCGTCGCCGCCAACATGATACCGGCCATCGCCAAGAGCCCGTTCTGGAACGAGCCGGTGACGTCCTTGAGCATCCTCCAGGTCCGGCGGCGTGCCTCAGCCTTTATGCGGAAAGCCGTAAAGCACCGCCGGGTTGTGGATCATGATCTTGTCCGCTGTTGCCGCCGAGGGCAGCGCCGCAAGAAATCCGTCCACCACGTCTTCGTAGCGAAGATCGCGATAGGGCACCGCCACGGCATCGCCGGTCTGCAATTCGTGCGGCGGCGTATGCGGCCAGTCGCTGCCCCAGACGCAGCGATCCACCGCCGCGGCCAGAATCGCGGCGAGCCAGGCCGGGTCCGGTTTCGTCGCCAGGGCGTCGTCCATCGAGCGATAAGGCGCCGACAGCTTGACCCAGACATGCGGCAATCCCAACAGCGCGAGCAGGCCACGGCCCCCGGCGTCGTCCGGCGTGAATCCCGAATAAAGCCCGTAATGATCGATCACCACCGGCACCGGCGAAAAGGCGAGATCGCGCGATGCCTCGAGCAGCAATGCTAACGGCGCGATCACCTCGACATGCCAGCCCTGCATACGCGCGACCGAGGCCGTCGCCGCGAAAACCGATGCGAGCGGCGGCGGCTTGCCACCGGGCAGGGTGTAAAGATTGATGCGCAGGCCGCGCACGCCGCGCGCGTGGTAATCGGCCATGAGCGCCGGCGGAGCATCGGCTGAATCCACCGTTGCGACGCCACGGCCCTGCCCGCCCAGCGCGTCCAGGCTTTCGAGCAAAAGCGTGTCGTCGGTCAAGTAGAAGCTCGGCTGCACGATGACGAACCGCGCGATGCCGCGCCGCGCGGCGAGAAGTTGCAGCACGGCGAGATCGGCGATGCCCGCCGTATAGGGCCGATCCGCCGCCTGCTTGTAACGCGCCGGATCGCCGACGATGTGGACGTGGCTGTCGCAGCGCATCGGCTCGCTCAATCCTGGCTCGGCCGGAATGCCGGCGCTTCGCCGGTTTCGTGCATGCCGCCAGCGCGGCTGCGGCACGCCGCCCAGTCGAGGAATTGAACGGTGAGAGGCTTCGCTGGGCGCGCCATCGGAAGAGTTAGGCTGCCCTCGCCCACTCTTTTCGTCAACCCGCTTCGCGCGGTCGGCCGGGCCGCGTGACCTGGACCGGATTATTTGATATCACCGGGACGGATGGGCGGCCGGGCGGTTTTAAGGCACCGGTTGGGGGAAGACGATCTTTCGAGACAGCGCCATGAATGAAGAACAATTTGCCCGCGGTCTGCTCGCCAAAGCGGGCGTCGAAATAAACGGCAACCAGCCTTGGGATATTCAGGTACACGACCCGAACCTCTATGCGCGCGTTATCGCGGAAGGAACGATCGGCCTCGGCGAAGGATACATGGCCCGGCAGTGGGATTGCCGGCGGCTTGACGAGTTTTTTAATCGCGTCGTCGCCGCGGACCTCGGGAAACATCTGCCGTTTTCTTTCGGCACGGCGATGCTGTTTTTACGATCCAAATATCGCAACCAACAGACCAAACGCCGGTCGCTCGAGACGGTCGGAACTTTCTACGACTTGCCCGTCGAGGTGTTCGAGGCGTCTTTCGATTCACGCCTGACGGGCAGCTGCGGCTATTGGAAAAACGCGCGGACGCTGGATGAAGCACAGCTTGCCAAGCAAGAGCTCGTTTGCCGGAAAATCGGCTTGGAGGCAAATCATCATGTCTTGGACATAGGATGTGGTTGGGGTTCTTTCATGAGCTACGCCGCGGAGAAATATAAGGCGCGGTGCGTGGGCACGACGATATCGGGCAAACAGGTCGCCTATGCGCGCAAACGATACGTGGGACTGCCGGTCGAGTTCCGTCTCGAGGATTACCGCGACTTCAAGCCGGACCGCAAGTTCGACCGGATCGTTTCAATGGGAATGTTCGAGCATGTGGGATCGAAAAATTACCGAAGGTATTTCGAACTTGCCCGCCAAGCGATGAAAGAGGACGGACTATTCCTGCTCCATACCATTTGGCAGAACAAACGCTCCCCGGCCATCGATCCCTGGATGGACAAGTATATCTACCCCAACGGTCAATTGCCGAGCGTGGGAGAAATAACCTCCGCGGTCGAAGGACTCTTCGTGGTCGAAGACGTGCACAATTTCGGCGCTTACTATGACCGCACGCTGGTGGAGTGGGACAAGAAATTCCAGGCCAATAAGGCCTCGATCAGATCCGCAATCGAAAATTCCGGCCGGGACTATGACAAATTCTGCCGCATGTGGGAGTACTACCATCTCTCTTGCGCCGGAGGCTTTCGCTCAAGAGTTGTTAATGTCGGGCAATTTATACTTTCTCCGAACGGCGTCAGGGGCGGATACGAGCCTTGTCGTTGATGCGCCAACCGGGCATTGCGGCATCGACGAGGCTCGCTAAGTCATTGTAGTTTCAATGCGGATGGGTGGCCGAGCGGTTTAAGGCACCGGTCTTGAAAACCGGCAGGCGTGCAAGCGCCTCGTGGGTTCGAATCCCACCCCATCCGCCAGCATTTTGCAATTACCCGATTTCGATTCAGCACCGGATGCTGTAGAAGGTGCGTGGATTTTCTGCCGCACCCGGATGAAGGCGCGGCGCGGCGTGGGGTCGAGGTACAGATGATCATCGAACTCGGGCATTTTTCGATTATTCTCGCTCTTTGCGTCGCGGTGATGCAGAGCGGATTCTCGCTCGAGGGCGCGCGCCGGAACGAATGGAACATGATGGCCGCCGGTCGCATGGCGGCGCTGGCGCAGTTCGTATTGATCGCGCTGGCCTTTGCGACCCTGGTGCACGCTTATGTGACTTCGGATTTCTCGGTTTTGAACGTGGCCGAGAACAGCCATACGGACAAGCCGCTGCTCTACCAATTGACCGGCGTGTGGGGCAATCACGAAGGCTCGATGGTGTTGTGGGTGCTGATCCTGTCGCTGTACGGGGCGGCGGTGAGCTGGTTCGGGAACTCCATGCCGCCGCGGCTGTGCGCGCGGGTGATCGGGGTCATGGGGCTGATCGGGGTGGGGTTTTTGCTGTTCATCCTGCTCACTTCCAACCCCTTTCTCCGCCTCGTGAATCCGCCGGCGAACGGCGAGGGCCTCAACCCGATCCTGCAGGACCCGGGCTTGGCGTTTCATCCGCCCTTCCTCTATCTGGGCTATGTCGGCAACGCGGTGAGCTTCGCCTTCGCCGTGGCGGCGCTGATCGAGGGGCGGGTGGACGCGGCCTGGGCGCGCTGGGTCAGGCCGTGGACGCTGGCTTCGTGGTGC
>Ga0187810_10000054_pt1 | contig 54181 bp, 55 predicted proteins | sample NC_wetland_sal_i_9_FD_132963 | JGI IMG/M metagenome (GOLD analysis project Ga0187810, IMG submission 132963) | Wetland sediment microbial communities from Neuse River Estuary, North Carolina, USA - ASW_5 | ecosystem: Environmental > Aquatic > Freshwater > Wetlands > Sediment | place: USA: North...
AAAGTTATTCAAGGACAAAAACCCTGTTCATCGGATGGTAATAAAAAGAAAAATAAAATTACTTTTTTGATCCGATCTGGCGGACAATAACCAGGACGCCCAGGAGTCCGATCACGCTGATGATCGGGACCGGCGAGCTTGTTGCTGACGGCCGGGCGGTCGGGATCGATGTTGTCGGAACGGGTGCTGACGGGATCTGTGTCGTCAGGACCGGGAGCACGGTTGTCGCAACAGTTGCTGTCGGCTGGGCCGTCAGGCTGAATGTTGCAGAACCACTCGCGGTCACGGTGACACCGGATACGGTCACGATATACTCGTCAGGCTTCCATGTCGAGGTATCAACCACGAACGACCATTTGTTAAGGCTGCCGGTCCCGGGCACGACTTTTACAACTCCCGAAGCGCCGGAAAATTCCCCGGACTGGCTTTTTTTAGTCGGGCCGAACGATGACGAGTAAACGGTAACGCTCAGGTCATCCCCTACCGCGAGGTTGGTAGATCCCCCGAGCGTTATCTGATCGCCGACTACGTGATTTCCGATGGGATCGATAAATGCATTCGGTACATTGATAGAAAATGATGCCGTGGCGAACGTATCGTCAACATTCGGGCTGCTTATTGCCTCCATGAGTGCAAGGGCTGCATCGGGTTTCTGGAGGCCGCCGGATCCAGTCAGCTGGAATACCGAAGTCCCGGCACCGGTCTGCTGGTTGATTACCTTCCCGGTTGACGGATCGTATGTTATGTCAAACCTGCCGTTCATCATCGGGTGCTGGATGAGAACGACATACTGGCCCGGGGCAAGGTTCTGTGTGTCTGCGGACCGGAGTTCATATGAATACGTATTATCGCTGTTCACGGAGACGGTAGTAACTTTCACATAATTGGGCCCGAGTATCCAGACCTGCAGTCCCAGCTGGGGGTGACCGGTTGCGACACCGTTGATAAACACCGGGTCGCCATTCGAGATAGTCGCGCTCGAGGCAGTAGACGAGCCCGGGTTCAGGGTGACCGCAGTTACAGGTACAATAAAAGTCATGGCGAGCACGACCATTGCAAGGACTATACGATAGCAAAATCCCGTTGACAATCGGAGTGGCATAAGATCACGTACTTTCTTTCGTGAATTATCATTGAATACCGGATGAAAAACATGTTGGTAAGATAAGTAATGATTTCGCTTAACGGAAAATAGTTGAATATCCTGAACAAAAATTACCTGTGAAAAATCGATCGGGAAATCCCCTATCCATAAGGAAGAGCTGGGTGATCCTGGTCATAGTCCTGATGACGGCAATTGTTATCGCGGGATGTACCGGGCAGGACACAACAGCTCCGCCATCGCCAAAACCGGCTGAGGCGCTTCAACCGGGGGTGGTACTCATGAGTATTGGTGACGTAACCGGGCAGGGAATCGTCCCTCAGGGAGGTATAACCCCGGTCGGTATGATCGATACGATTACCTTTACCATCGGTCTTGCACCGGGGACGAAAAGCGTTGACCTTGAGAAACTCAATATCATTTATGCAGATGCGGTACGGATGGAGACCCTGACAAACGTTACCGGGTATCGCGGCATCCCGGGCCAGGGTTCATGGGGGATCCTTTCTATTGAACATGAAGTGGGTAAACCCAATAACCGGCTGGAATTTGAGGAGCAGGCACGAATCCAGATCAACCCGAAAGCGCCGATCCTGCCAGGACAGGTTTTTACGATTGCAGTAAAACCTCAGGAAGGCAATCCCCTTATCCTGCGCCGGGTTGCACCTCAGCCTATTGTGCAGGACACCAATAACCTGCCACCCTTATAATTTTTATCCGGATTTTTTTTGTTCAGTGCCCGGAATTCGGTGAGCTACAATCGTATCTTATGTTTAAATTGGGTTCCCGGGACTTTTCCTGCACCTGACCTTTACGCAGATGGAAACGGTTTCCAATCATCCGGACCGGAAAGGATCGCGATGTTCACGCAAGCGCAGGTACACTCTGTGCCCATGCCTCGACTTTTTTGAGAATCCTGTCATCTTCGTACGATGAAACGGTTACCCGGTTACGGGAAAGACTGATGAAGTACAGTTCACCGCCTTGATCGTGGCACTTCAGGATAACTGAGAACAGGTCCGATTCGGGAAGATGCCGGACCTTCCCGCGATGGGCTGCCACGTTTGCCATGTTGGAGATGACTGCGGCAATACCGTACTGGTAGCCATCGACCGAGTCGTACATGTCAATGCCGGTCCCGATCCGCTTTCCCTCCGGACTCTCGTACCGGAATTTGGCAGTATACATCTCGCGTACTTTTTCGATCGGCTGGTGGTTTTTCTTTTGTTTCATGTACGATGTGCACCCGAGAGGATTTTTGAGAACAAGCGATCTGATCACCGTGTCGAAAGCCACAATGTCGGCAAATGGTTTCTTGAGATGAAGGGACGCGCTCTTTGTTCCGGGTCTCTGGTTGAAATGGGCCATGTCATATCTCGCTTTTAGGTAATGTCGGAATGCAACCGGTTTTGGCAATGTGTCGGATCATGTTGAACCAAACCAGTGAGTGGTTTTACCGGACAGGATTGCCGGCATGTAAGTCCTGGTAGAAAATAATGGGCGAGTCCCATAAATTCTTGGTGGTGTTTTTACCGAGCCTATGGGGGGTCGGGTGGTGTACTTTATTCTCCGGATAAGAATGGATAACTTCTAATCCTGATTTCATTTTCGAATAGTATCCGAAGTACATATTATTATAAAAAAACCGGGCGACCGGTAAGAATAAGTTATTCAATCCGGTTTATTTCATAAGTACACCATCCGACCCCCTTCAATAGCCATACAAATTCCTGTCGGTATTTGACCTACGGCATCTAGTTCTGTCGAGTGAAAAAATGATTATGGTATCTTTTTTAAACAAATCGATGAATGAAGGGGGTCGGATGGTGTACTACTGGTGCGATCAGGGCTGGCATGAGCTGGCAGGAAATCGCGAGAACTACACGGACTTGGAAATAATCCCGTGAAGAAGTGGTCAGAACAAGAAAGTGAGTGGGAGGAGTAAGCCTCCTTTTGTTTTAAAGCGGCATTCAGCTATGCGCCAAACCTGGACGGAAAACCGGGCGTCCTGTTGTCCTTTTCTGGCTTGCACCCGCAGGGATTCGCCGTTTCAACGTATCCTGTCTCTTATGGCTCAACGGGTTACTCGTACGGTTGCCCGTACTTCTCGCTCGTGAAAGCTCTTGCCGCATCATCGCAAAAAACAGGCCGTGCCGTTTCTGTGCCATTGCCGTGACTCTCGCCACCCGTACTTGTGTACGGCTGCGTGCCCGGTGGGTGGGGGGACTTTCCTCAGCAGCGTGTTACCGCCACCGTCGGCCGCTCTCTCCCTCTCCTGTTTGAATGGGATGCGGTACGAGATAAGGTCAGCGATGAGGATGAAAAAAATGAACCGGGCGGGAGAGATTACGTATGCCGCATCAGCCCGCATTCCCAAGGCCCGGGATTTTTCCCGGTCGGGACTTCCGATGCCCTTCGATAGATTGTTAAACAATGTGTATGATAGTGACGGACATCCAGAGGAGTGTTTATTACTATGGATCTGCTCACCGATCATGAAGGACATCTCGCCCTGCAGAGCGCCCGCGGCTCGTTTGAATTCCTGATTGCAGGTACGCCAAAACCGGCCCTGAAACTGACCCCGGTCTTTTCCGAAAAACGCGGCGTCTTTGTTACGCTGACCAAGGAAGGCTGCCTCCGCGGATGCATCGGCTTTCCGTACCCGGTGATCCCGCTTGGCGAAGCGATCGAGCAGGCAGCGGTGGCAGCAGCGTCCGAGGACCCCCGGTTTCCTCCGGTCGCGGAGAGCGAACTCACCGCGATAAAAATCGAAGTGACGGTCCTGACGCCGCCCGTTGCTATCACCGGTCCGCCCGATGACCGGCCATCCCATGTCGTACCCGGTCGTCACGGCCTGATCGTACGGGGCATGGGCACGAGCGGGTTGCTCCTCCCGCAGGTCTGTACCGATTACGACTGGGACGCCCGGACCTTCCTCGACCAGACCTGTGCCAAGGCGGGCCTCCCCTCTCATGTCTGGCACAACAAGAATGTGGAAGTCCTTACCTTCGAAGGGCAGATATTCTCAGAGACCCGCGAAGGATAAGGTTCGGGGCAAAAATCGGGGCAACTGTTTAACGCAAATACCGCACATATAAAGAGACAAAGCGGGAGCGGTATGGCAATAACATTCGAGAGTCTCTATAGCGACATTGCAGGGCGCTGCGGAAAACTGACCGTAGGCAAAAAGATCGTAAAGACCCCGGCACTCCTCCCGGTCATCAACCCCCACCTCCAGCTGGTAACCCCTAAGGAACTCCGGAAGATGGGCGTCGAGGCGCTCATAACAAACGCATACATCTTTTCGCAGAGCAAGCAGTACCGCGAGCGTGCCCTTTCCGAAGGGCTTCACAAGGTTCTCGATTTTGACGGAGTCATCATGACCGACTCCGGTTCGTTCCAGCTCTCGGTCTATGGCCAGGTCTCGATCTCGAACACCGAGACCCTCTCCTTCCAGCGCGATATCGGGAGCGACATCTGGGTCCCGCTCGATATCCCGACCTCCCCGGCATCCGACCGCGAAACAACGGAGCGCGAGCTTGCCATCACCATGGAACGGCTCGCTGAAGCAAAGAGTGTCTTCGGGAATGATGCCCCGATTGCCGGCCCGGTGCAGGGTGGTATCTTCCCGGATCTCCGGGAACAGGCCGGGAAAGCAGTGACCGATCTCGGCTTCTCGTTCTGCCCGATAGGTGCCGTTGTCCCGCTTATGGAATCCTACCGGTACCGTGATCTCGTGAATGTCGTCATGGCTGCCAAGCGGACGATCTCGCCGTCAGCCTGTGTACACCTGTTCGGCGCCGGCCATCCCTCCATGTTTGCACTCGCGACCGCAATGGGCTGCGACCTCTTCGACTCAGCGGCGTACGCACTCTACGCAAAGGAAGGCAGGTACATGACAACCCATGGCAGCTACAAGATCGCCGAGCTCACCGAGCTTCCATGCGCCTGCGAAGTCTGCCGGTCCCATACCGCTGAAGAGGTTCAGAAGTCCCCCCAGCGCGAACGCCTTCTCGCGCTCCATAACCTTCATGTCACTGTCGCAGAGATCTCCCGGATCCGGCAGGCCATCATTGACGGGACGCTCTGGGAACTTGTCGATGAACGGTGCCGGGGCCACCCGCAGCTTCTCGCAGGCTACCGGCAGCTCCTGACCGGGACGCCCGAGATTGAGCTTCATGACCGGGTCTCCAAGCGCCGGTTCTTCTACCGGGGCGACGAGAGCTGCGCCCGGACCGAAGTGATCCGGTATCACGAGAAACTCTCCCGGATGCGAATCGGGAATAAGATCCTCATCGCGTTCGATGGCGGGGCACGGGACGAATTTGACGAGACACTCCTCTTCAAGCCCCCGTTCGGGCCCTACCAGAAAGAGCTCAAGGAGACATTCCCGATCGGCCAGAGTGAAGTCCCGGAATGGGACTGTGCAATGGTCCGGGCCGGGGCAAAGGGTATCCAGTCCCTTGCCCTCTCCCACCCGGACAGCAAAATTACCATCGCCTGCAGCCGGAAATGGGAAGCCATCGTCCGCGAAGAGGTTCCAACATGCGAGGTGCTGACCGAATGAGCAGGTTCGATATCCGGAAGCGGGACGGCCTCGCCCGGACCGGGACATTCCAGACTGATTCCGCGACATTCAAAGTCCCGTCAGCGCAGGAGATGGAGACCATCTTCCCGGATCTTGCTGGATTACATCATGCAAATATTCCCCTGGCGGCACCTGCGGCGCTCGTGAACGAATATCCCCCGGCTGCCGACCGGAAACCTGTGACCCTGCACCCTCATCTTGCGCCAGTTGCGGTGAGTGGTGACTGCGTCATGGTCCCGAACTGGCACACCGCGTTTGCAAATCCCCGTACCTACGTGGAATGGCTTGTCGGCCTCAAGGAGAAGACCGTTCCCGACGCAGCCTGGTATGCCCCGGCCTGTGCACTCCCTTCGAATGTCCACATCCTCTGTTACTCGGGTTTTGATCTCTTCGATTTTGTCGCAGTTGATCTCAGGTCGGCCCAGGGAAAATTCTGCACGCCCGAATGCGAACTTCCGGCCGACGCGATGGAGAGCGGCATCTGTACCTGTGAAGGGTGCAAAAGCGGGGACCTGAAACTCCACAACCGGCAGGCACTCCTCCGGGAGATCGCGCTCGTCACCCGGTTCATCGAGACCTCCCAGCTCCGGGACCTTGTCGAGTCCCGGTGCCGGCTCGATGCTTCGCAGGTAGCCATCATGCGCCATCTTGACAACAGGTATGCGTTCATGGAGCTCCGGCAGCCGATTGCCCGCGCCGGTGTCATGCGGGCGAACTCCGGCGACTCGATGCAGCGTGCAGAGATCCGCAGGTTCACCGAACGGGTCATGACCCGGTACGTCCCGCCCAAAACCGATGTCGCAGTTCTCCTTCCCTGCTCTGCGAGAAAACCTTACTCGCTCTCCCAGAGCCACCGGAGGTTCCAGATGGCAGTAGCAGGAAGAGCGCACGAATTGATCGTGACCTCCCCCATTGGCCTCGTCCCCCGCGAGCTTGAGACCATCTACCCTGCCGGGCACTACGATGTCCCGGTTACCGGCTACTGGGACGCGGAGGAGTGTGCGGTAATCTCCGGGACCCTCGCCCGGTACTTCCGACGCTTCCCGTACCGGCGCATAATCGCCCACCTTGAAGGCGGTGCTCTTGCAGTAGCCCGGCAGGCCGCGGCAGAATGCGGGATAACGCTCGAATGCACCTGCGAGGATAACCCGACAAGCGACACGGCGCTCAATGCGCTCGATGCCGCCCTCGCGGGAGAGCGCAGAGTAAAAGACGACCGTCTTCACGGTATGATCTCTTGGCAGTTCGGTGTCGATGTCGACACAAAGGGGACGACCCTCCGCGGCCATTTCCCTGAGGTCTTCTACAGCCGGAACAATGTCCAGCTCTTCTCCATCGATACCGGTACGGGTCTTCTGCGACCAACGCTTGACGGCTGGAAGCTGATACCGGAAGGGTACCGCGTCATCATTGATGACTTCATCCCGGAAGGCGACGTTCTCGCCCCCGGGGTCGTTGAGGCAGACCCGGCAATCCGTGAAGGCGATGAGGTCCTTGTTGTCGGGCCGCGTGCACTTGCGACCGGAAGAGCCGCTGTCCCGGCGGATGAGATGCAGAAGTCCCGGCGCGGGGTCGCGGTACGGGTGCGTAAGATAAAGAGGCTATGAGTCGAATTAATGAGAATAGTTTCAGGAATTTTCTTTCCGGAATTACCGCAGACCAAAATCAGGAGTGACCGGGTTGTACCGAGTAGAAAAATGTGATCAGCTGGCTGACAGAGTCTTCCAGATGTGGGTGCGTGCACCCCATGTCGCCCACCATGCAAAGGCCGGGCAGTTTGTCATATTCAGGATCGATGAAAAAGGGGAGCGGATCCCGCTCACGGTTTCGGCAGTCGATGGCGATTCAGTACGGGTTATTTTTATGGCAGTCGGAAAGACCACGACCCACCTCTCAACGCTCGCGGCGGGGGACCACGTGCGCGATATCGCCGGCCCGCTCGGGAAACCCAGCGATATCAGGAAATTCGGGAGCTGCGTGCTGGTTGGTGGCGGAGTCGGGACGGCAAGCCTTCCCATCATTGCCCGCGCCCTGAAGGCTGAAGGCAACCGGGTCATCGGCATTGTCGGGGCGCGGAACGCGGGCCTGCTCATCCTCGAAGACGAGATGCAGAAAGCCTGCGACGAACTCCATATCACGACCGATGACGGTTCGAAGGGATTCCACGGGTTTGCCGCGGATATGCTCAAGCAGGTCATGGCAAAGGAACAGATCGACGCGGTCTGGATCATCGGCCCGGCTATCATGATGAAGGTCACCTGCGAAGCAACGAGGGTCCCGGGGATCAGGACCTATGTCAGCCTCAACCCGGTCATGGTCGACGGGACCGGTATGTGCGGTTCGTGCCGGGTCAGTGTTGGCGGCGAGACGAAGTTTGCCTGTGTCGACGGCCCGGAGTTCGATGCCCACAAGGTCGACTTCAACGGCCTGATGCTCCGGCTCCGCACGTACCAGCCGGAAGAGAAGGAATCGCTCGAGCGGTACAATGCGCATGTCTGCTCGTGCAAGGGAGGCGTTCACCATGCGTGACCGCCCCGTCGAACAACGCATCCACGATTTTGCCGAAGTCGACAACGGTCTTTCCCCTGAAGAGGCGATCCGGGAGGCTGAACGCTGCCTCCAGTGCAAGAAACCGCTGTGCATTACCGGATGCCCGGTCAATATCGATATCCCGGCGTTCCTTGCCGAAGTAGCCGCAGGGAATTTCCGGAAAGCCGCAGCCATCATCAAGGAGCAGAACATCCTCCCGGCAATCGCCGGCCGGGTCTGCCCCCAGGAATCCCAGTGCGAAGGCGTCTGTATCCTCTGCCACAAGGAGACCCCGGTCTCGATCGGTGCCCTGGAGCGGTTCGTTGCCGACTGGGAACGGACAAACGGTGTGACTCACCCGCAGAAGAAAGAGTCTACCGGCAGGAGGATCGCGGTCGTCGGAGCCGGTCCTGCCGGCCTGACCGCAGCAGCCGAGCTCGCGCGGTTTGGCCACCGGGTCACTCTCTTTGAATCCCTGCACGAAGCCGGCGGGGTACTGATGTACGGGATCCCCGCATTCCGGCTCCCCAAGGAAATTGTCACTGCCGAGATCAACGCGATCCTCTCGCTTGGTGTTGACCTACGGCTCAACCACCTTGTCGGGAAGAGCGTGACAAAAGAAGAACTGCTCGGGTACGATGCGGTCTTCATCGGAACCGGTGCCGGCCTCCCGTACCTCATGGGACTTCCTGGCGAACACCTGCCCGGTGTCTACTCGGCTAACGAGTTCCTGACCCGGGTCAACCTGATGCGTGCCGACCGGTTCCCTGTCTTCGACACGCCGGTCAAAAAAGGCAGCAGGGTCGTTGTAGCGGGCGGCGGGAACGTCGCGATGGACGCGGCACGTGTCGCACTCCGTCTCGGCGGGAAAGTGACCCTCGTCTACCGGCGCCGCGAGGAAGATCTTCCGGCACGTGCGGCCGAGACTGCCCGGGCCAAAGAGGAAGGTATCGAATTTGTCATGTGCGCAAACCCGGTAAAAGTCATCGGCGACCAGGTCATGACCGGTGTCGAATGCGTCCGGATGGAGATGTGCGCCCTGGATGCATCGGGAAGGCCTGAACCGGCTCCTGTCGAAGGAAGTCATTTTACCATCGATGCGGATGTCTTTATCGAGGCCATCGGGCAGGGTCCGAATCCCCTCCTCATCAGCGAACTGCCTGAGCTCAGACGCGGAAAACGCGGGAACCTCGAGGTCAGTGAAGACGGCCGGACAACGTTCCGCCATGTGTACGCCGGCGGCGATGTCGCGACCGGGGCGGCAACCGTAATCCTCGCCATGGGTACCGCAAAGAAAGCGGCTCATGCAATCGACAGGATGCTGAAGGAAGAGTAGGGTTCTGAATCTGAAAAACCCGATTCTTTTTTTTTTAGTTTTTTCAAAAAGATATTTCAATGGATCAGAAAAAAAATCTTCAGGTGTTTTCCCGTATATTTATCGCCGAATCCTGACCGGTTACCTTATATGGTTCGCAGAATAAAATGAATGATAAGAGAGGGGGCTATACCATAGACGACGCAATCCCTATTCCTGACGGACAGATCGTCCGGAAAAAACTTCATTTTTTCTGGCTTGCTGACTGCTCCGATTCCATGCGGGGCCGGAAGATTGCGACCTTAAACCAGGCCATCCGCGAAGCGATTCCTGAGGTGCAGAAAGCGGTCGAAGCCTACCCCCAGGTCGAGATCTACATGCGGGCGATAAAGTTTTCTGACGACGCCACATGGCATGTCGGCCCCGATCCGATCCCGATCAAGGATTTCGTCTGGCCTGAACTCGAAACCTCCGGGCTCACTGCAACCGCAAAAGCGATCCGTCTTCTTGCAAACGAGCTCTCGATCGAGCAGATGCCAAGACGTGGACTCCCACCGGTCTGCATCCTTATTTCGGATGGATACTGCACGGATCCGAGCGAAGAATATGCAAATGCGATAGCAGAACTGGGAAAGATTCCATGGGGTGTCAAAGCAGTCCGGCTCGCCATCGCCATCGGTGATGAATCCGATTACAACGAACCGGAACTTCTTAAATTCGTCAACCAGGACCAGATTGGGCTGTTAAAAGCCCATTCGCCCGAAGAGCTCGTCTCCTATATCAAATGGGCATCCGTCTCGGCTTCCGTCGCCTCCTCGCGGGGAAGGAGCCGGGGAGCCGAGATCATGGACGATACTTCGAACGTAAGCCTCGAATCTCCGCCATCGATGATCACGTCAAATACCGAATTATTCTGACATTTTTGAGATATGCCGATACAAGAATTCCTGTGCACCGGAGAACCGAATCTCGGCTGGGCGGTCGGGTGCAGCCGTACCGGTGCATCGCATATCCGGCAGGGACGTCCCTGCGAAGATGCTTTTGCGCTCTGGAGCGGCTCGGCCGGGGCAGCACCCTGCATCGCGATCGCTCTTGCTGACGGTCACGGGGATCCGCGCCATGACCGGAGCCGGACCGGCTCTGCCCTTGCGGCGTATTCCGCAGTTGAAGAGCTTATCTCGTTCCACCGCATGCACCTGCGCGACGTGCCCAAGCATTCGATACGGGCCGGGTTCAAATCCGATTTTCCCCGGCGGGTCGGCAGGCGCTGGCGGGAAGCCGTGAACGCAGACGCAGCCCAGCTGGCATCCGGTACAGCCGGGCAAACGGATTCCCCCGATATGGTCTTCACCCGGTATGGATCCACCCTCATTGCGGCCCTCGTCATTGCCGATTCGATTCTTATCGGACAGATTGGCGATGGCGACATAGTCCTCGTCCGACCCGACGGAACTCTTGAATGCCCCCTGCCATCAGACCCGACACTTCTTGGATCCGAAACCCGCTCGCTCTCATCGCGGGATGCGCACCTGCTCTGGAGGACGGCAACGCTCGACCGGGGCGATGGCGGTGTCCTGATCGCGGCAACAGACGGGGTCTCCGACTCTTTTGACGGGAATGATGGCGAGGAATTTTACCGGTTCATCCAGAGCCTTGTCGCCCGGATAAAAGAGTACGGTATCGAGAACGTGGCCGGTGCGATGTCGGAATGGCTTGACCGGTACTCGGCTCTTGCGAGCGGCGATGACATGACGCTTGTGTTTGTATGCATCAACGGCGTTACCTCACACGCCGACGAACCTGAAATCCCGTCGTATGAATCGCCGGCACAGGTAAAACAAGCCGCCCCCGTACCGCACGAATCGTGGGGGTTCTGATCATGCCACTCACGATCGGGCAGCGGGTCAGGGCAGAACTCTCCGGAGCAGAGCTCAACGTTATGAAAAAACTCGGCGAGGGGACACAGGGAGAAGTCTACCTTGTCGAAGGGCCGCTCGGGTACCAGGCTGTGAAATGGTACAAACCGGGCCAGGCGACTCCTGAACAGCGGGCGGCGATCCTGTATCTCGTCCGGTCCGGCCCGCCATTCGGACCTGCCGGGAAGCGGTTCATCTGGCCCCTCGACCTTGTTACCCGGGCAGGGTCCGACCAGTTCGGGTACCTTATGGCGAGGATCGATACAAAACAGTTTGCCGAACTCGGAGAGATCTGGGCTCACCTGAAACCGGTCCCCAACTTTTCTGCCCTCTGCGAGATTTCCTACCAGCTGGCGAACAGTTACCGGGCGCTTCACCTTTCGGGCCACTGTTACCGGGACATATCTGCCGGGAACCTGATGTTCGATCCCGTGACCGGCGACATCCTCATCTGCGACAATGACAATGTCGGTGTCAACCGGCAGTCGAAGTCCCAGATCTGGGGAACAATGGAGTACATGGCACCGGAGATCATCCGGGGCGAAGGTGATCCCTCGACCCAGACCGATCTCCACTCGCTTGCCGTCCTGCTCTTCTATCTCTGGGTATGGCATCATCCGTTCCACGGCGAAATGGAGTACCGGTTCTACTGCTGGGACATCCCGGCGAAGAAGAAGGTATACGGGGAATCGCCGGTCTTTGTCTTCGACCCGGAGGACGAGTCCAACCGTCTTCCGTCAGATCCCGACTACGATACCGCACGGGAACGCTGGAACTGGTGTCCCGAGGAACTCAAACACACGTTTACCCGGGCATTCACGGTGGGGCTCATGAATCCTGACCGGCGGGTAACCGAAGGGGAATGGCAGAATCTCTTTGCCCGGCTCAAGGACCGGATCGTCTCCTGTCCCGGGTGCCGTGCCGAGAATATAACCGGTGACCCGGCCGGACCGGTCCAGTGCTGGCACTGCGGGAAGCCGGTTCCCCTGCCCCCGGAACTGCGAGTAAAAATACCCGGGGGGGAAGTCCGTGTCTCGCTCTCGGTCGGAACAACAATCCGCCGCCGCCATTTTGTCCCATCGTCCGGAGGGGAAGACGGCTCGCAGATTCTCGGGAAAGTTGTCCCCCACCCGTCCATCGCGGGATCAGCCGGGATACGGAACCTTTCGGAAACCGACTGGTGGGCAGTTTTTCCGGATGGTAAGACTGCAGAAGTCCCCCCGGGTCGTGCCGTCCCGCTCAATCCCGGGACGACCGTTACGGTCTGGGATATCACGGCAACGATCGCGACACCGGAGGAAACACCGTGAAGGAGCAACCTCGGACTGTCCTCAAAGATCTTGTCGATCGCTACGGCACTTCGATCGCACAGGATCCGCTCCGGATCGAAGGGCTCCTCCGCGACACCTGCGGATCGTGCAACCGGGAGATCTTTGTCCTGGTCAATACCGCCCGGCAGAAGATCCCGGCCGATCTCCTCGCACCCCGCCATTCCCTGCCGTTTTCGCTGATGAAAGGTTTTCTTGTCAAGCGATTACAGGACGAACTGGCGTTCTCGGATGAGGCAGCTCACTGGGCAGTCGAGGCTTGGGCTTTTGCACTCGGGCTTTCTGAGGGCAGCGAAGCCGGGAAATTCGAACAGGTGATGATTGCAGGACCGGTGCCTTCCGAATCCGGGACTCACCCGCGGGAGAATAGCCTGTTCTCACGGATCGGCCAGGCGCAGGTTGAACAATGGGCGGACGATCTCCCGGCCGGTTCGCTTACGAAAAGGCTGGATGCTGTCAGCGGACTCTCCCATGCCGATGGGGATGAGACTGTCCGGATCCTCATCGCCGCTCTTGGCAATGATCTCTTCCCGGTCCGCGAGGCAGCATATGATGCTCTTATTGCACGTGGTGAGCCTGCGGTCCCGCTCCTTGTTGAGGCGCTCAACAGTACTGCTGACGGAATTGTCTGGCGTGCAGCTCTCCTGCTTGGGGCACTGAGATCCCGGCACGCAACTGAACCGCTGATCCGGATCCTCGGCCGTAAGGGAAAGGTCCGGCTCTGTGCCATATGGGCGCTCGGGGAGATCGGTGACGGGAACGTATCAACACCTCTTCTGAAATTCATACAGGATCCGGACCGGGCCGTCAGCCAGGAAGCCGTGGAAGCCTTAAAAAAGATTGGCAGAAATTAAAAAAACCGGTGATTTCATTTTTCCTGCAACAGTCCATCCTTGTCTGGATATAAAGGCATATAACGCGATGTAACGTATAACGTACAATGCCACCGTACCTGTATCACACACATTCCCTTGTCGGGCCAGTCCTGATGATAGCAGTCTGGATCGTCCAGCTCCTTATCGCGTATCTCATCTACAAAGATGCAAAGGAGCAGAAAATGCTTGCACCGGTCTGGACCATCTTAGCGCTCGTTCCCCTGTTCGGGTATCTTGTTGACGTACTCTACCTGATAATCCGGGAGCTCCGGGTAAGCCAGCGGACAGAAAAGCCTCCTGTTTCATTATAACAGGAAAATCCCTTTTCTGTCTTATCATATATTTCTGGAACATTCGGGACCGGATTTTTGTACGCGTAATAGGAATTGCCGGTCGTTTTTTTAATTATGGGAACTAAAAAAATTACCGGGAACTAAAAAAACTTTTAAGGAGATCATTCTGTTTTCATGGACTGTTCTCCGGGAACGATAATGTCGAAGACCAGTTTTTTCCCCAGCGATTTCTCAAACGCTTTTCTCTCTCCCTCGATTCCCCAGATCTCAAGATGACAATCTCCCCGGGCTACGACTTCGAGGTGAACCGTATCCTTGTCGAGCGACGAGAACCTTACGTGCTGGATGAGGCCTGCATGGCTGCGGTCGAGACTTTCGCCAAGCCGGAGGAATGTTGCCAGGTTTTTCAGTATTTCGCGGTCCGGTGGATCGAGTTCGAGGATTTCAGGATCTTTTTTACGGGGAGCTTTTTTCCGGTGGAACCGTGCCAGGTTTGCCATGAAGGTCACTTCTTTCTGGTCGAATCCGAGAAGTTCTGAATTTTTTATGATGTAATACGAGTGGGCGTGGTGGTTTGTGTAGGAGATGAACGAGCCGACATCGTGAAGAAAGGTTGCATATTCAAGAAGCTCCCGTTCGTGATCGCCGAAATTATAGAGCCCGAGTTCCCGTGCGCTGTCGAAGAGTTCGAGAGCAAGGCTTGTCACGGTTCTCGCGTGCGATTCATTGATCCCGCAGGATCTTCCGAGCTGGAGGACACTCCGCTGCCGGGGCGAAAGCTCGCCAAGGAGGGGAAAATCGTCCATCCGGGAGAGGTAATCTACGAGGAGGCCGTCCTGCAGGCCCTGCCCGGTGATCGTTATCATTTCAAGCGAGAGTTCTTTCATGAAAACGTCGAGGATAACGGCACCGCCGATAATAATGTCAGCCCGCTCGGGATTTATCCCGGGAATCTTCCGGCGCTGCTCGAGCGGGAGCGAGCAGAGGAGATCGATGACTTTTTTTAAGTCCCTGTACGTGAGGGTTGAAGGAAGGGGCCCTGCAGTCTGGTGAAGTGCTTTCCGGGCGATCTCGGCCAGGTTCATGATCGTGCCTGAGCTGCCGACCACGACTTCCGGTTTCATCTGCCGGATCTCCGCGAGAGAGTGGATGATGGCATTTTTCACGTGCTGCTGGATCTTCCGGTACTGGTCGGGGCCTATCGCCCCGGTGTTGTCCGGTGGAATATAAAGATTCGAGAGCCGGATTGCCCCGAGTTTGAAACTATCGAGATACTCGTAATTCCGTTCGCCCCCGATAGCGATCTCGGTGCTCCCGCCGCCGATATCGATGAACAGCGCTTTCTTTTCGCCAAGGGGAGTTGCACTTGCAACACCAAGGTAAATGAGCCGGGCTTCCTCCCTACCCGATATGACCCGCACATCGATCTGCGCCTCCATCCGGAGAAGATGGAGGATTTCTGTCTGGTTTGCAGCCTCACGCATTGCGGATGTTGCGACGGCAACAAACTCTTCGGCATTGAACGAGCGGGCAAGTTCCCCGAGCCGGCGGCACACCATCGTGGCACGCTCGATTGCTTCGGGAAGGATCTCTTCGTCCTCGAACTCACCTTCGCCGAGCCGGACCTGCTGTTTCTGCCGCGTCAGGATCGTGTACGAGTGGTTCGGGTTGAGCCGTACAACGAGAAGCCGTATCGAGTTCGTCCCGATATCGATGAAGGCAACCGTCCGGCCAGAGGGCCCGAGTTTCCGGGATTTCATGGGATCACAACCGCCCGCGAGAAGACTTCTCCGATGAGGTCCGCCTTTGCGAGAGCCCGGGCTTTCTCTTCGGTGAGATCACCTGCACCCGTGAGTTCGCACCGGATCTCATCCGGGCTGATCGTGCAGCCCAGCCCCGTAACCGCAGAATTATGCCGGAGGTCCATGCCGTCAGCAAACCGGAGAAGTGCTGCAAGCACGCGGGTCAGCAGGCGGTCTTGTTCCGTAAGAAGTATAAAGAGGACGTCGGTCTCAAGCTTCAGCCCTTTCCGGTGTGCTTGTGCGATGAGGCCGATCACCATCCGTTCGCGAAGATCGAACGGCAGGCGCTCGTCCCGTAGGATCATCTCCCGGCTCATGGCCTGGTGACCCTTCTGCCCGTATCTCCAGCCGATATCATGAAGCAGGCCGGAACATTCAAGGAGAAGACGCTCTCGGGGGCCATATCCATGAACCGCAGAACTTTGATCGAAGAGTTCAAGGGTGAGCCGGGTCACCTGCCGGGCATGCGGGACCATTGCGGGTTCGTCTTCTGCAGATATCCGGACCGCAGGCAGGACTGCAGTCTCAACCGGGACCGGGGGGAGACAGAACGCGGCCTTCCTTCCGTTCATGAGCGCCGACCGGAGCTCGTCCCAGACCCCGGCCCGGAGGAGCGAACCCCAGTAATGGAGCATCTTCCGGTGGAGGATGCGACGCGTTTTTTCCCGTTCATGGAGGAACATCCGGATCCCCGTGAGGGTATGCCGGTGAGAACCCGTGTCTTCCCTGCCGGCACGCGATCGGGTTCGTTCCTTCACCATCATTGCAGTCAGGGTATCGATCCAGACATCGCAGTCATGGATATCGCCTAGGATCTCCTGGACTTTTTTTACGCGTACCAGGAACTTGTCGAGTCCCAGCCGGTAGACCGGACTATAGATCTCTATTGTGTACCGGAGTTTTTTTGCCGCGATCCTCATCGCATGGTGCTCGGTGATCGCATCGGGTTCGGCAAGGAACCGCTCGTACACGAGCATATCTTCGAGCCTTAGGCAGATCCGTTCGGCGGCTACGGCAGGAATCCCTGCAGCGACTGCAAAGCGCGGGACTCGCGGGGTGCCGGGCTGGGCCGGCGCAAAAGCAGTATTCATCCCGGCAAGCACCCCACTTTTCTGGAGGCTGTCGAGCGAGCCGATTACCTGTTTCTGGAGCGATGCACGTTTTTTGGAGAGCGTAGTGACAAAAACCTGCATTTCATCTGCAAGGGGATGTGCCGGTACCGGCACACCGGTATCCCCGGTGCGCTTCTGCTGTTTCCTCACGCGTTTTATCGAGGAGCGCAGGAAATCGATCTGGACATCGGTGTCCCGGGCTTCACCAAGGGACCGGGTGATCTTCCTGAGTTCACTCATCCAGAGCCTGTATTCCTTTGCCGGGAAGCATGGCTCAAAGAGAGGAAGTGCTGCCCGTAGCCTGCGGGATGCGACCCGCATCCGGTGGATATACTCGATATCCTCACCGGACCGGACTCCTTCGATCTCTTTCACGAACGCATCGAGAAGAGGCCGGAGCCGTAACGTTCCGAACCTGCATGCCCCGGCTCCCGCCGGGAGAGGATCACGGTTCACCATCGTACCACGATCCCCGGTGGGCAACAAACCATGCCTGTGCGTTCAGCGGCTCCTCTCCGTCCTTCGGGAAGACGCGCTCATAGGTTCCGTCGGCGTTGAGTACCCGGAGTTTTTCGGTGTCCTCAAGCTGCTTCGGTATGATAACCCCGGCAAGGACAGCCCGGATCTTCGGGCTGCTGATCGGGTAAAGAACCTCGACCCTGCGGTCGAGGTTCCGGGGCATCAGGTCGGCGCTCCCGAGGAAGATCTCCTCATCGCCGCCATTCCGGAAATAGTAGATGCGGGCGTGTTCCAAAAATCTCCCGACAATTGCGCTGACCCGGATCGTATCGCTTATACCGGGAATCCCTGGTTTTAAGCAGCAGATGCCCCGGACCTGCAGCTCGATCTTCACCCGCTCTTTTGACGCACGGTAGAGAGCGGCGATACAGACCGGATCGACCAGTGCATTCATCTTGAACATAAGATAACCGTCACCGTGGGTCTTCTGTCGCCCGATCTCCCGCTCAATCTTCTCAAGAATGGACGAACGGAGCGTGACCGGGGCTACCAGCAGCTTCCGGTACTGTTCGATCCGTGCATAGCCGGTGAGGAAGTTGAAAAGCTCGGAGAGGTCTTCGCCAATCTCCTTGTCGCACGTGAACAGGCCGAAATCGGTGTAGATCCTGCTGGTCGACGCGTTGTAATTACCGGTCCCTAAGTGCATGTACCTGCGGATCCCATCTTTTTCGCGGCGCACAACCATGCAGAGTTTGGCATGGACCTTGAGCCCGACGACCCCGTAGACCACATGCACGCCCATGCTCTCGAGTGCCCGGGCCCAGCCGATATTGTTCTCCTCATCGAACCGGGCCTTCAGTTCGATCAGGGCTGCAACCGCCTTCCCGTTTTCCCTTGCCTCCATGAGGGCCCTCACGATAGGGGAGTTCGCCCCGACACGGTACAGGGTGATCTTAATGGCAAGCACATCCGGATCATGGGCAGCCTGCCGGATAAAATTCACGACCGGGGTGAAGCTGTCGTACGGCTGGTAAAGCAGGATGTCGTGGCGGGTGATTGCCGAGAATATATCTTTCTCATCCGCAAGTTCCGTGGGGCAGGCCGGGGCGAAGGGAACATCCTTGAGATCCGGCCGGTCGAGGGAAAGGAGCTGCATGAGGTCCGCCATCCCGACCGGGTGGTCGACCCGGTAGAGCATGAACGCAGGAACTCCCAGTTTGTTCTCGAGCATGAGGCAGATCGGCCCGGTCATCGAACTGTCGACTTCGATCCTCACCGGTTTTCCCCGGGCACGCTGCTCCATGATCTCTTCGACCGTTGTGAGAAGATCGGATGCTTCATCGACTTCGATCTCGAGATCGGCATCCCGGGTGATCCTGAAGGGATAGGCTGCCACGACTTCCATGCCCGGGAAGAGCGTGGTCACGTTTGCGGCAATAATGTCTTCAAGACAGACGAAATGTACGACAGAATCATCGCCGTGTCCGCCATTGTTGTCGTCCGGGACCCTGACCAGCCGGGAGAACAGGTTCGAGGGAACCTTGACCCGTGCGAAAAATTCCTTCTTCTTCTGGTCGCGGACGATGATCGCAAGGTTGAGGGAAAGGTTCGAGATGAAGGGGAACGGGTGCGAGCTGTCGAACGCGAGCGGCGTTAAGACCGGGAAGATCTCGTCCATGAAGAGTTTGTGCATCAGCTCTTTCTGCCGGTCATCGAGTGTCTCGTACTTGTGGATGTGGATCCCCGCTGCTGCCAGTCGCGGGTGGATATCTTCGTGCCAGCACCGGGACTGCTCGACAAGATCCGGGAGGAGCGTCTTCTGGATCGCATCGAGCTGCTGGCCGGGGGTCATACCATCCGGTGGCGCCTTGAGCACCCCCTTGGTAAGCTGCCGCTGGAGACCCGAGACCCGTATCATGAAAAACTCGTCGAGATTATTGGCGAAAATGGAGAGGAACTTCACCTGTTCGAGCAGGGGGTGGCGTTCATCTTTTGCCTCGTCCAGCACGTGCCGGTTGAACGAGAGCCACCCGATCTCGCGGTTGGTATAGAGAGATGGATCAGGAATCGTGTATTTCTCATCGGCCATTGGGCTGCCCCTCAGATATTCAGCGGTTTACCGCCGCATGATCTAATCACTATAGGGAAGGGCATCCATATAATTTGTGCCACGAACAAGGAGGCGATCGCACTATTGAGTCAGATAGAGCCCTATTGAATTGCAATACGGTTTAACCCGGAAGGAATATTGTGTGAAAAAGTACAGAAAAATATTTCACCCGTTGAAGTGGTGGCCCGAATGGATATGTTCGATATATTCCTGTTTCCGGTGCCCGCTTGCGTTGACCGGGGGCTTAAGGTACCCGATCTCCGGTGTCTGGAGAGCCGGGCAGAACGGGCAGAGGGCGGAGTCCACATCGCCCGCCCGGGTCCGGACCGGGCAGTAATAGACCCCGTCGATTACCTCCACCGTGTCCCCGCCCGGGAACGGCATCCCGACCGGGTGCCCCGGCTGGCGCATGACGAACATGCAAAAACCGGCAAGCAGGAATTTCAGGAACCGGAGATTGTTCTTCCCGTCCCCATTATCGGCAACGCGTTCCGATACCATCGTCCAGTACGCTTTTGCCTCTACGGGTACCGGTTCATGCATGAGAGCAAATGCCCCCTGCTGCTCCATGAGCCGGATCTGCTGGTATGTTCCGTGAAGATGGGCCGTGATCAACTCTTCGAGCCGCTTCCTGTACCCCGGGTCAATATCCCTGATGCTGCTGGAAAAGTTCCATTGCATCTGCTGCAGGTCGCGGGGCGAGTACCGGAGTACGATCTCTGCGATCGCTTCCCCGAGGTTCCCGCGGGTCGCTGCTGCCCGAAGCCGATCGCAGTCGTGGGAAGTTTGTTCTGCGAATGATTCGTCTTTTGTTTCAGTTTTCCGGAAACCGAACATGTGCAGACACTCCGGATTTTACCGGGCTCAATGAATGATATTTCTGGTATCTGATCATCTTCTTGAGTCTTCTTCCATATAATCTTCAGGTTTACAGAGAAGATCCAAAGAGAAAAAGGCTAATGACAGAATTTTTCCGTATATTCAGTTCCCTTTTTATAATCTGCATCCCAATAAGAAAATATGGTGATTTGCCATGAGTGAATGTTTTATTGGGCCAAAGGCCACGTTTTTTTGATACTACATTGCGGGACGGCGAACAGACTCCCGGAGTCTCGTTAAATCCTGAACAGAAGTTAGAGATCGCAGCCAGGCTCTCGGCTATCGGTGTCGATGTAATCGAAGCCGGGTCCGCTGCCGCATCGGAAGGCGAGCGCGAAGCGATCCGGACCATCGCAAACGCCGGGCTCGATGCAGAGATCTGCACGTACGTCCGGGCCCTTGCGATCGATATCGACTTTGCCGCAGATTACGGGGCGGACTCGGTTCACCTTGTCATCCCGGTCAGTGATCTCCACATCGCAAAGAAGATGCGCAAGACCCGTGAGGAAGTCGCGCAGATGGCATGGGATGCGGTCGAGCACGCAAAGAGCCGGGGGCTTACTGTTGAACTCTCCGGCGAGGACGCTTCCCGGGCTGACCAGGAATTCCTGCAGTACATCTTCTCCGAAGGCGTAAAACGTGGTGCCGACCGGCTCTGCTTCTGCGACACGGTCGGGCTCCTGACCCCGGAAAAGGTTGCGGAGTTCATTCCGCCGCTCTCCCGGATCGCCCCGCTTTCCATCCACTGCCACGATGACCTCGGCTTTGCGCTTGCGAACTCGATGGCTGCGCTGAAGTGCGGGGCCAGCTGTGCGCATGTGACCGTGAACGGTCTTGGCGAACGGGCGGGGAATACGCCGCTTGAAGAACTCGTGATGGCGCTTGAGATCCTGTACGGGTGCGAAACCCGGATCAAGAAAGAGGAACTCTACCCGCTCGCGACGCTTGTCTCCCGGCTGACCGGGGTCCCGCTGCCGGTCAACAAGGCGATCGTGGGAGAGATGGCGTTCACGCACGAGAGCGGCATCCATGCCCACGGTGTAATCCGCGAACCTTCGACCTATGAGTCGATCAAACCCGAGATGATCGGGCGCAAGCGCAGGATCGTGCTCGGGAAGCATTCCGGATCCGCCTCGGTCGAAGCTGCGCTTCACGAGATGAAGTACGATGCCGATGAGAACCAGCTCAAGGAGATCGTGAAACGGATCAAGCAACTCGGGGACGAAGGAAAACGGGTCACGGACGCTGACCTGATGGCGGTTGCCGATGCGGTACTTGCAATCGAGTGTAAGCCGTTCATCAAGATGCGCCAGTTCACCGCAACGTCCGGCAGCCACATGATCCCGACCGCTACCGTGACTCTTATGGTTAACGGCGAGGAGATCACCGGGGCCGCGACCGGTGACGGGCCGGTCGATGCCGCGATGGCAGTGCTCCGGAAGAGCGTTGCCGCGGTTGCCGATATACAGCTCGAAGAGTACCATGTCGACGCGATCCGCGGCGGAACCGACGCGCTCGTCGACGTAACAGTAAGGTTAAGTAAAGACGGGAAGATAATTACTTCACGCGGCGCCAGAACGGATATTATCATGGCAAGCGTCGAAGCGATGATCGCCGGAATGAACAGACTTTTGAGGGATGAGCATGAAAACCGGGGCAAAAATCCTCGTTGAATCACTGCAGCGCGAGGGGGTCGAGACGATATTCGGCTACCCCGGGGGGCAGATACTGCCGGTCTATGATGAACTCTATGATTCGTCACTGCGGCACATTCTTGTACGGCACGAACAGGCAGCAGCGCATGCCGCAGACGGGTATGCACGGGCGAGCGGTCGTGTAGGGGTATGCCTCGCAACCTCGGGTCCCGGTGCATGCAACCTCGTCACCGGTATCGCCACGGCCTACATGGACTCCGTCCCGATAATCGCGATCACCGGGCAGGTGCCGACAACCATGCTCGGGAACGACGCGTTCCAGGAATCGGATATCACCGGAATTACGATGCCGGTCACGAAGCATAGTTATCTCGTGAAGAAAACCGACGAGATCAGCAGGGTTGTGCAGGAAGCATTCTACATTGCCGGCTCAGGCCGGCCGGGCCCGGTCCTCATCGACCTCCCGAAAGATACCCAGACCGGGATGGCCAAGGATGTACCGCGGGCCGAGAAAGTCGTGCTTCGCGGGTATAACCCGACCTACAAGGGCCACACCCGGCAGATCGACAAGGTCATCAGTCTCATCATTGAGGCCGAGCGACCGCTGATCTATGCCGGTGGCGGAGTTATCTCCTCGAACGCATCGGCCGAACTCATCTCGCTCGCAACGACGCTTGGCATTCCGGTCACCACGACCCTGATGGGGATCGGCTGCATGCCATGCGATCACCCGCTCAATCTCGGGATGCTCGGCATGCACGGCACGGAGTACGCAAATTTTGCGGTGACCGAATCAGACCTGCTTATCGCAATCGGTGCACGGTTCGATGACCGGGTAACCGGAAAGATTACCGACTTCGCACCGCACGCGAAGATCGTGCACATCGATATCGACCCGGCCGAGATCGGCAAGAACAAGCGGGTCGATGTCCCGGTGGTTGGGGACGTCAGGGCAGTCCTCACCGACATGCTCAACTCGATCAAGAAGAAAGGTGTCCACGACATCTGGTTAAAAAAGATCCAGCACTGGCGCGAGCACCACCCGCTGACGTACAAGAAAGACGGGCGGCTCCACCCGCAATACATTCTCCACCAGATGAATGAGCTTCTCAAAGGCGATGCAACAATCGTCTCGGAAGTCGGGCAGAACCAGATGTGGACCGCCCAGCACTTCTGCTTCCGGCGCCCGCGGAGCTGGATCACCTCCGGTGGTCTCGGCACCATGGGCTATGGATTCCCGGCCGCGATTGGCGCACACTTCGCCCGGCCCGACCTCCCGGTCTTCGATGTTGCCGGTGACGGGAGCATCCAGATGAACATCCAGGAACTCGGCACGGTTGCCCAGTACAAGATCCCGGTCAAGATCGCGATCCTGAACAACATGTACCTCGGGATGGTCCGGCAGTGGCAGGAACTCTTCTTCGACCGGCGCTACTCGTACACCGAACTCCCGTCCGTTGACTTTGTCAAGATCGCAAACGCGTACGGGGTCGAAGGTGTCCGGGTCGAAACCTGCGAAGACGTCATGCCGGCGCTTAAGGAATCGCTCGCGTGCGAAGGAGCTTTTGTCATCGACTTCCGGATCGAGCGGGAGGACAATGTCTTCCCCATGGTCCCGGCCGGTGCTGCGATCAACGAGATGATCGGGGGGCACCCGCGATGAAGCCGCATACCCTCTCGGTCCTGGTCGAGAACAAGGCCGGTGTCCTCTCACGGGTCACCGGGCTCTTCTCGCGCCGCGGGTTCAACATCGAGAGCCTGGCAGTCGGCCCCTGCGAAGAGCCGGGCATGAGCAGGATCACGATCGTCGTTATCGGTGACGATGCCCAGGTCGAGCAGGTCATGAAGCAGCTCAACAAGCTCGTCGAGGTCATCAAGGTCTCGGACCTGACCGAGAACGAACGGGTCGAGCGCGAACTTGCGCTTATCAAGGTGACGGCCGAACAGGGGTCCTCCCGCGCTGATATCATGCAGATCGCGGCAATCTTCCGGGCGCAGATCGTGGATGTCGGTGCAAAATCCTTAATTCTCCAGGTAATAGGCGACACCGAAAAGATCGATGCACTGGAGAAACTGCTCCGGCAATACGGTATCAAGGAATTTGTCCGGACCGGCACGGTCGGGATCCTCAGGGGATCAAAAACCGTATCGAGTTCAAAATAGTTTTTTCCTGCCCTGCAGGAATCATTTTTTTAATGATTCGTTGCCCCCTCCGGTGCCACCAGTCCCCCGGGAGCGTCAAAGTATCCGGACGATATCTACAGAATAGTTTTTTCTTTTTGTATCTGGCGTGGCAGGAAAATTTTGCCTGTCGCAAAAGTATTTTCGTTTGAATGCGATGATGCCGGCATATGGGTATGACTTGAAAAGTACCTGTTACGCCGCAATAGTACATGATTGATTTTCATATTCCTGGTACAAACGCAATTTCGTAAAGGGTTCAGAAAAATCCCGGTGAATCTGCCGTAATCCTACCGCACATTCCCTCTCCGGGTGCGAGAGCAGATTCGAATATGTTATATGTTAGCATACCACAAAATTGATTGATAGCATGTTTGGTTTGCCGGATATCACCGTTTACTCTGTCTGCATTGTCGTTGTAGTTGTAATTGCAGCCCTGCTGTACTGGGGATTGACCTTCAAGGGGCACGATTAAGATGGCGGATATTTTTACCATCGTACTGGTAGCCGCCTATTTCCTCGGGATGCTCGCAATTGGGGCATGGGCATCAAAGAAGATCAAGAATACCGAAGACTATCTCGTTGCAGGAAGACAGCTTGGCTTCTGGGTTTTTGTTCTTCTCATGATCGGTACCGTGGCATCGGGGATGTCTCTCCTTGGGGTTTCGGGTCTTGGCTTTGCGGCAGGGTGGCCGACCATCTGGGAAGAGATCTTCGTCCCGCTCGCGATCGGGTTCTGTATCATTTTCTTCGGGGTCAAGCTCCACAATGTTGCAAAGACTGCCGGGTACGTGACCGTGCAGGACTATCTTGCCCACCGGTACGAAAGCCCGACCGCGCTCAGGACGCTCTCTGCTGTCGCCGGTATCATAGTCTCGCTTATCTACCTGGTCGGGCAGTATTCCGCGATCGCTATCGTACTCATCTGGCTTTTCCAGATACCGCTCTGGCTCGCCCTCCTTATCGCCACGCTCATCACAACGGTTTATACCGCGATCGGCGGGCTTTATGCAGTCGCGTGGGCCTCGCTCATACAGTCGGCTATCCTTCTCATTGGCGTGATCATCATGGCGCCGATCATCATCTTCTACGCAGGCGGTTTCACGCACGTCAATGAGTATATGGCATCGATCAACCCGGCCCTTGTCAATCCGTGGAATGCGGCCGGCGCGTTTGCGCCCCCGTACCTCGTCTCGTTTGCCGTCCTCCTTATGGTCGGCCTTGCCTGCGCCCCGCATGTCATCAACAACGTGCTCGCGATAAAGGACGTTAAGTACTTCAAGTGGGCCCCGCTCGTCGCTTTCGTTGCGTACGGCGTCGTCATCTTTCTCCTGAAATTCACCGGCTTTGCCGGGGCAGTTATGGTCAAGGAAGGTGTCTTTGCACTTCCAAGCGTCCCGAACGCCGGGGACTTTGTCATCCTCTACGGCATCCAGTATGCGCTCCCCGTCATGGCGCTCTGGGCGGTTTTTGCCGTCATCGTTCTTGCCGCAGTCATGTCGACTACCGACCGGCTGATGCTCACGATCGGCGCCATGTTCTCCTGGGATATCTACAAGAAGGTTTTAAAACCGGACGCTGACGATAAAACAGTTCTCCTTCTCTCAAAAATAGTCGTTGTTCTTTCCGCACTCGGGACAATGGTCCTTGCCATCAATCCCCCGCAGATGCTTGCAATACTTATCTGGATGGGTATCGGTGTCATGCTTTCGACGTTTGCGGTTCCGCTCCTTGCCGGCCTTTACTGGCGGGGTGCGACCCGGGAAGGGGCTCTTGCCGCAATGGCGCTTGGCCTTGTTTCATCGCTCGTGTTCGGTATGCTCAACTATGTCAAGGCAAATGTGCTCGGGATTAATTTCGGCACCATCCCGCTGCACTTCTCAGCCTACTCGTTCATCATCGCAATTCTCGCCATGGTCATTGTCAGCTATGCCACGAAGAAGACATCCGCCAAAGTCCTCGACGAGACCCAGACCGGCTGGTATATTTCAAAATAATTTTTTTGAATGCCTGAACCGGCATACTCTTTTTCACTGCCCGGTGAATTCTTTTTATTTCCTGCCCGCACACGTATAAGAAGTGAAGACTGCAATCCTTGGAGGCGGGCTCTCGGGCCTGACGCTCGCCCGGCTTCTCCATGAACGTGGCGATGAAGTTGTCGTGCTCGAAGCGGAGCCGGTCATCGGCGGCCTCTGCCGGTCGAAAACCGAAAACGGGTTCACGTTCGATATCGGCGGCTCGCATATCATCTTCTCCCGGGACACCGAAGTCCTTGTTTTCATGCGACGGATGATCGCGGGGAACGAGCAGCGGAACGACCGGAACACCAAGATTTTCTACAAGCACCGGTACGTGAAGTACCCCTTCGAGAACGGGCTTGCCGATCTTCCGGATGATGACCGGTTCTTCTGCATCAATGAGTTTGTCAAAACCTTAATCGCGGTCGAGAAAGGCGACGCTGCTGCACCAAAAAATTTCCGGGAATGGATCTACTACACGTTCGGCAAGGGGATAGCCGAATGCTACATGGTCCCGTACAATGAGAAGATCTGGAAATTCCCGGCAGATAAGATGTCGATGCACTGGGTCGACGGCCGTATTCCCCGGCCACCGGTCGAGGACGTGATCAAGTCTGCAATCGGCATCCCGACCGAAGGCTACGTCCACCAGTCGGTCTTCTCGTATCCGCTCGACGGCGGGATCGAGGCACTCGTGCAGGCGATTGCAAGACCGATCCTCCCCTTTGTCCGTACAGGGTTCAAAGTCACCTCCGTAAAGAAAGCCGGCATAAAATGGCAGATCGGAAACGGCCGCGAAACCATCGAAGCCGACCGGTGTATCTGCACGATGCCGGTCCAGCATCTTCTCCCGTGCATGAATGCCGTCCCGGAGAACGTAACGGCCGCTTGCAAAGCCCTGATCTACAATTCGCTTGTCTGCGTGAACATAGGAATCCGTGGCCCGGCTCCGGATATTTCGTGGATGTATCTTCCGGAACCGGCGCTCGGACGTACGAACCGGATCTCCTTTCCTTCCGGGTACAGCAAGCATGCTGCACCGGATAGCTGCGGCTCGATCCTTGCAGAGATCACCCACCAGCCCGGCGATGAGGTCAGCAGGCTTTCCGATGCCGAACTCACCGGCGAAGTTGTCGCGATGCTCGACTCGATGAAGATCATCTCCCGGGACCGCATCATCTCCACAAGCGTTGAACGCCAGCCGTTTGCCTATGTTGTCTACGATCTCGGGTACCAGAAAAATATCGCAACCGTGCGGGACTTCTGCGATAAAACCGGTATCCCGCTTGTCGGTCGGTTCGCGCAGTTCGAGTACCTCAACATGGACGGCTGCATCCGCAGTGTCATGGATTTTGTAAAAACCTATTGATCGCAAAAACAGGCACCGGGAAACGGAGGCATTTTCATCCGTATTTATCCGCAGCAGGTATCGTGTACATCTCCCTTTATCAGCCGCGAACGTGAAAAGTATACAGGAGTTTTCTGATCGTCATGATCTCGGTCATTATCCCGACCTTTAACGAAGAAGAAAATATCGCACAGTGCCTCGTCTCCCTCTCGCACCAGACGGTCCCGCGAAACGAGTATGAGATCATCGTAGTGGACGGCGGCTCAAAAGACGCGAGCTGCGAGATTGCGAGAAAATACGCAGACAAGGTCTTTATCCAGACAAGCAAGAAGGTAGGCGGGGCCCGGAATGACGGCGTCATGGTAGCGACCGGCGAGATCGTTGCAACCACCGATGCCGACTGCATCCTTCCCCCGGACTGGATAGCGAGGATAAGGAAGGATTTTTCCGACCCAAAGGTGGCCCAGATCTTCGGGCCGGTCTACCCGATCGAAGAAGGCCTTGGCAATAAATTCTCTATCCTGCTCGCAAACACCTTTGCCCGGATCGGGTACTATTCCAGCACGTTCTATTACACGCTCGGGTGCAACACCGCGTTCCGGAAAGACGCATTTGTAAAAGCCGGGATGTACCGGTGCATCGATGCCGGGGACGATCTCGAGATCGCGCTCAGGATGAAGGATCAGGGCAGGATTCTCTTTGACGGGAAACTGAAAGTCGGCTTCTCGATGCGAAGGTACCAGCAGTTCGGCACGCTCAAATCCCTGTACGAATGGGTCTACATCGTTGCGCACGGGGGGGAGACCCAGAAGTACTCGTACTCCCAGAAAAAATACAAGTAATCTTTTTTACGATTATGCCGTCCGATACCCCCGTCGATGGAACAGATTCCGGGACCGGCTCTTTCATAGCCGCGTTCGATGATTCGGAATTCGCCCGGCTTCTTGGCATGAAGATTGTTGAAGCGCGGGACGGCTATGCAAACGTCGTAATGGACTGCACCGGCAAGATGAACCCGCATGCAGTCGCCCACGGCGGCGCGATCTTTGCCCTTGCCGACCAGGCGTTCGGGATCGCCGCCAACTGTGCCGGGACCGCACGGGTCGCAGTCTCGGTACACATCCAGTACATTGCCCCGGCAACCGGGCCGCTCACCGCGGTTGCGGAGAGGGTTGCGGATAACGGGATGTACTCGACCTTTCGGGTGATGGTTTATGAAAGCGGGCGGGCCATAGCAGAATTTGACGGCGTTGCCCTGGACGTTGGGGCAGGCACGCGAGATAACCGGGTAATTGATTCGTGAAATCCGTTCTGCGGTCCCAGAATACCAATTACTAAATATCTTAGGGTTCCACTAAAATCCCATGGCTGTATCAATGAGATCACCCGGCCCGCTCCGGACCACGGCGGCAGTCCTTCTCGGTGCTATAATCGGATCTATCCTTTTCTTTATCGTGGCGCTGGTCATCGGTTCGATCAACGATATCATGGGCATGAACATCCCGTTCAATCTCAAATTTGCAGAAAATATCTGGAGCACGATCCTGCTCGTTTTCTTTATCGGGGTCTCGGTCGCTATCATGTACTATTTCGTGCTTATAACCCCGCCAACGGAAGAAGAGCCTGAAATTTCCGACGCGGATATTCCGGACCCGGACGAGTAACCAGGATTTTTTACCTTTTTTGCTCTGTAGAAATCATTTTAACTGCGGTTTTAAAAAAATCTCAAATAAATGTGAGAGTGACTCCCTCTCTCCCCCGGATGGGGAGGCATCCCAAGGGGAGCATCCTCTTGACCCCCCTCTGACACATTTTGGATTAACCTCCTGCCCGAGCAGAGGCCCCGCCGAGGCGGCCGAGCGACCCCCGAATGGGGTGGGTCCACTCGCAAAATCAAAAGATCAAAAATATTTTTTTTAGATTTTCAATTTTCAATTACACCGAAGTTCAAATGAGGATTTCTACAGTGCACCTTTTTTAACTAACCGGTTTCCTGACGTCATTTCCATAACTGCTAACGATAGTAATCTTCAGAAATTTGGCCGGAATAACGATATTTCACGCAGGAAAAAAATTCCATAAATTTTTATTATACATTTTTTCTAAAAAAACCGGTTTATAACCTGCAGGTGACTGACGGGAATTTTTTTTTTAAGATTCTGCCCGTTTCTCATGTCCCCGCATCCACGAGAGGACGCCTGCAATGGCAATAATGATCATCGAAGCGATGAGTGCCGCATCGATCCCGTGGATGAATGCCTCCGAGACCCCGCCTACGAGGTTCGTTGTCCCGATAAAGACCTCGAACGCAACGATACGGGGAATAGAGGCCGAGGCGACGGTGATGGTGATGACGAAACTCCCGAGGATGCCGATGTTCTGGACGGTACGGAGGACGCCTGAGATTGCGCCGTACGAACCTGCCTTTGCATTGGCCATGACCGCGCTGTTGTTTGCCGGGAAGAACATCGAAGTACCGATTCCCGAAACCCCGGAGGCAACAAGAACGACCCAGAGCGGAGTATCGGTCCCGAGCGTCAGGTAGATCAGGGTTGCGAGGATCAGGACACCGGCACCGATAGTTGCGATTACCCGTGCCCCGTACCGGTCCGACATCTTTCCCATGAACGGGGAGAGGAAGCTCCCGGCTACGTAGCCGGGAATAAGCAGGAGTGCGGCGTCAAGCGGCAGCAGTCCCCGGATACCCTGCAGGTACATCGTTATGAGGAACACAACCGCGAGATACCCGAGACTTAAGAAAAATGCAGCCGTAAGAGAGTACTTCAGGATCCTGCTCGTCAGGGCAGAGAAATCGATGAGCGGGTGGGACGTTCTCATTTCGAAGACGATGAACAGGATACTGACTATGATTCCCGCGATGAGGGTAACGATATTTGGGAGGGCCGGCCCTTCCCCGGCATAATCGACCCCGCTGTACGAGAGGAGGGTGAGTCCCGAACCAAGGAGGATCATCCCGGCAATATCGAGCCGGGCGGGTATGCGGATCGAGTCCCGGACGTACAGGTACCCGAGTGCGGTCGCGGCGATCCCTATCGGTACGTTGATGAAGAAGATGTATTCCCAGCCGACAAAGGTCGTGATGACGCCCCCAAGGACAATGCCGAGCATCGCGCCGCTGGTCCAGCCAAGCGATATGTACCCGAATGCGGTCCCTCTTTCGTGGGGCGGGAACGTATCGGCAACGATGGCCCCGCTGTTTGCCTGCATGAGAGCTCCCCCGAAGGCCTGGATGGCCCGCGACAGTATGAGCAGGCCGACGGATCCGGAGAAACCGCAGAAAAGGGAGCCGAGGGTAAAGATCCCAAAACCGGTGTTGAAGAGCCTGCTCCTGCCGAAGATATCGCCGAGCCGGCCGAGCTGGGTCGTGCAGACCGCGACCACGAGAAGATAGATCAGGATGATCCAGAGCGTGGTGAGGAGGTCCGCGTGAAGGCTCTGCGAAATGGTCGGGAATGCGAGGATAACGATGGTCGAATCGAGTGAGCCCATCAGGGTGCCGAGCATCACGATAAAAAGAGTGATCTTCTTGTGCGCGTCCATCTGTTATTTTGATATAACGGTTTATGGTTCTTGTAGTTTTGCCCGCTGGTGACCCGGATCGATGCAAACGGGCGTATGTATACTTATCCCGGGCCTCCCGGAACTCCATTGGCTGTTGTCCTCACCTGCTGTTCCCTGGTTCACGCGGTATGCAGGGCAGCCCTGCATTATCGTATAGCACAGGAATCGGGCAGGGATTCCGGGAGATGGCCAGGAACATTTTTCCGACAGGGTATCCGGACGATCCCGCACATCTTTTTATTATCCTGAGGAACAGATTTCCACCGGCCAATCTGATAGGGAGCGTGAAAAAAATGACTGAAGGTGAAGATTATTCCTGAACCTGCGATACGGGAGGCGGACCGCGTCGAAGTGACGGTTCTTGTCGACAACTATATCGACATATTCGTACCGCCGCAAACCACCGTGGACCGCCGGGTGCCTTTTGACCCGTGCCGCACACTTCTCGCAGAACACGGCTTCTCATGCCTCATCCGGGTTTTCTCCGGGAGAGCAGAACACACCGTTCTCCTCGACACCGGGCTCTCCCGTGAATGTCTCTTCCATAACGCACAGCAGCTGGGTCTTGACCTGCGCACCGCTGAAGCGGTTGTGCTGAGTCATGGGCACTTCGATCATATCGGGGGCCTCGCGGATTTCTTCTGCATGGCAGATCACCAGGTCCCCCTCATTGTCCACCCGGATGCATTTCTCCCCCGCAGGCTGAATAATCATCAGAGGATTGCTGAACTTCCCGGGCCCGATGCAATCGCGCTGAAAAAAGCCGGGGCCGATATCAAAACGAGAAAAGAACCATCGACCCTTGCAGCCGGCCACCTGCTCGTGACCGGAGAGGTGGAGCGGATGACAAAATTTGAGAAAGGGTCCCCGGGCATGGAACGTTTTGTGGGAGGGCGATGGGAACCCGATCCCATCAGCGACGACCAGGGAGTCGTCATCAATATCAGGAACAAAGGTCTTGTCGTGATCAGCGGGTGTGCCCATGCGGGGATTATAAACACCACAGAACATGCAAAAAAGATCACGGGCATTGACCATGTCCACGCGGTCATGGGCGGGTTCCATCTCACCGGCCCGCTCTTCGAGCCGATCATCCCGGTAACCATCCGGGAGATGAAGCGGATCGGCCCGGACTATGTTATTCCCATGCACTGCACCGGGTGGAACGCGATCAACGGGTTTGCCCGGGAGATGCACGGGAAGTTCATTCTCAACACGGTTGGGACCACGTACGTATTTTAGACGTTCCTGCCATTTGAGAAATCTTCAAAATCACTGACGCATCCCGGGGGCCTCCCCCCGCCGCTACGGCCCCCAGCTTGCGATGACGGTGCATTACCAGCAGTCTGACCCGATCATCGCAGGTGCTCCCGTCCCCCCTCCCAGCGGGGACTGGTGGCTCAAGAGAGGGGTTGTCGTCGCCCGTGAAAGGAATAATTTTCTCAAGAGCAGAAATTAAAAAAACGGAAGCCTCCGGCAGAAAAATTTCTTTCTCCCCGTTTCTTTACCCATTCTTCATTTCTGTTACCGGCGGGTACCCGACAGGGGAGAATAATTCCCGGTGCCGGTCGGTCCCGGGGAACCGGTGTCCGCACCGTAATTTTGCATATCCACCCGCATTTCACAATGCATAAAAGGGACAATCGCAAAAATTCCCGGCAGGCCGGGCAATCCCATGGATGAATTCCTGAAGACGTTTTCGGACAAATACGAAGAGTGGCGGAAGACCGGGATATTTACGTATTCATCGAAGATCATCCCGGTCAGGGAATCTTTTACGGCAAAGCAGTGGGTGATTCCCGCACAGCAGGTCCTCCAGATCCTCGCGGATGCCCATTCCTTTGCCCTGACCGACTGCCTCTGCCGGGACCACTACGCCCGGTGCAATAAACCGCGGGACGTATGCATCCTCATCGATGATCTGGCGGATAAGGCCGTCGGCCGCGGGAAAGCCCGGAGGATCTCCCTTGCCGATGCGTCCCACGTCCTTGCAAAAGCCGATAAACACGGCCTCGTCCATATGGCCCTGTACATGCCGGGCCATACGATCTATGCCCTGTGCAGCTGCTGTTCGTGCTGCTGCCACGAGCTCCAGCTCCTGAAACAGTACAGCCAGCACGACCTGGTCGCCCGCTCCGACTTCGAAGCCGTTACTGATATGAGCCGCTGTACGGGATGCGGGCTCTGCATCGGCCGGTGTCTCTTTGCTGCCCGGTCCCTTTGCGAAGACCAGCTTGCCATTGATGCCGGTGCCTGCCTCGGGTGCGGCCTCTGTGTCTCAGCCTGCCCGGAACACGCGATCACGATGCAGCAGCGGTAAGACTTATTTCTCCCCATCCCGTCGCATGAGTGCCACTGGCCGCGGTTCTTTTTCATGTGCGGCAGGATCTTTTTCACTCCTTCGCATGAGTTGCGCAGGAAATCCTGGTGCACAAAAAAATTTCACAGGCTGAAGTGGCTGCCGTCCAGGTCGCCCGAGATCGAAAAGCCCCGCTGCTCCCAGTAACCTTTGTAGCCCGGGTTGTCGGAGAGTTCGATCTCTTCAATCCATTTGATCCATTTGTATCCCCACTTGTCTTCGGCTACCAGTTCGAACGGGTACCCGCGCTCATCCGGGAGCGTGACATTGTTCATCTTATATGCCATGATGATGTCGTTGTTCATGAAATAACTGAGCGGGAACACGGTCGTGTACCCGTCACGGGCGTGGAAGATGACCGTGTTTGCCCGCGGATCGATGCCTGCCTCGCTGATAAGATCCCGGACGAGTACGCCTTCCCAGAGGATCGTGACATCCCACCCCTCGACGCAGTGAAGCGTGACGACTTTGGTGTAGTGCCGGTGGCTGGCAAGGATCTCCCGGTACGTGGAATTCTTTGTTGCGAGGGTGAGGCCCGTGACCGAAAGATGGTAATCGGATTCGTTGATGTACTGGGGGCCGAGGATAGAGTTCTCGTGGAAATCGTTGACGGACGAGAGATCCTCTCCCCGGTACGACCGGACCTCGGCTGCCGCAAGTGCCCGGGCCTCGCCCGGGATTGTCGCGGGCCGTAAGGCCGGGTTCATCGAGACGGCTGCGAGCACAAGGGTCAGGGCAGCTACCATGAGTACGATCGCAATATACAGGCGCCGGGACATTTGCGGATTACTGTGTCCGCAGGAGCATTAATGTTGCCCTCACCGGTCCCGGTTACCGGACAACTTTGATCTCGAATAATTCAGGCCAGAGTTTTCCGGTGACAAAGAGCCGGTCCCCGGTCGGATCGTACGCGATTCCGTTAAGGCATGCCTCTTCCCGGAACGGGATCGAGGTCCTGCCCTTAAGCCATGCAATTTCCGGCCAGCCGATCAGGTTCTGTTCGTCTTTCGGCAGCAGCCCGGTGAGATCGATCCAGCCGGTGATATTCCCGGTTGCGGGCGAGATCATGGCGATCCGGTCGGTAGGCCATACATTCGCATAGATCTCCCCGTTCACGTACTCGAGTTCGTTGAGGTTCCCGACCGGTCCGTTCCGGTCCTGTACCCGTACCTGGCCGAGCTCACGGAAAGATACGGGATCGAGGAAATGCAGGACATCCGTACCATCGCTCATGATAAGCCGTGCCCCATCGTACGTCAGCCCCCAGCCTTCCGTTGTGTAACTGAAGTTGCCGAGAAGTACGAGCGTGCCGGCGTCATAGATGAAGCCGGTATCCGAATCTTCGGTGAGTTCAGCGGTCCTGTTGCCGAACACCGCGACACCTTCGCCAAAATAGGTACCCGCCAGTTGTCGCTCCTGCACGATCTCACCGGTAGTGAGATTGACTTTCCGGAGCGTTGAGTTACCATTGAGCCCTGTCCCTTCGATCAGGTACCCGTCCGCGTAGGCAAGTCCCTCCGTGAACGCGAACGGATCGTGGGGATAGGTATGGACCACCTGGTAATGGTACACCGGGGTCGCCGGATCATTCCGGGCCGGGATGCCGGCAACGACCAAGCCTGCGATGAGCAGGCAGGCAAACGCGAGCGCAGCACGTTTCCCCATAAAATTCATCGGTTTATCATGTCCATTCCGGTTCCCGGCGTAATTTCCCGGTAAAGTACCGGTCAGCACTGCAGTTTTTCATCTGGTGTTCCTACTCATCTGTGCATTTCATGAACCATCAATCTCTCCGGAAATTCCGGATCTTATTGTGTATCCTCACCCGGTTCTTCGCACGGTGGCCGGGTGAACCAGTAAACGCTCAGGATGATAAGTACGGCCCCGGCGACCGCGAGGCCGGCCACAACCGGGGTGCCCGCGTTGTTGGGGAATTCGTATACTGCTGCAGCTCCCAGAATGATTCCGATCACCAGAGCTATTATTCCGTTCCAGCATACCATATCAGATCATGTGGCTATCGCCCGTTCTCCTAAAAGTTACTTTCGGAAGATTCGGAGGACCTGCGTCCGGCCCGGCATCCGGCCCTGCAGATCTTTTCTCCCAGCATCCCGTGACATGCATCCGGAAGCATGCCGTGACATTTCCTGCCGCGTTATAACCGGATACCCGGCCTGCGCTCAGATTTTTCCCACGGTCGCAAGATAGATCAGGAACTGTCCAACGCCATCGATGCCGAGAATCTCGTGCATGACATCGTCATCGTACGCGGCGATGGCGCAGACCCCGCATCCGACAGCCGATGCTGCGAGGTACAGGTTCTGGCAGACATGCCCGGCATCCTTGTGCAGTTCCCGGTAGCCCCGCTCGCCGTACCGCCATGTCATCCGGTACGGGACTGCGACCCAGAGGAAGACTACCCCGGCCCGCATGACGAACTGCTGGCCCAGACATGCTTCTGCGATCCTGATGTGGAGCGCCGGGTCGGTGTCGAGTTGCTGGAGCTGGTGGGAGAGAGCGAGGTAACGGTATAGTCCCGGTTCCAGTCCTTCGACATCGTTGACGAGCAGGTATGTCTCGAAGGCATGCCGGGCCCCGGCCGATGGGACCGTGCGGAAGGTTGCCTGGGTTCCTGCAATTTTTTTCACGCCCTGCGTGCACCAGAGCAGGAACGCAAGTTCACCCAGGCCGAGCGGTTCCTTTTCGTACGCACGGATGCTGTACCGCTCTTCGATTGCCTTCCTCAGATCGATCGGGGGGATAACGATCGTTTCTGGTTTCGGGAGCCCGAATATCGGTTTGTCAGGAACGGCCGGGATCTCAAGCGGCGGCTGGGGGAGGTTCCGCTGCTGGTCAGGGGCTGCGAGGTACCGGTATTTTGTCTTCTCCATGAAGTCCCGGCCGGTACCGTGATGATCGGGTGGCATGGATCATCGCTTTGTCCGCAGAGGGATTTATTTTGTTTGGACTGGACAGGCGCGTAATTCCCCGGGCCGGCTTCCGATGCAGACCGGTTCAGGAAATTCGTGGCGTGTGACCGGAATTATAAGAGTAAACATTTTATCAGACGGCCCGGGTATTCCGCGAAAATACACAACCATTCCGGAGGTGATGCCGGTTTTCCCTTCCCGGTTCCCCAAGATCCGGTAGCATGGTACCTCATTTTCCCTGACCGGTAGACAGTTGACACAGAAATCGTTTAAGACCCCGGGACAATCTTCTCCATAACCCGTAAACCCGGTGGTGAATCCATGAAAAATGGTATGATATTCATTGCAGCCCTCGTCCTGCTGATGCTCATCGTCCTGCCGGCGGCAGCGTCCGTGACTTTCGAAACGAGCTCCCCCCAGACCATGGTAAAGGGCGATACGGTTACGATTCATGGAGCCGGCGCAACGAACGGGACGGTTGCGGTCTGGGTCATTGGCAGGAATTATTTCCATGTATCGGCCACTGTCCCGGAAAAGAACGGGACGTTTACGGCAGTCCTTGAGCCGGGAGATACCGGGCAATTTTCCAGCGGCCAGTACGCGTTCGTGATCCAGGATCCGGGCGCGAATGGAAAAATCGATATCGGGTACCATATTGCCAGCAACGGCAACATTACGATCCAGCACGGGGGGACGGATATCGCGGATATCGGGCCGAAGCAGGATATACGGGCAAACGCCGAACCGGTGGTCCGGGAACTCCTGGCAGGCACAACACGGTCTGGCGCCGACGATATCTTCACTCCCTATTATTTCCTTGTCGAAGAGCCGGCTGTTCATTTCGACCGGGGGGCCGCGTCAGATCCTGAAGGGCTGCAGTTCAATATGACCGCGGGCGAACGGATTATCTTCACCGGGACAACGAACATGGGCGCAGAAAATACCCTGCATGCCGATATCCGGAATGCCGGCACCAATGCCCTCATCAGTTCGGCGATGATCCCGGTGATCACCGGAAACAACACCAACCGCTGGTCGTTCGCTCCCGACACTTCCGGGTTTTTGCCCGGCGAATATGTTGTCACCGTTGGCTGGATGAAATCAAATTCCACCGGGACCGGGTCAGCCCTGCTCACCGTCACCAAAAACAATGACGGGGCGGCAGTTCCCCTCGTACTCGGCGCCGGCATCCTGCTGACCTCAGGAATTATCTTCATGACGGCAAGGAGAACAAAACAGATGGAGTGAAAAGAACATGCAGAAATCGCGGATTATTTTTCTGATAAGCCTCGGGGTATTGCTGGGAATGGTGGGGATCATTACTCTCCAGTACATGCTGGTAATGACGGTCCTTGTATTTGTTGTCATCATCCTGCTTCTCGGGGATTTCAAACTCTGGGTGGAATCGCTCGTGGAAAAAATTATCGCCAGCCGGAACGAGACGATTGTGACAAACGAATCTGCTGCTTCCCTGCGGGACGATATCGATCGCATCAAAAAACGACTGGATGCCCTGGAGAAAGGAGAGCATGAATAATGATCACGGAGTTCTTAGTTGCTCATCGGCCGGATCCGGGAATACCGGCAGGATTCATTCTTTTTCATCCGCAAACTCCCTGCATGCCAGCAGGACGAGGAACGGAAGCAGGAGGATCCAGTAGTGAAGATACTGCCGGATCAGAAGTGTACCCGATAATACGATGATAAAGATCAGGATTGCCCGCTCCGATGGGGATCGAAGCCCCCTCCGGATTACGCTCGCTCCTGAAAACAGGACAACGGGGAGCACAATGAAGATACTGGAAATCAGGTTAATCGAATAGGAAAACAGGTTATTTGTCTGGTAACTTGGAATCTCCGCGATTGGCTGTCCGCCGATATACGCGGGAGCTATACCGAACGTCCAGTACAGGGCGCTCACCATGGTATCATTCCCGTATGCTGCCAGCAGGACAACGAACGATGAGAGCCCGACAAGAAATGCCGGCACGACCAGGTAATGGATCCGCCGGTCGCCCTGCATCCACATGAGGCAGAGGAGCGGGATAAGCCCGAGGATTGCGTACTGTTTGAACCCGAATGCAAGGCCGATGCAGATCCCGGCAAAAACATACTGCGATTTCCGTGCGGCGATGAAAGCCAGCAGGAGGAACATGACTGCGAACTGCTCGCTGAAAAGAAAATATCCCTGCGTGAATGCCGCCACGACAAGATACAGGAAACCGGCAGAGAACCCGGATATATACCCGTAATCTTTGTTCCCGATATAAAAGATCAGGAGGGCGCAGGCGATATTGATCGCGGTTATGACCGGGATATCAAGCAGACCGGCTGGCCGGGTAAGATCCATTGCGGCTACCACAAAATAGAGAAGCGGCGGTTTTGGATCGCTGAAACTTACGTAGGGGGCAAACCCGTTGATTATCATCCGGGCCATCTGGTGAAACCGGTCGGCATCGACCCCGGCCCACCCCCCGGTATCGATCCACTGCATTACCCCGGCGATGAGGCAGGCAACGATAACATATGAGAGGATAACGGCGAGTGCACAGAGGTACTTCCGATCAATTTGTTTATGGTTCATTGCCCCGGTCCTCCTGAACATACGGGGCACTATCCCAGTCCCCCCGGATCCGTAAAGAGAAATTTTTTGTGTCAATCAGCAGGCACGGGTTCAATCCGGTCCAGCGTGATATGGCCGGCAACTGCCGGCAATTTTGGTGATCTCCCTTCTGTCAATAGATCACTTCTTTTAGAGGAATTATAAATCTTTTAGCCGAATCATCTACCGATTCACCGGCTTGCATTACATGAGTTCAAACGGAATCCCGTGGATTATCAGGAGTGGCCGGGTCAGCATGCAGAAATGCGGAATTATGAGAGTTATTTGCAGAGGACTTCCAGCCAGCAAAAATACCCGGGCGAAAAAAACCCGGCAGGCAGGTGCGGGCACCGGCTATACGAGGGTTACCGGAAAATTACCCCGGTATCTGTTCAGGTTCCCATAATTTCCCGGCTATTGAATTCAAACCATAAAAGTGATGTCCCGGAAAGGCGCATGCGAATAATGGCAAAATGGCTGGTGCGCCCTGCATCGTTTTTAATCGCCATTTTTATTTTAGTGGCTCCGGCTGTTGGCTGGGGCACCAGCCACTACACCGTTGAGCCGGTTCCTCAGGATCAACTGGATAAAATTCCCTCAACGATTATCGAACCGGTGCCAATTACCTTCTGGGATCTGGGTCCCCGGGAGATGGCAATTTTCATCGCATTATCCATCAGCCCGACGCTTGTATTTCCGGTTGAGATCCTGTTTTCTGTCAAGATCCTGGCCTGGCTGGGGTACCGGAGGATCGTGGAGAATGCGGTTCTCCGGAACCAGAAACGTCTCATGATCTTCGAAGCCGTCATAACATATCCCGGCATAGGTTTCAGTGCACTCTCCCGGTTGACCGGAATAAAACGCGGGCCCCTGCGGTACCATCTTGCGATCCTGGAGATGCGGGGAAAAATTATCGACGCCGGTACCCCGGATACCGGGGGTTATTTCGAGAACAGCGGGAAGTTTACCGGGTTTGAAAAGAATATGTTCCGGCACCTCTGGAACACCACTACGCGAAAAATCCTCGGGATCCTTCTTGCATCTCCCGATATATCGCGAAAAAAACTCGGGGGAATGATCGGGATTGCCGGCCCTTCGGTCACGTGGCACACGAACCGGCTTGCGCAGAGCGGAATCCTCGCCATCGAAAAAACCGGGAGGGAAGTCAGGTACACCCTGACGAAGGAAACATTGGATTTTTTCCAGGATCATAGCGAGGATTTTCCCGATGAATTCCGGGAAATCGCGGGTAAAAAGGAACTGCCGGAACGTATGCCTGCCGGCAACAGCAGAGTGCCGGGCTGCGATCCGGCAAAAAGCATGGATGAGTGAATGGCCGATGGTTTTTGCAATTTTATCTGCAAAACCTGGTTTATTCCTGTTCGCACGGTTTCCCAATCCTCATGGGATACCGGAAAATCCCGGGGCGGGTCAGATGCCTTGGCCGGATCCCCGGCATTACCGTGTTCCCGCGAGGTGAAGGATGTCCGGTGTGAAGTATCCCCTCTTATGTCTTCTCGTTCTGCTCCTGATCGCAGTTCACGTTTCTGCATACCAGGACGGCACTACCGTTGAACCCTATTCGCCCCAGCACGGACCCACGGACACCTCGGGTGCCGATCGAACCGTCACGTTCTTCGAGCTCCCGCTCTGGATCCAGCTCTACATACTATCCGGTTATTTTGTCTCCCTTATCCTCCTGGCCAGATTCCTGCCATTTATCCTGGGGAAGGCAAAAGTTTTCCTGCAGAACAAAAACCGGACTGCCCTGCTGGAGTACATCCGGAACAATCCCGGCTGTACCCCTGCCGATCTCTCAAACGTTACCGGCATCAACCGGGGGACGGTACGATATCATCTCACGATTCTGGCGATGATGAGAAAAATTGTTGAAGTGCACAACCTGAATTCCCGTGTGTACTTTGAAAACTCCGGGAAATTTACTGAATTTGAGAAGAGAATGCACCGACACCTCCGGAACAGTACCACGAAAAAAATCCTTGGGATCCTTGTCTCATCGCCCGGGGTGTCGAGAAAAGAGATCGGGGAAAGGATCGGGATTGCCGGCCCTTCGGTCACGTGGCATACGAACCGGTTGTCGCGGAGCGGGATCCTTGCCATCGAAAAAACCGGGAGAGGGATCCGGTACGTTCTCACGAAGGAAGCATCGGCATTTTTCCGGGATTTTCCCGGAAATTCACCGGCAGAGATTCCTGGCAGCGACTAAAAACAAACCGGACGATACAGGATAATTCGCCGGATCTGGGGTGTTTTTGTCACTGATCAGCAGCTGATCGCCGGCACCTTTGGAAAATGTGAACGGATACCGGTTGCGTCCCGAAAAATCCGTTGCTGTATTTTCACCGTAAGATTTTTTGCAGTCACCGTATTTTTCATGGGATTTACCGGTCGGCCAGATGCTTCCAGGCTCCGCCTGCCAACCGAACCAGGCAGGTCTGAGGGCATCGCCCTGTTCCCGGTCACGAAAAACCAGCAGATGATTTTCCGGTTCGTACGATTCCGGAGAAACCGTTATCTGGTTGTAAAGTATCAGGACATCTCCGGTTAGATCTTATGGCCAACAATGCTGACAGGGCAACAACCCGCGAAAGCCTCACCCGGCCGGGAGGATTGTTCGCATCGGTAACGCAGGAGACAGGTCCGATCCAGCTCACCGTCAAAGGGACAATCCCCGGCTGGTTGAACGGAGTGTTCATACGCAACGGCCCGGCCCGGTTCAATGCCGGGACGAGCGTCATGAACCACTGGTTCGATGGCTATGCACTCCTCCACCGGTTTGCCATCCGCGATGGCGGAGTGACGTACCTGAACCGGTTCCTCGACAGCGTCGACTACCGCACGGACCAGGCAGCCGGGAAAATTCTCAGTTCGCAGTGGGGAACCCTTCCCGGCCCCGGGGATTCACGGCTGAAAAAATTCTTCGGCGCCTTCCGGCAGAGGACGCCGGACAACACCAATGTCAGTGTCCTCCGGGCAGGCAGGACGCAGTTTGCGGTGTCGGATTTTTCAACCATGGTAGAGTTCGACCCGGAATCCCTTGCCACAAAAGGGGATTTCTTATTTTCCGACACGTTCGGGTCGCGGTTCATGCTGAGCTCCGCCCACCCGTCGATAGATCCTGAAACCGGCGAGATCTTCAATGTCGTCGAACCACCGGGACGGACCGGGACCCTGTACGTGTACCGGATGCGGGGCGGTGTACCAAAGCGGGAAGTGCTCTGTCGTATCGACATCCCCCGGCCGGTCTACTTCCACAGCCTTGCCCTGACGAAGGATTACGTTATCGTTATCGAGCAGCCGCTCCGGCTCAACGTGATCCGCCTGATCTTCGCCCGGCTCTACGACAAGCCGTTTTCAGAAAACCTCACCTGGGAACCGGAGCACGGGAACCGGTACCATATCTGCGACCGCCGGACCGGTAAGGTGCAGACGCTCGATGGCACGGCATTTTTCTTCTTCCACACGGTCAACGCATTCCAGCCGGACGAGCGGAGCATAGCAATCGATCTCTGCCGGTACGATGATTTCTCGATCAACCGGTTATTTTACCTCGACAGCCTTGCGGAGCATGGCCTCAATGCGGGCGAGGTCAGCAGCCTGGCACGGGTCACGCTCGATCTTCCGGCCCGGACCGTCAGCGAACGCCGGCTTGCCGATATTCCCCTGGACCTCCCGCGGTTCAACCGGTGCCTTGCCTTCTGCGATTACCGGTACGTGTACGGCGCCGGGTGCCGGCCCGGGAAACAGAATCCCTTCGTGAACCAGCTCGTGAAAGCCGATCTCCGGACCGGGACCGGAGTTACGTGGTCCCGGGAAGGCTGCTACCCGTCCGAGGCCGTGTTTGTCGAGCGCCCCGGCGCAGATGCGGAGGACGATGGCGTGCTGCTGAGCATGGTATCGGATCGCGACAAGGGGGTGACCCGGCTGATCGTACTGGATGCCGGGAGCATGCAGGAGATTGCTGAAGCGGAGATCCCGGCGTACATTCCCCCCGGGCTTCATGGGAATTTTTACCCGGGATAAAATGCAATCTGGTAAAAAATCGGGAATAACGATTTCTTTCCGGTGAAAAACACGCTTTTTGCAAAACAACGCATCAATTCAGGTTATCATCGTTTTATTGAAAACCGGTTTAGTAGTAACGGATCGAAAAAACTCATGAACAAAAGCCTAAACGTAAACGGAATCCAAATACTATTTTGGGTACGCCGGTCCCCAATTTATTTTTTCGTTACTTCAGCATCCGGATCAATTCGTCTTTGGACATTCCGTTCCAGAGAGCGACCCTGGAAAGAATATCGTTTAACGTTCCGGGTGCGATCTCGCTGTGAAGTGGGATGGTGATAGTGTGTTCGCCGGCGGGAGTAACGCATTTGAGCTGGGCATGGCTGCCCTTCTGTCGTACGAGATGATATCCGAGTCCGGATAAGACTTTAACGAGATCTTTTCCGCTAACAACCGGAAGCCCGGGCAACAGGACCAACCTCGGTTTCGGATATTGTAAGAATCCGAATGCTCTCTCCTTTGCCTAGTTCTTCTTCAAAATGGAGTTCGACTGCTTCACGGATGTTTGCCATCAGCTCGTCGAGTGTCTTCCCCTGAGTGAAAATATCGACACCGATGCCCCGGCCGCACCAGTATCCTCCGTCAGAATAAACTTCGAATTTGACGAGCATGAAAGCACATCCGAAATATGTCAATAGTATACTGTTCCATTCGGAGCGATAATCATTTCGCCGCTTGGATACTGGTATCCATCACGTGCAGTATTGTCACATTCGCCGGTGATATCGTTTCATTTTTTACTTCTTACGATCCGCTCTATGACGATCCGCAAAAACTAAAATACCATTTTATGGAAAGCCCGGAAACTCTTTCTTATGCCGCTCGCGAAATGCCCGTTCTGTAACCCCTTTGCCGATGACATCGTTGCAAAAAGCGATCTCTGTTATGCCCGGTGGGACCGGTTCCCGGTCAGCAAGGGGCACCTGCTCGTGATCCCGTACCGGCATGTTGCCGATTATTTCTCGATGACGGTGGATGAGAAGCATGCCATGCTTGCGCTTGTCGATGTCTGCAAGGGTGTTATTGAAGAAAATTTCACACCGGCGGGATACAATATCGGCGTGAATATCGGCGAGGCTGCAGGACAGTCGGTGATGCACTGCCACTGGCACATGATCCCACGGTACGCAGGGGACGTCCATGATGCAGGAGGCGGGATCCGGGGGGTTGTACCGGGGAAGCAGGAGTACTGAATAGTTTAATGGGATGAGGGATTTCCGGCAACGTTACCCGGGTCAGCAGGGTATCATGCCGGTTGCCTGGGCATAGCCTGCGAACAGGCACGTCATGAAGAGGGCGAATGCGATCGCGGAGAGGACGGTTCTCCGCTTCGCCATTGGCCCCATTGCTGCGGTTGAGTTGAATGTTTTGTATGCGGTCATGATAATTTTCTCCGGTTTTTTCCCATGTCAGCGGTTCACATTTTCTCCACACGGAGTTACGTGGCTGAAAATTTTCCGTGGATTTCCTAAACGTCCGTTTGCGTGCACGAACGCCTCTTTCAGAACAGCCGCGAGAATACGCAGGTCATGAAGAGCGCTATGCAGATGAGCGAGAGGAGGGCCGTTCCTGAGAACACCTGCTCCTCACCGGTAATCGATCGTATCATCTGGTCCCTGGTCATGGTTGCTTTCATGGCTTCTCTCCTTGTCCTGAATCATCGTTACACATGCGGGTATAAAGGAGGATGGAAGTTGGAAAAATTTTGGGGAAATTTTTCCAAAATACTCAACGGAGAACATTAGGTGCAGGGACGTTTTTCCGAAAGCATTTTCCGGAAACAATCTGGTTTCGAGTAATTATTTTGCGGGGATGTAAAAATGAGACGCAAATGTAAAGTCGCGAGAATCAACAGCTTACAAAACGTCGGGAACTCCACAGAAAACAGAAGAGAACGATTTAACAGAATTTACTGGACAAACTGCACATTTTCCATATCAGAAAACTCGCGATCTCCGGTAAGAAAAGGGATGTTCAACCGGTTTGCCACCGAATATCCCACGCAGTCAATTGTTGATAATTTCTTTCCATCACGGGAACCATTCTTTCTCCATATCGCACCGGAACAATAATCTTCGTCACGGGTTGACTGAAGGTGGACCATTTTTCTCACAACATTCAATATTTGTGGCGCATTTCCCGGGTAATCCCGACATACAGCAAAAGCAACTTCGCAAATATTGAATTCGGTCGTTATAAGTTGTTCTGACTGGTACGACCGGAAATTTTCATTTCCTTTCAGCATTTCGATAATTGCGTACGAGTCTGCAAAATAAGAGGACATGTTTTAATCGCGTAACTCGTCTTTGAGTGCCTGGGTATCGATTTTCCAGTCAGGAAGAAGACCGAAAAACCCTTTCGCTGCAGGTTTTTTCTTTGAGCCCCGGACTTTTTTCTCCGTGTCCGGAGTGACCTGAACCTGCGCGTGATTTTTTATCATTGTCGTCATAGAGCGATACCGTGTTCACTACTTGCATGTTGAATATGAAATAGATTTCTTATAGAAAAAAACGCGAAATCTTCCCGGCATCCAAGTGCCCTTGTGCTGGAGATCGATCGAGGATACCATTTGCCCGAGTTTTGTGAGAGTCCCTGTTGCCGTACACCGAAGAGTGCCTGACCCTTATCAATTTGACGAACAGCGCTTCCCTTCATCTCACCACGTCTTCCAGCCCCGGGATTTGCATTTATGCAAAAACTCCCCGAACTTCCGGAAGTATTCTTTCTCGCGGAGCCGGAATTCCTTGTTGAGGTGGACCCGGTCTTTTTTCGAGTCGTGCCTGTGCCAGAATCCGGTTACTTTGAAAGTGCCAGACATACCATTTTTTTGTTGTGCTCGTTTTCAGCCTTTGTGGTCGATCGGAGTGAGACCCGGGTTTTGACGATTCAATGGGGTCTTTCCCGAGCCTGAGTGGACCCGGGCCCTGGTTTTTGGTATGCCGGGAAAATCCGGAACCTGAAAGAAAAAGATCCGGCGATTTTGTAGCGGTACAACCATCGCCTCATAACGTTAATACCGGCCGTTGCCGGTCTGGACCATCCCGTTTGCCATAACCCGGCCCTTTTCTCCGGGTTTCAAAAGAACGGAAATCCTGTCCGTATAGGAATTCGTGGTCCACCCGAATACTTCCCACCACTCGTTGAATCCCGACACGGAAGTGGATACACTGATGTACCATGTTTTGTTTCCTGCGTAATCGATGTATACCGGTGACTGGTAGTTGCTGCACCGGCTGGATCCTGTTATGGGAGACCTGCAGGCTCCCGGTTGTGCGGATCTCCCGGTAAACAGGAGCGGTTCCCGGCCGACCGGGTCACGGGTATCGATAGTCTTGTCAACATTCACGCGGGTGGCAAGCATTATCGGTAGGAGCACCGGGGTATCCGGGGAGCATCCGGTACCGTTCCGGAAAACCGTGGTGCCTTCCGGATGAATTATCATAACCGGATTCCATGTGTTGACGATCTCCCGAGTCTCAAGCGGGATCGGTCTGATAGCTTGGGCTGCGGTCACCGGGAGACTGCCGGACAATGCCAGGCTTTGGCTATCCCCTTCGGTGATTGGCACCGGGTACCGGGAACAGTTCCCGACTAACCGGGGCGCCTCGATCTTCAGCATTGGCGTACTGTTGACGTTCACGAGCGACAGGCGCCAGCCCTCCGGGATTTTTTTCGAAAGATCCTGTACGAAATCTTCTCCCGGTGCCGGAGAGCCGTTGACAAGCGGGACGGGAAGGAGGAGCGTCAGGTTCTCAAGATTCGCCTCTGAGGAAATAGTGATATCATAAAAGATCGTGTGCCGGGCAGATTTTACCCTGGTATCGTTGATCGTCCACGCTGCGGCAAAAAACGAAAGAACGATGATCGCAGACACGATAACAATAACCGTCTGTACGTAGTCTGGTGTTCTCATCGTCCGTCTCCCTGTTTATTTTTCCCGCACCGGGTCATCGGTTACTCCCCGCGGTTACCGGATTGCATGATAATTCTCCCGGACTTTTTGCCTGCGGGACGGCCGGACGGCGGCACTGGCAGGGTTTTCCGGACGGCTGCACCCGGCGTGATCCCGCCCGGGGATTAAATCTTTTTTAATTCAAAAGCACGTCCTCTCTTCCGGGAGATAATCATTTTTTTATGAATCATGATAGGTGCAAGCATGGATGCAAACCGGGGGCTGTGCATCTCCCAGACGTGCTGGTGATTCTGGATATAATATCCCAGCCCGGCGACCGGGGGATTTGTCATCGATGCGCCGAGAAGATACCAGTCCGGGGTCTTGAAAAAATTGGACTGGATGTCATACAATAATTTACGCGGGAACATCAGGTGCGTGTTCTTCCACTGGACATCGAAGTAATCCCCGACTTCCTCGGCAATTATTTCGCTCCCCTTCTCGAACCCGTATAATTTGCTTAACGGCTGGCACGTGTACGACGCCATAATGGAATACTCCGATCTCTATAGTATTTCCAAAATATATGAAAATGATCGTGAAAATATATTTATGGGTACCGGGAATTGGTACGTATGAAAATGATTGGTTTGACGCATAGCTCGGGCTTCACCACACATCTTCATAAAAAATGCGAAGACTTCAGAATACTACCGAATTGATTTTTCTGGTTTTTCAGAAATAAGGAAAAAAATTCCCGGGCCGGAAATTTTCGGGGCCCCACGCACGGTGACTGGGAATGGGGTGAGACCCCGGAATACCACAACGGTATTCACACACGGTTCGTGAACCGCTGATTTAGCATTTCTGTCCGCATTCTCGAACTGCCAGTTCGATGATTGGGACAGAAAAATTAAGCAATGTATTCTTAAAATCGAATCTCCATGTCCAAAGGACTGGGAGTGGTGGCGATGATGCTCCTTCTGATTGCATCATGCGCAGTAGTATCGGCAAATGAACAAAACACATCGGTCAGCAACGGCGGCTACACCGTCGTACCGGTGCATAGTTCCGGTATGCACCCGATGATTGCTACCGGGACAATCGTCCAGGGAATGACGAACTGGCACATAAAAACAGTCTCGTCCACAATTACGTCCCTGAACGTTGACCTGTATTGGGGCAACCCCTCGAACTCGCTCCGGCTGAAAGTCTATTCCCCGGAGGGGTACGTGTTTGGTCCCTACTATGACAGTTTTGACGGAGTAATGGACGGGCAGATTAATTTCTACATCAACAACCCGGGCGGCATTACGCGAGGGAACTGGAATTATGAGGTGTATGGCGACCACGTCACGGGAACACAAACTTATTCCCTCTGAATTGTGATGTACGATTGATGAAACAATCATCAATTGCCCTTCTTTTTTTTGCCGTTTGTGTTTTTGCTATTTGTGCAATCAGTACAGTCGCGGCCCAGGGTGGGTACTCGGTAGATCTCCATCCACTCCAGAATGGGACTGTCGACTATCTTGGTTCGGACAGGATAATCTCTTTCTTTGAACTTCCACTCTGGATCCAGCTTACCTGGATCGGCGGTTCGATCCTCGCTATTTTCAGTGCGATCAAATTCGGTCCCCTCGTTATCGTAAAAGTCAAAACGATCCTGCAGAACAAAAATCGTACTGCCATCCTGGATTATATCGGGAATAATCCCGGGTGCACTCTTGCGGACCTGTCAAAACAAACCGGTATCAACCATGGAACAACCAAGTATCACCTGTACATGCTGCTGATCGAACGAAAAATTGTCCGGAAAAAAGGCGGGAAACGGAGTTATCTTTTCACCAACGGCGGTATACCGCTGGAGAGAAAGCAGGTGTACGGGTACATGATGAACCCCTCGAAGCGGGAGATCCTCTATACAATCCTCGAAAAGCCCGGCATCAGCAACAAGGAGATTGCCGATCGCCTCCAGCTCGGCCGGAGCACGGTTCATTGGCATCTCCAGCAATTTCTCGATGAGAAGATAATTATGTCACGGTGGGATGGCAAGAGCATGAATTATGTCCTTAATCCAGAGGTCGAGGATATTTTGCGGGAGAACCGGAAATAATTGTGGGGAAGTTTCTTCTTTAATTCTGTACATCCTCCACCCGTCTTATTCTCTTCCGTAACTGCAGGCTGACAGAACCTGAAAGAAATATTCTCGCGCATTAACCGGTTCGCCGGGGAATTCTCTTTTTTACATTGCTGTCGTAAAATTTTATCTATTGTTCGTCGATCAATTGACTCCCACGTTCTTGAGTAACTTTTCCCAGTTCGATGATTGGGACATAGAGAATATATAATGAGTTTATAAAAATCGCTCATTGTGGACGGCCGGGGGTCGTCCCGGAAAAAGAAGGGTACGGATTCACCACAAGTTCGCCTACTCAAATGAACCCGCGCCCGCCCGTAGGCATGAGACAATTCTCCTGAAAGACTATGAAGTTTTGATCATGCCTCTGGGATCCGAAAACCGGATGGAGGTAATGAAACATGAAAACACTGAAAATTGGCATTGTCCTGCTTGCCCTTCTGCTTGCAGCGATGGTGATGGTACCGATGGTGAGTGCGGCGGAAACGTCAAGTACATCGGCACAGATGATAAAGGTGGATCCAAAAACAGATACAAATGGGTTTGTAGCTGTGGATGTGATAAACATTGATCCCACCGTGAAAAATGTAACGCCCTATTATCAGATTCTCGTCCTTAATGACGAAGGAAAACAGAATCTTTTAAACAATATTGATTCTGCCAGTAATGTGGTTGCATCTGATTCGATGTGCACAACTGAAGCTAAAACTTCAATGAAAGCGAATCTGACTAATCTCTGGAAAAAATATCCTGTAATTTACGAGACAAAAAAAGGTGGATCGGGATATCCCACTTATGGAGGGACGATAACGACAATAAGATTTGCACCGGACATAAAAGGCCCCCACCTTACAGACCAGGAAAATCTTGTCCTCAACAATACGCAGACGATGCTGAATGAGGCCTATACGCAAAAACAGGCTAATGCCATCACCCCAATGTGGGCAACAGATCCAACTCATAAGAGAATCAGTTATTGGGCGGCGTATAAGGAATCATTCCCGCAACCAGATACAGTATCTGCCAATGCTCCCGTTCCGGATTCCTGGTATGATTCCATTGTTGATCCCTTCAAGGCAATTGTCCATTCATGGTACCATTATTATGATCCGGTTTATGGAACCGGGGGAGCGCCGGGTCAAACACTTGCCTACATCACCTACGCCAAATCATATTATCAGTCAAATGACTATACTAACGCCGCAATTAACCTCGGATATTCGTCCCACTTCCTTGAGGACGTTGGAAATCCCATGCACACCGGCAGAGAATCGGATCAAATCAGCAACCCCTGGGTCCATTCTAACTATGAGGGTTATGTTGGCAAATGGTGGTATACCCCAAACAATGGTGCCGCCAGTTTTGAAGATATTGTGAAAAATAATTACAACTATTACGGATATACGGACTGGTCGCAGGGAACAAAGAGCCTTGCTTCCTATTCGCACAGTTACGTTGATACAATATACACGAAAGTGTACAATAAAGGCCAGAACTGGGACCTTAGCAGGGATATTAGTATCGATGCCATTACTCAGAATCTCATACAAGCAACGGCACAATACACCAATGGATTGGCCCTGTATGGACGGAGTGGGTAATATTAATAATATCAAAACTTTTTTTTATATACCGGGGAGGCTACTCAATAAATGAAGACTAATACTTTTATTATAATTGTTGTCTGTTTTTTTATTCTGTTTGCTTTGGTTTCCGGGTGTATCGAAGGATATTTTAAGAAAACCGAAACAGTACTGGTGAAACTTGACAGCCAGGAAAATATCCAGTGGATCTCGGTTATACAAAACCCGGATTATGCAACCGCCATGGCACTTGCCCGCCCCCAGTTTAATCAGTTCACCCAGACTTCAGATAACGGATTTTTTGTCGCAGGTTATTATTCTAACAGATCATCGGGCTATACATCACTGCGGATTTTCAAGACCGATAGCAGGGGAAATCCCATCTGGGATGAAAAACTGGCAGGTGTGGAGTCCATGGGAGAACCAACGATCAGTCCGGTTCAGTGGGAGGATGGGGGATATTCAGTCATCCTGAGTGGCGGGAGGGTTTACAATTTCGATTCCGCGGGAAGATCCCTGGGTGTCGCCAACATACAGGATCCGATCTGCCGGACCAATGGTACGGTATGTTACGATCTTACGCCGGTCTCCCTAACGCAGAATCCCGATGGCAGCCTAACCTGGATCCAGACGAACGGAAATTTTTCCACATCCCAGACCTCCCTGGTAGCCGCAACGCTTACCCGGAACGGGACGCTCCTTACAAAAGAGATCCTTCCCCTGAAAATTTCGACCGGGGTGACAGACTTCATCCGTACAAATGACGACGGATGGCTGTCAGGGAAAGGGTACCGGGATGATGCGCCTGGCGGGGGAAACGAGATACTGATCGAAAAAACCAATGCGTCTTCTGATATCATCTGGGATACCGTACTTGGCGCCTGCAATAAAACTGCATCCTGCAATAATGATCTGATCGGTATGCATGAGTCAGGGGACGGATATGATATCGTCTACCAGTCTTATCCACAGCAGTCGAATGAATCCGTACCTGTGGATACGATCTCTGTAAGGCTGGACTTAACGGGGCATATCATCCGGCAGGATAAAATTTCAGATCTATCCGGAAGACATGTCTGGATTTTTGCAAATGGTGGCAGCAGGGCAGATTTTAGTGAGCAGAGCCAGAAGATCCCTCAAAAAGTTCTCGACTCAGCTGCGAATGCAAACGGTACAAATAACCCGAGATTTGATTTGGGATCCTTTATCAGAACCGCAGACGGCGGATATGCCCTGCTGGGGACGAGATATTATTGGGAGTGAAACCATTGCAGATCACGCAGAGCCGGCAGGAGTGGTATATTACCCGATCCGCGCTCTCATATCTCGAAATGGTCTTTCGCGCATTTATTTCGTGCGTACTGGGGATACAAAAAGGCTCAATTTCAAGTTATTTCCGAATTTTGGTTTTCTTAAATGTCATTATTGGGTCAAACAATATTCAACTGATAACCCAGAATTAACGCTGGAAAAAGAGGAATATGAAAGAAAAAAACTTGATGGGAATATGTCTGGCACTAGTCATTTTCATTTTTTTCGGTGCGGGAAGTGCCGGGGCCACCTCTTATAATGGTGATGTATCAAAAAATGATCTTCCCGGTGACGTATATACCGCACCTATAGGCGGGTTCACACAATCCAATGTATTTGCCGAACCAAACTCAACGTATGATGTCGATTATTTCTTTTACAGTCGTGGATATGGCCCGGGAACGGTCAGTTGCAATCTTTCTGCCTATGACGGTTATGGATATGTTTCCAATAATGAATTAACCGCCATTATGGACCCGGCCGTATTCACCGTCGAACCAGGACAGATCTATCATTCGCAGATCCATGTTGTCGCCGGCCCGAAATTTGCATCCTCGGCAAAATTGAATTCTCCCAGATACGCATACGGACACATAACCTATGATATTGTGATCGAACTCAATGTTACCTTACAGAATAACACGGTTCATTATGCCGACGATACGTTGTATATCCAAAACGAGATCTCACCCGGACAAGGTGTTTTTGAATCTGATGAATTGAAAATCCCCATCAATGACACAGTAATTGATCTGCACGCCGGGGACCCGCTTCTTATTCCTGTTGAATTCCACCGGGGGTCTGGCATAGGCAATGTCTCTTATAATATCTCGGAGACTCCGCTGAATGTGACCATTACACCATCTGAATTTGTCGCAAAGAGTAGTAGTCAATTGTATCCCGTACAGCTCAGTATTCATGCAGATCGAAATCTTGCACCGGGCAATTACTCATTTACCCTCGATGCTAATGGAGCTGAGGGGATACATTCTCCCTATTCACGAACGTTTTTCGTCAATGTGACAGCGCCGGAAAAAGTACCGACGCACTCGCCACTTCCGATTGCATTTGCGATTTTTGCCATTGTTGCAGCAGGAATTTTCCGGATGCGTGGTGTGAAGAGGGGGAAGTGAGGGTGTGGCAAATACCTGCGTGAAGCCCTTGTAATAATAAAATATTGATGATGAAAAAACGGTACCATTCTCTATTCCGGTATTTACCAACATAGCCTTATTCGAGTGGATCAATCTTGGCCCGGTCCCCCTGTTTATCGGTGGCGGCCTGTATTATTTCATGAGATCGGGCTGGCCCGAGGCAAAACGACAACAGCAGCTTGCGGCACTCAAAGGAGGGGTTGTGGGTTTTTTCCTGTGGAACGTTGTGATCGTCGCGTTTCACGATGTTGAAAACAGCGGTTATTTCTTCCAGACCCTCGGAGGCTTTCTCTTGATGCTTGTTCTTATGATGTTTTTCCAGGGAAAATACCGGGTTACCGATTCGTAATATCTCCCCGCGCTGGAATTGTCCATCCGAGAGAACCTCAGCGTCCTGAAATAACCTTCATTTGTTCTCGCTTTTTGTGTTCGATAGGCCCAGTTCGATGATTGGGACATAGAGAATATATAATGAGTTTATAAAAATCGATCACTGTGGACGGCCGGGGGTCGTCCCGGAAAAGTAAGGGGTAGGGTTCACCACAAGTTCGCCTACTCAAATGAACCCGCGCCCGCCCGTAGGCATGAGACAATTCTCCTGAAAGACTATGAAGTTTTGGATCATGCCTCTGGATTTCAAAACGGACAGAGGTAATGAAACATGAAAACACTGAAAATTGGTGTCATCCTGCTGGCACTGTTGCTCGCAGCGATGGCGATGGTACCGATAGTGAGTGCAGTGGCGGCTAATATATCTGAGCAAAAAGATACAGCTGCCTTGGTTAATCCCCAATTGGCCACAATTGAATCGAAAATTATGGGTCCTGAATAATCAGTAAAAAACCAGGCTATGTCAAGAGATGATTTTGTAAACGCTAATGCAGAGTATATCAAATTTCTCAAAGGACAATTCAATCAATCAACTGTCGATCAAATGATTGACAAAGAATATCAGAATTCTCAAAAAGGTAAAAAGACATTATCAGCAAATCAAGCAGCAAGTGTCCCACCGGTTATTCAGCTTGGAGGGAA
>Ga0187810_10000055_pt1 | contig 53763 bp, 39 predicted proteins | sample NC_wetland_sal_i_9_FD_132963 | JGI IMG/M metagenome (GOLD analysis project Ga0187810, IMG submission 132963) | Wetland sediment microbial communities from Neuse River Estuary, North Carolina, USA - ASW_5 | ecosystem: Environmental > Aquatic > Freshwater > Wetlands > Sediment | place: USA: North...
CAATCAATGCCGTCCATGCACCTGCGATTGTGCCTTTCTTCCAATAAAGTCCGCCGATGATAGCAGCTCCAGCTCCACCAATAAAAATAGTTTGCGTAATTGCAAACCAGAAGAAGATATATTCTGTCTGTCGAAAAAAACATCCAAACAAAAAAGCGAACAACGCAACACATATCATTGAGAAACGGAGAACACGGATATGCTGTGCGGAAGTGAAAGGTTTTTTACGTAGAGGAACAAACACGTCTTGCACAAGAAGCCCACCCCACGAATGGAGATGAATCGCATCACCTCCAAGTATTCCCATGAGGAGAATGAGGCCGAACGCACCTTTTAGTCCTGTCGGCAATAGATGAGCGAGCGCCACTGGAATGGTCATTTGTTCTTGAATCTGCTGCGATGCAATTCCAGATATTTCGTGGTGAGCTAGTGCTGATTGTGTGGAAAAATCGGGATGTCGCAAGTAAGTCATCGCACAAACGGCTAAGAGCGTAATAACCGCAATTTTCCCCAGCTCGCGCCATCGCCCAAGTATACCTCCCATACGGGATTCGTGAGGCGTAAGGGAAGCTGAATTAAATGCCCCAGCATTTTGCCAAGCCATGGTCCCATATACTGAAGAAAAAAGGAATATAAAAATATAACTAAGATTGAAATCCTTGAGACTGCTGGAGTTAAATGGATTCAAGAAGGAATGTCCTAGCGGTTGATCCACCAAAACGGCATTCATCTGAGGCCAACTGAAGATCGAAAGCAGTCCTGCGATGATAATGAGATACAGAATTTGAGAGATAATTCCTTCTAGACAGTCAATCACCATAATTGTGATCAAACCTCCAGCCATTGCAATTGTCAGCGTCATACTAAGGAAGAGCCCCATCAGAGGAACGTAGGTAGGAATATGAAAAGAAAAGACAACGATTTCGCGTGGAATATCTAAAAAATAAACCATGAAGCGTGCACCTACTGATGGAATAATTCCAAAATTTACCAATCCGGCCACGAATCCCAAAAAACCGGTAAATAAGCGAAACTTCTTACTATAACGAATTTCGAAAAACTGAGCTAGAGTCATTGCTCTGGTTTCGCGATATCTATAAATAACAAATCCGCTGATGGCGACGAGAAGCAGTACTGGCCCATTGACAAACTCCCACCATCTCAGGACAAATCCTGAATGGAGAATTACTTCAAACATTCCTACAAACACAACGGCCCCCGCTTGCATTTCACCTCGAGATACAGCAAGCAGGTAGCGTCCGGCAACGCGTTCTCCTGATAAGAAACCAGCAACACTCTTCATGTAACGTTGCGTGTAAAAACCAATACACAGAACAATCAGCAGCGGTGCTGTCATCAGAATCCAATCGATGGTTTGCATAGAACGAAATATCTTACTTATAACTCTTTACCTGATCCACATTGTAAACTTTTTAAGGTTAACAAAAAAAGACATCGAAAAAATGGAGGGTACTTTCACTGCTGTGACAGATGTGCAGTATAAGTCTCCCAATCGCGAGTTTACCGAAATATGATTGAAATCTGCTTTCATTGGATAAGAAAAGCGTCCAACTCCATCGGACCAGACGCAAGATTGAATTGAAATTCATCCCCCACTGTTCTTACTGGAACATTCTCGTTTGTCACTAGGTTGATGATTTTGGATTTCGCCTTACCCGGGACTTTAATGGTTATTTTTTTTGCAGTATAACCTTTATACGCTACGCCAATATAAGTTCCATTCGACGATGGATAAATCCGAACTTTCACATCCTTGTCTCCCTGATCCACAACGGTTCCAGGAATCGCGGGCAAAGCCAGAAATGCTTGAGCAAACCGGCGATGAGCATCCGCAAAGCCACGTCCATAAGTATAAACGGTATAGTTCAGAGTCCTTGCATCACCATGGAAATACGCCAACAGTTCTAGTGCCATGCTAAAGGGCGCACCACCAGGGGTGATCATGTTTCCTTCGTATTTCGGATTGATCGAACGAGAGCCAATCTCGTCATAGGAAACGATATTACTCACAGCAAGTCCGTCGGCAGTTCGAAAGTAGTTCAAGTAATCTGGCAAATCCGCATAGCAGAGGTAATTTGCCGGAGCAAATATCTCAATTCCTTTGGTGTCTTTATAAAGATCAGGTCTAATCCCATAATCGGCACGGTTGATATGCATGGAAGTGACATTGCCAAATCTTCCTGAATACAACACCGAAATATAATCCTCAGCAGTCAATCTTTTTCTGGCCTGCCGTTCTTTTTCATATGCAGCACGCCCCCCTTCGGGTGGTGGTTGAACCACGTTTTTCACAAATTCCCAAGCGGTAATATCCGGTTCGATCAAACCGAATTTGTCCTCGTCCCAGTTGTAGTAATAAAGCGTTAAGTCAGCTCGATAGCTTTTGAGTAAATTTACCAACTTCATGTGAAATTGCTCGCGCTTTTGATGCCACCAATCATCATATTTCACCTTCATTTCTCCCCCCGCCCATGCACCCCATTCCGTTTCACCACCCGGAGGAAGTTTAGTATTCGTTTCTTTTGCAAATAATTCGATGTCTGCCTTGCTATAGCTAATAGGCATGCGATCACAGCGAATGCGCCAAAGTGCACCGATTAATTGTGGATTGTCCCTCACATAAGGTTTGATCAGATGGTCCATCAATTTTTTTAAATCGTCCCAAGCCAACGGATTCAACAAATCACCACACCACTGAGCAAAACGGTTTGGCTTGGTGAATTGACCATTCATATCACGAGCCCAAGCCTCCTTCGGTAAATCCAAGGAACCGCCCCATTCAAAGCGAGGAATGTAGTCGATGTTGTATTGCTTCGTTGCTTCCAAAAACCGAACATGCTGAGATTTCTTATCTGGAATAGGTGATGTTGCTTTTTCACCAGTTGTCGGATCATAGTTTTTATGTACCCAGTAATTCTGATCATCTATGACAATTGACTCGTATCCATTAAGGGGATCGCTGTAATTGGCGAATGCCCATTTGATAATAGATGGAGAAATAGCACTATATCCCATGAGTTTCGCGTAACGGCAAAAATCACCAGGATCGCAATCCGGCCCCCGCTCCCAATCAAAAGATAGGACACGGTTGGGCAGTCCCTTCGGACGCTGGATCACTGGGGCATTTTTTTGAGGGTCGATTTCGTAAAGTTTCATGCGTGCGACCGCCGGACCACCAGACCACATTGCATAATAAGACCCTGGCTTAAGTTTGTTTAGAAAATAAATCCAGAAACCATTTTCGGCACGAGCAGTGCCTGTTCCTCCTGTGCCGACAGTTTCGTCATCCAGAGGAACTATCACATCATACCATTGCCACTTGTTGCTGAGAGGCCAGTTATCATAAACATCATCGGTACCAACGCCATTTTTCCATCCTACGTCCATGTAATTTTGTCCGGTTTGAATTTCAATGGGGGCAAACCGTGGTTTGTCCTCTGGATATTCAATGCGTAGCAAGTAGGTTGTATGCGGTTTGAGTTTGCCACGCCCGATTCGGTAGGCAAACCATCCGTATTCACTTTCACGGGCTTTTTTTCCAAGGATCTCCGCAACTTTTACTTCAACAGGTGCGCCAGGGGTTATACGATCTTGCGAGTGCTCGAATCCACTTTGCAAATATGGGTGAGGATCGTCAAACAACGATGTCGAACAATCAATCTCATCCACCAGTTTGAGTTTGCCATAAGGAGTTTCTTCCGTAGTTTCCGACAAGGCTGGCAGCGGTGTCTCATCACGTTTTGCAAATGAAAGATGGCTGAATTCTCGCATTCCAACATAAACAGGATTTTCAGATGCATCTTCAATAATCAAGCGAACACAAAAACGTCCTCGAAGATAAATTGTCTGGGCTGTTTCTCGGCCAATACTTACCACTGCCTGCACTAGCTGATCGGAACCAAGAGTCAGAGGGACCTTTCCAGATTGAATCTCATTGCCATCAAAATCAACAAGATGATAATCAAGCTGGACGCCGGGCTTTTGCGCTATTTCTACTGGGAAAGAAAAGACCATTTCAAACGGTTTGCCTTGTCGAGCATCGCTGAGGTCGAACAGTTCGACCGGAACAGCCTCGCCAAGTGGTTCCCGCAACTTAACGATATAAGGATCCATCTCTGCTACCAGCGGTCCTTTGATGAGTCCGCTCTTATTCCCGATAAAGGTAATATCTCCACCCCAAATGCGAATAGCGATGGTGTTATTTTCCCCATAACGAATGAGCGAGGCTGGTACCGTGTAGCAACGGGTAATCCAGTTGCTATACTTGTATTCACCACTCCAGCCTCCAATACGGGTTCCGTTAAACCATGTGTCATCGTCAGATGGAATCGGGCAAAATGTCAGTGTGAGAGGTGTGCCTGTAAACTCCTTGGGTATGAAGATCTGCTGCCGATACCAGCCCCAGCCGTAGTGGTCTATCCCCTGCTGTTGCCAAGGCATGCCTGATTTTAAAACCTTCCACTGTGAATCGTTGAAAGTCACCGCATACCATTTCCCCTGTATTCCCTGATCACCAGAATCAGTGGAAAAATGCCAGTCACCATCGATACTGATAGATTGACAATGACTTTTCAATGCATCGTCAGTAAAAGGCACACCACCTACTCTGATATCCGATATGAACACTTCAGCGTCTTTGTCCGCAGAAGAAACTCTAAATCCGATACCAGAAATATTCGAAAAACTCTGAAGACCAAACTGCGAAATTTGGAGCAGGACATTCTGCCAGTTGCCCGGTTTCACTGAAAAAGCTGTTTGATATGTTCCCGCTGTCTTCCCTCGCTTGAGTAAATGAAACGTCATCTGGGCAGATTTGCTGCTTTTACACTGAAATACGATATATGTCGACTTGTTTTTAGCCCACACATTTCCATTTGCCAAGCCATCACCAGGTAAAAGAATACGCACAGTTGTTTTCCCCAAGGTACAAAGCCCAGTCGATATGCTTAAAATGCCTTTCCCCTCCTTTTGTTCAATGGTGAAAGGTTTTGCGGTTTGTTCGGTCTGTAACGGTGGATCAATCACCCATAGAGATGCCATTTCCGGGGTCAGACAATCAATTGACTGCACTTGCACATTTGAGGCCTTGATTTGCCGTGAAAGCACAACAGCCCCGGTACCAAAGGGTGTGAGGGATGACGACGGGGACTGCGCAGGTGTTGTTGAAGATTGTGAATAAACCGTCATGCATAAACTGAAACAAAGAAGATGAGCGACTAATTTAAACATAAAACGAAACCAAGAACATCTTATCAAGATTTGATATTTTGGCTTTACTTAGTGAAATTAAAATTATTGATATAGTGCTAAACAAAATGAAGATTGTCCATAGAAGGAACGTACCAATTCTTGATTTTTCCAACCATTTCCATTTAGTTGAAATGGTTAAAATATAAAGAGCGTCGACGGAGATAGTTGTCACCGACTCGCAACGGAAAAAGATATCCGATAAGATCAAGCGGCAGAGAGTCATGGAAAAACCCGATTCGATGTTCGAAAAACCTTGGATCGAGGGGCGTTCACCACAGCGTGTCGATCCCCTCTTCCAAACACACCTGAATGTCTCCGGTGACTATTGGAAAGTTGAGAGTTTTTTGCATGGTGCACAGCTTTCGTCGTTTCACTCTGTTTTTTGAGTATTAATGCTTGCAGGCGTGAGTTCTTAACTGCTTGATGCGCAATGTGTGTCATACAACTTTTCCATAAATTTGAGAGCAAAATGGAGAATATTATTTGTGAGAAATATCTGAAAGGCTCTGATGTCCCTCAACCATGCCATTATCCAAGACATTGACCTTTGCTTCCTTGAGACGTTTGAAGAAGCGTTTCATGTCGACCACCCCTCCGACCGTAAACCATATCGTCGTGATAAAGGCGAAAAGAATCGGCAGCGCAATCGCCTGCACATACCAGAAGTTTGACCAGACAGTAATGGGCCAAGGCGCAAGTAGGTTCCAGATCGACCCCACGACAAGAACTCCAAACCAAAGCATGCTCCAGCCAAAAAGCCCTCCTGCAAGAAATTTGTCTCCTCGGGTAAAGTTTTCGTCGATCCCAATAATCTTGCCCCAGATCACCCGCTTTTCAGATTTTGTTTCAAATTTTTTCTCTTCCTGAATTGCATACTTCCCGCGGTGGAGAAGACGATCCATATCATGATCCTCCTTGCAGGTGAGAAGGGAGACGATGGCATAGACAACACACGCAATCACCGATGCCCAAAATCCGATGTAAGCACCATTCAACGGAAAAGAATCTCCCCATATTTGCCGGGCTAAAATGCCTCCGGTGGCCAAGGAACTGCCTGTGATCAACCCGGACCATGCCCCAGCCGTAGTGCCCTTTTTCCAATAAAGTCCTCCAATGATGGCTATGCCGGCACCTCCGACGTAGATCGACTCTGTCACAGCCCACCACATGAAAACATATTCGGTCTGTCGGAAAAGACTCCCAAATACAAAGGCGAAGACGGCGACTCCCGTCATCGACCATCGCAAGTATCGGATGTGTTCTTCCGGTGTCAGAGACTTTTTTCGTAGGGGAAGAACAACATCCTGAATAAAAAGACTGCCCCAAGAGTGGAGATGGTTGCCGTCCCCTCCAAAGACTCCCATCAGGAGAATAACACAAAGTGCTCCTTTCACCCCCTCCGGCAGCATATGCTCCAATGCCACAGGCACCATCATTTGGCGCTGTATCTTTTTTTGCGGAATTTGCTCGAGCTCTCGCTGAACAATCGAAGCTTCCGCAGCGTAATGAGGATGATGTAGATATGTCATGGCACAAACCGCCAACAGGGTAAGCACAACACCATTTCCCATCCCCCTCCATCCGCCCATGATGCTTCCCATTCGGCCCTCATGCGCCGTCACAGCTGCTGTATTATAGCCGCTTTGATTTTGCCAGGCAATATTGCGGTAAAACATACTCCAGAGACCGATCAGACATAGCCAGACATTGAAATCAGACACCTCAAAAGCATCAAATGGATTGAGCAAGGATTTTCCCGTTGGTTGATGGGCCAACACATCATTGATGTCTGACCAACTGAATGTTCTCAGCAAAAAGATAATAATTACCAAAAAGAAAATCGAGGTGATCATTCCCTCCATGCAATTGGTAATCATCAGGGTGATCAATCCCCCCGATATTGTCAGGATCAGGGTGAGAACCAGCATGAGAGCCATCACCGGAATGTAGGTATCCAATTCTCCTCCAAAAACATGGATACTCCGAGGTAATCCCATAAAATAAGTCAAAAATCGCGCTCCAACCGCTGGGATAATTCCGTAATTGATCACACCCGCAACCACCCCTAGGACACCCGTGAAGATACGAAATGATCTGCTATAGCGCATTTCAAAAAACTGAGAAAGCGTCAGCGCGCGCGTCTCACGAAAACGATAAATCACCCATCCGCTAATAGCCAAAATCAGAGCCAGCGGGGCACCAAACCATCCCCACCATGTTGTGACAAAACCAGCGTGCGAAATCGCCTCAAATGTCGCAACAAACACAGCGGCTCCGCTCCCTTGCTCTGATTTTGCAACACACAACAAATACCGCCCTGCCAGCCGCCCGCCGGAGAGAAAATCCGCCACACTCCTCAAATAGCTATTCGCATACAAGCCGATGCCAAGAACCAAAAACAGAGGCAACGCAACAAAAATCCAATCAATCCAATGCATATGTTAGTTTCCAATCAAACGTAAACGGTAGAGACAAAATAAAAGAATGAGTAAAGAAGGCTTGCAAATTTATTTTGTGTATTTTTCCTTCATGCATGACTGCTTTTTGATGCATAAATTAATTGCCATCCGAGTGACGATGCAAGGCCGCAACACCTCTTTGATGAGCCGCAATGACATCCAAAAATCTCTTTGGAGGTATTAGAGGATCTGTAGGAGGTGAATTATAGGTGTAGATACGGGTTGTTACACCATCAGAAAATGATAGTGGTAACTGGGTTTCCACTGAAAGATAAACCGCTAATTTGAGACCTGACTTTGGATCTTTCGTTTCAAACAGGTAGGCGGACTTTCCATCATAGATTTTTGTTCCTTGATAATTACCAGATGAGACCCATCCGAGACCTTCAAAGTCACATCGACTGTAGTCGGAATAACCGGGGTCTACAGGCACTTCCGGATCTGAAGAAGGGGCAAGAATAGGAACAATGGTGGTCGTGCCAGGCAAAGTTCTGAGTTGGTAGCCATCAAATATCCATTTTTCTTCTTTTTTACCCGATTCCCAAAGAGTCACTTCATGATAGGTTTTATTGGTTTTTGTGATGGTAACTTGTTTCAACCGATCGATGAAAATTGGAGGTGTTCCGGAAACTTGTTTAACCTCTTCGTCCTCGTATTGAAATGTAACAGTCCAAGAGGAAAAGGCTGAAGCCCGGTGTAGTACGGGTTTTTTGGGCAGCGTAGAAGAAAACTGTGCCAATGCCTGTTCCAAAACCAAAGTAGTAAACAATAAGATGACGATCGAAAATTTCATATAATTGCTATTTTATTCAGAGACGGGTTCAACTTGTTTGGCGATGACCTGCCCCGTATACCGGTCAATAGCCAAATGTACCCAGATACGGCTTTCTCCTTCCACCGTGAAGCTATCCAAGTTTGTTGCATTACCCCGATACCTCCCGACTTGGGCCACCAGATCGATCATCAGATTCCAAGTCCGCACATTGCCCGCATCCGCTAGCGCCCGCACAACACATTCTCGGCGACGTTTAATAGCGGCATCCGAGGGACTCGCAAAAATATTTGTGGATAACACCGAGGAAAATCCACTATAGGATTTGGTTCCATCAATGCATACCAACGGTGGATTGTTAGCCAACCCCAGAGAACTGTTCACTGAACTGACGAACTTGCCGACCAATTCACTGCGATTTCGCAAAGGCCCCTTAATGCAAATTCCGTTTGTTGTAGTTGTATTCGTTGTCCAGTTGACCAACGCCTGAGCTGCATTCGATGCTTCCGAATCGCTCATGACCCCTCCCTCAGCTTTAGAGACTCCCTGAATCAGAGATTGGAGAACAACCGGTTGTCGTGTGTTTAAATTGACTCTTCCTGCCACAGTTACGTTCGCGGGTGCGTTGTCTAGTTCATTCAAACAAAACGCATCTAACAATGGAGAATAACCGCTCTCAGGGGTAAAAAAATTGAGATTTTCCCATGGTGTTCCACTAAATACATACCCCATTTCCTCAACCGATTGAAAGGGACGATTTAGCACCACGGGACGACTGTTAAAATTTCCTGTGGCCATAGCCAATCCGTCACTGCCGGAAAAAAAGGCTCCGCCAGCACGGCGTATGACACCGTCCGGATCCGTATAATAGGATATCCGGTTGCCGGTGACAACGCCAGGCAGACATTGAGTCGCGGTATTCGTGGTATTGGCTAAAAGGCTGTTCGGAAATAGATTTTGAGGAAATTTACCCCAACCTGGAGGTTCAACTCCTCCTCCTCCTTCCAAAATAAGACTATAGACAACATCGGTGGAGGTCGCACCGGCATGGGGACTTAATGTAGTGGCTTGAGGAAAGTTGTATTCACCAGCGTTGAGAGTGCCCGCTGTCGGAAGAGTCGTATTGACAGGATTAGTGGCCAATGGCGAGTTCTGCATGGTAGCCAAACCCCAACGATCTGTACGTGGGTCTATCCGGAAGGCCGCTTTGTTACCTCTGCAATTAGGAGGAACATCCGCATCATCAATGTCATTCTTGGTTCCTCCAGATAAATGAACATCATAGATCACGTCATAAGTGGTCCAACCCCCGGAAGGGTTTTGATATTGAAGCCAGAGCTGCAGATCTGTTGCTGTTGATCCACCGCCAATGACACCATCCACCAAGCAATTCCGGGCTTCGCCGGCTGCAATATTTGCATTATTCGTAGGTACCAGATAGTTGTACGGTCCCGACCAACACTTACCGAGAAAAAAACCTATGACGGTTTTCCCGTCGACAGGAGCATCACTCGTTGCCATCGTAGCATCCACCACAGCTCCCGACCTAGCATCCAGAGTAAATTTTCCTGCAGAATACGATGAACCAACGTCCGCATTGCAACCCGGCGGATACTGGTATAGAAGTCGATAAGGTTCTTGAAAAGATGCCGGCGTATTACTCACAGTATTAGGAGTTTCGCTGAAGGTGAGGTAGCTGTTAACACCATCGATCGTTACAGCAGGGAAACGGTAGAGAGAATTTGTCGAAGTCATACCAGCTGCGGCTGCATAGCTTGCAGTTGCTGGATAGGTGGTTTCTATACCCGGTCCGGCCCACCACGCAGGTCTTACCCCGGGATAAATAGCCGGAGTAGCCGCAATCGGGCTATTCAAAGTAGGAAAGTTTGAAGGAAAGTTTGCCACGTCCATCGCCAAAACTCGAAAATGGGTCGGTGCCAAAGAGGTATCTAAGTTGGGATTCGGGACATGAGGATTCCATAGAATGGGCTGAAGAGCCGTCCATGTTTCATATGCAACACCATTCGTCGGAGGCATATCTGAGGGAGGCACCTGGTTGGTGGGAAAATCAGTCACAGGAATCAACTGCTTCATCCGATACCAGGAATTCTGATATCCATAAAGATATGGCAGATTTTTGACACCAAAGAATGGACGACTGGTACTGGTCGCAGAATCGTAATAAGCAATGCAAGTGGGATAACTACTTGAATCATATTGATCTATTAAATTCACACCAATTTGCATAATTTGAAATTCTACAGAGCCATCAATGGCGGCATAGCCACTCGTAAACATGTGTGGTGATGGAGCCGAATCAAAATATCCAGCCTGTTTGCCGAGTGTGTCGCAGCAAATGACGGCATAGAGCGTTTCAAAAAAATCGGGCTCGCGGACAGGACTTACAGCGGCCACTTGGGCAAGCGTCTTGATTGAGCTCGCAGTTGTTGTTCCATCCGGAGAAGTATAATTCCACCGCAAACTGGACGTATCCCACGTCAGTCCAAAATAGTCATGAATTTCATATGCGAGGGTACCTGGAGTATTTATAGATCCAATAGATCCGCCACTTCGGAGTGTTTGATTGGCTGTTGACACCAAAGCCAGTCTGCTGAGCGGAAAGCGTCTTTTCAAAACTGGCTGATTGTTTACATCGCGCACGGTAAGGAGCGATGGATTAATCTGGTTTTGCTTCGTTCCAGTAGGATCATATGTGTCATTTCCACCATAACCTTGACTTGTTGCCGTAGATGAAGCCAAAGCATGGTGTGTGTTTTTGGGTCGGTTTGGATCGGGCACAAAGCAGGGTTGCTCAAGAGTACGAGAAAAGGTGCCAAGGTATTGGAGGGCATTTTGTAGCGATGCTTGATCAGCATTGTTTGTCGCAACACTCTGAGTGAGAAATTGAATGAGCTGTTGTCGACTGACAAACATCGAATCGCTCTGGTTGTTAAAGATATTGGTATTGGCGGTTTGCAGAAATCCTGATGTATTACCCTGAATAGAATTAAAATAATTTGTCACGGAGGCGGCACTAAAAGTGTAGGACGGAAAATTTCCATTGGGTTGGCTGGAGGCATAATTACGCCAACCGACAAGCGCGGAAATAGCATCATCTGTCATCCCTGGTATAGCGGTAAGATCAGCATAAGCCAAGCCTCCCTTGTTTGCTGTAAAATTCGTGGAAGATTCGAGAGGGTATCCAGCAACATTGACATCCAGCTCCCCCCCCTCGTCGTAAATCGCATAAGCAAAACGGCCAATAACCGTGCTGTTATTTGTGGCACTCCAGCACATGTTCTGATTCCAGTTCGTTGGATTCGATCCATCTCGTGCAACCAAAACCCAGTTAGGTGGACTGAACATATTGATAGGAGTAAGATCGGTACTGCTATTGGTATTTGTCTTTGGCAAAAAAAGGGGATCATTCCAGCGGGCAGGTGAGATATATCGCCCATTCATCGAAGCATTGGAACTGGAGGCACTAGAGGCACGATTGGGACCTCCAGGGTAAAAAGGAATTCCATATATGCTTATTTTTACAAGATTAGGTAAAGTATCATCTGTACCCACACGAACAGGAACCATGTTTGTAGCGGAAAGGGGAATATAAACCTGATTGGTTCCATATGTATAGTTTGATGAACCCGCGACGATTTCCTGCTTGAGATCACAGATGAGTGTATTGATCTCACCTTGAGCGAAAATTTTTGCAGCAACCTGTTTGTTATCAGTTCGTGAAATTTGCTGATGAAGAGAGGTATAGGAAAAAAAAGCCAGCACAAGTATGGTAAGAAGTACAATAAAGGAAAGCGCCAAAATCAAAGCGGACCCTCGTCTTTGGCGGAAATATCGTCTTGAATGTGACATTTTAGACTTCATTGGGTGTTGAGAGGAAAGCTTCGCTGGTAAATGCGCACACGTCCAACAACCGACTTTGGAATGGCTGCTGATTGAGAAAACTGTCCAATATTATTGACGGCATTTTGCCATAACTGAGCGGGAAGCATTCCATTATCGAGGTCGGTTTGACTGGGATTGGGCAAGGCAGCGGCCAGTTTGGTTATGTCGTTGACCATTGCCCGCGAATTGTGATCAAGCACAGCCAGAGTCAAAATAAGTGCAGAGGCATCTTGAAATTTATCCTGCATGGCATTTGAGCTGAGGGTCAGGGCATATGTACCGTCTGTTTTCTGAAAACAGTAAAAAATGCGGAATACTCCATCCGCCAGCAAATGGTAGTCGCTGTCCGATCCATCATTGTAGATAGGAGGAGTTCCAATGACTGATCCCCATGCACCTGGAATCGTGGTAGAGGAAAGCGCCTGCGAATTCGTTGAGGGCTGATTAGTCGCATAGGTAAGAAAGAGAGAATTCGTCCATGCAAGCACCTTCCCCAAGCGTTCAAGCTGGGCATTGGTATCGACGCGGTAGCCAACGAGCGCAAGAGTGCCATAGGTAGTAGTGTTGGAAGAGTCAAAAAAACCGGATGCTTCGCTATAGAAAAAAATGGCATTGTTTGATGACGAGAAAACAACATCCAAGTCCGTCCGCATAGGTATCCCCTTCAGATCGAGATCAAAGCGACTAAAAACTTCGCGAGCTTGTGCATCCGCGCTAAGATGCGTATGGCTGGTCGAAATGATATTGAGTGCATCTTGGGCAATCTCAACAACAAACACCATGAGTATTGTGAGAATAAATACTGCAACTAAAATCTCAACCAAAGTAAAGGCGCTGGAGCTTCTTTGATGCCTATACTTCGCTCCTACTTTACTTTTAAAAATCAAGCTTCTGGAATCAAAACTTTTCATATGGGGATTTAAGTATTCTTGGTCTTAAGAACTAATTACGATCCAATGCTGTTACAACTTCCATTGTCCTGATTCCTTTCGTTGGCCATTGATTGGGATGCGAGTCAGCCCAGGCAGGCCAAGTGATGAGAATCCGAACCAAAGTGGGAGCGGGCATATCGTTTGTTGGGGCTTGGACTCCAATGCTGACTCGATATATTGAATCTGCAGTAGGTGGCGCACCATTAGTGCCGGTTTGTACTGCAGCCTCCGAAAAATAGATGGTCTGCGGTGTGGCAAAACTTTGATTGGTGAGAGATATCTGAAAAATACTCGTTGCAGAATTAGTCGTCGGAGTAGAAACAAGATCAGAAAAAACTGCGGAAAGCACATCAGCGGAAGCTGTTTGTCCGATAGTGTCTTTTTCACTTTCCAGCCCCTCGTCCAATAGTCCAAAGATCGCAAAAAAACAAAAAACGATTAGCCCTATGGCAAGCATTACTTCCACAAGGGAGAAGGCCGATTGCATTTGCCGATGAAAAATCTTTTTCATGGACGATACGTTGTCACCGAACCCGTCATTCCATCAAGTATTAGAGCACCACAATTTTGAGTTCCCCCAACAGTATCACCTATTGCAGGAATCACTCCGATCTCTATCCAGGGTTGGATCGAAATAGTGTCAGATTGAACACTCGCCACACCTCTTGGATCAAATTGAATGATTTTTGTGAACGTGAACTGATTTTGATAAACATATGAAGTAAAGGAATTTTGAGCAATAAAGGCCATATTCCCAAGTCGATAGGGATCCGGCACCACCGGACGACTCATGGATCCCGAATTGGGTAGCGAATCAGCAAAGTGAACGCCTTTGAGTACAAGTGGTTTAAAGAGCATGGTCAAATTAGACTGATTCGTACCGAAGTCCTTCGTACCATCCATTGATCCCATTGTAACCAAAAGAATTCGACCTATACCTGGCTGAGTTACATTCAGAGCATCCACCTCTGTAAATCCAACAAAAACATAAGTATTATTAGCCATGGCATAGGCTTTCGCTTGTTCCAGTACACCACCAATATCATCCAATGCCGCTGGGATTGCGCGGCTATTTGTAAGCCCCCCACTGGTCATCACAACCACACTCGTTACAACAGTCATTATTGCAATAACAACTAAAAGCTCTATTAAAGTGAATGCTCGTTTGTTAAGAACCAGATTATTGGCAATCCACGGCAAGACCTGGCAATTTGCATTTTTCTCCATGAGAAGATCGTTGTGAAATGATGTATAATGTATATACCGAACAGTCCCTATATTCAATAGTTGAAACGTACCAAATATTGATATTTTCAACCATATAACTCTGTCCCTGTTCCCAATTTTACAAAAGTATCGACACCGACTCCCAAGAGACATGCAAAGTCATTTTGCGAAAGCCCCAGTTTGTTTCTGGCGATTACGGCCTGACTCTTGTCCCACTTTTGCATGCGAGGTTTTTGATAAAGCTATGTGGACATTCTTTCGCGTTTGATCTTTCCATCTGGCTATCGGGTCAGTTTCCAGACCATGCCCGGTGAAACTTTCCCACGCAGAATACCCCGCTGCTTGCTGCGGGAATTCTTTATTCCAACTGTTTTAAAATTCCGCCATCTGCTGGAGCAACATGGATTAACCCGACGTATTTTTGAAGAAGTCGCAGCACTTCTCAACTCCTCATGCGTGAAGGAAGGGCTGCAGATTTATTGCATGAGGTGTTTTTTCATCCATGGAATTGCTCTTACTCCATGCCACCTATGTCCGCCGTCAAAAACATCATGTACCAGCATTTGTCTAGCATCAAGCAGACGATATGTTTTGCGAATGTTGTTAATTTGCGAATACACATTTCGTAATCCACTTGATCCATTAAGTGGATCAAATGTACCTGTTTCGACAAGCAACGGCCGGGGGGCAATCAAAGAACCGATATCACACATGTCAACGTATTCATATAGGTGTGGCACGTAGTTGCAGGAACAATTGCAGTGCATATCTAGAAGAGCTTCTTTATATCCATAAAGGTATCCGCTAACGACCGCACAACGAATGCGTGAATCAAGTGCCGTAGCCCAAAGGGTCTGCAGACCACCTCCAGACAGTCCGGCACAGCCAATACGAGTGGAAATACAGTCTTGTCGAGACTCGATATAGTCAATAAGACGATGGATGTCCCATACCCACATTCCGGTTACCGTCTGACCTAGAGGGAGCGCCATGTTGTTAATCCATTGGCAGGAGGAGTTGAGCAAATTGGCTTTAGCCGCTAGCTCCTGACGTTCTCCAAATCCTCGCGCATCAGGACAGAATGTAATAAATCCCGCTCGGGCGAATTGAAGTCCGTAGTCGTAGTTGTATTCTTCAATGGCCTTTGCAATTTCTGGGATGTTGCGGCAGCCGGCAACGGCTAATTTTCCCCCTCCGCCATGTCCGTGGGGGGCGATCATCACTGGAAAGGGAGGTTTCGTGTTCTTTGGAATTAATATGTAGGCAACTAGGCAAATATCGGGCTCCGTAAAAATTTCAAGTCGATGACGAATAACTTCACCTAGATCTATTTTTTCCGTAATTTGAGGACTCAAGGATGTCTTCAACATCGTGTCATAGCCGGTCAAAATTTTGAGTTTCCTCAATGTTTTCCGTCGCCAAGAGGACCACTCACTGTGAGTTTTGACATGTGCAGACAACTTTCTACTAACCTTGGTGAATCGGACTTCGAGGTAGGGATGTGTTTGCAGACAATCATATCTACGAACGATCATTCAGTTATTCTTCCCATATTACCCGTTCGATAAGCCTTGGGAGTCATCCCAAATTCCAATGTAAAAGCACGCGAGAAAGCGCTTCCGCTTCCAAACCCAGAATTCTCTGCAATCCGCTCAAGCGTCATAGCAGGATCTCTCATGAGCCACTTCACTCGCTCAAATTGGATGTTTTTGAATAATTTTCTAGGCGAAGCCCCACGGATTTTATGGAATAGGCGCCGCAAATGAGTGGGTGAAAGATGAACAGCCTGCGCCACATCCGAAATATTCGGACTTCCCCCAAGATTGTATTCATACCATGCAAGAGCCTCGGCAACTTTCATTTCACTAAAATTTTGGATGGAACCAAGTTCTATTTTCGGAATATGTTTTAGGAAAAGCAAGGTTAGTTCCATTGCCACAATGCCATAAATGCGGGGCGCAAAAAAACCGGCACGTTTTTTTGCTTCTGGAGGAGAGGTGCCTACGGTCTTTCTCACCTCATCGCATCGATCATATAGCGATTGCAAAATTGAGAATTCCAGAGAAGAAAAACGTGCCCACCGGTAACCTCTTTGCCCGACAAGTGATCTCAAAAGAAAATCCGCCTCATCAAAGTGAAAAACCATAACATTGCAAACATCCTTTGGCCTGCCGCTCCATCCATGTGCACATTCAGGTCCTGTAATTATGAGGACTGGACCTAACATACATTCCTCCTTGGTCACATCATTCTCTCGAATCACCATTGAGCAGCGACCACTCATGATGATTTGAAACTCCCACACTCTGCGTGGGTAGGGAGCTATTGGATGAAGCCCATAATGCCTCTTGCCTTGATTGCGGTAGAGCAGAAACATAATACACAATTACCAACAGGAGCGGAAAAGTCTACTTGTTTAGTCCAACGGAGAACGCCTGCAAGTCGGAAGGATACGGGTCTTTACCGACAGCATCAAAGCTGGTGGTGTTCCATCCAGATGATGACATCGAATCTGAAAATTTCTCCGACTATTCATCTCACTCCGTCTACTGTTTTTGAGAGGTGAGGATGGCAGAGGCTTGATCGATTTTTTGCTGGATGCGGGTGCGTTCGTCGCTCTTGGCGATGGCTTTGGTCCAAAACTCAACGGCCTTGGCGGTGTTGCCCAGTTTTTTCTGAATGTCACCCATGTGATCGTTGACAACGGGATCATCTTTCATTGTAACAAGGGCCTGGGCGACATCTTTTGCTGCTTCGGCATCCTTGCCCATCTGATGGTAAATCCAGCCGAGAGAATCGAGGTAAGCCGGTTCATCCGGGTCCAGGGCAAGGGCTTTTTGGAGGAGTTTTTCGGCTTCGGGAAGGTTCTCATCCATCTCGGCCCACATGTAGCCGAGATGGTTGAGTGCCATGTGGTTATTAGGGTCGAGGGAGAGAGCCTTTTGGAGGTTTTTTTCGGCATCGGAATATTTTTTGGCGGCGTCAAAGGTGGCTCCGTATTGGTAATAGAAATAACTCGAGAGCGGAACGGCTTCGTCGACGGAAAGTTTTTCAATCTGCTGGAAGGTGGCAAGGGCCGTATCCGTCTTGTTGCATTCTCTTTCGGCCAATGCCCGGGCGAAGAAGAGATCGGTCGATTTGGGAAGAGCTTCGGTGCCTTTCGTGAGCAGGGTCAGTGCGCCCTGGGACATCTGGCCCCGGAGGAGGAATTCCGCTGGCTTGACAAAAATATCCGGGGTGGGAACCAAGCCGTCTTTCAGCTTGGAAAAGGCTGATTCCACCTTGTCGGTTTCGCCGAGTTGCGCGTAGAGGCCGATGAGCAGGGCGTTGAATTCCTTCACCTTGGGATACTCCGAGGCCAGGTCTTCCAGAAATGTTACTGCTTTTTTGGGTTCTTTGGCGAGGATGAGGGTGATGGCCATCGCCTGCCTCAGGCCGGGGTGAGAAGGATCCCGTTCATAGGCTGTTTGGAAAAAATCCATGGCCTTGGCATATTCCTCGGCATCGGCGGCGATTTCTCCGGCGAGAGACTGGAGTTCAACATCGTTGTGATCCAGGGAGGCTGCTTTCTCATAGAGGGGAAGGATTTGTTTGGAAACCTCCGGGGCTGATTTCATTCCGTTCTGCTGGTAGAGTCGGCGCAGGTTTTCCGCGATATTCCGGTAGTACATCGGCGAACGATCATCATCCGCAGAAGCCGCGAGGACGGCTTGATTGGCATAGGAAGTGGCTTTTTTCTCATCTCCCTTGGATTGGTAGCAATAGGCCAGAAGTGAGCAGATTTCCGCATTCGAAATACCGGATTTCTGGGATTTCTCAAGAACCGTGATTGCCTCATCGGTGCGATGGAGGGTGAAAAGGACGCGCCCTTTGCGGGCTTGGGCGAGGATAAAGGTGGGATCGTTGAGGATCGCCTCGTTGTATTGTTCGAGGGCACCTTTCAGATCGCCCTGTATCTCATCGATAGTCCCCAGTGCGAAAGCCGTGGCGGAATCGACCCGTTTCCTACGTGCGGCAGCCTCTTTCCCCTGAGGGCTGTTGGGCGAGAATGTCGTTGGATCAGGCAGGAGGGCAGTCGATTGCCCGTCCAACATGCTGCTCGGAGCGGCGGAGGAAGTGGCAAGACAACAAAGGAGAAGGAGGTAGAAGCACCAGCCGCACTTTCTATCCGTCTTCGCCATATCTCAAGGATTGTAGAACCCTAGGCCTTGTAGCGCAAACGCTTCTTGTGGCGGTTTTCCCGCATACGCTTGCGACGTTTGTGCTTATTGATCTTTGTTTTGCGGCGTTTCTTAATGGAACCCATAGTACTGTAAAACCGTGAATTATAAGTCTTTGTGGTTAATATACAACTTTATTTAGTGGATACTCAATGATCCCTTCCGCCCCCAGTTTCTTCAGGGTCGGAATAATTTCGCGCACGACGACCTCGTCGATCACTGTTTCCACGGCAATCCAGCCCTTGCTGGCCAGCGGGGAGACGGTGGGGTTACGCAAAGCGGGCAGGTTGCTCAGAATCTTTTCCAGATTCTTTTCAGGAAGGTTCAACTTCAGGCCGACCTTATCCCGCGCAGCCAAAGCCGCAGTCAGGAGCATGGAAAGATTTTCGATCCGTTCACGCGCAGCCTTGTTTTTCCACTGCGTGGCATTGCAGATCAATTGCGGATACGAATGAAGAAGGGTGTCGATGATGCGGAGTTTGTTGGCCTTCAGGGAAGAGCCTGTCTCGGTGAGATCGACGATGGCGTCGACCAGTTCCGGCACCTTCACCTCGGTGGCGCCCCAGGAAAACTCGACGTGGGCCTTTACCCGATGTTTTTTAAGGAAGGCGCGGGTCAGGTTGACGGCTTCCGTGGCGATTCTTTTCCCCTCTAGTTGCTCAACTCGTGTGATGGGGGAGGCTTCCGGTACCACCAGCACCCAGCGAGCCGGGGAGGAGGTGGCTTTGTTAAAGGGGAGATTGGCGACGACATGGACTTTCGCGCCCGTCTCGGCCACCCAGTCGAGTCCTGTCAGGCCGAGATCGAGAAAACCAGCTTCCACATAAGTCGCAATCTCCTGCGCCCGGAGCAGGATGATGTCAAAATCCTGCGAATCCATCGTCGGACGATAGGAGCGGCTGGATATGGTTATGTTATATCCCGCCCGTCGAAAGAGGGCGAGAGTGGCCTCCTGCAAGCTCCCCTTGGGAAGTCCCAGGCGTAAAGGTTTTGTCCGTTTCATTCGTATCTCACTCCGTCAACGCATTCACATCAACGGAGCGTGAAAGCGTAATGACTTCCTGCCCGGTGAAAAGAAAAATTGCACAGGAACCTCCTTTCTTCCCTGAAAAAACACTCGCTCAGAGGCACTACACCCTCTTTTCCTCCTCTTTCGCACAGGCGCAGCACCTTATTCAGGGAAAGGCAGGTGTGTTGGTGAGAGCGCGGAAGTTCCAATAGCTATCAAAGGAACGATCTTGGAGCGAGGCGTCTTGGGGGGGCATTACACATGTACCGCCAATACAAGTGATCCTCTGAATGTCTATTCCCTTCAAGCTGTCCTGACCATAAAAAGTGACTTCAAACAAAAGCTGGGTGTAACCAATGAAGGGAATCTCCTTTTCGAAAAAAGAGGGATCCTGACTCAATATCCAACTGACCAACGCCTCCTCATCTTCTGAGGCGTACGCTCCCTTCAACTTGCGATACTTGTCCCACCAGTCAGAGTAGAGTGGAGAGGCAATTCTCGGAATCTGAATCCCCCCATTGAAGGAAAATACATTCGGCTCTGTTGTTTTATTTTTGGATGGAGAGGAAGTATTTGGGAGGGCAATCCATGATGACCAGTGCTTCAAATCGGGACTGTAGCGGACATAGGAAGTAATGGAAGGCGGTAGCAGACTGGATGTTTTTCCGGAAGCAAAGACCAGTTTGACGTTAAATGATGTGGCGTAAGTCGTTCTCCACTTGCAATGCATGGGATAAGCCGCTGTCTTTATCCATGTTTCGACACATTCGTTGCCTGAGCAGTTTTTGCTTTCAGCCAGGCCATTCCCCGTAGTGGCCGTGAGGTTTGTATTTCCCCAGACGGCTTGCTTGGCGACTTCCAGCGGCTTGGTGAAGTCGATGTGAAATGGATCGCATACAAGCACTGAACTTTTCGCCTCAAACGGAATAATGAAGCAGGCAAGGCAGAGGAGAAAAAGGAGCCGAAGGATTTTCATGGGAAAGAGAGAGTCCGGGTACACCGACAATTGTAGCGAAAACGAGAAAAGGTTTGCAAAGGGGTTTTAAATGACTATATATACTGAACTTTCAAAAAATTATGAAAAATACAATCGAGTCTGCGTTGGGGGCCAGCGGGGCGTTCGTCCGGCTGATCTGGATTGGAGTCTTGACGGGGGCACTCTGCATCCCACTGGGATTGGTTTCCTGGACGGCTTTAGACCGGAGCAACCACCGGGATGAAGCCGTGCAGGAGATGACCAATTCATGGGGAGCCTCTCAGAAGATCATCGGCCCGGTTTTGCTGCTACCTTTTGAGAAGGATACGGTGGATGAGGAAATCACGTTCCTGAACGGTCAAAGAAATGTGAAGGAAAGGAAAACGACCACCCGTCACATTGCCGTGCTGTTGCCGGATGATTTGAAAGTCACCGGGGATGTGGACGCGAAGTCCCTCTATCGCGGCATCTATCGAGCGGCGGTTTATTCGACAGAGCTTCAGTTTGCCGGAGATTTCCCGGTGCCCGATTTTGAGGAAATGGGCATCAAGCCTGACAGAATCTTGTGGGATGAAGCTCTTGTGACAGTGAGCGTTTCAGACCTGCGTGGCACCAAGGGAATGCTGAGCCTTGATCTGGCGGGAAGGAGTTTTCCCTTTTTACCGGGCGACGCACTGTCGATTAGTTCAGGGGTGAAAGCCAGCCTGCGCGGATTGGGCGAATGGCGGGAACCTGTCTCTTTTACCTTCAAGATCAATATGCGTGGAAGCGACAGCCTCCAGTTTTCCCCGGTCGGCAAGGTGACGACGGTGGAGTTGCAATCCCCCTGGGCCGATCCCAGTTTCACGGGAAGTTTTCTGCCGACGGAGCGGACAATCAAGCCGGACGGCTTCCACGCCAAGTGGGACGTCTCCTACTATGGCCGCAAATATTCCCAGCAATTCCTGATGGGGAGCCAGAATCAACCGGCCTTGCAGGAAAGTCTCTTCGGGGTGAATCTGGTGGTGCTCGTCGATGGTTATCGGTGCGTCCTGCGGGCCTTGAAATATTCCGTCCTTTTTGTCGGCCTCGCCTTCATGGGTTTTTTCATCTACGAAGTCCTTTCCGCCTCATCCGTCCACACCGTGCAATACCTGTTGGTGGGACTGACGCTGAGCTTGTTTTTCATGCTGCTGCTGGCGCTCTCAGAATTCATCAGCTTCCCGGCGGCGTATGGCATGGCGGCCTTTCTGACGGTAGGGATGATCTTTCTTTATTGCCGCAGCGTGCTGGGGAAATTGCGCGATGCGTTCCTGATGGGAACGGGGCTTACGGCCATTCACATCTTCCTCTTCACGATCCTGCAGCTGGAAGACTACTCCCTGCTGGTGGGAACGCTCGGTCTCCTCGGTGGTCTGGGCCTGGTCATGTACCTGACCCGGAAGGTGAACTGGTCCAACATCGGCCAGCCCGTACCGCCTCCGTTGCCCAAGGAATAGTCTCTAAATGATTCAACTGGTGAAGGAGGCGGATGGACGTATCGCTTCCGTGGCCCATTAGTACGTACGAAGATTCCGCCTACCCCTTGAAGGCTGTTGCGGATCACCACATTTTACACTTTATCATCATGTCCAAAAAACGCTCCAAGAGACAAAAAAACCGTTCCGAGAAAAATCGGCAAACTCCCGAAAGAAAAAATCCCGCCCAGCTGCCAGATGGCACTTACGATCCAACACAAGATCCGAATCGGGCACGAGGTCTGGCTCGGGATCGTATTGATGAAATCTGCAAAGACATCCACGATCACATCAAAGACCCCAAGTACATTCACTCCCTTTTCGAAAAAAATTCGACTCTTCAGGGGAACGAACGAGGTCTGGCCCGCATGGTGGTTTTCGGCGAAATGGAAAAGCTCAAAAATGCCGGGACGGAAAATCCCGATGGTCCCCTCGTCGCTGATACCGTGTTGATCCGCATCGATGGAGAACGCGCCAGCCCGTCACAAAACAAGGAGCACAGAAAGGCGTTCAACAAAATGAAGCCTTACTTTTTCCAATATCTGGCCCGCTACGAACAGCCCCAGCTCAAGGCCGCCGGGATTGACGAAAACGGCTTGGATCGTCTGACGAAAGGCTTCAGCCCCGATCCCTCCAAGTGGATGGTTTCCCATGTGCAGGCATGCGCTTTTTCCAACAGCATCACCGAAGATGAGTTTTTCAACCCCCGTCGCTACACCCTCCGGGAACAGGCAACCGAACATGCCAGCAATGACTTGGGCGTTGACGATCCCTGGCTCAAACTTTCACCTGGAAAAAAAGCGTCCATCCTGACCATCGCCTCCGACGGTTCGGAAAGCGGCAAGAAAGCCGCTGAAATGGTCTCGGAAATCAAGCCGCTCCTGCCTAAAATGCAGAATGACAGCCCCCAGAACTACAAAGGAATCGGCGGAGTCCTGGAAGAATATGACGCCTGGGCCACGAGGGGCTATCCCAACCGGGATCAGGAGGAAGTTCTTGCCCGCCCTCCACAAAAAAAGCAAACTTCCCTTGCCACAAGTGCCGGACGGGGACATTCAAAAGGAAACAAATCTGTACAGTATCAAACCAGCCGCTAATACCCCTGAAAGATGAAAGACATTCTGGAAGCCATTCGTGATTTGATTGAAGATCAGGAACTGAAGCCACAGCCACCCGCAAGCTCCGTGGCTATAGCCTCTTATGAAAAGATCCTCAAGGACTCCGACATGGTTCTTCCGCCGGAACTCAAGGAGCTTTGGAGCGACCAAAACGGCGTCTTCACCGACGATTTTTGCATCTTCTACGTTTATGACTCCTCATCCAAGAGCGATCTTTCCTCCATGTCCGGCGGTGAAAACGACATCACCGAAGCCAACCGTTACTGGCGCCGACACGAACATTTCCCAAAAAATCATCTTGCCATCGGAGCCGGGGATTTCGGCCTCATCGTCCACAATCAGAAGGATGATGAATTTGCCCTGATGGATGAAGACACCTTCGAGGTGCTCGATTCCTACCCCACGCTTGAGGAAATTCTCGACGAAATCCTCCTGACCATTGAAGAAAACCACGAGGAATAAGCCGGAGATTCTCCTCTGGCAGAAAACCCCACAGGGGGTATGTTCCCCATTGTGCACCTAGGACAGGATCACGGGATCGTCGGACAAACCTATCGCTACTCTGAGTCGAGCCAGATTCTCGTCTGGTTAACCCGTCATCACGGCATCCTGCGCACGCTGGCCAAGGGCAACGTCCGGCATAAAAGCGCCCACCTTCCACCGCTTGATATTTTTATCGAGGCCGAACTCACCTTCACTCAAAGCCGCACTTCACACCTTCACACCCTACGGGAGGCCACCATTCTCACCCCCCATCTTGAGCTCCGGCAGGATTATCTCAAAGTCTGCGCCGCCTCCTATTTTTTCGAATTGATCACCCACCTCGTCGAAGGAGATTCCGCCATCACCCCCATACATGACCTGTTTCTACAAGCGATCCGTCACCTTCTGGATCACCCCGTCAGGCCACGCCTCGTGGAGCGGTTCGAACTGAAACTGGCCGTGGAACTTGGTCTGGCCGATGAGAGTGTGGCAGTGCACCTCGTACGCGAGCGTTTGAAAGTCGATCAGGCAAAAAGCCGTAATTCCCTGCTTAAAGAACTGGCCAAGACCGTGTCGCCCGGAGAGAATGAACCACTCTAACCAAATAGAATGAAGAAAATTCAAGCAGCATCCACCTTTGTCGAAGGAGCCTTTGACAGGAACATCGTTCAGGCCACGGCGGCAAAGCTCGCCGCTGAAACAGGCGGAGGCGCCTCATGTGCCGTCGTTTTCGTCTCCTCCGATTATCTGGATGACCTGGAGGAATTCTGTGAGATTTTCAGGATTCACGGCCACGTGCCGACCGTCATCGGCTGCACCGCCAGCGGATTCATTTCGACAGGACGGGAGATCGAGAACGAGAGCGGTTTTTCTGCTCTTACCCTTCACCTGCCGGACATCAAAATCACCGCCATGGAACTTCCCTCATCCCATGTAAGCGAATCGAACAACTCCGCCTTCTGGAGCGACAATCTAAAAACTCCTCCGGACCAAGTCCAAGGCTGGATCGCCCTGTGCGATCCCTACCACTTTCCATCCGAACTCTGGCTCCGTCAATGGAATCAGTCCTACCCCGGCATACCCACACTGGGGGGGCTTGCCAGTGCGCACCCCGATCCCGAACAAACGGCTGTTTTCCTGAACGGAAAAAGAGGCTCCGGGGCAGTCGTCCTGGGATTCTCCGGAGACATCGAGTTGCGAACCGTCGTCAGCCAGGGCTGCCGCCCCATCGGAGAACCTCTCACCATCACCAAGGTGACCAATAACATCGTCCTGACCCTTGGCGGCATTCCCGCCTATGAGGTGCTCAGCCAGGCCTTTTCCGATCTTTCCAAGGAGGACAAACAAATCGCCCGGGGGAGCCTTTTTGCCGGTCTGGCCTCCTCCGAATATCTGGAGGAATACAAGCTGGGAGATTTTCTCATCCGTCCCATCCTGGCCGCCGATCCGAATTCTGGTGCCATCGCCCTGGGCGATCAAGTCCGCACCGGTCAGACCATGCAGTATCAGTTGAGGGACAGCAAATCGGCTCACGAGGAACTTGCTGATTGCCTGAAAAATGAATCCAAGAAAAAACCCGCGCCCCTGTGTTCGCTCCTCTTTTCCTGCACGGGACGTGGGAACGGTTTTTTCGGCGTTCCGCATCATGATGCCATAGCCATCGGAAACGCTCTGGGCCCCATCCCGACAGCCGGTTTTTTCTGCAACGGGGAAATCGGCCCGGTCGGAGGAAGCAACTTCCTCCACGGCTACACAGCCTCGATTGCTTTTCTGGCCGAAAAAAAATCTTAGATATAAGGCAAGTTCTTAGAGTCGTGCGACTTTGGTTGCAGACGAGTTTGATTTCTGCAAAATGCTTCCCACGGTTATGTTCTTGAGGAGCTTGATTTGTTTTTTTGAAAGATGAGTGCCATAGCGTTTGTCATCCGCTACAGCCTGCCTCACCTGCGCCGGTACTGGTTCCGTTTCGCACTGGGACTCTTTCTGGGCATCCTTTATGGCTTGTTTCAAGGTGTGCCGATTCTGGTCTGCAAAGTCACCTTTGAACGACTTGAACAACCCACCAGCCAGATAACGCTTCCCGCGCCTTCCTTCATTTCCGCCGAGGAACCAGCAACATGGGAAGGCAAGGTGAAAGCCACCCTTCATCAGGCCCAAGAATATCTCGGAGAAACTCTGGACGATGTACTTCCCAGAAGAGGCCGGGCGATTGACTGTCGGCGATGGTCCGGATGGTTGCAAATTCTCGGATGCATCACCCTCTTTCCTCTGATCTTTACGATACGAGGAGCGCTGAGTTATTTCAGCTCCTATTTCATGAAATGGGTGAATGAAAGAATCGCCCGAGACCTTCGTTGCGATGTACTCAGAAAGCTCAACACTTTTTCCATCGACTACTTCAACCAATCGACCATCGCCGACATGAGCCAGAGAGTCTACGGGGATACCCAGCTTCTGCTGACCGCGATGTATCTCGGGCTTTCCGATTTGATCAAGGAACCCATCACCATCCTGACGATCACGGGCACGCTCGCATGGATCGACTGGCGACTGGCCATCATGGCCCTTCTCTTTATCCCCCTCTGCATCTACCCCATCACCGTCCTAGGGAAGAAAGTCCGCGCAGCATCGAAAAGAAGTGTCGAGATCGGCGTCGATGCATCGGGAGTTCTTATCGACGCCATTCGCAATATCCGGGTGGTAAAAGCCTTTGGTCTAGAGGAAAAACAGAATGAGGAGTTCCAGGCCCTCTGCAATCGCATCGTCCTTGTCGCGATGAAAAGCACCCGGGCCACGGAAATGTTGAACCCCACCGTTGAAATTCTCGCCAGTCTCACCCTTGGCATCATCATCCTCTACATCCTCATGGCCGATGTGAAAATATCCTCCATGATCGCTCTCGGGGCAGGGCTGGTCTTGCTCCCCAATTCGGTGAAAAAACTGGCGGGCATCCACAACAGTTTCCAAAAAGCCGTTCCCGGAGTCGAGCGCTTGCAGGAACTCTCCGCCTGTCAGCCAACGGTGGTCGATCCGCCCAACGGATTAACCCTCACCTGCTTTGAGCGCGAAATCACCCTTAAGAACGTTTCCTTCGCCTACGGGGAAAAAAGAGTCCTGAAAAATGTCGACCTCGTCATTCCGGCTGGGAAAAAACTCGGGATTGCCGGGCCGACCGGCTCGGGGAAAAGCACTCTCGTCAATCTTCTCCTCCGCTTTTACGATGTGTCGAGCGGCGAAATCCTGATCGACGGACAAAACATTCGAGACTACACCCTTGCCAGCCTGCGCAGTCAGATGGCCATTGTCAGTCAGGAGGTGCTTCTCTTCAATCGATCCGTGGCTGAAAACATCTCGCTCGGAGCCCTCCATTCCTCCCGCGAGGAAATCGAAACTGCCGCAAAAAAAGCTTCGGCACATGAATTCATCCTGTCTCTCCCCAAAGGATACGAAACCGTGATCGGAGAAGCAGGGGTGCGCATTTCCGGAGGGCAGCGGCAACGGCTGGCCATCGCCCGGGCATTCATCCGCAACGCCCCGATTTTGCTGATGGATGAGGCCACTGCGGCCCTCGACGCACAGACCGAGGCGGAAATTCAAGGCACTCTCGAAAAACTCGCCGCCGAACGCACCGTCGTCTGCGTCGCCCACCGTCTCTCCACTCTCACGTGGTGCGACAAAATTCTTTTCATCCAGGATGGGGAGATCGTCGAAAGCGGCAGTTTCCCCGAGCTCATCGCGCTCAAGGGACGTTTTCACCAAATGGCCGCCACTCAGGGACTCACCAACACGTAAACCGCCATGTCTTTCACCTCCTGGCTCTATCCATTTCTCCTTGGCTCCACCACGCTCCTCTACTGGCTGCTGCCACAGCGCGGACGCGTCCTTTTGCTCCTCGGCGTGAGCTACGTTTTCTACGCCACATGGGACCCCCGATTCCTCGCACTCCTCATCGCCTCAACCGTGGTCGATTTTCTGGGCGGTCTAGCCATTGCAGGAGAGCGCCGTCCGTGGTACGAAGTTATCATCCTGCCGTGGATACCAGCCCTGTGGCTGACGCTCCATCAAGCATCTTTTGTCTGGGCAAACAGCGGAAAACCAACCGGCGTTACCTCCTTTGCCACCGCCATCATTTTCGCCATTCTCTATCCGTTTTTTTACAATCAAATCTTCCAGATTGCCGAAAAATCCCGTCCGCGAGTATTCCTTATTTTCGGGATTATTCTTCAACTGACGCTCCTCGGTTATTTTAAATATTTCAATTTTTTCTGCGAAAGCCTTTCCAGCGGCCTGCAACTCTTCGGCACCAGCCTTTCCTGGACGATGCTGAGAATCATCCTTCCTGTCGGCATCTCTTTCTACACCTTCCAGAGCATGGCCTACGCCATCGATGTCTATCGGGGAAAAATCACTCCCTGCCGCAACTTCACACTTTTCGCCGCCTTCGTCTCCTTTTTCCCCCAGTTGGTCGCCGGGCCCATTGAACGCGGAGCCCACCTCCTGCCGCAAATCGAAAACACCCCGTCGTTTAAAATCGATTACCTCCGCCGGGGTATGCGCTATGTGCTTGTCGGCTATTTTCTCAAAATCTATGTCGCGGACAACTGCGCCATTCTCGCCGACTATGTCTTCCACGTCACCAAAGGTGCCACCACGGCTCCCTGGGCGCTGCTCGGCGTCGTGGCCTTCACCTTTCAAATCTACGGGGACTTTGCCGGTTACACGAGCATCGCACGCGGGTCGGCGGCATTTCTCGGAATCGACTTGATCCAGAATTTCCGCTTTCCCTATATCTCGCGTGGGCCGTCCGATTTCTGGAACCGCTGGCACATCTCCCTCTCCACCTGGTTTCGGGATTACGTTTACATTCCCCTCGGAGGCAACCGTGGAACCCGGGCGGAGGTTTTGCGCAATCTCATCATGACGATGTTTCTGGCCGGACTCTGGCACGGGGCGGGCTGGATGTTTGTGTTGTGGGGGCTTTACCACGGTCTCCTGCTGGTCGTCTACCGGGTGACTCCTCCACTACGGAACTTGGAGGATTCCACAGCATCTCTCTGGTGGCGCAGACCGGTCTCAGCCCTGCTCATGTTTATTCTTGTCGTATTTGGCTGGGCCATTTTCCGCTGCGGTGAGGAAACGCCTGCCGCCTTTATTTCCTGGCTTTATTCCTTCGGAAATTTTTCAGGACTTTCGGCCTCCAAACCTTTTGTGTGGCTGCTGATCCACGTTGTCCCGCTCCTGCTGCTCCAGTCACTCACGACCTCTGAATGTGACGAAGCACGAATCGAGTACCTTCCGCAATGGGCACGCTGCATCATTTATATCATACTCTTTCTTCTTGTTGCCAGTTCCGCCGTCACCGATCAGGAGTTCATTTACTTCCAGTTTTAAATATGCTCCGCTCCATTTCATCCTTTCTCATCTGCGTCGCCCTCCTTCTGGCAACGGAAGTGTCCGTGCGGTACTTTCTTGCAGACAATGTATCGGGGCGTTTCCAGTACGGTTACAGCCCCACGGCGGGAGTCGTTTACGAATCTGACGGCACTGTCAAACTGGTTCGTGCCGGAGGGAGGACATACCGCCCGCAATCCTTCAAACTCAAGCGCGATCCCGGAACCATCCGCATTTTCACTGTCGGGGATTCCGTCCCGCGTGGCCCGAGTCTGAAAGGTGCCTACCCCTACATCCTCGGACAAATCCTGAATGAAAAGGGAATCAAAACCGAATCCTTCAATCTCGGCACAGCAGGCTATGGCGTGCGCCGCTGCCATGTCGTACTCAAGCAAGCCCTCACCCTCCATCCGAGCCTGATCATTCTCCACGTCAATGATTCGAATGAATACGAGGATGAACGTGAGTGGAACCGCAGCCAGGAATTCAAGTCATGGGCTCCCAAAAACTGGCTCATGAAAAGTTTTATCATCCGTCGCCTTTACGAAATAAAGACCGAGCAAATCTTCTGGCCGCTGCTCCCCGATGTAGTCCGAAACCAGAAAGACCTTAACGACTTCGACGCAAAACTCGCCGCCTTGTACAATGCCGACAAGGAAAAACAATGGGACGCACTCGTCCGTCAGGAAACGGAAAAGAGCGTTGAAACCGTCGTGGCCGCCCACATTCCACTGATTCTCATCAGCCGCGTCACCGCACGAATCCTTCCCCAGGACGGCACTCCGCACTTGGAAAAAAGCTGGCTGAATGACTTTTGCGAAAGTCTCGTCCGACCCGGCGTCTATCACATTCCCATGTACGAAGTCTTCAAGGACCAGCCGGTTCTCCCTCTCTTCGCCGATTCCGCCCACATGCATGAACCCGGCCACAAAATCCTGGCCGAAGCCATCGCTGCCCGGATTGAACCTCTCGCGAGAGAAATTATCGCCCTGCAGGAAAAGACCCCGTAAGAGACTCTTGAGTCTTTGGCGGAAGACGCTACGCTTTGGCACTTGTGACTTCCGCCGAAATTCGCCAAAGCTATCTCGATTTCTTCGCATCGAAGGGGCACACCATTGTCCCCTCTTCGAGCCTCATGCCCGAGTCCCCCAACCTCCTCTTCACCAATGCGGGGATGAACCAGTTCGTGCCGATCTTTCTCGGCGATACCCCCTGCCCCTATAAACCGCAGCGCGCCGCCAACACACAGAAATGCATCCGCGCCGGAGGCAAGCACAACGACCTGGAGGATGTCGGCCTCGACACCTATCACCACACTTTTTTCGAGATGCTCGGCAACTGGTCTTTTGGTGATTATTTCAAAAAGGAGGCCATTGAATGGGCTTGGGAACTCGTCGTGGAAAAGTGGGGTTTTCCACCTGCACGCCTCTACGCCACGGTTTACAAACCCGGCCCGGGCGACCCGTCGGAGTTCGACCAAGAGGCCCATGATGCCTGGAGCAAGATTTTCACCGGGGCAGGACTCGATCCCGCCAAACACATCGTCAACGGGAACAAAAAAGACAACTTCTGGATGATGGGCGACACCGGCCCCTGCGGCCCGTGCTCGGAGTTGCACGTTGACCTCACCCCGGACGGCAATGGCGGTCGGGATCTCGTCAATTCCGGATCGGCAAGCTGCATCGAAATCTGGAACCTCGTCTTCATCCAGCTCAACGCCAACCCGGACGGCACTTTCTCTCCACTGCCCTCCAAGAATGTCGACACGGGAATGGGCTTCGAGCGCGTCTGCTCAATCATCCAGTGCACCGACCATTTTAAGACTTTCAACGCCCGCATCTCCAACTATGAGACGGATGTCTTCACCCCGCTCTTTCGTAAATTGGAGGAATTATCAGGGCTGAAATATGCGCACACCCTTCCCAACGGCATAAATGACCCCACCGAAAGGGAAAAACAGAAGCGGGACATCGCCTTCCGCGTCATTGCCGACCACATCCGCACGCTCAGCTTCTCCATTGCCGACGGGATCATCCCCAGTAATGAAGGACGCGGCTACGTTCTCCGGCGCATCCTTCGACGGGCCATCCGCTATGGCCGGGAACTTGGCCTCCAAGACCTCTTTTTTTACAAGTTGACGGATGTACTCGCTGAACAAATGGGCGATGTTTTCCCAGAAATCCACTCCCGTATGGCTCAGGTCAAGGAAGTGATCAAGGCCGAAGAGGAGAGTTTCTCGAAAACTCTTGATAACGGCATCACCCGCTTCAAAGAAATTGCAGCCAGAAGCAAAGTCACCTTCCCCAGTGACGAGGCATTCAAGCTTTACGACACCTACGGTTTCCCCATCGACCTGACCGAACTCATGGTGCGTGAAGCCGGGCTTAAAGTCAACGTGGAGGAATTCGAACACCTGATGGACGAGCAGAAGGAACGCTCCCGCGCTTCACAGAAAAAAGAAACCATCGAACTAACTCAAGACTCAAACATCGATTTTCCAACAAAATTTGTCGGTTACGAAAAGAAGGAAAAAGTGCCCGTCGAAAACTGGCATGTGGCACTGAATCCTGTATCCAAGCCGGGGGAGAAACCAACTGCGCAAGTTTACATCACGCCGACTCCGTTTTATGGCGAGATGGGCGGTCAGGTGGGCGATACGGGCGTCCTTGAATTTGAACATTTTCAAATTCACATCAAAGACACCCAACGTGTTGGCGGAGTCACATGCCTCATCACGGATAACAATAACACCGAATCCACCAATCAACTTTTTAATAGTCCTTTCCGTCCCATCGCCTCCATTGATCTATCCCGGCGCGAAAAGATCGAAGCCCACCACTCGGCAACGCACATCATGCACTGGGCCTTGCGCTCCGTACTCGGCACCACTGTTGCACAAAAAGGTTCCTACGTCGGGCCGGATCGCTTGCGGTTTGACTTCTCCCACATGAAGGCGGTCAGCCCGGATGAACTACGAAAAATCGAGGACATGGTGAATGAGAAAATCGCCCTACATTCCGATGTCGCCTGGGGCGAAAGGCCCTACACCGAGGTGAAAGGCGACCCGACCATTCTCCAGTTTTTCGGAGATAAATATGGAGAGGTTGTTCGTGTCGTTAATATCGGCGGTTATTCGCGCGAGCTTTGCGGCGGAACTCACGTCACCAACACCGAAAAAATCGGCCTCTTTCGTTTCGTTTCAGAAGGCGCCATCGCAGCCGGTATCCGTCGCATTGAGGCCATTTGCGGTGAAGCTCTACGCCCCTATATCGATTCCGAAATTCAGAAACTGGATGCCCGTCTGAATGCAGCCCCTCGGTCACACGATATTGCTATTCGGATTGAAGGTACTTCTCCCGGAACCGATGTCAACGCACGGTGGAAATATTTCGAAGCAAGGCGGAAAGCCATTGAACATATCGAAGCGGAAGACCGCGAATGGGAAAAGACTCAGGCCAAGCAAAGGGAGATCGAACTGCAAAGGACGGCTGCAAAGATTGCAGGAGAACTTCTGCCAAAAGCAACGGAAATTCATGGCACACGGGTCATCATCGCCGACCTTGGCGATTTCGAGTCCGCTCTGCTTCAACACGTAGCCGATGTGGTGAAAAAATCATTCACAGGCGTGCTCGTCCTCGCGAGTCATCACGATGGCAAAGTGGCGCTGCTGGCAGGCGTTCATCCCACGCTGACGAAAAAAATTCAAGCTGGTAAAATCATCCAAACCCTCGCTCCCATCGTCGGCGGCAAGGGCGGCGGACGCCCCGAACTGGCCCAAGGGGGTGGATCAAATCCCCAGGCCATCGCGGAAGCCCTCGCCCGTGTTGCCAGCTTGATATCCGCCTAAAATTATGACGACCCATCCGACCCTGACAACGATTCCAACCCGCAATGAAATTCCCGAGCATGATCGTTGGGATCTCACCATTCTTTTCAAGACGGTTGAGGATTGGCAGACGGCCTTTGAAAAGCTCAAGGAGGATTATCCCAAGATCAAAAATTTTCAGGGCACTCTGGGCCGTTCCGCCACCGACCTGAAGGCCTGCTTTGAGTTTGATCGAGATATCGACCTCCGCTTTGAGAGACTTTTCCACTACTCGTCTCTCCAGTCATCCGAGGACAGTTCCAACAACGACTACCTGAATCGCGAGGGGATGATTCAGAATCTCTACACTCTTTCCAGCGAGGCCGGCTCCTTCATCCGTCCGGAAATCATGGCGATCCCGGATGAAAAATTCGAGTCGTTCATGCAGGATCCGATTCTCGCCGAATGGGTATCTCTTCTTCGCCGCATTCACCGATTCAAACCTCACACTCTTTCACAAGGAGAGGAACGTATCCTCGCCCTCAGCGGCAATCCGCTCGGAGCCGTCAGCGAGGTTTTCTCCCAACTCACCAATGTCGACATGAAATTTGGTGTCATCGGATTGCCCAATGGCCAGTCACTCGAACTGAGCCAATCCACCCTTTCTTCCTTTCTCTACAATCGTCAGCCGGAAGTTCGCAAGCAGGCGTTTCACCAATTTTACAAGGAAATCGGCGAACACCGGTATTCGCTGGCAGCTTCTTTGACTGGGTCAGTGCGTGTGGATGTTTTCCGCGCCCGCACACGTAATCATTCCTCCGCGCTCGAAGCCAGCCTTTTCCCTGACGCGGTGCCCGTCTCAGTCTACGACAACCTGATTTCAACGGTGAGAAAACACCTTCCAGTCCTCCATCGCTACTATGAATTTCGCCGAAAGGTTTTGGGGCTTTCGGAAATCCATCATTACGACACCTATATCCCGATGGTGGGACAAATAGACAAAGTCACCTCGTTCGATCAGGCCATTGAGCTGATTCTAAAAGCTCTCCAGCCGTTGGGACAGGAGTACGGCAACACGCTTTCCCAAGGTCTGCGTCGGCAGCGTTGGTGCGACCGTTACGAATCGAAGGGCAAACGGAGCGGGGCGTTTTCGAGCAGCAGTTATCGCAATCCCCCTTACATCCTGATGAATTACAAGGAGGATGTCTTCTCCGATGTCTACACGCTTGCACACGAGGCGGGGCACTCGATGCATTCCTACTTCTCCCACCGCAAACAGCCTTTCCAGGACGCGGGGTATCCCATTTTTCTCGCGGAAGTGGCGTCGACCTTCAACGAAGAACTGTTGACCCATCATCTTCTCGCAACCACGAAAGAGCCGATGATGCGGGCCTACATCATCAACCGTCAGCTCGACGACATCCGTGGTACCATCTTCCGGCAAACGATGTTTGCCGAGTTTGAAAAGGCAATTCACGAGGCGGAGGAAAAAGGCGAGGGTCTGACGCTCGACACGTTCCGGGCCATCTATAAAAAACTTCTAGACGCCTACTTCGGCCCGCAATTCAAGCTGGATGAAGACTTGGAATTGGAATGCCTCCGCATCCCGCACTTCTACAATGCCTTCTACGTCTATAAATATGCCACCGGGATGTCCGCCGCGATTTCCCTCTCGGAGCGGGTGCTGCACGGCGGAAAAAAGGAACTGGAGGAATATCTCGGCTTCCTGGAATCGGGCTGCTCCCGTTATCCCATTGAGACGCTAGCCGGGGCCGGGGTTGACATGTCGAGCGCAGACCCCATCGAGGCTGCGCTCCAGCTTTTTGGCACGCGGCTCAGCGAGCTTGAGACGCTCTTAAAACCAACAAGCTAAGCCTCAAGTCGGGGCCGAGTTTTTTTGCGTCGAAAAGCTGACTCTTCAGGCGAAGCAATATTTTTGCATCGGGAATATTCCTTTTGTTTTTCCCGGCAAAACCGGGGGCGAAATAGAGCCGTAGCTCGTCAATCCAACCACCCGTCGCCAGACTGCGAAAAACCTTTCCTCCGCCCTCGACCAGCAACTTACTCACACCTCGTCTGCCGAGATTGTCGAAAATCATCGGCCATGACTTTCGGTGGAAGACAATAGTTTCACCACCTGCCGATGGTTGAAAAACTTTTGAGCTTCGAGGTAATTTTCCGCTCTTCGTCACAACAACACGCAGGGGTTGTCGAAGGCTCTTCACATCCCGCACATTCAGGAGGGGATTATCCGTTCGCACCGTCTCGGCGCCGACAAGAATGGCGTCGCATTGCGCTCGGAGTCGATGGACATCCTTGCGTGCCACCTCTCCCGTCAACCAACGGGAGGCCGAGTGGGGATTCACCAGATAGCCGTCCAGCGTCAGGGCAGCCTTGGCCACCACCCATGGACGGTGCGTCACAATCCAACGGTTGAACGAGCGGTTCAGGAAAATCGATTCATCCGCAAGGATTCCATGTGTGACCTGGATGCCCGCCTTGCGCAAAATTTTGTAGGCCCGTCCTGCGTGATCGGGATTGGGATCGGTCGCAGCCACCACCACACGCGAAAAACCCGCTTGCAGGATGGCCTCGGTACAAGGTGGGGTGCGCCCATGAGTGCAACATGGCTCGAGCGTGACATAGAGAGTCGCCCCTTTGAGACGATGACCTTTGTCTGCCACATCGCGAATGGCCAAGACCTCGGCATGGGGTTGTCCGGCACGGTGGTGCCAGCCCTGCCCCAGAATTTTTCCACGTCGAACGATCACAGCACCGACGACGGGATTCGGACGTGTCCAGCCTTCGCCTTTTCGAGCAAGAGCGAGAGCCGCTGCCATCCATTTCCGATCTTCCGGAAGAGTCATTTTTCTACTCTACCAACGCCAACGGAAAAAGGAACTCTTCTTGGGCTTTTCGTCAGCGGGAGTTGCCGTCTCCGTCGGATGTATGCCGGGAGTCTCCGCTTTTTTCTCCACAGAAGTTGGGACGGCAGCAACAAATGCCGCTTGCTTTTCCTTCTCCAGTATAGGAGCGGGAGTTTTCTCTTCAGCAGCAGCCTCCTCCACAGGCTCGGGTTCTTCTTCGCCGAAAAATCTTCGCACATACCCCAACGCGGAAAACGGAATCAAGTCATTTTCGCTTTCACCAACACCGACCAGCCAGGTATCGAGATTGAGTTCACGTTTGATCGCGGCAACGACACCGCCCTTTGCCGAGCTGTCCAGTTTCGTGATGATGACTCGTGAAACGCCGATGTGTTCGTGGAATTCCCGGGCTTGGGAAAGCGCATTAGAACCGTTTGTCGCATCGACAACCAAGATCGTTTCCTGGGGAAGGATGGCGTCCTGTTTCCCAATCACGCGCTTGGTTTTCAAGAGTTCGCGCATCAGGTTGTCCTTATTGTGCAGGCGTCCGGAGGTATCGATCAGTACGAGGGAAGCTCCTTCGGCCTTCGCACTTGCCACGCCTTCGTAGGCTGCAGCCGCCGGATCGCCGCCTTCACGACCCGCAGTGAAGCCGCAGTTCAACTTCTGCGCCCAGAGGCGGAGTTGATCAATCGCCGCCGCGCGAAAAGTGTCCCCTGCGACGAGGTGAACTTTGTGGCCCGCAAGCTGCATTTTTTTCGCCAACCGGGCAACGGTCGTCGTCTTGCCAACACCATTCACTCCGATGACGAGCCAGACGTGGAAGCCTTTCGTGGTTACTTCCGGCTCCAGCGCGCTTTTTTCCCATAGGGTGCTGAGTTCCTTCTCCACGGCACTTTGAAGTGAAAGGGCAGTCTGCCTTTCTTTCTTCATTTTTTGGATGAGTTCCCCGGTCAACTCATGGCCAAGGTCGGACTGGATGAGAGTGGCCTCGAACTCGTCCCAATCGACCGGTCCTTCCTTCAGGCCCTTGATCCATTTTTTAAAAAACGAGAGCATGAGGACGATTCTTCTAACGGAGCGTTTTTTTCAAATCCTGCATGGCGCGGTTCAGGATGCCGTTGACGAAGCGACCCGACTCTTCGCCCCCGAGGACTTTTGCCACCTCGATGGCCTCATTCAAGGCTGCCACGGGCGGGATGTCCTCCCGGAAATTCATTTCGTAAAGGCCCAGCCGGAGAATGTTTCGATCGACGACCGACATTCTTTCAAGCGACCATTTTTCGGCATACGATCGGATGATCTTGTCGAGTTCCTCTCGATGGGAAACCACTCCCCGCACCAATTCCTCTGTGAAACGGCGGATCGGTTCATCCCCTTTTTCCGCCATCTGCCAAAACTCAGCCAAATCCCGGTCCAGCTCTTCAGCATTTTTACGGATATCGTAGCCATATAAAAACTGGGCTGCGTACGTACGGGCGTTGCGTCGCTTACCCATGGCTTGCATCCTCCTGTAAAACCGCAAGGGCCGCATGTGCCGCTTCGGTGCCACGGTTGAGTTTTTTCCCAAAACACCGGGCCTTCGCTTCAGCTTCGGTATTGACCGTCAGGACTTCGTGGATCACCGGGGTGTTGTTTTCCAGTCCCAGTCGCATGAGGGCGTCGGTGATGGTGAAGCTCAAAAGCTCTGCGTGAAGCGTCTTCCCCTTCCAGATCACACCCAGGGCGATCACTGCATCCGGTTTTTCCCTGCGAATGGCTCTCTGGATGCCGAGAGGAATCTCGAAAGCTCCGGGGACGCGAACGATATCGACCCGTTGAGTTTTCAGGACTTTCAGAGCCGAATCGATCAATCCATCGACGTATTTTTCGTTAAACCGGCTGGCAACGATGACAATGTGATGCTTCATAGGAGATGGCCGAGCTTCTTCTTTTTCGTGGCCAGGTAGAGGCGATTATGGCGGTTGGGCTTGGAACGGAGCGGCACCTGTTCCACAAGCTCCAGATTATATCCGGCGAGACCGATCACCTTCTTGGGGTTATTCGTCATCAGGCGGATTTTTCTCACTCCCAGATCATGCAGAATCTGTGCGCCGATCCCGTATTCCCGCAAGTCGGCGGGGAATCCCAATTTGAGATTCGCCTCAACCGTATCGAGCCCTTTTTCCTGAAGCTTATATGCCTGGATTTTTGCGGCGAGGCCGATGCCGCGCCCCTCCTGCCGCATATAGACAAGGACACCGGATTCCGCCTTGCCGATTTCCGTCAGTGCCGCGTGGAGCTGATTCCCGCAGTCGCACCGCTGGGAACAAAAGACATCTCCCGTCAGGCATTCACTGTGAACGCGGACAAGGGTCGGCGTGGTCTCTGAAACTTTTCCCTTTACGAGGGCAAGGTGGAGCGAACCGTCCGTCTGGGATTTGTAAAGGTACAACTCAAAATTCCCATACTCCGTCGGCAATTCGACATGCTCCTGAAGAACGACGAGCTTTTCCGTGCGACGGCGGTAGTGGATCAAATCGCGGATGCTGGCAAGTTTCAGGCCGTGTTTTTTCGCAAAAGAAATGAGATCGGGAAGGCGGGCCATCGTCCCATCCGGTTTCAAAATTTCACACAACACGCCGGAAGGATCAAGTCCGGCAAGCCGTGCCAGATCAACAACTGCCTCCGTGTGTCCGGCACGCTGAAGGACACCGCCAGATTTTGCCTGAAGGGGAAAAATATGGCCGGGGCGAACCAGATCATCCGCCTTGGACTTTGAGCTGGCGAGAAGTTTGATCGTTTTCGCCCGATCCTGGGCACTGATGCCGGTTGTGACACCACGGCGGGCATCCACCGAAACGGTAAAATGCGTGCCGAAAGCCTCGCGGTTTTCCGCCACCATGCTGTGGAGGCCGAGTTGATCGGCTCGTTGAGTCGTCACAGGAGTGCAGACCAGTCCCCGCCCGTGTGTGACCATGAAATTCACAATTGCAGGGGTGATCTTTTCCGCCGCGACAATGAGATCTCCCTCATTTTCCCGATCCTCATCATCTGTGAGAATAATAACCTTCCCGTTTCGAACATCCTTGATGACCTCCTCGATGGGATGGAAAGCTCCCCCGGAGGATGAATTTTTACCCGCTTTGGAAATTCGTTTCATATCGTGGAGTGTCTTATATGCCCTTGCGAATGGCGCACTGCAATGTTTTACCGCACCCTTTCGCAAGCTTGGCGTTTGCCCAACATAAGGCTATTCTCTTTCCGAAGATGTTCAACCGTCACCTTATCGGAGGCATGATTCTGGGCTGCGTCCTTGCGAATTCCGCCCCGTGTCAAATCTCCCTCGTGCCCGGAGGCCAGACAAATGTCATCGTCGATGTTCCGGCGGATCTCAGCCCCAGCGCGGACGACATGTTTCACCAGGCCGTCTCGCTGGAAGGGGAAAAGCAATACGCCCGGGCCGCGCAATTGCTGGGGGATTTAATCCAGTTTCATCCACAAGACGCGAGGATCGAAGAATCCCTTTACCGACTGGCGGAATGTTACCGTGGCCTCGGACGCTTTCAGGAAGCGGCAAATTTTCTCAAACTTTCCCGGGATAAATTTCCCAATGGGCAGTGGTGTCTTGCCGGATACCTGCTGGAAGGAGAGATGCTGGCCGCCGACGGCAAATGGTCTGCGGCAAAACCGCCCCTGCAGGAAGCCAGCAAAAGTCCCGAGGACAAAATCCGTTTCCGGGCACTCTACCTCCTCATCCTCGCCACAGAACAGACCGACTCTCCCGCCGACAGCCGTCCCTATCTGGAGTCCCTCCTCAAGATCACGGAAAACAATCCATACGTTGAGTTCGCCCAAATCCGCCTTGCAAGAGTGCTGACCGATTCGGGCGAAGTCGATACGGCAGCCAAACTTCTCCGTCAGATTCTCGCCACCACCCAGGACCCCGCCATCCGTGCGGAAGCCGCCGTTCGCGCCGGAAATATTTGTTACGATCAGAAGCAATTCAAGGACGCGCTGGGATTTTATGAAATTGTCCGCCGCACCGAGGCTCCGGAGTTTTGGAAAAAGCTGGCCCAGCTCGGCCTGTTGCAGGCCAATTTCTCCATGGCCGACTACACTTCGGTCATCCGCCTCTACAATGACGTCCAGCCCCAGTTCCCGGAAAAAACCATGCCGCAGGTTTTCTTCCTCACCGCTGAAGCCTATCGCCTGCTCAAGCAGCCCAAGGACGCCCTCACCTTCTATGATCGATTGTTGAAGGATTATCCCGCGAGCGATGTGGCCGAACCCGCCTCGTGGGGACGTCTTCTGGTCTTGCAAACCCTCAAGGATCCGCGCTTCACAGAGGCCGTCCCGGCTTTCATCGCCAGCTTTCCCCATTCGCAGCGCATCCCCCTGGCTCAACTCATGAGGGCCGACAATGCCTACCTCGCCGGATTCTATTCTCCCGCCCGGACGATCTACGCTGAGATCGCTGATAACCCGACCATCAAGGCCCTCCCGCCCGATGCCTACGCAGGCGTCCTCGCCCGCTGGGGACGCTGCTGCTATCTGCTCAAGGAATACGACGATGCCACGAGAATCTTCAGCGAATTTCTCCGCCAGTACCCGCATCACCCCAGTGTGCCGGACATTCTTTGCATGCAGACACAGAGCCAGCAAATCCTCTCCCGAACCGATGATGCCCTCGCCTCGGCCAACCAACTCCTGGATGAATTCCCCGATTACCTCCAACGAGAATCCATCCTCTGGCAGGACGCGTTGCTCGCAGGAAACAAGCGGGACTACAAACTCATGTCCCAACGGCTGGACGAACTCACGCAAAAATACCCAAAAACAAAAGTCATGCCCGAGGCTCAGTACTGGCTCGGCTACAGCCTTCGACAAATTGGCGACTCGAAGGATGCCGTCCCCCATCTGAAGCAGGCCCGCCTCCTGAATCCCAACCTCTTTTTCGAATCCGCCACCCAGATTCTGATCCGTATCGCCCTCGACGCTCAAAACCTTTCGGAGTTAACCGAAGAAGTTTCGCTTTATGAAAGCTGGCGGGAGGACTTTCCCTCATCCGCTCCCGTCTCCCCCGATGTGCACGAATGGATAGCACAACAGCTCGCCTCTGGGAAAGACCCTGCCAAAGCCGAGCCCTATTACCGAAAGGCCATCGCCCAAACCAAGGACGCGGCTCAAAAAAAGCGTGCCCAGCTCGGACTGGCGATGTTGATGTCGAAGATTAAAAACTGGGGCGGCGCCATTGAGGAATGGAATAAATACATCAAACTTTCCCCGGAGGATGCCAACCGAAGCTCCATTCTGGAATCGCTGTCTCAGGCATACATCGGGGCAGCCCGATTCGATGAGGCGCAAAAGCTTGCCGAGCAAATTCTCCGCCAAAATCCCGAGGGCGAGTACAACGCCAGGGGCAGAATGCTTTTGGGTGACATCGCCTTTGCCCAACATAATTACTCCGAAGCCGCCAAGATTTACTCCGCCGTCGCGCTGCTGATAGACGATCCCGTTCTAACCCCCCTCGCAAAGGAAAAAGCCGCCGAGGCCAGAAGACGAAGTACGCCGGAGGACCAAGCGCCACCCCCTCCTTCAACCAACCACTAGGGGTCGGTTTTCCCTTTCGATCAGATTTACTTTGTCGTATACTGAATGAGATATGGCAGCACCGTTGGCATATTCCGGTCACAACATCCGCCCCTCCGTCGCGTTGTCGATTGCTGTGCTGCTTTCCATACTTATTCACTGCTGGCTTTTCTTCCTCATCAAAGACTGGTCCGTAGGCTTCGGAGCACCAGTAGTCAATCCCTTCGCCCCAGCCTATTTCAAACTCAACCGTCCACAATTCAACCCTGAGGTGCTGAAACTACCCTCGCCGGAACCGACTTCCGTCACCCAACCTCACCCCATCCAGGAAGACATCCCGCTCAATTCATCCGCTGCTTTTGAAGGGCCCTTGAAGGCTCCACACATTCCCATACCCAAAATCGTCGGCATGCCAACCGCCCCACTCAGCGCCGGATCTGCCACCGTGCCCGTCGAGGCTTTTTCCGCCCTCTCGCCGGAATTCAAAGGGAACTTTCCCACCACGGCTCAGGCCCTTGCCGATGAAGCCAGCACGGCGGCTCTCCGCGAGGCAACAAACGCCCTCCGACAAAACAATCTCGCAGGCGGAGAAGGCGGTACCGCTTCCTTCAGCGGAGGTGCATCCGGTCTCCCCAAGCTTGATGACATCGCCTCCACTCTGAGTTTTCGTTCAAATCCCAATCTGATGCGCCCTCCCTTCCAGCCCATTCTCCTGCGCCTTTCAAGCGATGTTCTCTTCGAATTTGACTCCGCCGTTCTTCAACCGGGAGCCATCCCCACCCTTCAGCGTGTCTCGGAAATCCTAACAAACGCCGTGCGCGCCAAGATCACCATCGAAGGCCACACCGACACCTTCGGGACAGACGAGTATAACAACCGGCTGAGCCTTCAACGCGCCCAGGCCGTGGCCGACTGGCTAAAAGCCCAGCCGGGGCTGCAAACAAGGGATTTTGCGGTCAAGGGATATGGAAAATCCCGCCCCATCGTCAATCCCAACGGATCCATAGAGGAACAGAAACAAAACCGGCGTGTGGAAATCCGACTTGAGGCGGAAAAATAAGTTTTAAAATGCCGCATTTTGTTTTAGAAATGAATCGTCTCATTTTGGTATCCTAAATGGTGCTTGGCAGATTATAATGAACACTGTTGTGGCAAAACCCACTTTTATCCCCCGTTATAAGAAGGTCGCGGCTCTTGTCCGCAAACGAATCCTTCACGGCGACTATGCCCTTAAGCCGATCCCCTCGGAGCGTGTCCTGGCGGAGGAAATGAGGGTCAATTACATGACCGTCCGGCGCGGCCTTCAAACTCTCGAAAACGAAAACCTTATCATTCGTCAATCCAACGGCCGCATGAAGGTCAAACGCGCGCAACAAGGTGGCAAGAAACACCTCAGCTTTGCTTTTCTGGCAGCCACCTTCAGCTCGGATAACGTGGAAATGTGGCGCACAGCCATTGAAAGAGCGGCTTTCAAGCTCCCCTGCCGCGTGCGTCCGGTTCTCTACATGCACTGGGATGATCCCATCCTCCTTGATGCCCTGGCCGGTTTCGACGGCGTGTTTCTCAATCCCATCCCGGAACCGATTCCCCCCCGGGTTGCGGAGACTCTCCGGAGTCCGGATCATCCCTTGGTCGTGGTGGATGACGATTTCAGCAATTACGGACTTCCATCGATCCAGTTTTTCCCACCGAGTTTTGTGCAACGGCTCCTCGATCATCTCATGGCTCGGGGTCATACCCACATCGGCTGCCTCAACACCCAACCCAGCCACTCGGTGACGCTGGAACGCATCGACCAATGGAAATGCTGGATGGCAGCTCACTCATTCACCGGGCGTCTTGTGGACTCGCCCGTTCCTGTGCGCTCCGATCCGGCTTCCCATGCCTATGACGAGATGTCCCACATCCTGTCTGAACCGTTTGAAGAAACCGCCTGGTTATGCATTACCGCCCCCACAGCCATAGGCGCCATGCGGGCCATCCTCGACAAAGGACTACAACCCGGGCGGGACATGGCTGTTTGCACCATAAATGGAGAAAATCTTGCAGCACTGATCAACCCAAGGCTCACGTCACTGGAATCGGTGAACCCAACCCCTTTCTTTTCCCAGTGCCTCAACTGGATGATCAAAGGCCGTCCCTGGCAGGGATCGCTGCTCATGCGTCCCACGGATATTCCCCTCATCATTCGTGAGTCCACTCAACCGGATCTCAAAACCCTGGGCATCCTTCCACGCGGGAAAAAAGCAACCCAGCCGAAGACAGCCCGCCCCTCCAGCCATTGATCCTGCCGGGATAAAAGCGGCGATGGCGTAATGAGGCGACTCCTTACTTTAACAACTCGGCAATTTGGACGGCATTCCACGCAGCTCCCTTCAGGAGCTGGTCGCCACTGACAAAGAGAGCCAGACTGGAATCATCTCCCGGCACCTTGCGGATGCGCCCGACAAGAACATCCAGCTTCCCAGTGGCATCCAGCGGCATGGGAAAAAGATTTTTGGCCGGTTCATCGACGATTTCTACGCCCGCAGCTTCTGACAGGAGCCGCCTCGCCTCGGCAATGCCCGTGGGCCTGGCCAACTCCATCACCACCGCCTCCGAATGCGCACGGAGCACGGGCACCCGGATGCAGGTCGGCACTACGACCATCTCCGGGGCGTGGAGGATTTTCCGGGTTTCCATGATCAGCTTGTTTTCCTCATCGTTGAACCCGTTTTCGGCCACTGGCGTGTTGTGGGAAAAAACGTTGAAGGCAATTTGATGAGGAAACACCTCACGGGTGATTTTTTCGCCGGAGGCAAACTGTTTCACCTGCGACTCCAGTTCCCTCATCGCCTGCGCACCCGCCCCGCTGGCCGATTGATAGGTCGAGACGATCATTTTCCGAATGCCAACGGCCCGGTGAAGCGGAGCAACAGCAACCGCCAGAATCGCGGCACAGCAATTGGGATTGGCGATAAGCCCCTGGTGCTTCTTCAAGTCCTCTCCGTTCACCTCGGGCACGACAAGGGGGACATCCTCCTGCATCCGAAAGGCCGAGGAATTATCGATCACCACCGCACCGGCCTTCATGGCCACGGGGACATATTCCCGAGAGCGGGTGGCGCCTGCACTGAAAAAGGCAAAGTCGATTCCGCGAAAATCCTCGCCCTCAAGCTTGCGGATTTCCACCTCTTGATCCTTGAAACGAAGCTTCTTCCCCGCTGAACGGGCCGATGCAAGAAGGCGGAGGCTGGCGACAGGAAAATCACGCCGTTCCAGCACCCGGAGAATTTCAACGCCGACAGCTCCCGTGGCCCCGACAATGGCGATGTGGTAAGATTTGGACATATTGGGTTGGCAATTAAAACCAACCTGCGCCGGGAGACAAGCATCCTTTTTTTGTCTTCAGCGAAAAGCATCCGTTCCACACACTGTCAGCCCAGTCCGCGAGCTTCCAAATCTCCCTCATCCAATCCGAGATAATGTCCCAACTCGTGAAGGAATGTTGCGCGCACTTCTTCGAGAAAAAACTCCTCTTCCCCGTCTGCCTGGTCCCAGATCGGCTCCAGGAAAAGGATGATATGCGAGGCCTGCTGGACTCCTCCGGCGTGGATTTCATGGCAATTCGCTCCAATGAAAAGTCCGAGCGTATCTGGCTCCACCCCCTCTGCCACCATTTCCGTGGAAGGAGTCGCTTCATAGAGAATGGCCAGCTCCCGGGCCTTGGCCAACACCTCCGGAGGCATGGTCTCAAGCGTCCGTTCCACTTCGCCGATGGCAAGACGTCGAAGATCGCGAAAAGGAGGAATATCGTTCATCCTGCCTCCCTTTCCAGAACGGCCACACACTCGACATGCATCGTCTGGGGGAACATATCAAACGGCCTGACTCCGAGCACCCGGAAGCCTCCCCACACCAGTGTTTTCAAATCCCGGGCCAGAGTTTCCGGCTGGCAGGAAACATAAATGATGCGGCGGGGTTTTGACCGGATCACGGTTTCCAGAAAGCCGTGGGAGCAACCCTTGCGCGGCGGATCGATCACCATGGAAGTCGCCCCGTCCTTCCGCATCGCACCGGGAAGGAGCGTCTCGGCATCTCCCATGATAAAATCAATATTCTCGACAGCATTCAGCACAGCATTCTCACGGGCGAGAAGGATCGACTGATCAGCCACTTCGATTCCGATAACATTCTGAAAATGCCGGGCCGCCACGATTCCAAACATACCACAGCCGCAATAGGCATCAATGAGCAGCCGGACCCCTGAAGCAGCAGCCGCCTGCGTGACATGATCAACCATCGCTGGGAGAAGGAATCGGTTGTTTTGGAAAAACGAACCTGCCGGGAAACGGAGCTTGATCTCCCCCACTGTTTCCGTCACCACTTCCCGCCCGTCGCTCACCACGACTCCGTCCGCCTCGCGAATGAGGAGTGTCGCCCCTCGCGGATAGGTCAGCACTCCCTGAAGAATGTCCCTTCTCAACTCGGCGAGCCGATCGTTCATCCCATCCGAAGCCAAGTGACATTTCTCGACGGAGAGAATCCGGCTGCGTCTCCCATGCTCGATAAATCCAATCGAGGAAAGTCCGGTTTCATCCTGAACAAAGTGCGGCGTAATCTTGGAACGATACCCAAAGGGCCGGGGAGAACCGACCACAGGATCCATCTGCACCCCGCCGCCGAGTTTGGCCTCCAAAATCTCCCTCACCTTTTTCCCCTTCCAGAGGAGTTGATCCTCATACGGCATGTGTTGAAGCTGACATCCGCTGCACAGGCCGAAAAGCTGGCACGCAGGGATCTCCCGAAGGGAAGAAGTGTCGAGAACCTGCAACAGATCCGCGTCACACCCACCTTCAAAACTCCTGAAAATCCGTGCCCGGATTTTTTCCCCCGGCAAAGTAAAGGCCACTCGCACCCTCACTCCCCTCACCTCGCCAACACCCCACCCGGAATGATCCATCTCCCGGACGTAAAATTCCACCTCCTCGTGGAAAGGCAATAACATGCTACGGCGACTCATGGTAGCAGATTAGCGTACCGCAGGCACGGAGTGAAAGCAGGTCTTTTCTCTTAACACTTGGCCAAAGTCGCGTAACAATATCCCTTTTATGATTCACTCGTCTCATCGCTGCTGGTGCGAAGTTTCACTCGGCCAGTTGCACGCCAATCTCCAAGCCGTCCGCTCCAGGATCACTCCCACCTGCGGCATCATTGCCGTGATCAAAGCCAACGCCTATGGGCACGGACTCGTCCCCATCGCCCATTTTCTTGATTCCGAAGACTGTGCCATGCTGGGTTGCGCCCATGTGGCCGAAGCCATCACCTTGAGGCAGGCGGGCGTGGTCAAACCGATCCTTCTCCTCAGTTCCTTCCTCCCCGAAGAAGTGCAAAACATCATTCACTACGGGATTGATCAGGTTGTCTCCTCCGCCGGGGAAATCGAACTGTTGGAAACTGCCGCCGAACAACTCAGGAGCCATGTCTCCGTCCATCTGAAAATCGACACCGGCATGTCCCGTCTTGGCATCACGCCGACAGCCGTCGGAACGATTTTGGCAACCCTGAAGGGTTGCAAGTGGGTGAAACTCAAGGCCACCTGCACCCATTTTGCCTGTGCCGATTCGGATGAAGCCTTCACCCGTAAACAGTGGGACACCTTCGTCTCGGCGGCACCCAAAGATATTCCTTCACACGCCTGTAATAGCGCCGCGATCACCAACCTGAGCCTTTCACGCAACTCCTTCGTCCGCCCCGGCATCTGTCTTTACGGAATCAGTCCGGTGCCGGAATATCAAAAATTCTTCCAACCCATCCTCTCATGGAAAAGCCGGGTCACTCTGCTGAAAGATGTCCCGCCGGGCACCTCCATCAGCTACGGAGCCACCTACACCACCACCCATGCCATGCGAATCGCTGTCGTCGCTGTCGGTTATGGGGATGGACTCTTCCGACATATTTCAAACCGCAGCCACGTCCTTATTCATGGCAAGAGATGCCCCATTCTCGGGCGCGTGACGATGGATCAGATCATCGTCGATGTTTCCACAATGCCACAGGTCGCCCGTGGTGATATCGCCGTGTTGCTCGGCAAGCAGGGGGATGAAACCATCACCGCCGAGGATATGGCCCAATGGGCGGAAACCATTCCCTGGGAAATCTGGTGCCACATCACGGAGCGGGTGGAAAGAATCTACCTGAATGCCCCACCCCACGAGCCCTCGTAAAACATTCACCAACATCCGCTGCACCAAAAAATAGCGGTGGAAATTCAGTTGGCTCCCACACAATCCCGCAGGCAGGTGTCAACTTTGCAGATGTGACCGACGAGCCATTGCTTCAGCACGGCACTTAGGTCTGCCACCATGCTGATGGAGGCGCCTTTTGCATCGTAGTTTTTCCTCCAATCAGAGTACTTCGCGAGAAGATCCTGATGGGCTTTTTCGTTTTGCTTCGCCACGCGACAATTTAACCGCTCCATGTGAGCCTCCTCACCCGTGAAGTGTTTGACGACGTATTCAGCCAGGAAATCGAGCATTTTCTCCACCTCCTGTTTGCCCGCTCCGCGAGAACAGGCGTCGTCGAGCTGATTCACCATGTCGATGAGTTTACGGTGCTCCAGATCGACCGACTCAACCCCCGTGGCCATCGTAGCCGGATCAAAGGCGAAGCGTTTGGCTCCCGCACGGCTGGCGACAACCGATGGCCGAGTGTCAGCTTCTCCTGAAACCGCATTCTCCGTCAAGCTCTCTTCCATACCTCCGCCAGACTCAATGGAATGAAGGGCCACGGCCAGTTCCTGCTGGTGGAGGATGACTTCCTTAAAATCTTCATTCACCCGGGTACTAAGATCCAGCCCTTTACGGGATTTCCCCGAAACTTCGTGAAGAAGCTTGCCCGTCGACTCCGCCGTTTCCGAACACCGGAGTGAAAGAGTTTTCACCTCGTTCGCCACAACCTTGAAACGGAGTCCGGCACCCCCGGCCTTGTCCGCTTCGATGGATGCGTTGAGCGCGAGGAGACGCGTCTGATGAGCGATTGAGGTGATGTTCCGAAGAAGCTTTTCAACCTCGTGATTGAGCTTCTCAATCGCGTGCATGTTTTCATCCAGTTCATGAGTGGAGACGCCGACCTTTTCGATCGAAGTATTCATCTCGTCATTAGCTTGCAGAGCGGAATGTAAGTGCTGAGGATTCATGAAAATAGTTAATGCGTTGTAAAGTTAGTATTCTAAAAAAAGTGAGTCGTATGTAAATAGCCAATGAGGCTTATTTACTTATCTATAAGATTTCTTTATTCGCTGAAAAATTTTGCAAATCACTCAAGCTCTTTTGCAAAACCTCCATCGTTGCCTCCACATTGCGATCCAGAGTGTAGGTCTTAACATTTTTTTGAGCCAGGGCTTTCATCTTTTCACGCAATGAAACATCTCTCAGTTCCTCCAAGTACCGGGTGATTTGCAGGTAATCGCGGGCCGATTCCAAAATGAATCCAGCCTCGCCCAACGCCTCCGCCCCACCATTATGGATCGTCGTGATGACCGGAAGCCCCGCCGCCATGGCTTCCAGCGTGACATTTGCAAAGGGATCGTAAATCGTGGGTAGGAGAAAAACATCCGCAGCGGCATAAACATCCTGCATGGAACACGGTGGCGGACGGTCAATGATGATGAGTCGAGCCTGGGCCTCTCCACGGAGTTGATCGACCGCCTGCCACGCGTACCGGTGCCCCTTTCGCTCCTTCCCTGCTCCGACGAGAAGGATGACGTACTCGTCACTTCCCAACCCCAGCGCCTTGCGACCACTCGCGCGCGAGCCGGAGGAAAAATGGGAAATCTCAACGCCATTTGGCACATGATCGATCCTTTCGGCGGGAAATGAAAAATGCCGTCGGATATCCTCCTTCACCATCTGGGAATTGGCGATCACACGCTTCACAAAACGGGAATCGAACGTGCGGGACTCCAATTCACAGACCACCCGGTTTTTGCGATTCAAGACATTGGAAAAAAATCCCGTCCATGGACGGTACTTTTCACGCAAGAGCATCCATTGGCGGTGTACCCCATCTCCCGCACGGTAAACATCACAAGCAATTCCGCGTTCCAGACTAAGACTAACATCGGTTTTTTTTTGATTCAAAACCTCTTCGACTTTTTTGGCAAAGTCGGAAGGATTTTCATGCCGCACGGAATGCAACTCCAAGGCGATCGTTTCATCAAAAGGCGATTCGCATGAATTCATCCATCTATCACAGATCAAATGAGTTGTATGCCCTGCTTGCTTCAATTTCGCAGCAAGGCGGATAAGGTAATTTTCAGCCCCTCCCGTAGGTGACCATTTTCGACGAATAAGCGAGATTTTCATGTAAGAAAAAGCTCAACTGCTTTCTATTCCGGGACTAAGAAAACCAAAGATACTTGTCACAACCCCAGTTTTTGCTAGTTTCATCCGCCTATGACTGACTCTCGACTCGCGCGGCAAACTGCTGAACGTTTGATTGGCTCCCGGGCCCAACTGTTAAAGTACAACTGTCTATTAGGCTTCGACGGCTTCGTCGATACAATTTTTCAAGTTGTCGACCAGCGGCAATCCACCACCAAATACGCACCCTTCGCCTCCATGAAACCCTTCGCCAAGCGCATTAGTGACGCCGCTGGCAAGAGCACCAATTTTGAGATTGTTCCCACTCTGGAAAAACTCGGCGGCAACGGCCCCATCATGGCCTTCGCCATGAGCACCCTCGGTGCTCCGGTCGACTACGTCGGCATGTGCGGTTATCCCACCGTCCACCCCATTTTCACCGAATTTGCCAAGCGGGCAAAAGTTCACAGCATTGCCAATCCCGGCCTCACCTCGGCCTTTGAATTTGGCGATGGCAAACTCATGTTCGGCCAGCACTCCACCGTGCAGGACGTGAGCTGGGAAAATATCAAGAAGCGCATCAGTGACAAAACCTTCAAAAAACTGTGGGATGACGCCCACTTCATCGGCATGGTGAACTGGACCATGCTCCCCAACATGTCCGCCCTGTGGAAGAAACTCCTCAGCGAATTCAAAGACGTCAAGCCGGGCAAGCGTCCCCTCATGTTCTTTGATCTGGCAGATCCCGCCAAGCGCATCGAGGCCGACCTCATCGCCGCCCTCAAGATCATTTCTGAATTCCAACCCCACCACGATGTCATCCTCGGCCTCAACGAAGCTGAAGCCGTCCATGTCGGCAAGGTGCTGCGACTCAAGAACGTCCCCCACAATCCGAAAGGCCATGCCTCCCTCGCCGGAGCCATTCGCGAAAAACTCGCCCTCCACACCGTCGTCGTCCACCCGGTGAACTACGCTTGCGGAGCTGATGGAGAGAGCGAAACCTCGGTTGTCGGCCCCTTCACATCCAAGCCGAAAATCACGACGGGCGCTGGCGATCACTTCAACGCAGGCTTCGTCATCGGAAAACTTCTGGGACTAAGCCTCGCCCACTCCCTCCAGCTTGCCGTGGCCACCAGCGGCTTCTACGTTCGTCACGCGGCCAGCCCCAACCGCGAGCAACTTGTCCGATTCCTGCAGACACTCTGATCCAAAGATTATGTCCCAGGATTTATGGAAGGAAGTCGACGACTACATAGCCGCCCGATTTATACCTCCCTCGCCCGAACTTGATGCGGCACTGCAAAACAGTGCCGCATCCAATCTTCCCTCCATCAACGTCTCCCCCACGCAGGGGAAATTCCTCTACATGCTCGCCCAAATTCAGCGGGCCGAAAGGATTCTGGAAATCGGAACCCTCGGGGGATACAGCACCATCTGGCTGGCCAAGGGATTAGCCAAGGGCGGACGCCTGATCACCCTCGAATACGAGCCCAAACACGCAGTCGTCGCCCGCGAGAATATTTCTCGCGCCGGGCTGTCCCACCTTGTTGAAATCCGCGTCGGAAAAGCACTCGATCTTCTACCCGCTCTTGAAACCGAAAAATGTGGCCCCTTCGATTTGATCTTTATTGATGCCGACAAGGTGAATACTCCCGGCTATTTCACCTGGGCTCTGAAACTCTCCCGCCCCGGCACCTTGATCCTTGTAGACAACCTCATTCGCAAAGGCGGAATCATCAACGAAAACAGTACGGATGAAACCGTCCTCGGCATGCGGCGTTTTTGCGAAATGGTGGGAAAAGAACCCCGCGTCACCGCTACCGCACTACAGACCGTCGGCAGCAAAGGCTACGACGGTTTCGCCTTGGTGACCGTCAATCGTTAAATTTTCAAGCCAGGATACACAACGCTCCATAAAATCACTGAGGTAAACCTAATAAATACTAGGCATTTAAATGGTTGATAAATGCCTAGTATATAATTTTTAATCTTGAAAGACAAGCTATTTCCCCCCCGTGAACTCAACAAAATAAGATTCCTACGCAACCAATCCCTTTCGAGGGTGGATCGACAGGTAATATCGCCCTGAACGTAAGGAAAGCCGAATGGGTGTACCAAAGGCTGCGGAAAGATTTTGGGAAGTGAGCGTATCCCGGATGCTTCCCGAGGCCAGCACCCGTCCATTGCGTAAAAGCAGGACATGGGTGAAGATCGAAACAATCTCCTCTACGTGGTGTGTCACTAAAACAAGGGAGGGACAGGTTTTGTCTTTTTTCAGTCGATTAAGGAAAATCAGAAACTGCTCGCGGGCCACTGGATCAAGCCCCGCGCATGGTTCATCCAGAATGAGCACCTGCAAATCAGCCATCCATGCACGTCCAATGAGCACCCGCTGTTTTTCGCCTTGTGAGAGATAAAGCCACAGTCGATCTTCCAGTTGGCCACACTCCAACCGCTGAAGAATTTCCCTTGCACGTGACTGGTCCGGGTGGCGCTCGCGAGTCCAGTAATTAATCATCGCCTCCCGTCCGCTCATGACCACTTGGAGCGCCGTCTGAGTCTCCTCGATTTTTTGATGAATCGCACTGCTGACGAGCCCGATTTTCTTTCGCAGTGCTCGCCAGTCCGACTCCCCATAGACTTCGCCACAGACGGAAATCGTCCCGGCGCTCGGAGTCAAATAGGCCGTCAAGGCGCTTAGCAGAGAGGTTTTGCCAGAACCGTTCGCCCCCAGCACCACCCAGTTTTCCCCGGGAAGAACCGTCCAGTTAATGTCATCGAGAATGACCTTGCCGCGATCCACCGTCAGTCCCCGCAGATCAATGACGGGGCCTTTTCCTCTTGGACGACTCTCACTCGCATTGCGTTGAGACTTTTTAACCATGGTTCAAATGGTTAGCGCATTTTTTCAAAAGCATCCACATTTTCACAATGTCGAGTCGAGGCAAAACAGCCACGCGGCGAAGCAGGAATTTTCATTCCACAAATTCAAATTCGTCACGGAACCGTTTCCACATCGACCATGCGGGAAGCGGCGCGCCCAAGATCATCCGCAGCCGTGATCTGATACTTTCCCGGCATGCCGGGTTTCCAGGAAAAGACTTCGTCCGGCTTCCCCTCGCCGAGGTAGGTTGCCCCGGCAAACCAGTAAATTTTCCGGGCATCTGCATGTACCGAAGCCTTCAGAGCCAGGGTTGCATGGTCGCCTCCGTCCATCGGGATGGCATAGGTGACTCCCTCCTGTGGTGAATGTATCACAGGCACGCATGTACTGACGCGGGGACTCTCTTCATCCTCAAAGGGAGGAGGCTGCCGCCGGGGCAGTCCGGCCTTTCGAAAAAGCTCCAGCATGTCACTGGGCCAGCACTCGCAAACCTCCTGTCGCACATCGGCTCTGCCAGCTGGATCATGCAGTCTCTTGCCCGTTTTGGTATCAATATAGATAAGTTGATGCACTGTGCAGGTGCGGATCGGTGACACGCCGGGGATAAACCATCCCTTGATGGTGTGAGGGCAGCAGTCGTTGGCCAAATCCCCCGTCACTGCACAAAAATCGCATTTCACCAAGTTCAACCCCTGCGGATCTTCCCAGGCAGCCAGACCATCTGGCACGGGACGTCTCATCCGCACGGCCTCGATCATTTGAAAAAGAAGAGGTGCCGCCGCCTGCCTGCCCACGAATGCGGTGTTGCCTTGCCCATCGAAATTTCCCACCCAGACCACCAGCACATAATGATCAAAGACCGCCGCCGACCACGCATCCCGGAAAGACCACGACGTGCCCGTCTTCCACGCCACCGCCCCCCGGCCATCCCGAAGCCCGTCGCAACGGATGGCGCCGGGCCGTGGGCTTGACTTCAACATATCCAGAACGAGAAATGCCGCCTCGGGCCGGATCAAGGCTCGACCCGGATCGACCGG
>Ga0187810_10000056_pt1 | contig 53757 bp, 49 predicted proteins | sample NC_wetland_sal_i_9_FD_132963 | JGI IMG/M metagenome (GOLD analysis project Ga0187810, IMG submission 132963) | Wetland sediment microbial communities from Neuse River Estuary, North Carolina, USA - ASW_5 | ecosystem: Environmental > Aquatic > Freshwater > Wetlands > Sediment | place: USA: North...
CTTTCTATATCGCCTCTCCACCTCCGCACGGGTGGCCTCATCCATGGTTAATTTCAATCTCGGTCGTGCCATCCACAACTCATATCACTATTTATACCTAATATCAATTAGAAATGGTATAAACCATAATATGTACCCGATTTACTATGACGTAGAAGATTTTCACCAACCCGTTGGAACTGATCATGCTTGGAACGCATGATTTTATTCATGCAAGGAAGAAGCTGAAGAAGGGGCAGCAGATTTTGGATCACATGGGAAGCACAGAGCTGGCCGCCAATCTCTTCCGAGCTACGCAAGCAGAGGAAAAGCTTCGTCGTGAAAAGATCATCGGCAAAGACAAGGCAAACAAGGCCCATCGGGAAGTCGGTGCCAAGGTACGCCAAACCATCAAGGAATTAGGCGGGACGATGCCGGAGGAATTGCCAGTAGCAGCGGAAAGCGTAAAGAAGATTGAATCCAAGATGAAGAAGCTCAAGAAGGGCAAGCAGTAATGAATCGTCATGTTCATTCTATTTCTGGGCGCATGAGCTTGCGTTCCCCGCAACGCGAATCTCTCGAAATCCTTGACCGTATCACGGAGATTGTACCACCGGGCAAAACCCCGGATGTCGCCGCCGCTCTTGCTACGCTTCAAGCAGAGTATCCCAAGGTGACGGATTTTGAGCGTGAGTTCCCCTCCGTTTGCTTTGCACTGGCAACCGGAGTAGGGAAAACCCGCCTCATGGGGGCTTTTATCGCCTATCTGCATTTGGCGAAGGGAATCAATAACTTCTTTGTACTGGCTCCCAACCTCACAATTTACAAAAAACTGATCACGGACTTTACCCCGAACACGCCGAAATACGTTTTCAAGGGAATTGCGGAGTTTGCCACGGATACTCCCGAAATCATCACCGGGGATAATTACGAGCAGCGGGCAGGTGGGTTTGCGGAATTAACTCGGGTTCGGATCAATATTTTTAACATTTCAAAGATTAATTCCGAAGTGCGCGGAGGGAATGCCCCCCGAATCAAGCGGCTTTCCGAATATATCGGGCAAAGTTACTTTGAATATCTGGCTGGGTTGCCAGACTTGGTGATGTTAATGGATGAGTCCCACCGATACCGAGCATCCGCTGGTATCCGCGCCATCAATGAATTGAAGCCGATGCTGGGCTTGGAATTGACTGCTACGCCCTTTGTGGAAACGTCCAGAGGCCCAGTGCCATTCAAAAACGTCGTCTATGATTACCCTTTGGCCCGAGCTATGACAGACGGCTTTGTCAAAGAACCCGCCGTTGTAACGCAGAAGAATTTTGATCCCCGTCAGTTCACCCCGGCACAGTTGGAGGAATTGAAACTACAGGACGGCATTCGTATCCACGAGGCGACGAAGGTTGAGCTGGGAACTTATGCCCAGCAGAACGGATGCCGACAGGTAAAACCGTTTGTGCTTGTGATAGCCCGTGACACGACCCACGCGAAAGAATTGCTTGATTTGATCCAGTCGGAGAAGTTTTTTGAAGGCCGGTATAAAGATCGAGTCATTCAGGTTGATTCCAGCCAGAGCGGAGCGCAGGAAGAAATCATGATTGAACGGTTGCTCAAAGTGGAAGATTCTGCCGAACCAACGGAGATTGTCATCCACGTCAACATGCTGAAAGAAGGATGGGACGTAAACAATCTTTATACGATTGTGCCGCTTCGAGCCGCCAATGCCCGCATCCTGATTGAGCAATCCATTGGACGCGGCTTGCGCTTGCCGTATGGCACCCGAACGGGTGTTACTGCTGTTGATCGGTTAAATATCGTTGCCCATGATAAGTTTCAGGAAATCGTGGACGAGGCAAACAAACCGGAATCGGCCATACGCCTCACACAGGTCATTCTTGACCCGGTAAAGGATTTGCAGCCAACCAAGACGGTCATCGCCCAACCGACAATGATGGCAAAGCTGAACGCAACGGGAGCAACAACGGTATCCGGTGCAACTCAAGACAAAGCCCCTTTATTTCAGACCGAGCAGGAACGTAAGATTGCGGAAATTGCCGTCAAAGTCATTCAGCAACACGAAACCTTGCCACAGTTGAATTACTTGGAAAAAGCTGAGGTGCAGGCATCCATCATCAAGGAAGTTGCAGCCACCTACACTGCACCAGCGCAGACAGAGATGGCCGGGATCATTGCCAAACCAGACATTGCATCGATTGTGGCCAAGGCAACCAAGCTTGTCATTGACCAAACCATAAATATTCCTCGCATCGTCGTTGTTCCCACTGGTGATGTAACAAGTGGCTTTAGTGCATTCACATTGGATTGCACGTCAATCCATTTGCAGCCTGTAAGCCGCGAATTGCTCATCCAGCACTTACGCACTGCCAAACAGGAATTTTTGCAAAACATTGGCATCCACTCGAAGGAGGAGAAGCCGGAAGATTATCTGGTACGGGCGTTAATGGACTATGATGATATTTCCTACGACGACCATGCCGACTTGCTTTACGACTTATCGGGGCAGTTGGTGAAATATTTGCAAAGTTACCTTTCGGAAGAAGACACGATAAACGTACTGCAATATCACCAGCAGCAGCTTGCCGCACTCATTCACTCACAGATGCAGTCGCCAGAGCATCGATGGGAGAAGGCAACCGGCTACACGGCTACCGTAAGCAGGGGATTCACGCAATTGAAGGACAATGCTTACACGGCGAGCGCCACGGACGAAATCCGCCCCTTTCGCATGACATTACCCGATCCAACCAATATCAAGCGGTATGTGTTCGGGGGATTCCGTAAATGTCTTTATGAGATTCAGAAATTCGATGTGGATACCGAGCGTCGTTTTGCGGTGATTCTGGAAGATGACAACGATGTCTTGAAATGGTTCAAGCCAGCCCGAAACCAGTTTCAAATCTATTACAACAAGGACGCCGCCTACGAACCGGATTTCGTGGTTGAGACGACAAAGCTGCTTTTTCTATGTGAACCGAAACGAGCTGACCAGATGGAAAGTCCCGAAGTTCTCGCCAAGAAAGCTGCCGCCAGCGAATGGTGTAAACATGCTACCGACCATGCCCAAAAGCATGGAGGGAAGGCATGGTGTTATTTGCTTATCCCTCACGATGCGATTACCGGCAACATGACGTTGGAAGGGTTGGCATCAAGTTATCAGGTGTAGCTTTGCGATGTATTTGACCACCGCCATGTCGTTTATAAGCTAAACTCGATAGGGTACTTATTTAGCTTGGCTTGGCCCGTTGAGGATTAAGTGGATTTGATTTTTTGGAAAACGATTGATTCGGAACCCTGCAAGAGGTCGAAAAAAGCCGTTTTTTACTTTGCGACGGAGTGTTGGCTTGGAGATTCCAAAAATTCGACAGATATCATCGGATGAGTAACAATCCGAGTCTGGCGGTGGTTGATGGTTACGAAACTTACGTTGCTTAGGTGGCTGATTTTCTGACTGGGGTGCCTGCTGGTGGAACATATCGGAGCTTTCCTCTCAAAAATGAGAGTAGAGACCTCGGACATGTACACATCACCATATGGGAGAGTACCGCTACTGTCTTCGGATATTTGCCAAGCTGAGTTGCTACAGTCTTCGGGCCTTGGGCTGGGAGAGGCGGGTAAATACCTATCGTCTCCGGGATACACATAGCGGTATCTGGGATTGGAAGAAGGCATCTACTAACAATCAGCATAACGAGATATATAGCCCGTATCGATCAAATCGTCAATAAGCTGTCACGCAAAATCTTTAAAAATTACGAAGACGCAGAAAATGTCATCCGTTTTGCCATCTCGTCAGCATGGTCTTTTCTCAGGTGTCCATATGTTGCCAAAACTAGAACACCCCCGTCACTGTGTCCCAACCAACCAGCGATGACTTTTGCATCGATACCTGCTTCTATGGCGTTTGAACAAAAAAAGTGACGCATTGAGTGATGCCCAAACCGTGGAAGACCAGCCGCCTTGCAGGCATCATGAATGGCGTGTAGGCACCCACGCTCTCCTCGGAAGTGAAAGACAAAGTCTTCTTTTTTATGAGAGGATAACGTCAGTTTCTGTAGCAATGAAAGAAGGGGAGGAAATAGAGGAACATCACGTTCCTTTGAAAACTTCTCGCACACCCGTAATACCGATCTATCCCAATGAATATCTCTCCATCGTAGTGTTAAAGCTCCACCTAACCGACATCCGCTATATCCGAGAAATTCAGTCAGATCGGCGGCGGCAGTGTTGGTAGCCCGCAAGGTTTCTACCAGCAAAGAGAACTGTGCTTTTGTAGGAGTGTCGGGCAAAGCTTTTGAAGGAGTTCGGCGTTCCAGTTCTGCGGCGGGGTTATATAAAAGGCGCTTTTTGATTTTACGACCAAACTCAAAAATCATTTTTAATGCCTCTAAATCCTTATTACTCGTTCGGGGAGCAACTTTTTGACATCTCTTGGACAACCACTCGTCAACATCGTCAGTCGTTACCTTTGCGGCTAGTTTGTCTTTCCACTTTGAATCCATTATAGCTGCTACGGAGACCTTTCTGCGAATCCATGCATTTAATGATAGATTGCCTTTTTGCCTATCCAGCCACTCTGAGGCTAATTGCTCGAAGGAGAGCTTTTCCTTGCTTGAGCTACTGGTATCAAGGCCAAGGGCGGCGGCTTTAAACTCCTTAAGCTCCTCACGCGCCAGTTGCGGATCACGAGTTTTTAAACTTTGCCTGATTTGCTTGCCCTTGACCTTAACTAAACCATAATATGTACCAGACTTGTTATGACGCAGAAGATTTTCACCAACCCGTTGGAATTGATCATGCTTGGAACGCATGGTTTTATTGTGCGGGTTACACTTAAGGGTTACAATGCTGAAATATCAGGCATTAAAAATAAGTCGCAAGTAGTTTATAGTAAATAACTTGGACAGGTGGCAGAGCGGTTGATTGCGGCGGTCTTGAAAACCGCTTTGGCGCAAGCCAACGGGGGTTCGAATCCCTCCCTGTCCGCCATATCGAAGATCGTTGATTACTAACGATTTATAAAGTCGATTTCCGGCATCGAAAATTCGCTCCATAGGTAGGTGTCAGCGGAATTGTCAGCGACTTAGTCAAAAATCAGGAGCTTTTTCACTACTCCTGAACTACTTGCGAACAATTTGCTAGAGCTGCCTAACGGGTTGGAGATGGTTTTCTTACGATGTTTCTGCACATCGGGAATCAGTCTCATGCAGGACAGATACATTCTTTTCAAAAGATCAAATGGCACTTTTTACGCTGAAGACAAACAGACTGTAAATGGGCACAATAGGTGACGTGGTTTCTGGACATAATTCGTGAAACACAAGCCGATTTTGGACAGAATTACTGAAACAAAAAGCTAGAACCACCTCATAACAATGCTTTTCCATCCACTTATTCTATCACGCCTCGCGGCGGGATTAAATCAGTGTTTTTCCTAGACGCGAATGAAATTTGCCGCGGTGGGATTCGAGCGAAGCATCTTCAAATCATCTTCCGTCGGGCGCTGAGGGCGGTCACGCTCGCATTTTACCATGCAGAGAAAGCCGAGTGGTTCCGTGCCCGTGGCGCGAAACTGGTGCCAGGTCATGGGAGGAATCATCACCGCATCCATGAATTTCAGCTCGTGCACCTCGTCTCGCACCAGGCAGTGACCGGAACCTCGACCGATGAGCACCATGTGGACGTGTTGATGTTTTTCCAGAGTCGAGTGGCCGCCGGGCGCAACCTCGAAATAGCGGAGTTCGGTGGGAAAATTCTCACTGCACTCGGAAAGCACCTGCCGGGTGATCGATTTGAAATGAGTGCCACCGTCTTCCTTGTAGGCGAGGAGGGGAATGCCTTCCCACTTGTAATCTCCGAGATGACGAACGTATGTCTTCATAGGCTTTTGGAAACTTCAGCGACTTCGGCCACGAATTCTTTCGCTTTTGCGACAAGCTCGCTGCCGCTTTCCAGCAGACTGCCGCCAACGAGCAGAATCGTTTCCTTTCCGTAAAATTCAAGGACTTCCCGCACGCGGCTGGTTTTGATCCCGCCCGCCGGAACGGGGAATGCGGGGTGTAGACCGTGGGAGGTCGACCGGGAAAACTCGGCCAGTTTGAGACAGGTCTCGCGGCTGTAGCTGAATCGCCCGCCGTGATGAGGGAAGATGACGGCATCCGCTCCAAACCATTTAAAAATCTGCCCAAGGAGGACTTGTGGGGCGATGCGCATTGCCCCGCCAAAGGCTGGATGGGCAAAAATCGGGAGCCCGGCTTTGCCGTCCGCCAGTTCATGAAGAAGCGCCGGACCGACAAGCATGGGCGAGATCATGATGCCGCCGACTCCCCTTTGCCGGGCAAATTCGAGCTGCTTGTAGACCGTCTCGGGACTGCCGATCAGGTTGGGAATATAGATCGTCGACAAGCCCGTTTCGGCATTGGCTTTTTCGACGGCTGTTTGACATTCTTCGACGCGGGACTGGAACGAGCAGAATTCGTGGTCGGCCAACCCGTGGTCGTCCTTGATCATGTCGAGTCCCGCGATGGCAAAATCATAGGCGAGTCGCGCCAGACGATCAGCGGGCAGTCCCATCGGCTTCAGCGCGGTGCAAGTGAGGGCGCGATGTTGCACGCCCACCTTCGCCCGGATGCTTTCGATGCCGAATTTCGGGCCTTTGAATTTTGCGAACAATTCAATGGGTGCCTCGATATTGTCGAGGGTGACATCCGGCTGGAGCGATGAATTTCCAAAAGCGACGTTCAGGAACTGGGCGGGGTCGAGCGCGGTTGTTCGCAGCGGGTGGGAAATGATAAGAGAGAAAAAGTCCTCGCCGATTCGGGTGACTTCCAACACCTTGCCGACGATGTGTTCATTCACCCACGAATCGGCCAGAGCCTTGCGCGGAAGTTCGACGGTTTGTTCGAGGAGAAGCGCCTCGGCCCGTTCCTGAATGGCGGAGGGCTCGCTGCGGACGGTGTACTGAAAGATGATCTGACTCATGATGGTGTTTTTGGAGAATTATTTTTGAAACAGGCGGGCAAGATCTTCGGCTGTGGCCTTGCAGATTCCACGCTCGGTGATGAGGGCGGTTACATAACGCGCAGGGGTGACATCGAAGCCATAATTTGCCACAGGCGTCCCGTGGGGCAAGATGGAAACCGTTTGGATCGACCCGTCCGCCGCCCGTCCCGGGATTTTTCCCACCTCATCCCCACTCCGTTGTTCGATGGGGATTTCCGCCAAACCGTCCTGAATCGTCCAGTCGATGGTCGAGCTGGGAAGTGCGACGTAAAAAGGAATGTTATTGTCGTGCGCGGCGAGCGCCTTCAGGTAAGTGCCGATTTTGTTGCACACGTCTCCGCGTGCAGTCGTGCGATCCGTGCCGACGATGCAAAGATCGACAAGGCCGTGCTGCATGAGGTGACCTCCGGCGTTGTCGACAATGACCGTGTGAGGGATCCCATGTTGACCCAGTTCCCACGCGGTGAGACTGGCTCCCTGGTTGCGCGGACGCGTTTCATCCACCCAGACATGGACGGGAATGCCCGAGTCGTGGGCCTTGTAAATGGGCGCGAGCGCGGTGCCCCAATCGACACAGCCGAGCCACCCGGCATTGCAATGAGTGAGGATGTTGAGACATGCTCGTTTTTTTCCAAAAAGAGTTTTAAAAATTTCAAAACCGTGTTGGCCAATCGTCTCGTTGAGCGCCGAGTCTTCATCGCAAAGTTGCGCAGCCAGTTTTCGGCCTTTTTCAAATCTCTCAGCAGGTTTCAGCGGTTTGAAGACGTCCCGCATCCGGTTCAGCGCCCAGCGGAGATTGATGGCGGTGGGGCGGGTCTGAAGGAGCGTGTCGTAAGCCCTGTCGAGCGCGTCGTCCGAGGGATCTTCGCGAAATTGGAGAACCAAACCGTAAGCGGCGGTGACTCCGATGAGAGGTGCCCCCCGGACGGTCATTGACTTGATGGCCTGCGCGGCATCGTCGAGTGAGTGCAGGCGCGTGATGACAAATTCATGCGGCAACCGCCGCTGGTCGATCACCTCAACCGCCGCTCCGTCCTCCACTTCCCGGATGGTACGATAATGTTTTCCGCCAACTTTCATTTTACACGTGGCAGCGCATACCCGTTTCGATTTGTTCCATGAAATGGTTCTGAGACTGCATGTCCGCAGTCGATTTTATGATTTTTCTCCGGGTTGTCCATACCCGACGGAGAAAGATAAATCGAACAATGTCTACCTCACGCGAGGGGAATTTGCGGACAAGGCATCTCGAGAGGAAGAATCATTTTCCCCTCCGCCGCCATGGCCGCATCGAGTTGCGGGAGCAGGTTCATCGCTTCGTTCAGATAGCCTTCCTTGGAGAGATTTTCGATTTCATTGCAAACGGCGCTGAGGGCATGCGCTCCGAAGTACCCGGCGGAACCCTGAATCGTGTGCGCAGCCGCCACCGCACTTTTCCCATCCTTTGCAGACAAAGCCGTCTTCAGTTCCGCAATGCGCTTGGCCGTTTCGGTGATGAAAAGGTCGACCAATTGCTGCTCGATGTTTTGATCTTCCGTCGCCTGGAGTGGAGCGGAGTTTTTTTTCAACGGGCATTGTGCGAGTGCGGTCGCGAGCGCCTGTAGCGTGACGGGCTTGGTGACGTAGTCATTCATCCCGGCCTCCAGACAGCGCTCACGGTAGTCCTGCATGGCATCGGCGGTGACGGCGATGATGTAAATCCCGGGGTCAAGAATGCCATCTCCACCGTTCCGGATGCAGCGGGTGGTCTCAAAGCCGTCCATCCCGGGCATGTGACCGTCCATGAGGACTCCGTCGTAGCGTTTTTGTGCCAGCATGCGGAGGGCTTGCGGGCCTTCATGCGCCACTTCAGCCGTATGTCCGAGTTGCTTGAGTTGGAGAAGAAGGACTTCCTGATTGATGGGGCTGTCCTCGACGATGAGGAGATGGAGTGACGGTGATTTTTCGACCATCGGCGGCGCGGAAGCAACCGTCGCCGTATCAACCGTCCGACGCCCCATGATTTGCAGGATGGATTGGAAAAGCAGACTCGATTTGATCGGTTTTTCGAGCAGAAGATCGACTCCCGTTTCCAGGTATTTTTCCCGCTCGCTTCTTTGAATAAAGTGAGTGAAGAGAATGAACCGGGCGCGGTTCGGGTGCGGAGTATTCTCGCGGATTTTTCTGACCAGGGCGAGCCCGTCCGTCGTCTTCGGAGGAGGATCAAGAATCACGAGATCGGGAGGAAGATCAACCTGTTTTTGAAGGATGCCGAGTGCCGAAGAAATGGAAGATGCCTTGAAAGGCACCATGCGCCAGTGATCCAGTTGCGTGGCTAGGAGATTCAGAATGGTCGGGTTTTCGTTGATGAGGAGGACTCTCATGCCGCGGAGATCGTCCTGCGATGCGGGTGGCGATTCCATCTGCCGGGGGAAGGCGACTTCAAACCAAAACGTCGAGCCTTTGCCCGGTTCACTCTCGGCCCCCATCTGCCCACCCATGATCTCGACAATCCGCTTGGAAATGCTGAGCCCCAGCCCCGTTCCACCATGGCGTCGGGTCGTGCCACTGTCCGCCTGCGAAAAGGATTGAAAAAGATGACCCATGGCTTCCAGCGAAATGCCGATGCCGGTGTCCGAGACGGCTACCCGGACTTGTACCGTCTCATCCGTCACCGAGAGGCGATGAACCCGGACGATGACCTGACCGTGATCGGTGAATTTGACGGCATTCCCGGTGAGATTCATAACCACCTGCCGGAGACGGGTCGGGTCGCCGATGAGCCGGGTCGGAACATCCGGGCTGATGTGACAGAAAAGATCGATTCCCTTGCGGGAAACCTGATCCGCAAGAAGCTGTACCGTCTCGTTCATCACCTCCTCCAAGTCGAAGTCGATGGCTTCGAGCGTCATTTTGCCCGCCTCGATTTTGGAAAAGTCGAGAATGTCGTTGATGATGCGAAGGAGCGTCTTCCCGCTGCTGGCCACGATGGAAGCCCAGCGCTTTTGTTCCGTTGTAAGGGGACTGTCGAGCAAAGCCTGATTCATCCCCAGAATACCGTTCATGGGAGTGCGGATTTCGTGGCTCATGTTGGCCAGAAATTCGGACTTGAAGCGCGTGGCCTGCATCGCCTCGTCCCGGGCATCGGAAAGCTCCCGGTTGGCGATGTTGAGCTGGTTGGTGAGAATTTCGAGAACCTCGACCTGCTCGGCAAGTTTCACCTTCTGGTCATTGAAGATGTGATGCTGAAGGTAAACAAGAGTGCGGACTTCGATGACGCCGAGAAAAAGATTCTCCTCATCCACCAGGATGACATCGTGGAAAAAACTCTGCGAATCCCGCTTGAAAACTTCTTCCAGCACGACACGGATGGAACGCTTGATGGAGATGGCGTAATGCGTGGGAAGAAGATGACGGCTGACAGGATCGCGCCCATAAAGGGCGGTGCCGATTCCCCCGCGCAGGCTCAGCGTCCGGGCAATTTCCCTCTCGGAGGCCAGACCACAGACCCTCCTCCCGTCGAGCACCGGCATGTAGGCGATCTGGTATTTCTTAAAGCGGAGTTCCGTCTCCTCCAGCTGGAGATGGAAGGGAATCGTGTACTTGTGGTCGACGAGCTGACTCCAAGGCGTGGCCTCCCCAAGAATGAAGCGCTCCTCATTCAAAGAATCGTCCTGCGAACTGTGTGTATTCATTTCCCGATGAGTCATTGAGACGCCCTTCCCGGCACTGCTCCGGGATATGTGCACAGATGAAATAAACCATAATTTGATGACGAATCTGTGACAAAACCGTTAAGAAAAGGCTGTTTTAGAAAAAAGTTTTCTACTGATGGTAATGGAAAAAGACACCGCTCCTGCTGGCAAATAATCTTGAACGACAGGAAGAGCCTGTCTGGAAATAAGGCAGACTCTAAAATCATTTTTGATGATTTGGCATGAATCCGCCATAAAGCGTGCTACCTTATCGTCGCTCCATGAGTGCCGAAATCATCACCCCGGAGGAACAGGAACGACTCGCCGACTTGCAGAGTCTCAACCTGCTCGATACGCCAAACGAAAAACGGCTCGACTTTTTCACCCACCTCGCCGCGAAACTCCTCCATGCGCCGATGGCCACCATCTCCCTCGTCGATGTCGACCGCCAGTGGTTCAAGTCACGGGTCGGAATCGAACTCTGCCAGACCGATCGCAACATCTCCTTCTGCACCCACACCATCCGCCAGGAAGGCCCCTTCATCATTGAGGACACCCTCCTCGATAGTCGCTTTTCCGAAAACCTTCTCGTGAAAAATCCCCCGCACATCCGCTTCTACGCCGGCCATCCCCTTCACGGGCCGCGCGGCCACCGGATCGGCTCCCTCTGCATCCTCGACACCCACCCCCGCAAACTCACATCCGACGAAATAGAACTGCTTCAGGAACTCGCCCTCCTCACAGAAAAAGGACTTCAGACATTCGATCTCATCGATCTCCAAAAACGCCTCCTCGAAGCCCAGAAACAAATTCTCCAAAGCCGCGAACGCCTTTCCCGCGAGGTGAAGGAAGCCGCCCAATTCGTCACCTCCCTCCTGCCACAGCCTCTCGAAAGCCCCATCCACACCCGCCACCTCTACACCCCTTCCTCCGAACTCGGCGGCGACTGCTTCCACTACCACTGGGTGAATGACGATCTCTTCGCCTTTTACGGCATTGATGTCGCTGGCCACGGCATCAGCTCCGCACTCCTCGCCATCAGCGTCCTCAACGCACTCAACGCACTCGTACGCCTGCGAACCGACACCATCACCCCCCATTCCACCCTCGAACTCCTCAACGACGCCTTCCCCATGGCGAAACAGGGCAACCGCTTCACCACCGCATGGGTCGGTTTCTACCGCCCTTCCACACGCACACTCGAATACTCGGGAGCCGCCCACCCATCACCCCTCCACTTTCGCTGGGCTGCCGATTCTGGAAAACCGAAACTCACCTCCCTCGCAGCCAAAGGGCTTCCTCTGGGCATCCTGCCCGACCAAAAATATGAGAGCCACCAGATCCCCCTTCAACCGGGAGATCACATCCTCCTCTTCAGCGACGGCATTTACGAAGTCGGCACCTCCTCCGGATGGCACGGCACTTACGAGGATTTCTGCTTCCACGTCTACTCGGCATCCGAAAAACGCCGAGACCTCTTCAACGCCATATGCGAATGCCACCTCGCGAAAAAAGACGAATTCAAATTGGACGACGACATCACCCTTGTGGAATTTGAATTCTGACAAATGAAAAAGGCGAAACGACCCCCATCCATTTTCATCGACATGAAAAAGCGTGCGTAATACCCTCATCCTGCGGGCCAAATGCCCCGTGAGTAACCTCCCATGAAACCAGACTCACAGATTCCCTCTTCCGTACACGCCTCGGACTCATCCGAAAAGAAAATGATTCGGGGCAGCTTTGCCATTTCCCTACTGGTTCACAGCCTGATTTTACTCCTCATCGGCAGCATCGTCATTGTTCCCGGAGTCGTGAAGGAAATGAACCGCATCACCACCGTTGCACCACCCCCGGTTGACATCCCGCCGCCTCCGCCCATGGAGGTACAGCCCGATGTCACTCAGGATGATCCAGGCGGCTCCCCCATCAGCGACGCACAGCCCGCCCAGGCACCCACCCCCTCGACGGATACCGATGCCCTCACCCTCGCCAACCCCGTAAATACCGGACCCAGCCTCAGCGCCGCCCTACCCGGAGCTTCCTCCGTTTCCGTCGACGCCTTTACCAGTGGAAAAGGTGGCTCCGGCGGTGGCACGGGAATCGGTGTCGGAAAAGGAACGGGCACCCGCACCTTCTTCGGTTCACACGAAAAACTCGACGGCACATTGGTCGGGCGACTTTACGACTTCAAACAGGATCGAATCCGTCAAAAAACATCCTTCAATGTGGGCGATATCCTTAAATCATTCGTCGGTGCGGAATTTTCCACGTCCATACTGTCACGGTTCTACCTCTCCCCCACCCCACTTTACGCTCACTCAATCTTCTTCCCGCGAATTAACGCCTCAGAAGGCCCCAAAGCCTTTAATGTGGAAAAAGAAGTCGCACCCGTGAACTTCATGGTTCACTACACCGGCATGATCGCACCGTCAAAAGATGTCACCGTCCGGTTTTGCGGCTATGGAGACGACTGGTTGATCGTCGGCATCAACGGCAGAGTTGTACTGGACGGATCATGGGCCACAGGCGCCAACCATGTTTTTTTTGGTTGGAAACCTCCTGAAACAGGAAAACAACTTTTCCCGGGCGCGATTTTTACTTACGGCTCATGGATCGACTGGTCTGCGGGAGATTACAAAAAAATCGACATCGCCTGGAGCGAAACCGGAGGAGGCACTTCCGCCCTGGGCGTTTACATCCAGGTCAAAGGTGAAACCTATCAAATGGGCCCGGACGGAATACCGGAATACCCCCTCTTCCGCCTGAGTTCCGAACAAGTCAAACTCCCGGACAACCCCGGCCCCTACCACCCCTTCGCCCCCAACGGCATCATCTTCCAAACCCGGAAGAATCCTTAAAACAAAAGCTTCCGGTTATCTTTTTTGCTTTTTTAAACACGACTCAAGGCAAGCGAATCGCGGGTGGATTTACGGCTGGCGCGGCATCCATTTTTTTATCACCCAATCCTTGATCGGCACATAGCGAACCGCCAGCAGAAAACTCAACAGGACGGAGAGGGAAACAACCTCAAAAATCCACTCGTCCGGATAACTTTCCTGGGATATGAAATAGGAAAAACAAGTCGCCAGCAAAATGACGCTCACGACACATACCGTGAGATACGCCACGATCTTTTCCTTACGAGTCAAGGCATGTCGGCCTATGGGGTGAAACAGTAGAAAAAAATTGGCAAACCCCCGCGTGAAAATAATAAAGTATGCGCCAATGATCCATGTTACCCAAACGACCTCGTTTACCGGATCCGGGACCAGAGGACTCAAAAAAAACGTGTATACCATGAGCGCGGCTATGAGGATAACTCGGGCATATTTATTCCGGCTTAACACCACCAGCATTTTTCGCATGAACCGATAGATCGGCACTCGCGAATTGATGGCCTGTTTCAACCCCCGTTTGGCGCTCTCCGAGTTCGGGTTTTTTTGCAGCGCGATTAAAAAATGATCATACGCCATCTGGTAATCGCCGATTTCGAGCGCCGTCCATCCCGCGCTTGCGTGCGCCTCCGTCACGTTGGGATAACTGCTCAGGAGAAGTTTCACCACTTCCTGACTTTCTCCGTACCTGCCCTGCATCCGAAGTGAACTCGCCAGGATATTCAATGCATAACAGTTGCGAGGATGCGTTTTCAACACTTCGCGGGCGGCTTCCTCGGCCTTTTTAAAATTGTATTTCGTGAGATGAATGCGGGCTTTTGTGTTGTGAGCAAAGATAGAAAAAGGATTCATGCTGAGAGCCTTCTCGCACGATTTCAGAGCCGCTCCATACCGGCTGAGATTTGTCTGCACCCACGCTTGCAGGGCAAAATGCTCGGCCACATTCGGGTCAAGCTTTATCGCCCTTTCGAGCGTCTTCAGCGCGTTCTTCGCCTCGCCCAGATCGCACTCGCAAAATGCTATTTGATAGTAGGGCTGCGCGGCCTCTGGATTTGCCGCGATCGCATTCTTCAAATACTCGATTGCCTGCTTATACCGGCCTTGCTCCCGCAGCAAAATGCCGCGTTGCAAATTGGGAAAATACCCGACCGATTCGCTCATTTCTTGATTCCAAGAAAGGAAAGAACATCATTGTAAAAACCGCTCTGGTTGGCGTAAATGGCGTAATTTTTCGCATTTTCAAACCATGCCTGGCAGGAAGGCTGTACTTTTTTCGCCGCACGGATGAGATCATCCGTCGTGATGTGAATCAGACGGTTTTCCCGCATCGCGACCGCCAGCTTTTCTTCACTCGCAATGTCAAAAACCCCCTTGAGATCCGCCCCGGAAAAATCCTTCGTCTTCTTGGCCAACGCCCGGGCGTCCAGCTTTTGCATCGGTTTGCCCTGGGCGAGAATTTCGATGATAGCCGTGCGAGCCACCTCATCCGGAGGCGGGACGAAAATCACCCGGTCAAAACGTCCCGGCCTGCGAAAGGCCGCGTCCACCTGCCACGGCGCATTGGTCGCTCCAATGACAAGCACTCCATCGTTGACTCCATTGGCACCATCCATCTCCGCGAGAAATTGATTAATCACATTACGTCCCGCACTCAGCTTCATGTTGGCACGGTCTGCCGCAAGCGCATCGACCTCGTCAAAAAACAAAATCGTCGGAGCATTCTTTCGCGCCAGTTCAAAGATGGAATGCAGATTCTTTTCACTATTGCCCAGCCACATGTCCAGCACCTGATGAATGCCGATGTTGATGAAAGTCGCCTTCACCTCCCCAGCCGTCGCCCGGCTCAGAAGCGTCTTTCCACAACCCGGAGGCCCATAAAGCAAAACACCGCCCCCCGCCTTTTTCCCATACTGCTTGAAAAGCTCCGCATTCCTGAGCGGGTAGATGATTTTCATCCGGATTTCCTCCTTCACTCCATCCATTCCACCCACCTCGGAAAAGGAAATTTCCGGTCTCTCCACATCCGTCAAAAAATCCGCCTTCGCCTCCAGCGATGGAGCTTGCAGACGCGGACGATCCTCCTCCCCCGTTTCAGAATTCTGGGCGGGAACCGCCTCCTGCGTCACCGAAGCCGCATCCTTTTGAATCGTCCCCTTGCTCGCCAAATCCTTCTCCAGCGCCTCATCCTTCAATTCCGGATTCAACTGCCGCGCCCTTTTATAGTGATCTCGGGCCGCATCCGTTTTCCCCTCGACAAACTCCAGACGACTCATCAAAAGCCACGCCTCGGCGCATTCCCCATGCTTTGCCAGGATCGACTCCGCCCGAACAACCGCCTCCGACGTATTCCCCTCCTGCCAGGAAATTTTCGCCATCCCGAGCAGCGCCCCCAGATGCCCTCCATCCACCGCAAGAATCTTTTGATAACTCTCCCGCGCCTCCTGAAGAAGAAACTCCTCCGCGCAAGCCTTTGCGAAAATCTCCAGCAGCGGAACATTCTCCGGCGACAACCTTGCCGCCTCCCGCAAACTATCCAGATGGTCACTCATAACAAATCAATTTTCCTCATGAAAATTCAGACATCCCTTTCCGTATAAGACTCATGTGCCTAGAAAGGCCAAAACGCAAGCCTTCTGTATGCACCCCACCAATCCTGTGATCGGCAAACGTTGGCTGTCCTGCGAGAAATATTAACATTTAATCCATGCCTATCCTTTTTTATTTATGTTGGCAGGTGTTGGGGAATACAATTTTCTTACTGTAAAAGATAAGAGTTTGTACGCAATAAAAGATGCTGTTTGTGAAATCATTGAATAATAGGCTGACAAAGTAAAAAAGTATGCCGCAAAGGCACGGCTTTCACCATCAGTATCAATGAACATACAAACTATGATCAAAGTGATTAAAAATCCCCAAGGAATTCAGAGGGTATATCGTCCACAAGGAACATGGGGAGAAGTTACCCAATCTCCATCGGTATGTGATGAGTTTGAATACTCATGGAGGATTCCTTTTGCTACCAACCACTGTAGGTCACAGTAGATGGGGTTTAATCAAGAGGGGTGACTCTGAATGACATCATACCGCACCACCGTCACGCTTCCCAAATCCCTCAAAGAGGTCGTAGAAAACCGAATGAAGAAACAGGGATACACCGCCTTGAGTGAATACCTCCAACAACTCGTCAGAGAGGGTTTAGTGGCGGGCGGTTATTTGGAACCGAAGAATGTTATTAACACCCCATCATCCCCCAGTCATAGGAAAAATGTCCGCTCAAAAGGTTTTCCCAAATAACCCACAGATATCCATGCGGAGTTCCTCTTACTCATAGGGAACTCCTCTGATCCATTTCTATTGTCAAAAATCTGCATTCACACACCCAACCACGATTGTGGCGTCTTTGCGGTGTACGATTTATTTGTAGACTTGTTAACAAATAATGCTAACCACGCGTTATGAACGAAACACCTTCCAAGAACGATGATCCGATTCAAAAAAATCGGGGCATGACAACAAACAACTGTTTGATCCCTGCTTCACTTTGTGGTGAGGACTGGGGTTAACCACAACCAACATTCAAACCATGAAGACTCCCTACCCTGGGGTTCCTCCCCGCCCCCGTTCCACTTTCCAATCCGTTGATCACCATGTCACGACTCCGTATGATACACCTGTGATGAACGCGCTGAATTCCGAAAGTCCCGCCCTACGACATCGGCGTTCGCTCCTGACTCGTCTCAAACAACACGCCTACCTCCGTGGTAGGATCGATGGCAAGGGGAGCTATCATCGGGACGATTTGTACTGGCGGCTCCAGCAACGAAAGCTCCAACTCGAAAACGAAATCAGAGAAGCGGAGAACGCCCTCTATTGGGCTGATCCCGCCTATGGAGACTATTTTCCCAACAGTTTCCAACTTCCCTACGGACCGTCCGAATTGTACTCCTTCCTGCGTCAAGACATGACCGACCGGGAAGGTTCTCTTATTGGTGAACACGCCCGCACGCAGGAAGAATACATCATCAAAAACGGCGTCCATCCACGGAATTACTACTACCCGCTCGAAATCCTCAATGCCAATTTCGATCCCAACGAGCTACGGGATGATCATGGAAGATGGACGGAGGGAGGTGGAACTCATTCCGCTGACTTGTCTTCTCCATATTCTGATAACTCACCTACCATACGTGAAACAAAAGATACGCCTCTTGATGCTTCCACGAGTCCACTAAGACTGGCATCGACCGAGCCGCCACCTGTCGATTATCAATATCCGGATGGAACGATCAAACGCCGGAGTGGAGGATCGCATGCTTGGCGTAATAACAATCCGGGTAACATCAAGGGCAATCCCCCCTCACCGGGACAAATAGGTGTTGATCCACAAGGATTCGCTATTTTCCCAGACAAGGAGACGGGACGAAAGGCGTTGAATCATTTACTCCATAAGCCGTTTTATCAAAACCGCACCGTGAACGAAGTTATTAAAAAATATGCGCCTCCAAAAGAAAATAATACAGCCAAGTATCAAGCATTTGTAGCCAAATTAACCGGATTGAATCCCAATACAAAGTTGAGCGACCTTACCGAGGAACAATTAAATAAATTGCAAGCCGCCATTGAAAGATATGAGGGATGGAGAGAGGGAAAAGAAGAAGTTATTAAAAAACGCAATACAGCATAGTATAGACATGTTATACTAGAACTTGAGAACTATATGAAATACTTGATTTCTTCTCTCTTTTTAATATTGGCCGTTTGCACAGTGGGGGGGGCGGATGGCAAATCTGCTACGACTTCCCCAACGGATTTCCTTCATTATGAGCCCTCGATTGTCCGGCTAGAGGGAGTAGTCCAGTCCTGTGAATCCTATGGTGCGCCCAACTATGACTCAACCTCGCCCAAGGAGAAGTGGTACTATTTGCAACTCAAGGAACCGATGAATGTCATACGAGACAAAACGGACGCTTATAATCCTGAAAATACGGTGACGGAGAAAAATGTTAAAAATGTGCAGTTGGTTCTGAGTTATAAAGGTTGCAAAAATCTTTTAGGAAAAACAATTATTATGGAGGGGAAATTATTTCATTCATTTACCGGACATCACCACACACGTATTCTTATGACTCCGAATAAAATATATTGTCTCATGCCGGATCGGGACTGGGAATGATCATCAATGAATGATGAAATAGCGCATGACTTAAAACTAAATAATAGATCAATATTTTTTAAAAATGTAATAGAAGATCATTTACATTACACATCGACGGGAATAGAGGGTTTCCACCCCCCCCCAAAAAAAACATCAAACGTATTTACTGGGGTTCTTCTGAATCTCACGGATGAAGTCGTCCAAGGAAGTCAGATACTTGTCCGCCGCTTTTCGGGCTTCGGGATTGGAATGAGGGGAGAGGAACCCACCGAGGATTCCCGCCTCTTGGGCTGCTTTCGTGATGTATTCGTCGATTTCCTCGTCTGAATGACGGTATTGGTGGTTGTCGCTCATGATTGTTGTCCTTTCGGGTTTTAGAGGGTGTGGAAGAACCTCTCTTTCCCCATCCGTGGGATGAGGATTTTGGGAAGAATTTAGAGGTAGAAAAAGACTGGTTTTTCTACATTCTTTCCACACATCAACGTAAGTCGTTGATTATCAAGAGTGACCCTAACGAGAATCGAACTCGTATTTCGGCCTTGAGAGGGCCACGTCCTAACCGTTAGACGATAGGGCCAATATTTGGCGAAACGGTGAGTTTGCCATCCTTTCCTTCCGTACGAAAGAAGAAAATCTCCCTCGATCAATAGGCCGTCTTGGGAGGAAAGAATACTTGGAAGGCGGTTCTCAGGACAATGATGATATCCAGAGAGAGTGACCAGTTTTCGATGTAGTGGAGATCGGATACGACGCGGGCGATGAGTTCTCCCTTGGTCTTGGTCTGGCCGCGAAAGCCTCTCACCTGGGCCAGCCCGGTGATCCCCGGTTTTACAAATGAGCGGACTTGGTAATGTCCCATGATGTGGGAGAAATCGACGTTATGTTCGGGAAGATGGGGACGGGGGCCCACCACGCTCATGTCTCCCACCAAAACGTTCCAGAACTGGGGAAACTCATCTATGCTGAACCTCCGAAAAAAACTACCGAGAGGATAGATGCGAGGGTCGTGTTCCTCCGCCTGTTTGCTCAGCGGCTCGTTATGCTCATGCATTGTACGAAATTTCAGGAGGAGGAAGCGCCGATTACTCATTCCGGCCCGCATCTGCTTGTGGAATAACGGCCCCCTTGACTGGAAAAGCTGCGCGATTTTCACGATTACACACAAGGCCGGCAAAATAAAAACAATGACACCGAGTGCGATACCGATGTCCATGAAACGCTTGGCCGCGCGGTTAAAAATATTTTCCAGCGGCTCTTCCCGGATGCCGATGAAGTGAATTCCGTCATCTTCGATCGTCACCACCGAATGGCCGATGATTTCCTCAAGGTCGTTCAACATCAGGAAGCGCGCCCCGTGACGCTCGACAAGCCGGTAGAGTTGTGCGGTGATCTTCTTCGGCTCGGGAATTTGTAGAAAAAGCACCTGTGCGACTCCTTCTGCATCCATGACTTTTTCCAAGTCATCCATCGTGCCGAGAACCGGAAGGCCTTCGATGACTTTTACGGATGCCTCATCTGTCAGGATGCCGACTGTCCTCAAGCCAAGCGCTTCCTTACGGTCGAGCCAGAATTTGATCCGCGTCAGGTCACGTGGCGTTCCGCAAACCAGCGTCCGCTGCTCTCGTTCACCCCGGAAACTGGCATTCGCCAAAAAACGAGGGAGGTAGCGATGGGTGAAAAAAAGAGAAAGATGGAGCAGGGGCAAAAAACCGATCAGAAAAGAACGTGAAACCGTATCGTTCCTGATCATGAAGATGAAGAGTAGTTCCACGAGCAAAACGAGGAAGGTGCGTCGCAGGCTGATGTCGTGCGCGTCAAACGTGCTGAGGTGAAGAAGGTTTTTTTTCTGGATCGTCCGACTCTGCGTCGTCGCCACCAAAGTTATCGCCATGATGGCGCAGACATACCCGTACCTTTCCCAGTCGAGAGGTCCGCTGTGCGTCCTGGAATGGTAGTACTTATTGAAAAGCGTCAGCGCGAAATAATAGACCACTACCGCAAGGATCAGTTGGGTAATAAAAAGAACCTGATTGATTCCAATAACGCGGTTTTTAAACATTTTTTCTTGTTAGAGCCCGATGCCAGTAAGGCAACTCTTCTTCCAACGGGATGGAGTATAGTTTAACCCGAGAAACGTTCAAGATCGCTGACGCCCGCTCCAAACCAGATACTTCTGCCACGAGTTTTTCCTTTAGTACCTGAAGTAATTTCCACATGAGAGTCGATGGCCTGCTCCATGAGGGGTTTGATTTCCGGTGGTGGATTTTCAGGAATCGTCGGCAGACAGGCAATCCTAACTTTCAACCCGGCAGACGCAAGTCCGGCAGCCACCCGCCAGGCCTCACCCCGTCTGGCCCACTTGGTTTTCCGGTCATCCGCCACGCACGTCACCCATCCTGCGGAATCTCCGGTACCCTTATCATCCGCAGGGGTATCATCCACGGCGGCAAAATCATCACACCGTTCAAGAATGTCCGCCAGCAGGACGAGTCCGCCGTAGACAGCGTCATCATTCAGAGGGATTTTTCTCTGAAGCGCGGCAAAAGCACATGCCGTAAGATGCAACCCCATGTCGCGCAGCCTTTGCACCTCGGGGAGTTTTGTTCCCAAAACTGCATCGTCCAGCAGATAGGCGTAGCATGGATGCCCGGCACAAAGAAATTTTTCCAGTTCGTCGATTCCCCGGTGGAACCGCTCATGCCCGGGGGGTAGAATAAAAAGGCGCCCGACCGAACAAGGTTTCCGACTCATGCGTTCTTCGCGGAGGTAAAATCAATGGCTTCTTCCACAAGCAGAATCGGAATCCCCGAGGTCACCGGATAAAACAAATTCCCATCTGCGGTCAACAAGCCCGCCTCAACGGGGGATGCTATTTTTTTCCCGGCGCGGTTCATACACTGTCCGGAGGCAATCCGCCCGTTCAGGGAATCGATCTCCTCCGGCCCTGCCATTCTCATCGGCTGGTGAGTGCCCGGGCAGCGAAGCCGTTCGATCCATTGGTCATCCATACCAGACGAGGTTAGAAGCGTCCTTTCCTCAATAAAGAAAAATATCCTTCGGCGCAGGAGCCGACTCGATCTTTTCAAGTTGGATGACGGGTGCCATTTGCGGCGGGCCCACTTTCACAATCCCGGTCACCCAGACCCAGTTCCCGGAGGGTTCCTTTGGTGCCGCGCCCCGTATTTTCAGCACCACAGGACTCGCATCCGCCACACAGCAGTACATGAAGATTCTTACCAATCGAAACATCCCCTTGTCTTTATCATCCGGCACCCATTGCCCCAAAATCTTCACCCGGCGTCCATCCATCATCCCCCGCCATTTGTGGTTTTCAGACGCGGCGATGAGATCAAGTACCGTGGCTGTGGACGGCGCACGGTTATTGGTGGACGTGAGCCACTTCGGTGGTGTTGCATCATTCCCTGCAGGTGGTGGCTGCCGGATTTTGTACGATTGATTCATGATCCAATCCCCCGAGGTGCCATTCAATGGAAACAACATGATAAGAAAAATAGGCAATAAAAGCGCCAGTGCCTTCAGCAATTCCCTTGCCAGGCTCCCGATTGTCTGTCCCGGCTCCGGATCTTTGACAAAAGGGTATGCCAGTGTGAGCAGCACCAGCGCAACTCCGGCGCCGAAGGTGATTCCGTGAAATCTCGGGTGTTGCAAAAGCCCCAGCTTCCCCTGCGAATAAAGATGCAGCACCAGGCATCCCCATCCGCCGATGACCATCGCCGGGAGCAGAAAGGCCAGCCAGTCTTTCCAGTCATATTTTACTTCAGTTGCCATAACCAGATAAAAGCAGAATCCATGAGAGAAGAAAAACCCCGGCACCCAGGACAAACACCAAAAGAAGAATCGTCCGGGCCCGGAATGCGAAATAATATACAACCAGAAGCTTCAAATCGAGCACCGGGCCGAGCCAGAGGAACGCCAGTTTTGCCGCCAGCGAAAATCCTCCGAACGAATTAGCCACAAAGGCATCGACCGTGCTGCACAGGCTCATGACAAACGCCATCACCATCAGGGAAAAAATGCCGGATAAACCGGTGGATGGAAGCACCTGCCAGCCGGTTGGCAAAGTCTGTATCAGCGCGGCACAGGCACAGCCCGCCATATATAATCCACCTACGCGGGTGAAATCCTCGATCACTGCCGCAAAGACGCGCCCCACTCCGGGGATTTGCCTCTGTTGCACGCGCGGTGAGATCACCGTCACGAGGTCGTCCTTCCAGAGAGAGTTTTTCGCGAAAAAGTGAATCGCCCATCCCGCCACCACGGCCAGCACCCACGCTCCGGCAGCCCGCAGGATCACCATTTCCCATGGGTGGTTAACATAAAAAGCCGAGTAAGTGCTGATGAGGCAGATGGGATTCAGTCCGGGGCTGGAGAGCAAATACGCCACCGCCGCACCTGAAGGACAGCCTGCCAGAACCAGTCTCCTCACCACCGGCACGGCAACGCATTCACAGGACGGAACGATAAATCCGGCTGTGGCGGACAGAGCGCTGGCGATCAGGGGGGATTTGCCAAAATAACGAGTCAGCCGCTCCAGGGGAACAAAGACCGAAACCAGCACTCCCGTGACCGACCCAAGTAGAAGAAACGGGAGCGCCTGAATAAAAAGCCCGACGAAGACGAGCGAGAAGCTTTTACACCAGGACATCACCGCCGGGGAGTCAAACCATTGAGAAACGTCAGCGACCGTCATCCCACCTCACATAATGACACGAACGCATCATTCGATCCCGATCAATTTGGGCCTTTCCATTGCATAAATCACCAGGCTGAACGGCGGGATTTCATCCCTTTTCAGAGGAGTCGCAAGCTCCACCACGGTCTGCCATTCCCCCGTTACCATGATCCGGTAAACCGGTTCAAAGCGCCATGAGGGATGAGCGTGAAGGTGAAATATCCTCGATTCCGAAGGATGGTCATTGATCAGGATCATCGCCTGCACGTCATTCCCATTTTCCAGACTGGTTGCGTGGAGGCATGGGATTTCATCCTCTCCGGCCACACACTTCATGGGTGTGACTTTCATCCCCGGACGAACCACCTGTGACAACAGTCCACGAACGAGCGCGGGGATTTTTTCATACGAAACCTTTCCACCCTTCACCCCCAGCGTGCGCCAGTGCCCGTCAATCGTGTTTGGGTTCAGCAAACTCCAGAAACCAAACGAGCCGATGCCCACATTCAGGCAACGGACAATTCCTTCCGCCACCGTCAAGAGCGCCGGGTATGATGCCGCGCCCGTCGGGTTGTTGCGCCAGCCGTAATAAAACGTCCCAATCTCCGGAGAGAAAAGCGGCTTCCTCCGCATCGCACAATAGTCGGCCAGACGGCGCGCCTCGTGATCGATCAACCACCCCATCGGCCCCCAAAAGCCCTTCTCCTTTTCCTCCTCCTTCGTGTGCGGAAGATGCTTCACCACATAGCTTTCATGGTCAAAGCATAACTGGTAAAAGTGGATCGAGTAGGCGTCCAGAAAGGGATCGATCCTTTCATGATTGATCAGCGCATCGATCTGCCGATTCACATAGAAAAAAGTCAAATCGAGTCCCACCAGACCGATTCGCGTCCGGGGTACGTCTGCGGCATCCAGAGCGTTCCTCATCTCCCGGTACATTTCAACATAGTGGGCGAAAGTATCCGGCCCATCCGGTGGCATGTCCCACACGCCGTAACAATGAGGCTCATTCACCGGATTGAAGTACCGCACCGCCTCGAAATCGGCATCCCCCGCGATCGCCTTCAGCAAAGGAACCACAAATTCCCGGGCGTACTCCCGATTATCCCTTGTCCCAAATTGCCGCATCCCCGTCGTCCCCGGCGGCAGAGGCAGAGCAAAGCGCGTCGGGATCAAAAACGTATCGAGCAAAATGGCGCAGCCATTCTCCTTCGCCCAGCGCGAGAGGCGTTTCAACCTTTCCCAGTGCACCGTCTCGGTCGTAAAAGAACCATCCTCCCGAACATGCGGGTCCGCCGGCAGGCCAAACCGGATGAATCCCGGCCTGAAACGGGAAAGAGCCTCCAGCAACGCCTTCCAGGAAATTTCGTCGTCCAGAGACGGCGCCACCTCGTCGGACAAATCATACTCCCCGGTGGTAGCGGCATAGTGTCCCCCCATCCCCAGGTAATCAAACCAGTTGAAACCCACTCCATGAAGCGTGTCATGTCTTCCGTGAACGTCCGGGCGCAGATGGTACTCGATCATTTCTTTAAGAGAAAAACTCTAAAAAAAATCCCCCCTCATCACGAGATAAAAAAGCACCCTCCATTTACTACGGAAACAACCCGTGCTAAATTGGGAAACCTGCAAGCCATTTCATTTTCAAAGGTAATTCATGATCAAAAAAACATTTCTTGTCCTGTTTGTTCTGACTCTGATGGGCTCGGTCTCCATGGGGGCTGAAAGCAAATGGCTGACCGATTATAACGTGGCTCTTCAACAGGCGAAAAAAGGAAACAAATTGCTATTGATAGACTTTGCCGGGTCAACCTGGTGTCCGGCCTGCATGCAACTGGAGAAGGAAGTCTTTCAAACGCCAACGTTCAAAGATTACGCATCCAAAAATCTCGTGCTTCTCAAAGTCGATTTTCCACAACCCTATACGCAACTGGAAGACCTGACTCCCACCAACGCCAAGCTGGTTACTCAATACAACATTCAAGCGTTCCCCACTCAACTCATTCTGGATGGCAACGGCACTCTTCAGGATCAATTCGTCGGCTATTCGGGCGAAAGCCCCAAGGACTACCTTAAAAAAATAGAAGAAATCAAAACTCACAGCACCAAACACTGATTGAGTGCTTTTCGGTTTTCTCAATCGCATTCAAGACGCTTTTTGAAACTTTTTTTGTAAAATCATTTTCGGATTTGGAATTACAATCACGCTGATTCGGCGATTCGTTCACACCCTCCAGATAGATATTTACGAGGTTGCTCTCCGGTCTGCTGGCGGAACCACCGCGCAAAATAATTTTGATCGTGGAAGCCCAGTTCATCCGCCACTTCCTGCACTCGGCGACACTGACTCAGCAGAGTCTTCGCCCGCAGGACAAGTTGCCGCGCACGGTATTGCCCCAGCGTCAAACCACTCTCCCGTTTGAAAATCCGGTTTAAATAATCGGGCTGATATCCGGCACGCTTCGCCAGTTCCCGGATGCTCAGATCTGCGCCATCACTCTGACGGAGTAGTCGATCCACCCGCTGAGTGATGCCGGATGTTTTCACCTCCTCCCGGTTGGAGATGCGGGACTGCGCCGTCAAAATCCCCATAATGGAAAGAATGCGGGCCGAAGTCTGGATCAGCGGAGCTTTCCGCCCCAGTCCGTAGAGCTGAATGAGGCGGGACAGCTCGTGCTTGATCTGCCCGGATTCCAACTGCGACAGACGAACGACACCCGACTTTCGGGCTACGGTCGCGCCCCCGTCAAAATCGATCACCAGGCATAGCGGCGGACGGTTCCCCACATACCGGAAGGCGTGGGACATTCCGGGAGAGACGAAGACCAGACTTCCCGGCTCGATCTCAAACGTTTTCGAGCCGATGGTTTGCACTCCTTTCCCAGCCAGATAAAGTAGGAATTGGGCGAACCGGTGTTTGTGTGCGGCTCTCTGGTCGACCTTGGCGAGGTGACGGTTGAGCCGGAGCCTGCGGATGTTCAGCCCCGGCAGCCGAATGTTCAATTCTTGGAGAACAAGTGGACGGTAATTCTTCATGGGACAGACTTCCTGATATTATGACAAAAACGTTCTATTCATGCAAATAAAGTCGTTTTTATGCTAAAATAAACCGGATTTCTTCTAACACTGTCTGCCAAAATTTGATACGGTTGAAGCATGACTCAACCGGCAGCAGTCTTGGTAACCGGCTCAAGCCGCGGATTGGGAAGAGGGGTTGCCGAAGCCCTCGCCCGGGCGGGCCACAGTGTGGCAATCCATTACGCCAGCAACAAAACCGCCGCTGAGGAAGTCTCTGCGAGTTGCGAAAAACAGGCCCTCCATCCCGAACAAAGATTCCCCATCGTGAGTGGAAATCTGGGACTGGCCGATGGCCGTAAAATGCTTTTCGACCAAACCCTCGGAGCCTTCGGTCGGCTGGACGCCCTCGTGAACAACGCCGGGATCGCCCCCCGCATCCGCGCCGATCTGACCGAGGCAACCGAGGAGATTTTCGACGAAGTCATCCAGGTGAATCTCAAAGGGCCTTACTTCCTGTCACAACTGGCCGCGCGGTACTGGCTTTCCAAGCCCGGAGAGAGCCGCATTCCCGGCGGATACAAACTCGTCTTCGTCACTTCGCTTTCCGCAGCGGCGGCCTCCGTCAACCGTGGCGAATACTGCATCTCGAAAGCCGGACTCGCAATGGCGAGCCAGCTCTGGGCCGCCCGGCTGGCTTCCGACGGCGTGCAGGTGCTCGAAATCCGCCCCGGCATCATGGCCACGGACATGACCTCCGGTGTGAAGGATAAATACGACAAACTTTTGGCAGAGGGCCTCGTCCCCATGCGACGCTGGGGCACTCCAGAGGATGTCGGCCTCGCCGTCCGGTCTGTGATCGACGGCCATCTCTCTTTTTCCACCGGAGACGTCATCAATATCGATGGCGGTTTCCATCTGCGCCGTCTTTGATTTACATCCCATTCTACAGTCAGAACCTATGATTCAAATCGACAACCAACTTTGCCCCGACGATCTGCTCTCCGGCGTCACGCGACTCTTCGAGGTTTCCGCCGCTAAAATCTCCGCGTTGGAAAAACGGTGGAATGCCAGGAACGGCACGCCCGTCTTCACTGTAAAGGGGAAATACACCTCCCGGGGCTGGACGGAGTGGACTCAGGGCTTCCAGTTTGGCGGAGCACTTTTGCAGTTTGACGTGACCGGGGATAAAAAATTCCTCGAGCTGGGTCGCCGTCGGACAGTGGAATTCATGGCCCCGCATCTGACAAACATCGGGGTGCACGACCACGGCTTCAACAACGTCAGCACGTATGGGAATCTTCTCCGCTTGATCAAGGAGGGCCGCATCCCCGCCAACACATGGGAGGAAAACTATTATAAGCAGGCGCTCATGGTTTCCGGCGCGGTGCAGGCATCCCGCTGGACCCGGCTTGGAGAAAATCAGGGCTACGTCTATTCCTTCAACGGCCCGCACTCACTCTTTGCGGATACGATTCGTTCGATGCGCGCACTCGCCGCCAGCCATGCGCTGGGACACAGGTTGATGGGCGAAATGGATCGTCCGGTCAATCTCCTTCACCGCCTGCTCCAGCACGCGGAAACAACGGCCCGTTACAACGTCTATTATGGCCAGGGACGGGATTTCTACGACATCCGTGGGCGCGTCGCACATGAGTCCATTTTCAACCTGAATGACGGAAACTACCGTTGCCCGAGCAGCCAGCAGGGGTATTCCCCTTTCTCGACCTGGACGCGGGGACTCTCCTGGATTCTTCTCGGTTTCGCCGAGCAACTGGAATTCCTCGAAACCCTCCCCGGTTCTTCTTTTAGCGAAGACGGAGGAAAAACGAAAATCCTCGCCCGCTTCCAGGAAGTCGCCGAAGCCGTCGCCGACTTTTACATCGAGTACACGCCCACGGACGGCATCCCCTACTGGGACACAGGCGCGCCGGGATTGAGTCAGATGAGGAACTATCTGGATGAACCAGCCAACCCGTTTAACGAACATGAACCCGTGGACAGTTCTGCCGCGGCCATCTCCGCGCAGGGGCTTTTGCGTCTGGGAAAATATCTCTCCCGCAGCAAGACATCCGCCCGCGGCAGGAAGTATTTTCAAACCGGCCTGACCGTTGCGCGAACACTTTTGAGCGACACCTATCTCTCAACCGATTTGCGTCACGAGGGACTCCTCCTCCACTCCGTCTACCACCGCCCGAACGGCTGGGACTACATCCCTCCGAAACGAAAGGTGCCATGTGGAGAATCCTCCATGTGGGGAGATTATCACGCGCGCGAGCTGGCCGCGCTCCTCTGGCGTCTTGGCAAGAAACAAACCTATCCGACTTTTTTCAACATCCTGTAAAACCTCACCCGGGAACTGTCACTTATGGAAAAAATCAAAATCACCCGCATCCCCAGCCTCAAAACCATCGAGGCTTTCCGCGCCCACGTCGATTCCCTGCAAATCGATCTGAAAGCCGACGACACCATCCGACAAGGCTCCGATTCCCCCCTTGCAAAACCAATCCTGTGGGGAAATAAAACCATTGGTAACAGCATCGCCATCCACCCCATGGAAGGCTGGGACGGCACAACGACCGGAGGAGTCACCGAGCCGATGCTGCGTCGCTGGGAACGCTTCGGCGAGAGCGGCGCCAAGCTGATCTTTGGAGGTGAGGCCATGGCCGTACGCCCGGATGGTCGCGCCAATCCCAATCAGATTATCCTTCAGGAACAGACCAAGGCCGGACTCGCCAAACTCCGGCAGACCCTCGTCAACGCGCATCAGGAACGGCATGGGAAAACGGACGATCTCGTCATCGGTTTCCAGTTGACCCACTCGGGACGCTTCTGCCGTCCCCATGACAAAAAGAAATGGGAATCCCGCATCGCCTACCGCCATCCGATTCTCGACAAAAAATTCAACGTCACCAGCGACGACCAGATTTTAACCGACGACGACCTCGACCAGCTGACCGAGGATTACGTCAAGGCCGCCAGACTCGCCTCTGAGGTGGGTGCCGACTTCGTCGACGTGAAACACTGCCACGGCTACCTCCTGCATGAACTTCTCGGCGCACATACCCGACCCGGGAAATTCGGCGGTTCCTTCGAAAACCGCACCCGCATGATCCGCCAAATCGCCGCCGGAATCCGCAGTGCCGTTCCCGGACTGGGGATTGCCGTGCGCCTCAGCGCATTTGACCTCGTCCCCTTCAAGCCAAACCCCGAGCTTGCCGAACCGGGCAAACTCGGTCCCGGCATGCCGGAAGATTACTCCCGGGCCCTTCCCTATCGGTACGCGTTTGGAGTGAATCAGGCCAACCCGGTGGAATACGATCTGACCGAAACCTTCCAATTCCTCGAACTGCTCCAGAGTCTCGACATCACCTTGGTGAACCTGAGCGCAGGCAGCCCGTATTACAATCCCCACATCCAGCGCCCGGCCATCTACCCGCCCTCCGACGGATATCAACCGCCGGAAGACCCCCTCATCGGCGTCGCCCGGCAGATCAATGTCGTCCGCCAGTTGAAGGCCAGGTTTCCGAAAATAATCCTGATCGGAACCGGCTACTCCTACCTCCAGGATTTCCTGCCGTACGTGGCACAATATTATCTGGCAAACGGCCACGTCGATATCGTCGGGCTTGGCCGCGCGGTTCTCTCCTATCCCACCATGCTCAGCGATGCCATGGCCCACGGGAAACTCCAGCCGCGCTATATCTGCCGCACCTTCAGCGACTGCACCACCGCCCCGCGCAACGGTCTGCGTTCGGGCTGCTACCCCCTCGACGAATACTATAAAACCTTTGAAGATGCACCCAAGCTCAAGGAAATCAAAAAACAACAGGGAGTCTGAATTATGTCTCGCATTGTAACTTTTGGAGAAGTCATGCTGCGCCTCGCCACGCCGGGGCATTTGCGGCTGAATCAAACAGGTGTGCTGGAAATGACCTTCGGCGGTGGGGAAGCCAACGTCGCCGTCTCGCTCGCCCTGTTTGGCGAAGACGCGGCATTTGTCACCCGTCTGCCAAAAAATGATGTGGCCGAAGCCTGCATCCAGAAATTGCGCGGACTCGGAGTCGACACGAAACAGATCCTTCGCGGTGGCGAGCGCGTTGGCATCTACTTCCTTGAAACCGGAGCCGCGCAAAGAGCCTCCACCGTCACCTATGATCGTGCCCACAGCGCCATTTCTGAAATCGATCCGGAGTCCCTTCACTGGGATGACATTCTTAAAGGCGCCACCTGGTTCCACTTCACCGGCATCACCCCCGCTCTCTCCGACAAGGCCGCGAAGGCCGTGTTGGAAGGAGCGCAACACGCCAGAAAGCTGGGCATCACCGTTAGTTGCGACCTCAACTTCCGCAAAAAACTCTGGACTCCGCACAAGGCACAGGAGGTCATGACCGGCATTGTTCCCCATGTCGACTACATCATCGCAAACGAGGAAGATGCGGAAAAAGTTTTCGGCATCAAGGCCCAGGGAACCGAAATCACCAGTGGACAGATCGATCATGAAAAGTATGTTGACGTAGCTTCCCAACTCACAAAAAAATTCAGGGTCAAAGGCGTCGCCATCACCATGCGCGAGAGTTTTTCCGCCTCGCGAAACGGATGGTCCGGCCTCTTTTACACGGACGGCAAACCCCACTTCAGTCGGCGGTACGAGTTTGACATCGTTGACCGCGTGGGAGGCGGGGATTCCTTCGCCGCCGGACTCATCCATGCCTTGATCAAGGGCAAAACACCTCAGGACACGATTGAGTTTGCCGTGGCCGCCAGTTGTCTGAAACACTCCATCAGCGGCGACCTCAACCTCGTGAAACTCGAAGAGGTGGAAAGCCTCCTGTCGGGAGACGGCTCCGGGCGGGTACAACGCTGAAGGAAATACCATTTATGCAAAAAGAAGAAATCATCCGCCGGGTTTTGGACAAGGGAATCGTCGCCATCATCCGGGCCGACAGCTCGGAACAACTCATGGATGCCACACGGGCACTGGTCGCCGGAGGCATAACGGCAGTTGAGGTGACCATGACCACCCCCAACGCCATCGAGGTCATCCGCCAGGCCGCCAAGGCCTTTGGCCGGGAAGCCATCATCGGGGTCGGCACAATTCTGGATGTCAAAACCGCCGAAGAAGCCGTCGCAGCCGGAGCTGAGTTTGTCATCACTCCCGTTCTAAAACCGGAAGTCATTCAATTCTGCAACAGCGCGGACAAGCCAATTTTTGCAGGCTCTTATACACCAACGGAAGCTCAGACCGCCTGGGAACTGGGCGCCGATTTCATCAAAATCTTCCCGGCAGACGGACTCGGTCCCAACTACATCAAAGCCCTTCGCGCACCGCTCCCCCATTTGAAAATTGTCCCCACGGGCGGAGTCGACGTGAACACCGCAGGCGATTTCATCAAGGCTGGTTGCGTTGGAGTCGCCGCCGGCAGCAGCCTCCTCAGCAAGGAAATCTTAAAAACCAAGAACTGGGACAAACTCAGGGAAACGGCAAAGACTTTTGTCCAGGCAGTAGCCAAGGCACGAGTCGAGAAGTAGTCAACAACTCCCAGGGAGGATGCTTTCCGTCATATGCTTTTCAATTTGTAAAAAGTGATGTAACCTCCTCCTCACCCCATTATGAAAACCCTCCGACTTGGCCCCTCCGACCTCATCGTTTCCCAACTCTGCTACGGCTGCATGCGCATCACCGGAACCTGGGATAAAAACAAAGTCGACCAAGTGTCGAAAGATCGCGCCATCCAGATGATCGAGACGGCTTTTGAGGTTGGTTATACCTTCTTTGACCACGCCGATATTTACGGAGACACCACCTGCGAATCCGTCTTTGGCCTTGCCCTGAAAAAACATCCCGCGTGGCGCAAGGAGATGGTGATCGCCACGAAATGCGGCATCCGTTTCGAGGACGAACCACCCGGCACCCCCCACCGGTATGATTTTTCCCGGGAACACATCCTCGCATCGGCGCATGCTTCGCTCTCTCGGCTTGGCATCGATACCATCGACCTGTTTTACCTCCATCGTCCCGACTTTCTGGCCGATCCGGAGGAAATTTCTTCTGCCTTTCAGGAACTCCACAAAAGCGGGAAAGTTCGCTGGTTTGGAGTCAGTAATTTTCGCCCCGACATGCTCCGCATGCTGCAAAAGCATCTTCCCTTTCCCCTGATCTGTAACCAAATCGAAATTCATGCCCTGCGGCTCGATCCCTTTACCGACGGCTCCCTTGATCAATGCCTGGAAACCGGCATCGCACCCATCTCCTGGAGCCCCATCGCCCAAGGCCGTCTCGGAAACAATTATGATCCCGGCACCAACGCCCACTTGCGAGTGCTCCAACAAACGCTCGATCAGGCGGGCCAATCCTACGGTCTCAAGCGAAGTGAAATGGCCGTGGCCTGGCTCCTGACTCACCCTTCCAAGATCGTTCCCATCATCGGCACGACCAATCTGGACCGCATCCGCGAGTCAGTGAAATCCCTGGAAAAAGTCGTTGACCGCGACACCTGGTACCGCATCCTCCTCGCCGCCCGAGGACAGAAGTTGCCTTAAATCATTTCCGGATGGAAGCCATGGCGAGAGCGTTTTCTCCCTGAGCCACGAGGACAAGATTCCCGCGCTGATCGAGGGAGAGATTCATCCCATTCACGGATATCTCACCGTCCAGAAGCTCGCGCAAGTCACTGGAACTCATTTCATGGTTCGCCCCACCCTGTTTGAGCCAGATTTGACCGGACGAGTCCCGTGAAATGGAAGCAGGCACCCCCCCCTGGGTCTCGAAGGAGTACGATTCCCCCACGGCCATTTGGCTGCCAAGAGCCGGTTTCAAAACCATTCCGAAATCGAAGGGTCCCGGCTTTTGCCAGACCGCCGTGTAGCGTTGGGAGGCTGCATCAAAATCGACCGAGCGGGCGCGTTTCAAAATTTCCGGCTTGGTCACAAAGGATTGCAGGGGCAGAGGTTGGTCCTCTCCGTTGGCAGCAGTGGTTGTTGCGGTGGCGACTTTATTTTGCTGAAGCGTCGGCTGGCAAATGGCGACGGGCGGAGTCTCGTGTGCGATGACAACCGGACTCGGGGAGCTTGTTTCCGCCATACCGTGGGTCTGGAACCACTGGTGAGCCAGAGCGTGCTCCTGCGCCATGATGTCCTCCCACTTTGCGGTAGCCGGAAGAAGCTGGGGCTGTGCCGATGGATCAGCCGTCTGGGCATGGTAGGCAAGCGCGGAAACAGGATCCATGCCTGAAGAAAGCAGGTTTCAGGCCAAGCCGACCGCTCATCGGCACAATCTTGAAAATCCTAAGTATTTTCAAGCAATCCCCATGGAACAGCAACACTCCCCCAGAGAAAATAAAGGTTCTCCGGGGAGACAAAGAGTAATTTATTCCTGATCAGCCTTGAGCGGAACTGCGGCAAAGAATGCCGCCCCGCCCCTCCAAATGCGAAGAATGACTTTATCACCCTTCACCTTCTTTATTTCACGCATCGCGTCAGCCACATTCTTCACACTCGCCCGATTCACGCCGATGATGACATCCCCCGGACGAATTTTCATATCCGCCACCGCTTCCAGATTGGAATCCACATCCTGCACCACCACCCCTAGAATGGAGGGAGGAACATTCAGTTGATGACGGGTTTTCTCATCCAGTTCCCCAATCTTGACTCCTTCAAGGAAGCTGTCCGGTGCCTTTTGCTCCTTTTCGGGAGTCTTGGAAGAATCGGAAGCCATTCCGATTTTATCCGGTAGTTCCGTCAGAGTCACCGTAACATCCATCGGCTTGCCATTTCGGATGATACCCAGTTTAACCTTTGTGCCGGGAGGTGTTTGAGAAATCTTGAGACGAAATTCGGACGGATCGTCAACGGGTTGACCATCCAATTTTACAATCACGTCGCCAGGCTGAATCTTGGCCGCCTTTGCCGGACCATCCAACACATCGCCCACGAGCGCCCCCTTCGTGTCCGGCAGACCGAATTCCTTGGCCAGATCCTCATCCACTTCCTGAATGCTGACTCCCAGAAATCCCCGGATGACGCGCCCTTTGCTGATGATCTGTTCCATCACATTGCGGGCCAGATTGATCGGTACGGCAAAACCGATTCCCTGGTTTCCGCCTGTCCGACTGAAAATTGCCGTATTCAAGCCGACGAGACGCCCTTCAGTATCCGTCAAAGCCCCGCCCGAATTTCCCGGGTTGATGGAAGCGTCGGTCTGGATGAAATCCTCATACCCTTCGTCGATAATTCCCAGCTTGTACCGCCCCAGCGCACTCACGATTCCCATCGTCACCGTTTGGGAAAGTCCGAAGGGATTGCCGACGGCCAGCACCAGGTCGCCCACTTCGAGATGATCGCTGTCTCCGATGGTGATGGCCGGGAGATTCTTTTCATCCACCTTGATCACGGCGATGTCCGTTTTCGGATCCGTACCGATGATCTTGCCCTCCACGCCCGAACGCCCGTCTGAAAAAGTGACCTTGATATCGGTGGCTCCCTCCACAACGTGATTGTTTGTCAGAATGTAACCATCCGGCGAAATAATCACGCCGGAACCGATTCCGATTTCCTTGCGTTCGTGTTTTTTGGATGGAATGGGAAGTGAGGGAGCATCGGAACCATCATCATCCGGCACTCCAAAAAATCTCCGCAGAAAAGGCTCACTGGAAAAAGGATTGACGTCCATCTTCACCGTGCGGGAAGTCGAAAGACTGACAACAGAAGGAGCCACCTTCTTGACCACCGGAGCAAAACTGGGGATGAATTTGGTGGAACGATCCAGATCAGTCTGATTCACGCGAATCTGGGTTTCCTGTTTGGCGGGCGCATTGGTATTGGAAAACGGCCAGAAGGCAAACCCCGTTGCCGCCGTCAGCGACAGTGCCGAAACAACGACAGAAACCATGAGTACCGGAGTTTTTTTTAAACACCTGAAAATGAAGGATGGAGACAACATAAGAAGACAATTTATAGCCTGAAAAAATATTTGCAATAGCGGCGGGGGTTGCACCGCAAAGGCTTCTCGTGGCAAGATGTTCCCCTTCCATGGGCGACAAACTCCTAGAAAAGGCGGAAAAGTTCGGCATCGACGTAATCATGCAGCGCCGGTACGGCAAACGCGCCGCCCTCCTCCTGTGGATTCTCCATGCTTTTTCGAAACTTTACGCCCTCATCATGCGTCTACGCTGGTACTTTTACGAGGAGAGAATCATCCGCTCCCACGCAACCGGATGCATGGTCATCAGCGTCGGAAACATCACCGTCGGAGGCACCGGAAAAACGCCTGTTGTCGAAAAAATCGCCCGCACGCTGACTCAGGCAGGCCGCAAGGTGGCCATCCTCAGCCGTGGTTACAAAAGCGTGCCCCGCCCCTTCCTCGAACGACTCTGGCGCAAATTCACCTTTGTCGAAACTTACGACCCGCCCCGCGTTGTGACAGACGGAAAACGCATCCTCCTCGATTCACTCCGCGCCGGGGATGAACCCTACATGCTGGCCACCAATCTCAAGGATGTCGTCATCCTCGTCGACCCCGACCGGATCAAAAGCGCCATCTACGCCACGGGAAAATTCGGCGTCGACACCCTCCTTCTGGACGACGGTTTCCAATACCTGCCCATCAAGGAACGCCTCAACCTCGTCCTGCTCGACCGCTTTTCCCCCTTTGGAAACAACCACATCCTTCCCCGTGGAACCATGCGGGAACCGAAAGACCACCTCAAGCGGGCCGACATCCTCTTCATCACCAAATGCGACGGCAGCGACCTGACGGAACTCAAAGCCGACATCCGCAAATACAACCGCCACGCCGAAATCGTCGAATGCGCACACCGCCCCCTCTACCTCCAAGACTTGGAACTCGAAACCCACCTCCCCCTCGACTACCTCAAGGGAAAAAAAATCGGAGCCGTCTGCGGCATCGCCATCCCTGAAAGTTTCGAAAGCGGTTTGACCAGGCTCGGAGCCGAGATCGTCTACTCCCGCCACTACGCCGACCACCACCGCTTCAACCCCGGTGAAATAGAAAATGCCATGGCACGCACCCGTGCACGCGGCGGGCACGCCCTCATCACCACGGAAAAAGACGCCGTCCGATTTCCCCTCGTGACAAGACGCGACCTTCCCATCTACTTTCTACGAGTGGAAATCGAGCTCACCCATTCACAGGAAACTTTCGAGGAGCGGATTCTCCGCATCTGCGGACTGAATGGGAAAAAAAACGTTTCTCAACCTATTTACTAAAGAACCACTCCCGTGACCTCATTTACCTCTCCCACCACAATCCATTCACCGTCTCTCCGGCGGGTGCTCATTTCTCAAACCCAGGTCGCCTTTACCGACAGTGTCTGCAAATTTCTGTTGATTGATCTGGCCCAGCGAATCCTCCTCGATCCCGACATGAAGGCGAGCGTGGCCAATCTTCTTCCCATCCTGCTCCCCATCCCCTTCATCCTTTTTTCACCCCTTGCCGGCTGGCTGGCGGATCGTTTTTCCAAAAGAGACGTCATCGGCTGGACGCTGGTCGCCCAATTGGCCGCCATCCTTGTTCTCATTCTCGGCATGGTTCTCCGCTCGCTGCCCATCACCTTTTTTGCGTTCTTCTTTCTCTCCGTTCAGGCCACGTTCATTTCCCCGGCAAAACTCGGCATCCTGAAGGAACTCGTCCCCGTCGAAAGACTCGGGTGGGCCGTCGGCATTCTTGAAATGCTCGTCATGGTCGCCATCCTCGTCGGCGGCTATTTTGGAGGGGAATTCATCGGTCTTTGCATGAAAGTTTCCGCCACCACGTCTGGGTCAGGGAATGGCATCTTTCAGAACCTGATCCAATGCCTCTCCAATCCCTGGAACGGAGGCCTGGTTGGCACCCTTATTTTGACCATCGGCTGCGTTATCACACTCGTTTTCTTTCTCGGAACGGAAAAAACCCCGGCCATTTCGGACCAGCCCTTCCACTTCAGCCTCTTCTGGCAACAGTTCATCGACCTCGATTTTCTTCTGCGCCAAGCCCCACTCCGCCTGCCCGCCCTCGGGGTGGCCTACTTTTACTCCTTCGGAGGATACATGCTCCTGCTGCTCGTCGAAGTCGGGAGGGAAATCCATCCGAGCGGAGCCGGAGCCGCCGCCCTTTCCAGCATCCTTCTCCTTTGTCTGGGGATGGGAACCGCCACCGGCTCCATGTTTGCCTCCCAGCTTTGCAAACACGGCATCAACCACCGGATCATTCCCCTCGGCGCATGGGGAATGGTTGTCATGCTGGGCATCCTCGCCTTCATCCCCTCATCGGTTTATCTCTGGCTGTTCGCCCTCGTCCTGACCCTGGCCGGTTTCATTGGAACGCTGTTCTACGTCCCCCTGGCAGCACTGGTTCAGGAACGTGCGGGAAACGACTCACGCGGACGCATCCAGGGCGGCACCAACATCCTCGTCAACATCGGCCAACTCGTTGTCATCGGCTCATTTTACGTCTTCAATGTTTTCTGGGGAATGAGTTCCGGCCCCCTCATCCTCTGCGCCGTCGCCTCCGCCCTGGTCATCGCCCTCTACACCATGGGAAACATGAAATCCCTCGCCGAACACGCACACTAGAGCCTGTTTGACAAAAACAGCCGCCCATCCCATTACCTCGACTGATGACAAAAGGACAGTTCTGGTTCATCAATATTATGGGCTTCCTTGCCGGAAGCCTGCTGCTGGTGAATGTCGCTATCGTAGAGCTCAACCAGAGCCTCATTACAGAGACCAATCTCTATCAGAATACGATTGCTTCCCGGGGCCAGCTCAACCGGATGTACAACATCTTCGTCCAGCGAGTCGCCCAGTCTGCCAACAGTGATCCGCAACTCCTCGATTTCCTCAAGAAAAACGATCTCATCAAAACACCTTCCACCATGGCCACCCCCGCAAGCCACCCCACACGATGAAAAGCAACGGCACCGTCACGCAAGCTGAAGAAGAACCCGTAAGCTTCGATATCCCAGCCAGCGCGAATTACACCCCCTTTCACATCCTCGTATTTGTCTTCGGGGCGATGATCGTCGCCAGCTCCTTCCAAACCTACGCCCTGATCAACAATCGCTTTGAGATGATCACCGCCAAACAAAAGATGTCCCGCGAATATACCGACGTGAAAGCCGCACGCGCAAAATTTGACGGACTCCTCGACCAAATACTCGACCTCGCCAAGAATGATCCCGTGGCACAACGAATTGTCGTTGAACTGAACATCCACCCCAATCTCTCCCCCCACGCCGGCGTCCAGGGCAGCACGGACGCTCCCATTTCCCAGTAATCAAGCCTCCGGTCACGTAAACACGGTTCTACCAATCCCGGAAAATAGGTTGACCAATCAAAGGCCATAAATCAACCACCCCGTGTCTTGCCACTGGGTATGTAGAACACACACCCGCAGAAAGACAGCAAGTGCCTGCGTCAAGACCGCAGGATATACTTCGTAAATAAATTTACGCTTTACGTATAGAACTATAAACGGTGAAACTTAAAAATTACACGTGGCAACAAACAGCTTTTTTTGTTGCCACGTGTAAATTGTAATAAAGTATTTTTGTTTGTAAATTTATTTTCCCGGGTTGGTATAAAATCATTTTTAGATTCAGCCTGAAACGGTCTTGCGATTACAGTCTCTCGTCGCGGGCGATGGAGTCTCGTTGAGGCGAAATGGAGGCATGCAGGGAGCAGACGCGGTAGCAGGTGAGGATTTGGGAGATTTCCTGCGGATTGAGATCTTCGACGAAGGCGACTCGTTCACGAAGGGGGAGGCTGGTGAGCTTGCTAAGAATGCAGTTGCGTGAATCGGACGAAATGGGACATCCCGTGGAGATACCCAATAGGTGGGAACGGGCTTCCAAAAGCAGCGACTGCATGGCGCGGGTCGGCTTGGGCTGTTTGCCGCGTCGCCGGGTGCTTCTCTTTTTGGTGAACGCCTGTTCCATATGCTCAAATAGTAGAGGCTGCGTGTGACAAGATCTTTCCATTGAAGTGACATTTATGTGATATGCTTTTGCCAAATGTAAGTTGACAGGAATGGCTGTATTTTGCCCGATAGATTTACGTTTTAATTGTAAATCAATATCAAGAAGGGATTTATAATTGTTACACAGTTCGTCATAAATGAGGTGTCGCCAAGATTGCAGAACGAAAGAAAAATTTGAATTATTTATATTATTAGAATAATAATTTAAATTTATATGTTTATCCGGACGCTAATGGTTGATTGACAAAAGGATGAGTTCGCCGTAGTTTCCACTTAGATACTTGATGGAGAAAAAGTTGTTTATTACGTTTTACAACGTGAAAAGCGCAACGAGAGGGAAGAAAAATGAGTTACTACGTATACCTCAATAGGGAAGTAAAAGGGCCTTTTACGCTCTCCGCATTGCAGGAGAATCTCAATGCCGGGGTGTGGGATCCGGATACGCTTTGCTGCCAGAGTGGCAAGAATGAGTGGACTCCGCTGGCATTGCTTTTTCAAGTACGCTTTGTCCCTGCTGAGGAGACGCTTGTCGAAAGGGTGACGAAGAAAACCCAGGAACTGGCTCTCCGGGCGATTCATTCCTCGCCTTTCAAGGGACTTGTGGCCATTCCGCCCAGCCCCTCGACGACCAATATTGTCCGCATTCAACCCGTACCGCCCGCACCGCTCCCGGATGTGCGGGGCACGTATCCCCAGAATTTCAACGGTGGAGCACACCAACGTCAGGGACAGCCCTTGATTCCTGCAATGAGACAAGGTGGAACCGTGGCGCAACCGCAGGTCATGCAAAGGCGTGCCCGCAGGGCCGTTCCAGTCGTGGCGGAGAAGGAAAGCCTTGGTTGGGAACACTATGCGATGATTGTCGGCATTCTTGGAGTGGGCTGGGGGCTTGTTTATATTCTGATCAAAGCCGTCTCCGGTTAGAGACTGTTCACGCTGAACGGTAAGGCGTCAGGTCGATCCAGTATCGGCATTTGAAGCGATCTCCCACGCGGTAAAGATCGATGTTTTCTGGAACGGGAATAATCGACTTCAAAACCCCGCCCACCCGTTCGCATGTCTTTCGTGAAGGGATGTTATCGGGATTGCAGGTGATCCAGAGTCCGGGAATGTCATGCCGTGCGGCAAAGGGCAAAAGCAACTGGCATGATCGGGCCGCATAATGTTGTCCGCGAAAACGGGGCAGGACGTTGTAGCCGATATTTCCCAGATACAGGTCAATGTAGGAATTGCTCCCGACCCGGAGATCAATCGTCCCCACCGTCATATTCTTTCTGATTTGAGCCATTCGGAAACGGTAGGTCGGCACCCGATCCAGAGGTGGATTGGGTGGACAGGTTTGGAGGATTTGCAACTCCAGATCATCATCGATCAAGTCACCTGTTTCCAGGAATTTCATCTCCCCCTCGTGAGGTTCCTCCCGCTGGCTGAGTCTTGCCGCAGAGCGAAAAACACTTCTGATCAACCGACTCATATGAGCTGTGGATTAGCTGGTGTCTGGGTTTGGAGAGGGGGATCGGTCTGGTTTAATGGAACCATTTCGTGGGGAAGACTATCCGGCGGAAATTGGGCCTTGTTTTGTGATTGGGAGGCGCAACCCGACAGCCATCCGGCAACTGCCAGGAGCAGCATGATTCTGACGCGAAAATAGGTGAAAAAGTAGAAGTTCACGGGTGCTGGGAGGAGAAGTTACGATATTTCTTATAGTTCATCAATTATGAAACTGTCACTTGCGAAGTCATATCCTATCGCTTTAATTAGTAAGCCGTGGCGATTCAGTAGCAAAGGGAAACTGAATGACCGGAACAAAGTAAAAACATTCATCCAGAAGCACGCTCATGGGATCAGCAAGCAAGACCAAGCCTGAAGTTAAAGTTGTGGAAAAACAAAATGGAGCCCCCTCAGCGGATCGCCTCGAACTTCTTCGGAAGATGGTGAGGATTCGCAAATTTGAGGAAAAGGCGGCCCAGGCTTTCATGCAGGCAAAGATCAAGGGCTTCTGTCATCTCTACATCGGTCAGGAGGCCGTGGCCACCGGGACGATTTCGGTCCTTGAGCCGGAGGACGCCGTCATTACCGCCTATCGGGATCATGGTCACGCTCTTTCCCGGGGGTTAACTTCTCGCGAGTGCATGGCCGAGCTTTTTGGGAAGGCAACGGGTTGTTCCAAGGGCAAGGGTGGCTCCATGCATTTTTTCAGCGCGGAAAAGCATTTTTACGGCGGTCATGGCATTGTTGCCGGGCAGACGCCCCTCGGTCTCGGAATCGCCTTTGCCCAAAAGTATCTGGAAAAGAAAAACATCACCCTCTGCTATCTGGGAGACGGCGCGGTGAACCAGGGCGTCTTTCACGAGTCGATGAATCTCGCCTCCCTCTGGAAAATTCCGATCATCTATATTATAGAGAATAACGAATACGCCATGGGTACCAGCATTGCCCGCTCTTCCGCAGGTGATTTGGTCAAGCGGGCCGACGCCTACGACATGGCAGGCCTTTCGGTTAACGGCATGGATCTCGACGAGGTCAGGAACAAAACCTACGAAGCCGTCCAGCTTGCCCGCAGTGAATCTCAACCCACCCTTCTGGAAATCAAAACCTACCGCTATCGTGGCCACTCCATGTCCGATCCCGGCCACTATCGCACGCGGGAGGAAATCGAAAAGCGGAAGGAATCCGACCCCATCCTGCTCTTCCGCGCCCGCCTCATGGATGAAGGCATCCTGACCCAGCCGCTTTTTGAAAAAATCGAGGAGGAGATCACCGCCGAAATCCAGGATGCCTACGACTTCGCCGATCACAGCCCCGAACCCGACACGAGTGAAATTTATAACGACATCTTTTCACCCGAGGATCAAATCCCGGAAATTTCCCGCACACTCCGGGACTGACGTTTCAGCCATATTTTCATCATCATGCAGACCATCACCTACCGCGAGGCATTAAACCAGGCGCTATCTGAAGAAATGGAACGGGATTCCCGTGTCTTCCTTATGGGAGAGGAAGTGGCCGAATACGACGGCGCTTACAAAGTCAGCCAGGGACTTTTGAAAAAATTTGGCCCGAAGCGGGTCATCGACACTCCCATCAGCGAGAACGGCTTCACCGGCCTCGGAGTCGGGGCGACCATGCTCGGCCTGCGTCCGATTGTGGAGTTTATGACGTGGAGTTTTTCCCTCGTTGCCTACGATCAGATCATCAATAACGCCGCCCAGGTTCGTTACATGTCGGGCGGGCAGTTTTCCGTGCCGATTGTTTTTCGTGGCTCGTCCGGTGGTGGACTTCAGGTCGGGGCCACCCATTCGCACACGCCTGAAAACTGGTTTGCCAATGTTCCGGCGCTCACTGTCATCACGCCCGCCTTTCCTGATGATGCCAAGGGTCTTCTTAAAAGCGCGATCCGTTCCAACAACCCCGTCTGCTTCATCGAAAATGAAAAACTTTACGGTTTCAAGGGTGAAGTTCCGACAGACGAATACCTGACCCCCATCGGCAAAGGCCGTATCCGCCGGGAAGGTTCCCACATCACCCTTGTGGCCAACAGTGGTTCCACTCACCGGACGCTGGCCGCCGCCGAGCTTCTGGCTGGAAAGGGGATCGAGGCCGAAGTCATCGACCTTCGGACGATCAAGCCGCTGGACATCGATCTAATTCTGGAATCGGTTGCAAAGACCAATCACCTCGTCATCGTCGAGGAAAACAAGCCGTTCTGTGGTTGGGGTTCGCAGGTGGCCTACGAAGTGCAGAAGTACGGGTTTGACGATCTGGATGCCCCGGTGCTGCGGGTCACCTCGGTCGATGTTCCTCAGCCTTACAGCGGAACCTTGGAGCACGCAGTTTTGCCGAGCGAGGAGAGAATCATCGCCGCTGTTCAGGAATCTCTGGAGTAATTTATGGCCAAAGAACTCACCATGCCCGCCCTCAGCCCTTCGATGACGGAGGGGACACTCGTCAAATGGCTGAAAAAAGAGGGAGATGAAATCAAGACCGGAGAAGTCATCGCCGAAGTCGAAACGGACAAGGCGACGATGGATTTGGAGGCTTTCGAATCCGGACATCTCCTGAAAATCATTTCCACGCCGGGAACCCGCGTCACGGTGAATGGACGGATCGCCATCCTTGGAAACGCGGGAGAAAAAGTTCCCAAGGAGATGCTGGCCGCCGCAGAAGTTGCGCCCCATTCGGCCCCCGCCGTTCCTTCCGCTTCAAAAGGCCTTGCGCCAAAATTGGCCCCGGATTCCACGCCCGCTCCTGCGCCTGTCTCTGTGATGGTGGATGGGGTAAACGGCGGTCGGGTGAAAGCCTCGCCTCTTGCCAAAAAAGTCGCCCGGGAACGCGGAGTCTCCCTCACCGCGCTGGCGGGTTCGGGCCCCGGTGGAAGGATTTTGAAACGGGATGTCGAAAACGCCCCGGTCGGTGGAACGGGAGCCGGAATTCTCCCGCGCACTCCCGTCGCGAGGGACGAAAGCATCCAGCTCACGAATATGCGCCGGACGATTGCGCGTCGGTTGGTGGAGAGCAAGAATCAGATTCCCCACTTCTATCTGGAGGTGGAGATTGACGCCGTGCCGCTCCGGCAGTTGCGTGAGTCGCTGAAATATGTTTTTAATTCGACCCCTCAAAATCCCAAGTTGAGCGTGAATGATTTCATCCTCAAGGGATGCGTCGAAGCCCTGCGGAAAGTTCCTGGGGTAAATGCCTCCTTCGAGGGGGAATCGATCCGCCAGTTCGGCGCGGTGCATATGTCATTCGCCGTGGCGATCGCGGAGGGACTCATCACTCCCGTCATTCAAAACGCGCACTCAAAGTCGATCTTCACCATGAGCCAGGAAGCCCGCACCCTCACCTCCAAGGCGAAGGAGGGGCAGCTCAAACCCGAGGAATACACGGGCGGCACCTTCACGGTTTCCAATCTCGGCATGATGGGGATCGACCGCTTCAGCGCCATCATCAATCCTCCCCAAGCCGCCATTCTGGCCGTCGGCGGGGTGATTCAAAAAGCGGTTGTCACAAAGGAGGGAGCGCTCGCCCCCGGTGAACGGATGAGCCTGACTCTCTCGTGTGATCACCGTGTCATTGACGGGGCGGTGGGGGCTTCCTTTCTGAAGGAATTGAAAACTTTGCTCGAAAATCCCTCCGTCCTGCTTCTTTGAAAAGCAGTGGAGGGTAGAATCGGATTTATTTTATGACCAATCTTTCGTCTTACGATCTCGTCGTCATCGGTGGCGGCCCTGCCGGATACGTTGGCGCGATCCGCGCCGCCCAACTGGGGAAAAAAGTCGCCTGCGTGGAATATGAACGCGCCGGTGGCACCTGCCTGAACTGGGGTTGCATTCCCACCAAGTCGCTTCTGAAAAACGCGGAACTTTTCAGTCTTTTCAAACGGGCCGATGAGTTCGGATTCAAGGTGAAAGGTTTGGAATATGACTTTGCCAAAATCATGGGCCGCAGCCGTGAGGTGGCTGACAAAATGGCCAAGGGCATCGAATATCTTTTTAAAAGCAAGAAGGTCGATTACCTCCTCGGCACGGGAAAAATCACGGCGGACAAGAAGGTCGTCGTCACTTCGGGGGATGGCAAGACTCAGACGCTGGAGACTCGTTACATCCTGCTGGCGACCGGAGCCGCGCCTCGCATCCTTCCCGGAGTCGAGCCGGACGGGGAAAAGATTTTTTCCAGCCGCGAAGCTCTCGCGATGAAGAAGCAGCCGAAATCGATCGTTATCATCGGAGCCGGAGCCATCGGTGTCGAGTTCGCCTATTTCCTGAATGCGTTCGGGACGAAGGTCACGCTTGTTGAATTTCTTCCGAAAATTCTTCCCGTCGAGGATCACGAGGTTTCCGATCACCTCACCAAGACATTTACAAAAGAGGGAATCGAAATCCTCACCGAGACGAAACTCGACAAGGTGGAAAAGACCGCCGGTGGTATCAAGGCGCATCTTTCCGGGAAAAATACGAAGGTTGTCGAGGCGGAGGCGATCCTCGTTGCGGTGGGACTTCAGGCCAATCTTGAAAAGGCACTTGACAGGAACGTCACGCTTGAGCTTGAGCGCGGCTATGTGAAGACGAACGACCGCTACGAGACGTCGCATAAAAATGTTTACGCTGCGGGGGACATCATCGGGCCGCCATGGCTCGCACATGTTGCTTCCTTTGAGGCTGTCGAGGCGGTGGAGGGAATTTTCGTGAAGGGCAAGAAGCCTCACAAGGTGTCGAGTTTTCCGGGTTGCACCTATTGCCAGCCGCAGGTCGCCAGCGTCGGCCTGACCGAGGCGAAGGCGAAGGAAAAGGGGCTGAAGTTCACCGTCGGAAAATTCCCCTACCGCGCGAGCGGGCGGGCCGTGGCTTCGGGCGAACCGGAGGGCTTTGTGAAGCTCATCATCGGACAGCCGCACGGGGAGATTTTGGGCGCCCACATCATCGGTTCGGAGGCGACGGAATTGATCGCCGAACTGGGCCTTGCCATCACCCTGGAGGCGACGATTGATGAAATCCATGCCACCATCCACGCGCACCCGACTCTCAGCGAAATGATTGCCGAAGCTTCTCTCGCTTCTCGCGGTGAAGCGATCCATATTTAAATCATGAGCCTTCCCGTCACTGACAAGAAACCTTCCTGGCTCCGGGCGAAAATTCCCGGCGGCGAAGGTTATGCAAAAGTGCGCCAGCTTATGGACGGCAAGCATCTGCACACCGTTTGTGAAAGCGCCCATTGCCCGAACCTCGGCGAGTGCTGGAGCCGGGGCATTGCTACGATCATGATTTTGGGAAACACCTGCACACGCAGCTGTGGTTTTTGCGCCATCCATACCGGACGTCCCACGGAACTCGATTTCGGCGAACCAGCCCGCGTCGCCCAAGCCGTTTCCAATATGAATCTGCGCCATGTGGTCATCACCTCCGTGGCTCGCGACGAGTTGGAGGATGGTGGTTCAACGATCTGGGCGAACACGATTCGAGCCATCCGGAACGAATCGCCCGGAACGAAGATCGAAGTCCTCATCCCCGATTTCAAGGGAAAGTGGGAATGCCTTGACCGTGTCCTTGAGGCCAAACCGGACATTCTCAACCACAACGTGGAAACCGTTCCACGCCTCCACAAGCTCGTCCGTCCCCAGGCAAAGTATGAGCGGAGTCTGGAACTTCTTCACTTGGCCAAACAGGCGGGTTTCACCACCAAGACGGGCCTGATGCTCGGCATTGGCGAGTGGGATGATGAAATCCCCCCGGTGTTGCAGGATTTGGTCGACCGGAAAGTCGATATTCTCACGCTGGGGCAATATCTCCGTCCCACACCGGATCATCTTCCGATTGATCGCTGGGTCACGCCGGAGGAATTCGTCGCATGGAAGGAAAAGGGTCTGGCGATGGGTTTCGGAGTCGTTGAAAGCGCACCGCTTGTACGCAGCTCCTATCACGCTGACGAGCAGTCTTCAAAGTACACCGGCGTGGATGTGACTTTCAGCACACGTTGAGCTCATCGTAAAATTTGATCCGGCTTAACTTGTCGGGATAATCTTTGCGTGCATAAAAGCCACGTGCCGTCTGATCCAACTTCACGCCAAAACCATCACCCACATACAGACCCTCGCTTTGCTGATGAGATGTGCTGCCAGATCCGCATACATCTCTACCTTCAAAGGTTGGTACGCTACTGATGGTGTGTGATATTTTATTGAAGAGAAAGGTCAAGATTGACCCGATTCTAAACTGCGGCTCCCATTCCAGATCGACATGCCACCTCGCGCACAACTTCCCATTCGCGTCAAGATGCGGCGAACACGACATTTTCAAGATGGCGCGACACGCCAGATGAGGTTAATCTTTTGAAACACTCAAAATTTCAAAACCCATGGCAAAAACAATCTTCGAAAAAATCATCGACCGCGAAATCCCCGCAAAAATCGTCTACGAAACGGATCAAGTCCTGGCCTTCCACGATGTGAGTCCCCAAGCCCCCGTCCACGTCCTCGTCATCCCGAAACACCCGTACCCCCGCATTGCCGAAGTCCCCGCCAGCGAACAGATGCTCCTCGGCGCCCTCCTCCTCGGCGCACAGGAAGTCGCAAAAAACCTGAAACTGGAAAAAGGCTTCCGTATCGTCATCAACAACGGCCCCGATGGCGGTGAATCCGTCCCCCACCTCCACGTCCACCTCCTTGGAGGCCGCCAACTCCAATGGCCACCGGGATAGGATTTTTCTTCACATCTCTTTGATAAAGAACTCGCGGGGGGATGTCCTCAAGACAGTCGGGGTGCTATTTTTCCGATAACCTTCCACCGTGCATTGCTCTTCTGCATTGCAAATGCACGATTGTATTGCTTCTTGCATTGCGTTTGCGAATATTTGAAAATGCTTAAGCATGGACTGTAAATATGCTTATCACATTGATAATATGATATTTACACGATTGATAACGGGTTGCTAATATTCCTTGGCATTATTTATGCCTTAACCTTTTAAACGAAAGGATATTTCCTATGAATAACGTTCCACACGCCTCATGCAGTCAACATATAAATCTTATTTATATGGTCATGATAATTTCTATTACATCGATCGTAGCTGGTATTCTCCTTGCAACTCAAGCTTATTGGATCGGCATTCCGGCTCTCCTCGTGGCCTTGATTCTTGCGATCGGGTTTGCGTTCATGACGGCAGGGGCGGGAGGAAAATCGGACGATTCATGGACGCACCTTTCCGGGGAACAGATGGATCTCACACACCGGCAACCCTCGGGGGAACAGAACAGCATTTTGAACGAAGCGATGGAAAGAATCCACAATGCAGTCAAAGACACCTCCAACAACGCCCAGACACTGGTGATCGCTTCACAATTACTGGGAAAGAACGCCGAGTCGTTGTCCGACATTGGGGCCCGCCTCTCGACCGAGTGCAGCTCCCAGGCGACTGCCACGGAAGAAATGTCGGCGACAATCAAAAGCGTAGCTTCCGCATCCGATCAAATTGCCCAGCATACGACAAACACCTCTGCATCCGTTGAGGAAATGAGCGCTGCCGTTGCTGAAATTGCCCGCACCTGCGCCCAGCAAAAGCAATTCGCGTCCGAAGTGAAAACGAAAATGTCGGATACGGAAAAAATTGTTGAAGGTCTTGCCCAGGCCGGACAGGAGATCGGTCAGGTGGTCGATTTAATTAGCAAGATCGCCGACCAGACCAACCTGCTGGCCCTCAATGCCACCATCGAGGCCGCCAGCGCCGGTGAGGCGGGACGGGGTTTCTCCGTCGTCGCAAACGAAGTCAAAGAACTGGCCCGGCAAAGCGCCTCGGCCACCAACGGAATCCGTTCGAAGATAGAACTCATCCAAAAATCCTGTTCCAACACACAAGACGCCATCACGGACGTTGCCCGGCAGATTGACAATCTCGATCAATCGACCGCCACGGTCGCCACCGCCGTGGAAGAACAATCCGCGACGACGAAAGAAATCGCCCGCGCCACCTCGGGGATTTCAACCTCCGTCAAAGAACTTTCCAGAAGCGTGCAGGAATCCTCCCTGGCTGCCAGCAGTCTGGCCAACAGTGTTCAAACTCTCAGCCAAAATGCCAAAGAAATTGCCGGGATGGCGACGTTGAACGGCACAGGCGTCAAGGATCTGAACATCGTGACGGAACGGATCACCGAAATCACCAAGGCATTCCGCGTGCGGGAGGCCAGCTTCGACATCGCCGCAATAAAAAACGCCCACCTTGCCTGGTCGGTAAAGCTCACGGGTGTTCTCTCCGGCACGTTGCAAATGGCTTCGGCGGAAGTCACCTCGCCCAGGCACTGCGCGTTTGGCAAATGGTTCTACGGCCCCGAGGGGCAGATGTTGTCCAAGAACCCCCACTATTCCACCGTCGAACAACATCACAACCAGGTTCACGTCTATGCGAAAGAGATTGTCGCACTCCATGAACAGGGACGAACCAACGACGCCCATCGCCTCATGGAAAAATTTGAGGTCGAGCGGCGTGGGCTGTTCCATGCCCTCGACGCGCTCTACATCGCCACGGATAAATCCGATCTTGATGCGAAAAATTCCTCCCAGACTCAGGTAATCGAAATCGGCAGGCCGCGATACTAGGCCTGCTGCGTTTAACTCCAATACGGCTCTAATACATGGTAATGCGGCGGATCAGGTTGCGGCGGTCGTCGCGTTCCGGCTGGGTGAGGCCGATGAGTCGGTTGAGGCTGAAGTCCTGCACCGTGAAGGAGGCGAGAATCGTCCCTTCCACCACGCCGCGTTTGATGCTGTCAAAAGAAGTATCCCCCGCGCTGGCCAGATAGCCAGCAAGCCCGCCGACGAATGTGTCTCCCGCACCGGTGGGATCGACGACCCGTTCCAGAGGTATGGCCGGAGCGAGGAAATATCCTTCCGGCCCGACGAGCATGGCCCCGTGCTCGCCCTTCTTGATGACGACGTACTTCGGCCCCTTCCTGCGAAGCCAGTCGGCGGCCTTGATAAGGTTTTGCTGACCGGAAAACTGCCGCGCCTCACTGTCGTTGAGAATGAGGAGATGAATCCGCGAGAGAAGTTCCAGCAGCTTCTGCTGGGCGATCTCGATCCAGAGATCCATCGTATCCGCAATGACAAATCCGGGGGCATGGGTCTGCTGGAGGACGCTGAGCTGGAGTTCGGGGGAAATATTGGCGAGGAGAATGAACTTGCTGTCCTGGTAAATGGCCGGGAGCTTCGGATCGAATTTTTCGAAGACATTGAGTTCCACCTTCAGCGTGCGGCGGCTGTTCATGTCTTTTTCATAGATGCCCGACCAGCGGAAGGTCTTGCCGGGGACGACTTCCAGGCCGGTGAGATCGATCTTGCGCGACTGGAGAAGCTGGCGGAACGCGGAGGGAAAATCATCCCCCACGATGCCGACCATCTGGACGGGACAAAAAAAGCTGGCTGCAACGGATGCATATGATGCGGAACCGCCGAGGACGTTTTCACGCTTGGCATCTTCCGTGGCAATGTCGTCAATTCCGACGGACCCTACGATAAGTACGGACATGATTCAGATTTTCCTTTCAAACAAATTCAGGCGGCGAGTTTTTCGCGCACCAGCCGGGCATCCTGCCGGGGAAAAGAGGATTTGAGAAGCCCCGAAACGATGACAACCCGTGAAGCCCCCGCCTGAATCACGGAATCGAGATTCTCCAACTTGATCCCCCCGATGCAAAAAAACGGGAGGGTGATGTGTGACGCGGCAAAGCGGACAAGTTCGAGTCCCGTGGGAGCGTAAGTCGGCTTGGTGGGAGTGGCGAAAACCGGGCCGACGCCAATATAATCCGCACCTTCCCGGACCGCGGACAGCGCCTGGTCGGGACTGTGGGTCGATTTCCCGATGATCGCATCCGGCCCGGCAAGGCGGCGGGCTTCCGCGACGGAGAGATCATCCTGTCCCACATGGCAACCAGCGGCACCAACGATGCGAACCGCACGCGGATGATCATTGATGATGAGAGGCATGCCGAAGCGTTCGCAGATGGGAAAGATAGGCAGACTCCACTCGATCACCTGTAAGGGAGAGGCAAACTTCGCCCGGACTTGGACGACCTGTGCCCCGCCGGATAGAAGTTCCTGCGCCATGTGCGGCCAATGGGCGGGCGGGCAGTAACCGGAATCGAGGATGGCGTAGAGCCGGGCTTGAAAAAGCCGGCATCTGGCAAGATCGGGGCTCATCGCGCAGGCGTCGAGATGTGTTCCAGAATCTGCTGGAGGTGATGGGTGCCGTACTTACCCTGATGAAAGCCTTCGTCGTTGAGCAGGATTTTTCCGAAGGGAATCGTTGTCGGCACGCCGCGCAGGATCGTCTCATCCAAGGCTCGTTGCATGCGCTGGATGGCCATGGTGCGTGTCTGCCCGGTGGCAATGATTTTACCGATCATCGAATCGTAAAACGGTGGAATGACGTAACCGCTGTAGACATGGCTGTCGACGCGCACGCCGGGGCCGCCGGGAGGGCAGAAGAGCTCGATTTGTCCGGGGCACGGGCGGAAGTTGTTGAAGGGGTCTTCGGCATTGACCCGGAACTCGATGGCGTGTCTCGTCGGCACCAGATTATAAAGCTCGCGGTTCAGCGGCTCGCCTGCCGCGATCAGGATTTGCTCCCGCACCAGATCGACTCCGTACACCTGCTCGGTGACCGGGTGCTCCACCTGCAGGCGGGTGTTCATCTCCATGAAGTAAAACTCACCCTTGTCGTCGACGAGGAATTCGAGCGTCCCGGCATTTTCATATTTCACAGCCTGCGCGAGTTTGATGGCGGCCTTCCCCATTTTTTTCCGTAGCGCCGGGGTGAGAAATGGCGAGGGTGATTCCTCCAGCAGTTTCTGGTGGCGGCGCTGGATGGAGCAGTCCCGCTCGCCCAGGTGGATGACATTTCCCTTGCGATCCCCGAGAATCTGAAACTCGATGTGATGTGGATTGACGAGGAGACGCTCCATGTAGAGCGCCGGGTTCCCGAAAGCCTTTTCCGCCTCGGCCCGCGCGGCGTGGAATCCCTGGATGAGGCTCCCTTCGTTGAAAGCCTGGCGCATCCCCTGGCCTCCACCACCGGCGGAAGCTTTGATCATCACTGGGTAGCCGAGTTTTTTCGCAATGCGGATCGCCTCGGCCTCCGTCTGCACCACGCCATCACTGCCGGGAGTCGTGGGCACTCCGGCCTTGCGGGCCGTCTCCCGCGCGACCGACTTGTCTCCCATGGCACGGATGGCTTCGGGACTGGGGCCGATGAATTTGATTCCGCACTGCGCACAAACATCGGCAAAATGGGCGTTCTCAGAAAGGAATCCGTAGCCGGGGTGAATGGCGTCCACATTGCCAATCTCCGCCGCGCTGATGATTCGGTCGATTTTCAAATAACTGTCCGAACTGGCCGATTTGCCGATGCAAATGGCCTCGTCCGCAAGCTGAACGTGGAGGGATTGGGCATCCACCTCGGAATAAACGGCCACGGTGCGAATGCCGAGTTCCTTGCAGGCGCGGATGACGCGGAGGGCGATTTCGCCCCGGTTGGCGATGAGGATTTTGGAAAACATCAAAGGACTCAGGCTGGCTTGATGCGGAAAAGGGGCGAACCGAATTCCACCGGCTTGCCATTTTCCCACAGGACGGCAACGACCGTGCCGCGGATCTCGCTCTTGATTTCATTCATCATCTTCATGGCCTCAATGATGCAGACGACCATCCCTTCCTTCACCTCGGTTCCCACCTCGACGAAGGGCTGGGCCTCCGGTGAAGAGGCGGAGTAAAAGGTGCCCACCATGGGGGCCTTGATCGCCACCGTGCCATCATCCGCCGGGGCAGGCGCCTGCTGAGTGCCGGGCGACGGGGCAAACTGGCTGGCGGGAGCCGCCACGGGAACCGGGAAAAGGGCGGGGGCCGACTGTGGCGCGGCAAGGAATTCTCCACCGCTGCCTTTCTTCAGCCGCATTTTAAATTCAGGTCTTTCGATCTCGAACTCGGTCAGTCCGTTTTTATTCATCAGATCGATGATGGCTTTTATATCTTTAAGTTCCAAATTAACCTCCGAAAAAGACAGCTATTCTGGGAGAGAAGGGGCGACAGGGTCAACAGAATTCCCGTGATAACCGCTTATTGCTAAAATAAGAACAGCTTCTAGTGCGGTGTTTAAAAATTCCTCCCTAGGCCGGATTCCCATAAACAGAGACCAAGGCCTGTTTCAGCTTCTCTTTGACTTCGGGCAAAAGGAGGGGTTCCATTTCTGGACGGAAGACTGATTCCAGCCGGGCATTCAATTGGAGAGTCAACTGCCGGGGTATGTAGAGAACGGCGGGAACCTCCCGACGAACCCGGCGAACGATCTCGTTGGAAATACTCTGAAGGGCGATGTATTGCCCCTGTTTATCCTGGTGACAAACCCACAAGGCCTCGTTGCTTTTCACGATGATGGCATCGGGATTTCGTTTAAGAAAGAGGGCGCAGGCACGGTGAAATTCAATCGGGTGATTCTGGTGGCAATAGGTTTCGTCCATCTCTCTTCCCGTGGTGAAGGGATGGTCGTGGAAAAAGAGAACATCCCGCGCTTCCTGCACATAGCCGGACTGATACGCCCGCCAGCTGAACTCCAAGTCCCCGCCGATCCCGTGATACGGGCCGAGAAATTCCGGGTGCGACTTGTAATACTCACGGGTGCAGACCGGCCAGCCGATAATCCCATCCGGGCGGGTGCCGTCCCATACCGCCAGCACCAGAGGCTGGTGGAGTTTTTCCCCGATGCGCGCCAGTAGCAGCTCATCCCAATGGCGTGGAGGAATGACATCATCCGCCATGAGAATCAGCACATGTCCGGTTGACGCTGACGCCGCTTCATTGAAGGCC
>Ga0187810_10000058_pt1 | contig 53011 bp, 50 predicted proteins | sample NC_wetland_sal_i_9_FD_132963 | JGI IMG/M metagenome (GOLD analysis project Ga0187810, IMG submission 132963) | Wetland sediment microbial communities from Neuse River Estuary, North Carolina, USA - ASW_5 | ecosystem: Environmental > Aquatic > Freshwater > Wetlands > Sediment | place: USA: North...
CAGCACCGTCCGGATCGAACTCGTATAAAAGCCGAGCATCGATAGAAACGCCCGCCGGGGAAACCCGCGCGGGCGTTTCGCTTTTCAACCTATCCCCCAAACCGCGCCTGCCGGACACGTAGCACAGCCGAGGGCCGATCCTTGAGGCCCGAGGCGTCGTGCGAAGCATCTGGTAAGCGTTTTTATTTGGAGAAATCCCATGAATCTGCGTGCCCGACAATTCGTCCGTGAATATCTGATCGATTTGAACGGCACCGCCGCCGCGCGGCGGGCGGGGTATTCCCCGCGCTGGGCCGGCCGGCGCGCCTTCGAGCTGCTGGACCGGCCCGACGTGAAGGCGGCGGTGCGCCGTGCCATGGCCGAGCGCGCCCGGCGCACCAACATTACCGCCGACCGCGTGCTCGAGGAATTCGCCCGCATCGCCTTCGCCGATTTGAGCCGCGTGATCGATTGGGGGCCCGAGGGCGTGAAGCTCAAGCCGGTCGCCGAATTGCGCGACGAAGACACGTCGGCGGTGGCCTTCGTCTCGCTTGGCGGGCGCAACAAGACGCAGCGCATCCGCATGCACAACAAGCTGCGCGCGCTCGAGGCGCTGGCGCGGCACCTGGGCTTGTTGCGCGACGGCCGCAAGACCGTGGACCGCGATCTCGGGCCGGGCGCCGCCGAGGCGATGGCGGCGCGGCAGGCGCAACAGGATGCGCTCGCCGCCAGCGCCCGCGCCAAGCTCATGCGGGTGGTCGAGGACTATGCGCGGGAAAGCGCCGCTGCGGCAAAGGCTTGAGCCGCCATCTTGCGCCCTTGCCAAAACCGCCCCTTCACTCTAAATAGACGCACCTTCAACTTCACCCCTCACGCGGGGATCGCGGACTGCCGCAGGCATGCGGCCCACTTCTGTGGCAAGGGTCCGCTCCGGTGCTGGGTCCGTCCCCCAACAGGACGGGTCTGGTTCTCACCCCGCGGCGGATTAACCGGAAAAGGACGACGATCTCATGGCGATTCCCGATTTTTCCATGCGCCAGCTTTTGGAAGCCGGCGTGCATTTCGGCCACCACACAAGGCGCTGGAACCCGAAGATGGCGCCTTTCATCTTCGGCGTGCGCAACGGCGTGCACATCATCAATCTCGAGGAAACCGTGCCGCTCCTGCACAAGGCGCTCCAGGCGCTGCGCGACGTGGCGGCGGGCGGCGGGCGCATCCTGTTCGTCGGCACCAAGCGCCAGGCGCAGGAACCGATCGCCGAGGCGGCCAAGCGCTGCGGCCAGTATTACGTCAACCACCGCTGGCTCGGCGGCATGCTCACCAACTTCAAGACCATCTCGGCGTCGATCAAGCGGCTGAAGGATCTGGACGAGAAGATCGGCCAGACCGACAGCGGCCTGACCAAGCGCGAATTGCTCGAGCTCACCCGCGACCGTGACAAGCTCGAACGCGCCTTGGGCGGCATCAAGGAGATGGGCGGCTTGCCCGACATCCTGTTCGTGATCGACACCAACAAAGAGGCGATCGCGGTGCAGGAGGCCAACCGGCTGAAAATCCCGGTGGTCGCCATCCTCGACAGCAATTCCTCGCCCGACGGAATTCTCTATCCCATCCCCGGCAATGACGACGCCATGCGCGCCGTCCACCTCTATTGCGAGCTGGTCTCGGGCGCGGTGCTCGACGGCTTGCAGGCGGAGCAGAGCGCCGCCGATCCGGGCGCGCGGCTCAAGCCGCCAGTCGAGCCGATTCCGGAAGCGCCGGAAGCCAAGCCCGAAACCCCCGGCGAAACCGTTTCGGTCTAACGCTTTCACCTCGTCATGCCCGGCCTAGTGCCGGGCATCCACGCCTTGAAGACAGGGATGGCCGGGTTTAGCCCGGCCATGACGGAAAAGAAAAGGAGACGACAATCATGGCCGAAATCGCGGCATCGCTGGTCAAGGAACTGCGCGAGAAAACCGGCGCCGGCATGATGGACTGCAAGCGCGCTCTGGCCGAAACCCAGGGCGATCTTGAAACCGCAATCGACTGGCTCAGGAAAAAGGGCCTCGCCGCGGCGGCGAAGAAGGCCGGGCGCGTGGCCTCCGAAGGGCTGGTGGGCTTCGCGGTCAAGGGCAATGCCGGCGCGCTGGTCGAGGTCAACGCCGAAACCGATTTCGTCGCCCGCAACCAGCAATTCCAGAATTTCGTGCGCGCCGTCGCCGGCCTGGCGCTTTCACTCGGCGACGACGTCGAGAAATTGAAGTCGGCGCCGTTTCCGGGCTCCGGCCGTTCGGTGGGCGAGGAATTGACCCACATGATCGCCACCATCGGCGAGAACATGAATCTGCGCCGCGCCAAAAGGCTCGCGGTGAAGCAGGGGACAGTGGCGGCCTACATGCACGGGGCACTCGCCCCCGGCCTGGGCAAGATCGACGTCCTGGTGGCGTTGGAGACCGCTTCGCCGGAAAAGCACGGCACCCTTGGGCGCAACCTGGCCATGCATGTGGCGGCATCCAATCCGCAATTCCTCAAACCGGCGGATGTCGACGCCAAGGCGCTCGAGCGCGAACGCGGCGTGTTGCGCGAACAGGCCAAGGCTTCGGGCAAGCCCGACGCCATCATCGACAAGATGGTCGAGGGCCGCCTCAAGAAATTCTACGAAGATGTCGTTCTGCTGGAGCAGCTCTATGTCATCGACGGCGAAAGCAAGGTCGTCAAGGTGATCGAGCAGGCGGCTTCGGGCGCCGGCGCGCCGGTGCAGGTCGCCGGTTTCGCGCGCTTCGCGCTGGGCGAAGGCATCGAGAAGGAACAGGCCGATTTCGCCGCCGAGGTCGCCGCCACGCTGAAACGCTAGACCACAGCCGGCCGGGCAACGCGCAGGATTGCCCGGTCAAATTCGGGACGGCGCTTGGTTGTTATTAGGCCGGCTTCTTCACGTAAAACCTGCACCAGCCGGTCGGCTTAATAGTGCCCGCGACGACCTTGCAGGAAGAAGGCGGCTGCCATTGCGAACAATTGTCGCATTGCTGCGCACCCTTTGGCGTGTCCTGGTAGCCAACCGCCGACTGCGCCACCTTGGTCTGAGCCTCGGCAACGCGAGTCACGCTCACGGCCGTACCGAGCACGGCAGCGCCGCCGGCGGCGAACGCGACATTTCGTAGCAGCGAGCGGCGGGAAAGCTCTACGGACGGGTCCTTCGGTGCTTCTTTCATGGTTTCTCCGTGGATGAGTGCGATAGCGGCCGCAAAAAAGAGGCATGGCACGACTTGCGCTGCCTCTGACGAACTCGGATCATTATATCGACCTAGCGTTCGTTGGCACATATTGATATAGATCAAAGAGCCGCTGGAAAATTACCTTAAATCATGTTTATGAATCGCGTCTGTTGGGGAATCCGCTGGTTTCGGTAGCGATCAAAGTAGTCCTTGGGGGGCCAGGTGATGGGTTGCGTTAGGGTGGGAGCCGGGCTGCGGCATATCATCGCTGTAACGGGGGCGGCGGCGGCGCTGTTCCTCGGCATCCAATCGGCGAGCGCGTTGCCGCTCTACGCGCGCCAGACCGGCCAGCAATGCGCGGCCTGCCACAACGGCTTTCCCGAACTGACGCCCTATGGCCGGCTGTTCAAGCTCAACGGCTACACCTTCGGCGGCGGCCAGTCGGATTTGCCGCCCCTTTCCGTGATGCTGATCCCCTCCTACACCCACACCGAGGTCGGCCAGAACAGTCCGGCTGAGCCGTCCGGCGCCGCCAAGCATTACGGACCGAACAATAATTTTGCGATACCCCAGTCGGGCAGCCTGTTTTACGGCGGCGTGATTTCGTCCGACCTCGGCATCGGCGCCTTCGGGCAAGTCACATACAATCACCTCTCCCGCAGCTTCGCCTGGGACAACACCGACATACGCTGGGCTAAATCCACCCAACTCGGCGGCGAGACCGTGTTCGGCTTGAGCCTGAACAACAACCCATCGTTGACCGATCTTTGGAATTCGACGCCGGCATGGCGCTACACGCCTTGGGTGGCCTCCGGTCTCGCCCCAGCCCCGCCGATGCCGACGATGATCGAGAGCGGCTTCACCCAGCAGGTCGTTGGGCTGAACGCCTATACGATGTGGAACCGGCTGGTCTATGCCGAGATCGGCGCCTACAGCACGCTCACCAAGGGAACCGACAGCGCGCTCGGCGTCAACCCGACCCCCACCAGTTCGATCAAGGGCCTGGCGCCGTATTGGCGCCTGGCGTTCCAGCCGCAATGGGGCCGCAGCTCGTTCGAAATCGGCACCTTCGGCATGGCGGCAATGATCAATCCGGGCCGCGTGACCGGATTCGGCACCGATCACAAGACCGATATCGGTTTCGATACGCAGTATCAGTTCCTCACCGATCAACACAGCATCTCGGCGCAGGCGAGTTGGATCACCGAGAACCAGAACCTGACCTCAAGCCAGGCCCAAGGCCTTACCACCAATTCGAACAACCACCTGCGCAGCCTGAACTTCAAGACGACCTACTATTACGATCAGACCTATGGGGCGACGCTGGGTTATTTCCGCATCGACGGCTCCGGCGATGCTTTGGTGTACGCCTCCAACAGAACGTTCAGTCCGAACACGACCGGCTGGATCGCGGAACTCGATTACATTCCGTTCAACCACGGCGGTCCGGATATCTGGCCGTGGCTCAACATGAAGATCGGCCTGCAATACATCGCCTATGTCAAATACAACGGCGCCTATAGCAATTACGATAGCAGCGGCCGCAAGGCGAGCGACAACAACACGCTGTTCCTGTTCGATTGGATCACGTTCTGACGCCAACCGGGAGAGATGAATGGCGCTTAAACCGGACCGGATGAACGCAATGAAGCGGAACCGCACGCCGATCGGCTGGGTCATCGCGTTGCCTGTCGCGCTTGCGCTGGCGGCGTGCAGCGGCGGCGAACAGAAAAGCCCTGAAAGTTCCGTCGTCGAGGGTACCGTGCATGTCTGCTCGTCGTGCCACGGATTTAACGGCCGCAGCATATCGCCGACCTTCCCCAATCTCGCCGGGCAGCAATTCGAATACATCGTCGAGCAGCTCAAGGCCTTCCGCGACCATACGCGCGCCGACCCGCACGCGCACACTTATATGTGGGGCATGGCGGCACGGCTCAGCGATGGGACGATCGACGGAGTCGCCAACTATTTTTCGGGGCAGGAGCCCGCCTCCGCCACGCCGGGCGATCCTGTCTTGATGGCGGCGGGAAAGAAGATTTTCCAGGAAGGCATCGCCGATCCCAAACGCACGGTTCCAGCCTGCGAGTCCTGCCACGGCGATAAGGGCCAGGGTGCCGGCACCATTCCGCGCCTTGCCGACCAACACCCGGGCTATGTCGAGGAGCAACTCCACAACTTCGCCGACATGGCGCGCACCAACGAGATCATGCATTTTAATTCCGAGAATATGACGCTGGAAGAGATGCGTGAGGTTGCCGCCTATGTCGGCTCGCTCTAGCCGCCAGGGCTTCGAATGATCGCGCCCGGCTTTTTTGGTCAACCAGCGGCACTGCGTCCGGCCAAGCTAGACCCCCTCTCCCCAAGGGGCAGGGCTGGGGCGAGGGAGCCTTGGGACGAGACGATTTTCCCCAGATGTGGTAATTCCTCCCCATGCCAGAAGATGCCGCCATCGGCCCATTGCCCAAACCCATGCCCGGTCAAGCGGGGGACGTCAAATACCGCCGGGTGCTGCTGAAGCTCTCGGGCGAGGCGTTGATGGGCGAACAGGGCCACGGACTCGACCCGGCGGTGGTGAAGCGACTCGCGGGCGAGATCAAGACCGTCCACGCCATGGGGGTGCAGGTGGCGCTGGTCATCGGCGGCGGCAACATCTTCCGGGGATTGGCGGGCGCCTCCTCGGGCATGGAACGCTCGACCGCCGATTACATGGGCATGCTGGCCACCATCATCAATTCGCTCGCCATGCAAAGCGCGCTCGAAGGCATCGGCGTGCCGACGCGGGTGCAATCCGCCATCGCCATGCAGGCGGTGTGCGAGCCCTATATCCGCCGCCGCGCCGTGCGCCACATGGAAAAGGGCCGCGTCGTCATCTTCGCCGCCGGCACCGGCAACCCGTTCTTCACCACCGACACCGCCGCGGCGCTGCGCGCTTCCGAAACCCAATGCCAGGCGTTGATGAAGGCGACCAAGGTCGACGGCGTCTACAGCGCCGACCCGAAGAAGGACAAGGCCGCCACGCGCTACGACACGCTTTCCTATCTCGACGTGCTGGCGCGCGATTTGCAGGTGATGGACGCGGCGGCGATCTCGCTGGCGCGCGAGAACAGGATTCCGATCCTGGTGTTTTCGATCCACAATGACGGCGGTTTCGCCGAGGCGGTGAAGGGCCGCGGCCGCTTCACCATCATCACCGAGGAAGGGGCGAGGGCATGAGCGAAGATCCGGTGGTGACGGCATTGCGCAAGCGCATGGACGGCGCGCTCGAGGCGCTGCGCAAGGAACTGGCCGGCATCCGCACCGGCCGCGCCTCGGCCAACATGCTCGATCCTGTCATGGTCGAGGCCTATGGTCAGACCATGCCCTTGAGCCAGATGGGTTCAGTCAACGCGCCCGAGCCGCGGCTCGTCACCGTGCAGGTGTGGGACAAGAGCATGGTCAAACACGTCGAGAAGGCGATCCGCGAGGCGGGATTGGGCGTCAATCCGATGAGCGACGGCAACCTCATTCGCGTGCCGTTGCCTGAGCTGTCCGAGGAGCGGCGCAAGGAGTTGGTCAAGGTAGCATCCAAATACGCCGAGCAGGCGCGGGTATCCGCGCGCAACGTGCGGCGCGAGGGCATGGAAGGCCTGAAGAAGCAGGAAAAGGACGGCAAACTGTCGCAGGACCAGCACCGCAAGCTGGAAAAGGACGTGCAGGCGCTGACCGATGACACCATCAAGCGCGTCGATGCTATGTTGCAGCAGAAGGACAAGGAGATCCTGTCGGTCTGATGGCGAAGAACGATGAATCGCATAGCCCGGCGCCTCCGGCGCATGTGGCGATCATCATGGACGGCAACGGACGCTGGGCCAAGAAGCGCGGCCTGCCGCGCATCGCCGGCCACAAGAACGGCGCCGAGGCGGTGCGGCGCGCGGTGGCGGCGTCGGTCGAGCTCGGCATCCGGTATCTGACCTTGTTCGGCTTCTCCTCCGAGAACTGGAAGCGGCCGCCCCGGGAGATCGACGACCTCATGGGCTTGCTGCGCCATTACCTGCGCGGCGAGGTCGCCGAGCTGCACAAGAACGGCGTGCGGGTGCGCGTCATCGGCGAGCGCGACAAGCTCGCGCCCGACATCGTCACCCTCATCGAAAACGCCGAAAACCTGACGCGCGGCAACGAGCGCCTCCATCTGTCGATCGCGCTCAACTACGGCGGCCGCGCCGAGATCGCGCTCGCGGCACGGCGCTTGGCCGAGGATGTCGCTGCCGGCAAGCTCGCGCCGGATGAGATCGACGAGGACGTTTTCGCCGCGAAGCTGTTGACCTCCGACATTCCGGATCCCGACCTGCTGATCCGCACCAGCGGCGAGCAGCGCATCAGCAACTTCCTGCTGTGGCAATCGGCCTATGCCGAGCTGGTGTTCACCGAGACCCTGTGGCCCGATTTCGCCAAGGACGACCTCGAGCGGGCGTTGCGCGATTATCACGGCCGCGAACGCCGCTACGGCGCCTCCGTTGGCAGCGTTTAGCGCCAACAACATCGAGATCCGGATCGTCTCCGCGTTGGTGCTGGCGCCGCTGGCGCTGGCGGCGGTGTGGCTGGGACCGCCCTATCTGCCGCTTCTGGCGGCGGCCGCCGCCGCGGGCATGGGCTGGGAATGGGCGCGGCTTACGGGCGGCGGCCGGGGTTATTCGGCCGCGGTGATGGTGGCGGCGCCTTTTGCCGCGGCGGCTTTTTCCGGGTTCGGCCATATCCGGCTGGCCATCGCATCGGCGCTGATCGGCGGCCTGGTGGTATGGTGGCTGGCCCGCATGCGCGGCGGGAAGGAACCGTTCTGGCCGGGGGCGGGCACGTTCTATCTCGCGCTGGCGGCCGCTTCCTTCCTGTGGATCGAACAGTTGGCGGGCGGGCGCGCCAGCGTGTTCTGGCTGTTGGCGCTGGTCTGGGCGAGCGACATCGCCGCCTTTGCCGCCGGCCGCGTCCTCGGCGGGCCGAAGCTGGCGCCGCGGCTTTCGCCCAACAAGACCTGGGCGGGATTTTTCGGAGGATTGGCCGGGGCCGGGCTGGTGGGGGTGGCGTCGGCTTCGATCACCCACGCGCCGGTGGCGCTGCTGCTGCCGGTGAGCCTCGCCTTGGGGCTCGCGGCCCAAGCGGGCGATCTTCTCGAATCGCTGGCCAAGCGCCATTACGGCGTCAAGGATGCCGGCCAGCTGATCCCCGGCCATGGCGGGCTGCTCGACCGGCTCGACAGTCTCCTGGCCGCCGCCCTTGCTTTGGGGTTGCTGGCGCGACTCGCCGGCGAGTCGCCGCTGCTCTGGCGCCTGGCAGGAAGCTGACCCATCCGTCAAGCCCTTCTGTAGGCAGGACAAAATGACGCGCTTTTAACCGCTGGATTCGGCGAATTTTTGCTAATCTAGGCGCAACGGCGACTCGGACCGAATCGGAGTTTCTTGGGTATGGGCTTTTTTACCGGCGGCCTCGGCTACATCGTGCCTTTCCTGATCGTGCTGACGGTGCTCGTCTTCGTTCACGAGCTCGGTCATTACTTGGTGGCGCGGTGGAACGGCGTGCGCATCGAGGTGTTCTCGATCGGTTTTGGTCCTGAGATTTTCGGCTGGACCGACCGCGTTGGCACGCGTTGGAAATTCAGCGCCGTGCCGCTGGGCGGCTACGTCAAGATGTTCGGCGACGCCGATCCCGCCTCCCAGCCCTCGTCCGAAAGCCTCGAGCAGATGAGCGATGCCGAAAAGGCGGTCTCCTTCCATCATAAGCGGCTGATGCAACGCGCCGCCGTGGTGGTCGCCGGACCGGCGGCCAATTTTCTCTTCGCCGTGGTCGCGCTGAGCCTGCTGTTCGCGACATTCGGCGAGCCGTTCACGCCGCCCGAGATCGGCCAGATCCAGCCCGGCAGCGCCGCCGAGGCGGGCGGGCTCAAACCCGGCGACACCATCGTCGCCATCGACGGCCATGCCATCGACCGCTTCGAGGAAGTGCAGCGCGACGTGCGCCTCAACACCGGCATGCCCATGAACATCGAGGTCCGGCGCGGCGACGGCACGGTTTCCCTGTCCATCACGCCGCGCATCACCACCCTCACCGATCGCTTCGGCAACCAGCACGCCTTCGGCCTTCTGGGCATCGAGCGCAACGGGGTCAACTATCTCCGCCGCAACCCGGCCGAGGCGCTGTGGCGGGCGACGGCCGAGACCGCAAACCTCACCACCGGCACGCTCACCGCGGTGTGGCAGATGGTCATCGGCGCGCGCCCGGCCGACGAGATCGGCGGACCGCTCAGGATCGCGCAGATGTCGGGCGAAGTGGCCCAGGGCGGCGTGGTCGCGGTGATTTGGTTCATGGCGGTGTTGTCGGTCAATCTCGGCCTCATCAACCTGTTTCCGGTTCCCATTCTCGACGGCGGCCATCTGCTGTTCTATGTCGCGGAAGCCGTTCGCGGCCGGCCGCTGGGCCAGCGCGCGCAGGAATACGGATTCCGTCTCGGCCTGGCGCTGGTGTTGACCCTGATGGTCTTCGCCACCTGGAACGATCTCGTGCATTTGAGGGTGATCGATTTCCTGAAGGGCCTGGTTTCCTAAATCGGGTGGAGGGGTAGAGATTCTGGGACGGGGGGGGATATTGCGAAATCCGGCCGGCGCCCCGCGTGCGCTCGCCATTGCGGCATTCCTGCTCGCGGTGTCGTTGCTGCCTGCCTCGGCGCAAGCGCCAGCGCCCGCACCAGCGCCCACGTTCGCACCGGCGCCCGCGCCCGCACCGGCGCATACCGGCGGCACCATTGAGGAGATCCGCATCGAGGGCGCCGAACGCGTCGAACCCGAAACCGTGCGCTCCTATCTCCAGGTGGCGCCGGGCGATGCGTTCGATTCCGATCTCCTCGACAAGTCGCTGAAGAGCCTGTTCGCCACCGGCCTGTTCACCGACGTGACGCTCCGGCGCGAGGGCAACGCGCTCATCGTCCGCGTGGTCGAGAACCCGGTCATCAACCGCATCGCCTTCGAGGGCAACAAGAAGCTCAAGGATGAAACGCTGTTGTCGGAAATCCAGCTCAAGCCGCGCACGGTCTATACCCGCCAGAAGGTGCAGAGCGACGTCGCGCGGCTCTTGGACCTCTACCGCCGCAACGGCCGCTTCGCCGCCACGGTCGAGCCCAAGATCGTCCAGCTGCCGCAGAACCGGGTCGATCTGGTGTTCGATATCACCGAGGGCGATTTCACCGGCGTGAAGAGCATCAGCTTCGTCGGCAATCACCGCTTCGATTCCAAGGCCTTGCGCGACGTGATCGAAACCAAGGAATCGCGTTGGTGGCGGTTCCTCACTTCGGCCGACACCTACGATCCCGACCGCATCAGCTATGACCGCGAATTGCTGCGCAAGTTCTATCTCTCCGAGGGCTACGCCGATTTCCGCGTGCTGTCGGCGGTGGCGGAGCTGACGCCGTCGCGCGACGGCTTCATGGTCACCTTCACCGTCGAGGAAGGCGAGCGCTATCGTTTCGGCAAGATCGATCTCACCAACCAGTTGCCCGAAGTCGATCCCGCCGGCCTCAAGGCGCTGCTTATCACCCATCAAGGCGATTGGTACAACGCCGACCAGATCGAAAAGTCGGTCGCAATTCTGAACGACGCGCTCGGCAACCGCGGCTTCGCCTTCGTCGACATCCAGCCGCAGGCGCACCGCAACGCCGCCGACCGCACCATCGACGTGAGCTACGTGATCAAGGAAGGCCCGCGCGTCTATGTCGAGCGGATCGACATCAGCGGCAATTTGCGCACGCTCGACACCGTGATCCGGCGCGAGATGCGCATCGCCGAGGGCGACGCCTTCAATACCACCCAGATGCAGCGCTCGGAGCAGCGCATCAAGAACCTCAACTTCTTCAAGAAGGTGAGCGTCACCAACGTCAAGGGCAGCGCGCCGGACAAGACCGTGGTCAACGTGGATGTCGAGGAGAAATCGACCGGCGACTTTACCTTTGGGATTGGCTTCTCGACCACTGACGGCCCGTTGATCGACGCCGGCGTCCACGAGCGCAATCTGCTCGGCAAGGGTTATGACCTGCGCGTCGATCTCATGGCTTCGTTCCGCTCGCAGCAGGGCAACATCAGCTTCACCGATCCCTATTTCCAGGATCGCAACCTGGCGGTCGGCTTCGACCTTTTCGTGATCCAGCGCAACAACCAGGACTTCGCCGGCTTCAGCCAGTTCACGGCGGGCGGCGACGTCCGGGCGGGATATCAGATCACCGACGCGCTGCGCCAGACCGTGAAGTACACGATCCGCGAGGACCGCATCTACAACATCTGTACCACCGCCAACACCAACTCAACCAATTCCTTCTTTGGCTCCTATGGCTGTACCCAGGCCGCTTCGCTCTATGTCCAGCAGGAGGCGGGCACGCGCCTGACCTCCGCGGTGGGCCAGAGCCTGCTTTACGACAGACGCGACAGCGCCACCGAACCGACCGCGGGCTGGTTCGCGTCGCTTGGTAACGATTTGGCCGGTCTCGGCGGCGACGCGCGCTATATCCGTACCTCATTGACGGGCGGCGTGTATCATTCCTGGGCGCCCGATTGGGTGGCGAGCCTCACCGGGCAGGCGGGCGACATCCTGGGAATCGGCCAGCCGGTGGTGATCGAGGATCGCTTCTTCGTCGGCGGCGATAATTTGCGCGGCTTTGCGACCGGCGGCATCGGTCCGCGCGACCAGAACACGGACTCGGCGTTGGGCGGCAACATCTATTATGTGGGCTCGCTCACCCAAGGCTTCCCGCTGGGATTCCCGCATGAATTCGGGCTGACCGGCCGCGTCTGGACCGATTTCGGCGGCCTGTTCGACGTCAACGCGCCGACCATCTCGGCCAATCCGATCGATAAATCCATCATGCCGCGCGTTTCCGCGGGCATCGGCGTGTCGTGGAAATCGCCCTTTGGCCCGATCCGCATCGATATCGGAGAGCCGATCATCCGGCAAACCTGGGATAAGAAGAGCATGTTAAGGGTCGGCTTCGGGTCGACATTCTGATGTGGCCTAAAATCAAGCGCCGCGCCCTGTTCGGGCTCCTGCTTGCTTTCACCGCCGCTTTTTGCGCGAGCCGGGCATTGGCGCAACAGCCGGCGCCGCCGGTCATCATCATCGCCGATATCAACCAGATCCTGCGCGACGCCAAGGCGGCCAAGGACGTGCAAGTCCAGCTCGACAAGGCGATGATGGGCTATTCCAAGGCGGTCACGGCCCAGGAGAACGAGTTGCAGAAGATGCGCGACGAACTCGAGCGCCAGCGCGCCACGCTCGCCCCCGACGCCTTCAGCGCCCGGGCGCGCGCCTATCAACAGCGCTTCGACTCGCTCGACCGCAGCGTGCAGGCCAATCGCCAGGCGATGCAGCAGAGCTATAATGACGCGATGACCAAGGTGGAGAGCACCGCGTTGCAGATCGTCGCCGAGATCGCGGCCGAGCGCAAAGCGAACCTGGTGCTGACCCGCGCCGCCGTGCTGTTCGAAGCCGACGGGCTCGACATCACCGCCGAAGTGACCAAGCGCCTCGACGCGAAATTGCCGTCGCTGGCGGTCAACCTGCCCAAGCTCGACAATCCGGCTGGCCAGCCGCCGGCCGCCAAGCCCTAAGCGCGATGGCCGATCCGCGCTTCTTCACCGTTGCCGGACCCTTCACCGCGGCCGAATTGGCGCGGCGCACCGGCGCCACGCTGACGGGCGGCGGCGAGATCGTCTTGAAGGACGTGGCGCCGCTCGATGCCGCCGGGCCCGATCACTTGAGCTTCCTCGACAACCGCAAATACCTCGATGCCCTGCGCAAGACGAGCGCCGGCGCCTGTTTCGTCCATCCCGATCTGGCCAAGGAGGCGCCCAAGGCTGTCGCGCTGCTGGTGACGCCCGCGCCTTACCGCGCTTATGCGCTGGCGGCGCAGGCCTTCTATCCCGAAGCCCGTCCCGAGCCGGGCATCGACCCGAGGGCCTCGATCGACAAGAGCGCCAAGCTGGGATCCGGCTGCCGCGTCGAAGCCGGCGCGGTGATCGAACGGCGCGCCGAGCTGGGCGCGCATTGCCACATCGGTCCCAACGCCGTCATCGGCGAAGCTTGCGTGCTGGGCGACGATGTCCGCGTGGGCGCCAATGCCAGCTTGAGCCATTGCCTCGTCGGCCATCGCGTCAGGATTTACCCCGGCGTCCGCATCGGCCAGGACGGCTTCGGCTTCGCCCCCGACCGCACGGGCTTCGTCAAGGTGCCGCAACTGGGCCGGGTGGTGATCGGCGACGACGTGGAGGTGGGCGCCAATAGCACCATCGACCGTGGCGCCGGCCCCGATACCGTCATCGGACCGGGCACGATGATTGATAATCTCGTTCAGATCGGGCACAACGTCCAGATCGGACGGCAATGCGTGCTGGTGGCGCAGGTCGGCATATCGGGCAGCACCCGGCTGGGCGATTTCGTGATGATCGGCGGCCAGGGCGGGCTTGCCGGGCATCTTACCATCGGTTCGGGCGCGCAGATCGGCGCCCAGGCGGGCGTGATGCGCGACGTCGAGCCGGGCGAGAAAGTGGTGGGCGCGCCGGCGATTCCGGTGCGCGAATTCTTCCGCCAGACGGCGGCGTTGGCGCGTTTGGCCAAGAAACGGGACGAATAGGGCGAGCAGGGCAGGCGATGGGCGCGACCGACCAGAAAACCACCCCGGTGGAGATGGATCGCGCGCGGATCATGCAGATGATCCCGCATCGCGACCCGTTCCTGATGATCGACCAGGTGATCGAGGCCCGCGCCGGCGAAAGCGCCATCGGCATCAAGCACGTGACGCCGGAGGAATATTATTTCAAGGGCCATTTCCCGCAGCGCCCGGTGATGCCCGGCGTGCTCATCATCGAGGCGATGGCTCAGACCGCGGCGGTCCTGGTGGTGCACACGCTCGGTCCCGCCTCCGAAGGCAAGCTGGTTTATTTCATGAGCGTGGACAAAGCGCGCTTCCGCCGGCCGGTGGTCCCCGGGGAAACGCTTTATGTCCACGTCAATTGCCAGCGCCACCGCGGCAATGTGTGGAAATTCGACAGCCAGGCCAAAGTCGACGGCAAGCTTTGCGCCGAGGCCACCTTCGCCGCCATGATCCTGGACAACTGAGTTTCATCCCATGCCGCAGATTCATCCCACGGCCATCGTCGAGCCGGGAGCCAGCGTCGCCCCTTCGGCCAAGATCGGGCCCTATTGCGTGGTGGGGCCGAAGGTTGAGTTGGGCGAGAATGTCGAGTTGATCTCGCATGTCGCGGTCGCGGGGCGGACGAGCGTGAGCGAAGGCACGCGCATCTTCCCTTTCGCCTCCATCGGCCATCAGCCGCAGGATTTGAAATACAAGGGCGAGGAATCCCGATTGGTCATCGGCCGCAACAACGTCATCCGCGAACATGTGACCATGAACCCCGGCACCAGCGGCGGCGGCATGGTGACCAAGGTGGGCGACTTCTGCCTGTTCATGGTCGGCGTGCATGTGGCGCATGACTGCATCCTCGGCAATCACGTCATCATGGCGAACAACGCGACGCTGGCCGGCCACGTCCGCATCGACGATTACGCCATGTTCGGCGGCTTGAGCGCGGTGCACCAGTTCGTGCGCATCGGCCGCCACGCCATGGTCGGCGGCGTCACCGGGGTCGAGCGCGACGTCATCCCCTTCGGCTCGGTGGTGGGCGACCGGGCGCGGCTTTCGGGCCTCAACATCGTGGGCTTGCAGCGCCACGGCTTCTCGCGCGAGGAAATCCAGTCGCTGCGCGCGGCTTATCAGATGCTGTTCGGGACCGAGAACGGGACTTTCGCCAAGCGCCTCGAACAGGCGGCGAAACAATTCCCCGATGTCGGGCCGGTGCGCGAGATGATCGATTTCGCCGGCGCCGAATCGATCCGCGGCCTGTGCCAGCCCAAGGCCAATGGCGGCGGCTAAACTCGGCATCGTCGCCGGATCCGGCGAGCTGCCCGCGCGTCTCATCGCCGCCTGCCGCGCCGAGAATCGGCCGTTTTTCGTGCTGGCGCTGAAGGGCGCCGCCGATCCCGCCTTGGTGGCGGGGGTGCCCCATGCTTGGATCCGGATCGGCCAGGGCGGCGAGGGGCTGCGGCTCCTGCGCGCCAACGGCGTCGGCGAACTGGTCCTGGCCGGGGGCGTGCGCCGGCCTTCGCCCTGGGGGTTGTGGCCGGATTGGCGCGCGGTCAAATTCTACCTCGCCATCGGCTTGAAGGCGCTGGGCGACGACGGCCTGCTGCGCTCCGTCATCAAGGCGCTCGAAGCCGAGGGCTTCCACGTCGTCGGCGCCGAAAGCATTCTCAAAAGCGCACTCGCGCCCTTGGGCCGGCTGGGCCGGCTCGGGCCGGATAAGGCGGAAGAGGCCGATATCGCGCTCGGCATGCGGGAGGCGCGCAAGCTGGGCGCGCGCGATCAGGGCCAGGCAGTGGTGGTGCAGCAGGGCGAAGTGCTGGCGGCCGAGGACAAGACCGGTACCGACACGCTCCTCGCCCGCGTCAAGACTCTCAAGCGTCCCGGCCCGGGCGGCGTGCTGGTCAAAACCGCCAAGCCCGGACAGGAGCGCCGCGCCGATCTGCCCGCCATCGGCCCCGGCACGGTTGAGCAGGCGGCGGCATCGGGCCTGCGCGGCATCGCGGTCGAAGCCGATGCGACGCTGCTGATCGACCGCGCCGCCATCGCCGCATCCGCCGACCGCGCCGGGATTTTCGTGGTCGGCGTGGCGGCCTCGGGCGCGATGGCGGGCGAGGGCCCGTTTCTTTATCTCATCGCCGGCGAACCTTCGGGCGATGCGCTCGGCGCCAATCTGATGCGCGCCTTGAAGGAAAAAACCGGCGGCCTGGTGCGCTTCGCCGGCATCGGCGGCGAGCAAATGACGGCACAGGGCCTCTCGAGCCTGGTGCCCATAAGCGAGCTCGCCATCATGGGCGTGGCCGAGGTGCTGCCGCGCGCGCGGCGGATCTTGCAGCTGGTGGATCTGGCGGTGACCGATATCCGCCGCCTGCGCCCCGACGCGGTGGTGACCATCGACAGCTCGGGCTTCAATTGGCGCGTCGCCCAGCGCCTGCGCCGCGCCGGCGAGACCTTGCCCTTGATCCATTACGTGGCGCCGATGGTGTGGGCGTGGCGCCCCGGCCGGGCGCGGCGCATGGTGCGCTGGTACGACCATTTGATGGCGCTCTTGCCCTTCGAGCCGCCCTATTTCGAGGCGGTGGGATTGTCCTGCTCCTATGTCGGCCATCCGGTGGTGGAGATGGGCGCGGACAAGGGCGACGGCGCGGGATTCCGCCGGCGCCACGGCGTCGCTTCCGAGGCCAAGCTGCTGGCGGTGCTGCCGGGCAGCCGGCGCGGCGAAGTGAAGCGGCTGCTGCCGATCTTCGCGGGCGCGGTTGCCCGCCTGGCCCAACGCTATTCCGGGCTGGTGGCGGCGGTGCCGACCACCGAGAACGTGGCCGACGAGGTGGCGGCGGCGGTCGCGCGCTGGCCGGTGAAGGTCATCCTGCTGCGCGGGACGGCCGAACGCTTCGCCGCCTTCGCCGCCTGCGACGCGGCGCTCGCCGCCTCGGGCACGGTGGCGCTGGAGCTGGCGCTGGCCAAGGCGCCGACGGTGGTGGCCTATCGCGTCAATTGGCTGACCCATTTACTGGTGCAGCGCCTGGTCAAGATCGACTACGCCCATATCCTGAACCTGATCCTGAAGCGCGAGGCGGTGCCCGAGCTGATCCAGGGCGATTGCACGCCCAAGCGGCTGGCGGACGCCGTCGCCCATCTGTTCGACGACCGGGATGCGCGAAAGGATCAGCTGGCGGCGTGCCAGGAGGGCTTGAAGGCCATCGGCTATGGCGGGGTGTCGCCCGGCGCGCGCGCCGCCGCGGAGGTGTTGGCGCGGATCGGCGCGGAGCGTAAAATCGGTTGATCGCGTGAGGAGGCATTGATGGATACCGCTGCCAAGAACCAAAACGCCGCCGTGCTTCGCGCCGGAAGCATGCGCCTCCTGCACACCATGCTGCGCGTGTTCGATCTCGACAAATCGATCGATTTCTACACCCGCCTGATGGGCATGAAGCTGTTGCGCAAGCGCGAAACCGCGGAAGGCCGTTACACCCTCGCCTTCGTGGGCTATGGCGGCGAAGAAGACGGCACGGTTTTGGAACTCACCTACAACTGGGACCAGAAGGAGCCTTACGCCATCGGCACCGCCTTCGGGCATCTTGCCGTCTCGGCGCCGGACATCTACCAGGTGTGCGAGCGCCTGGCCAAGGAAGGCGTCAAGATCACCCGCCCGCCCGGGCCGCTCAAATTCGGCACCACGCACATCGCCTTCGTCGAGGATCCGGACGGCTACAAGATCGAGCTGATCCAGCGCCCGTAAGCCTTTCAGCCCCGGCGCTTCTGCTTGCGCTTGCCGCGCCAGTGGCGGTAATGCAGGAAAGCCTTGATCCGTTTGCCGGCAAGGGTTTCGAGCGAAAACTCGTGGCTGCGCGCCGGCCCGACCAGGTGGAGAATGCCCAAGGGGCGGTAGGGCGGCTCGGGTTCGACCAGCATGCCGCTCTGCTCGTCGAGCTTGGGCGGCGCGTCGATGCAGATCCAGTTGCACCAATCGGGCAAGAGGCCCACCGGCGCCTTGTCATGGTGGATGACGTAGTTGAGCGCAGTCTGCTCGCGCAGGATGGTGGGTTTGGTTTTGAGCCCGTGCGCCATGGCCGCCTTCCACAATTCCCAATGCGGCGCGCCGGCGGCGAGCGCGAAAATCCCGGCATTGGCGATGGGAAAGCGGCCGAGCTGGTTGGCGGCGCGCCAGCCCCAGCCCTTGCGGTATTCGCGGAACATGAGCGTGTTGAAGCGCGGCCGCTGCCATTTCTTGAAGCTCACATAGGAGCGGCCGATATGCGGAGTGATGGCGAGCCTGCCTTCGCGCGCCGTTGCCAGATAGAGCTCGACCGCCGCCTTGTCCTGCACCCAGGTGTCGCTGTCGATCCACATATAGGTCTGGTAGCCGGGGAAGTAGCGCGGCAGGAACGGCCGCGCCGTCAGCGCGCGGAAATGGCCGGGGAAATTGGCGCGTCCGGGAAAATCGATGTCCCATCCCGGCTCGACCACGCGCACGCCCAGGGCTTCGAGGCTGGCGCGCTGCGCCTTTTCGAATCCCACGTCGAGCACGCCGAGCGGCGACCCGATTCCGCAATCGGCCAGCGAGTTCAGCAGGTCGCGGACCAGACCGTAATAATTGGCGTCCGCGCCGGTGACGATGATGTGGTCGTGTTTCCTGCCGGAGCCGGCCATGGACCCGAAGCTAGATGATCATTCGCCAACTGGCAAAGGCGGCGATAGCCCGTGGCTTCGCACGACGCCTCGGGCCCTGCGTAGCACCTGACGTGCGAAGCCAAGAAAATTGGCCCTCGGCTGTGCTACGGATTCTCTTCGCTTCGCACGACGCCTCGGACTTGAAGTTTCGGCCCTCGGCTGTGCTACGGATTCTCTTCGCTTCGCACGACGCCTCGGGCCTGAAGTTTCGGCCCTCGGCTGTGCTACGCCTAGCGGCGTTTCTCCAGCAGCGTATAGGAACGGCGGGGGCGGCCGGTATAGAGCTGGCGCGGCCGGCCGATCTTCTGGTCGGGATCGGCGATCATCTCGTTCCAATGCGCCACCCAGCCCACGGTGCGGGAGATCGCGAACAGCACGGTGAACATCGAGGTCGGGAAGCCCATCGCCTTGAGGATGATGCCCGAATAGAAATCGACGTTCGGGTAGAGCTTGTGCGAGATGAAATAGTCGTCCTCGAGCGCGATCCGCTCCAGCTCCATGGCGATCGACAACAGCGGGTTGTCGTGGACGCCGAGTTCGTCCAGCACCTTCTTGCAGGTCTCGCGCATGATCTTGGCGCGCGGGTCGAAGTTCTTGTAGACGCGGTGGCCGAAGCCCATCAACCGGAACGGGTCGTCCTTGTCCTTGGCGCGCTTGATGAATTCGGGGATGCGCTTCTTGTCGCCGATCTGGCCCAGCATCTTGAGTACGGCCTCGTTGGCGCCGCCGTGGGCGGGGCCCCACAGCGAAACGATGCCGGCGGCGATGCAGGCGAAGGGATTGGCGCCCGAGGAGCCGGCCAGGCGCACGGTCGAGGTCGAGGCGTTCTGCTCGTGGTCGGCGTGCAGGATCATGATCAGGTCCATGGCCTTGGCCAGGACCGGATTGACCTTGTATTCCTCGCACGGCACGGCGAAGGCCATGCGCAGGAAATTCTCGGCGAAGCCCAATTCGTTGCGCGGATAGATGAAAGGCTGGCCGAGCGAATACTTGTAGGCCATGGCCGCGATGGTCGGCATCTTGGCGATCAGGCGGTAGGAGGCGATCTTGCGCTGCTCGGGGTCGTTGATGTCGGTGGAGTCGTGATAGAAGGCCGAGAGCGCGCCGACCACGCCGCACATGACCGACATCGGGTGGGCATCGCGGCGGAAGCCGCGGTAGAACTGGGTCAGCTGCTCATGCACCATGGTGTGGCGGGTGATGGCCTGGACGAATTCGGTCTTTTGCAGGCCGGTGGGCAGCTCGCCGTAGAGCAGGAGGTAGCACACCTCCATGAAGTCGCTGTGCTCGGCCAATTCCTCGATCGGGTAGCCGCGATAGAGCAGGACGCCGGCGTCGCCGTCGATGTAGGTGATCTTGCTCTCGCAGGAGCCGGTCGACATGTAGCCGGGATCGAAGGTGAAATGGTCGAGGCTGGGATAGAGCTTGCGGATATCGATGACCTTGGGGCCGACCGTGCCCGAGAGCAGCGGCAACTCGAGCGTCTTGCCGGTCGTGTTGTCGCGCAGCGTGACGGTTTCCTGGTTGCTTCCCGGGCTGAGCGGGGAAGCGGGTACGGTCTTGAGTTCGGGCTTGGCCGCCATGGTTGCGCTCCTTTTCCCTTACGACCCCATAATATTATGTTGCACCGCAACAGAAGCCGGTCAAGGGAGCATAGGCCGCCCCGCCGGCTTTGGCAATTAGGCCCGTTTAGGCCCCCTTTCAGGACCCGGTTCGGCCCTGTTGCGAATTTATCGCATCTGCGAGACGGCCCAGCGATTCCGCGCGTCCCAGGGCGGCCATGACCTCGAAAATCCCAGGCGAAACCTTGGACCCGGTGAGCGCCGCCCTGAGCGGCTGGGCCAAATCGCCGAGCTTCGCCTGTTGGGCTTCGGCCGCCTGCTTGACCGCCGCTTCGAGTTGGGGGGCCTCCCACGGGGCTTTTTCGAGGATGGGCAGCAGCGCCTTGAGCCGCGCCTTAGCGGCCGGATCGAGCAGTTTTTGGGCGTCCTTATCCAGGGGTATGGGCCGGGCGGCGACATAGAAGCGGGCATTGGCCGCGAGCTCCACCAGCGTCTTGGCGCGCGGCTTCAAGCCGGGCATGGCCTTGAGCAGGAGCGCGCGCTTGGCGGGGTCGGGCGGGGGCGTAATGAAAGGCTGGACCAGGCCGGCCAGCTTGTCATCCGGCGTCTCGCGGAGGTAATGGCCGTTGAGGCTGTCGAGCTTGGCGAAATCGAAGCGCGCCGCCGCGCGGCCGACCGCGTCGAGATCGAACCAGGCGATCGCCTGCTGGGTCGAAATGATCTCCGCGTCGCCGTGGCTCCAGCCCAGCCGCAGCAGATAGTTCCTGAGCGCCTCGGGCAGATAGCCCATGGCGCGGTATTCCTGCACGCCGAGCGCGCCGTGGCGCTTCGACATCTTCTGCCCGTCGGGCCCGTGAATCAGCGGGATATGGGCGAAGCGCGGCACCGCCCAACCCAGCGCCTGGTAGATCTGGCTCTGGCGGAAGGCGTTGTTGAGATGGTCGTCGCCGCGGATGACATGGGAAATCTCCATGTCGAAATCGTCCACCACCACCGAGAAATTATAGGTGGGCAAACCGTCGGAACGCAGGATGATGAGATCGTCGAGCTCCTGGTTCGAAACCGTGACCTCGCCCTGCACCAGGTCGGCGATGGTGGTGACGCCTTGCTGCTCGGCCTTGAGCCGTATCACCGGCTTGACGCCGGCCGGCGCATCCTTGGGATCGCGGTCGCGCCAGGTGCCGTCATAGCGCATCGACTTGCCGGCTTGGAGCGCCTTGAGGCGCATCGCCTCCAATTCCCGGGGCGAACAGTAGCAATAATAGGCCTTGCCTTGCGCCAGGAGCTGCTTGGCGATTTCGGCGTGGCGGGCGAGGTTGTTCGATTGATGGACGACCTCGCCGTCCCAATCGAGTTCGAGCCATTTGAGCCCGTCGAGGATGGCCGCCATGGCCTCGGGCGTCGAGCGCACGCGGTCGGTGTCCTCGATGCGCAGCCGGAACCGGCCCTTGTGGTGCTTGGCGAACAGCCAGTTGAACAGCGCGGTGCGCGCCCCGCCGATATGCAGGAACCCGGTGGGCGAGGGGGCGAAGCGGACGGTGACGCTCATTGGGCGCGGTTTAGCATAACCGCCCGTCCTAGCGCAGCTTTTCGCGGCGCGTAAGGCAGGGACCGGCTCGCGGCGCCGCTCACTCGCCGCGCGCTTTCAGCCAGGCATCGGCGTGGAAGGCGGGACGCTTGGTCCGGCTGAACCGCCGGTTGGTCACCAGCGACAGGGTGTGGACGGCCTGGTCGCGGACCGCCTCGGGAAGTTCAAGATTGCGAATGCGCTGGGCGAGCGCGGCCGGCGATTGGCGTTTCTGGTGCATCAGGAAACGGGCGAAATCCTCCCGGAGGGAGGATATCTTTTTCGGCAGCCGGGCCAGCCGGTCGAGTTCGGTGATCGAGACCCAATATTGTTCCGGCTCGCGATAGAGGCGCCCCAGGCCCCATTCGGCGCCGGTTTTGAGCCGCTCGATCAGCCGCGCGCACCAGGAATAAAGATGGGGCAGATTCTCGACCGTTTCGATGCGCAGGAAATCCTTGAACGCTTGCAGCGCGCGGTGATGCGAAGTCTCGATCCCCCAGCTCCGCTCTTCCGCATCGAGATCGACGGGGGCGAGCTCGGCCGCGGACAATTCGATGCGCCGGATGGTGTCGGAATCTTGGCGCATCGCATCGGCGAGGGCGCCGCCGATGCTGTTGGTGGTCGGGTTGGCCGCCCGCCTGCCCAGCGGTCCGAGCTGCCATTTGCCGATCAGGTATTTGAGGACGCTGGTGTGATCGAATTGGGTCGATACCACCCCGCGCCGGGCCCAGGGCGAAACCAGCAGCGCCGGCACGCGCAGGCCGAATTGGTCGAAGCCGTATTCCTCGCGGTGATCGTCAGGCGGGATGGCGGCGGGCGGCTCGACATGATCGTAGAACCCGCCATGTTCGTCGAAAAAGACCAGCAGCAGGGTCGATTCCCACAACTTCTGATTGGCGCGGATCGCGTTGTAGACGTCGGCGACCAGCTTTTCGGCCTTCATGATGTCGTGGGGCGGGTGGTCGTCGTTCTCCTCGGCGCCCATGTAGTCCGGCTCGATCAAGGCGAATTGCGGAAAATCCGGCTCGGCTCCGCGGGCGTCGTCGAACAGTTCGTCGATATAGAAGTAGCGGGCCGTATTGTGCGGCATGCGTTGATGCAGCAGCACGCTGGTTTGCGGAATGTCGTGGAAATAGACCTTCCAGCGTATGCCGCGTTCGTTGAGGCGGTCGAACAGCGTGGTCTGGTCCTGCTGGAACCAGCCGGCGAGATCGACCGTGTGCTCGCCGTCATTGGGCATGTTGACCCTTCCGTTCGAGGTGCCGGTCAGGGCGAAGAACCGGTTCGGCCAGGTCGGGCCCGGCAGCGACGAGAACCAGCGGTCGCAGATGGTGAAGTCGCGCGCCAGGGCGTGCAGCGCCGGCAGGTAATCGAGCGGGTAATAGCCCATGACGTCTTGGCAGCCGGTTCCGTCGTCCTGGGGGTAGCTTTGCTTAAGGTCGCGGACGAATCCGCCATTGTGACCCGCGAGCTGGACCGCCACATGATTGACCTCGTGATGCGGATCGAGCAGCATCATGCGTTCGGTCGTGGCCTTTTGCGTGAATCTCCGGCCTTGATCGTCCTCGTTCCAGCGCAGATTGGCCGGGTCGATGCCGTCGAGCTTCGGGTGGATTTGCCGGAAGCAGCCGAGCATCTGGTCGAAGGAATGATTTTCCAGGATCAGCGCCACCACGTGACGGATCGGGTCCTGGCCGGGTTCGAGATTCGCGGTCATCGGCAATCCCCCTGGTTAACGGCCGGTTCGCGGCCGGTGAAATGGCTTAATCGGGCAATAGCCCGAGCATAAACCGATCCGCCGCCGCGGGTTAGACCGCCTTGAATCCCGCCTCGCCAGCACGCTTGGGCGACGCGGCGCGGCGCACTAGACTTCGCTCATGCGGGGGTATGAGGAGCTAAATGGCCTGGCGGGCGAGGGCGCCCAAGAGAATGCCGGGCCGGTTTGGCGCGGATGGGGAAGGCGGGCCGGGCATTGGCTCAGGATCCAGCTCGCCGCCGAGCGCGAGCGCTGGCCGCTCTGGCTCCCGGTTCTCATGGGCGCGGGCATCGGGCTTTATTTCTCGCTCAAATCGGAGCCGCCCGTTTGGATAGGCCCGGCCGCTCTTTTGCTCGCGGCGCTCGCTTCGGGCCTGGCCCGGCGTTCCGAACGGGGGCGGTTTCCGGCGGCTTGCTGCCTGGCTTTCGCCTTGGGCTTCGCCGCGGCGCAATTCCAGGCGAATTATGTGGCGGCGCCGGTGCTGGAGCGCCGCGTCGCGGGAAATCTGGAAGGCCGCGTCTTCTCGGTCGATCCGCTGCCCGAGGGCTCGCGCCTGGTGATCGCGCCCGCGAGCCTCGGCGATCTCGTGCCCGCGCGCTTGCCGGCGCGGGTGCGGGTGCGGCTCCGGCACGGCGACGGCGGCGTCGAGCCGGGCGACTGGGTGAGTTTGCGCGTCAGCGTCGAGCCGCCGCCCGCGCCCGCCATGCCCGGCGCCTATGATTTCGAGCGCGCCGCCTGGTTCCTGCGCCTGGGCGGCGTGGGCTATGCGCTGTCGGCGCCCGTTCAAACCGCGCCGCCCGAAGGCGCGGCGCCGGGCGAGTTCGGCCAGGCGCTCAACGCCTTGCGCCAGGGGGTGACCTCGCGCATCCGCGCTTCTCTGCCCAATCCCGAGGGTGCGATCGCCTCGGCGCTGATCACCGGCGAAACCCACGCCATACCCCCGGCTGACGCGGGAGCCTTTCGCGACGCGGGCCTGGCGCACATCCTGGTGATCGCCGGCCTCCACATGGGCATGGTGGCGGGAATCTGCTTCTTCGCGTTGCGCGCGATCTTCGCGCTCATTCCGGCGATCGCGCTCAATTATCCGACCAAGAAATTTGCAGCATGCTTGGCCCTGGCCATGACCTTCGGCTACATGCTGCTTTCGGGCGCGACCGTGTCCTCGCGCCGCGCCTTCGCCATGATCGCGCTCACGTTGTTGGCGGTATTGGTGGACCGGTTCAGTATCTCCGCCCGCGCGCTGGCGCTGGCGGCAGTGGCGATCATGCTGATGTCGCCATCCTCCGCGATGGGGCCGAGCTTCCAGATGTCGTTTGCCGCGGTGGCGGCGCTGGTGGCGTTCTACGAAAGCTATCGCGTGCAATTGTCGCAATGGTACCGCGAGTCCGGAGGGACGCGCCGCCTAGGCCTTTATCTCCTCGGCATTTCCTTCACCACCATCGTCACGACATTGGCGACCGCGCCATTCACCATCTATCACTTCAACCGCTTTCCGCTTTATTCGGTGGCGGCCAATGTGACGGCGGTGCCGATCACCGGCTTCTGGGTGATGCCTTGGGCGATCCTGTCCGTGCTGCTGATGCCGGTGCATCTCGAATTCCTGGCGTTGCATCCGATGGCCTGGGGGATCGACGCGATCTGGGCCATCGCCAAGGGCGTGACCTCCTGGCCGGGCGCGGTGATGAATCTGCCTTCCATGCCCGCCTGGGGCCTGGGCGTGCTGGGGCTGGGAGGCTTGTGGCTGTGCATCTGGCGCAAACGCTGGCGCTATCTGGGATTTTTGCCGGTGGCGCTGGGCTTGGCCTCGATCTGGCTGTCGCGCCCGCCCGACATCCTCTTCGCCGAAAACGGCAGGCTGATGGCGGTGCGCGATGCCTCCGGCAGTTATCTCCCTTCGCTCGCGCATGGCGACCGGTCGGCCGAAGAAACCTGGAGCAAGCGCGCGGCGTCGCATCTCGGGCCCCCATGGCCCGGCAGCGGGGCGAGCGCCGATGGGAGCTTGAATTGCGATGCGGGCGCCTGCCTTTATCGCGCGCGCGGGACCACGGTGACGCTGGTCCGCGATGCCGATCATTTCGACCGCGCGCAATATTCGGCCGATCTGGTGCTGGCCAATGTGGCGGCGTGGAAGATCTGTCCCGGCGCGCGCATCATCGACCGCGTCGACACCTACCGCAATGGCGGCTATGCGGTGTGGCTCGACCCGGGCGCAATCCGCGTTGAAAGCGTGCGCGCCGATCAGGGCGCAAGGTTGTGGAGTCCCAGGCGGGGGCGGGATAATCTCGGCGCCAATAATGAGACCAATAACGGAGGGGAACCATGAACGAGATGAAAAAACCGAAGACGGCGGCGATCCATGGCCGCTTGTGGAGCGCGGGGGCGCGCGACTGGGCGGAGTTCCAGGAAGTCAACTTCCGGCCGGCGTATGAGGCGGTGTTCGCGCGCGTCGGGTTGAAGGCGGGCATGGCCTATCTCGATGTCGGCTGCGGCGCGGGGCTGGCGGCGAATATCGCTGCCTCGCGCGGGGTGCGGGTCTCGGGCGTCGACGCGGCCGAGGGGCTGCTGGCGATCGCGCGCCAGCGCACGCCCAAGGGCGATTTCCGCCTCGGCGATCTCGAGGAGCTGCCTTTTGCCGACCGGAGCTTCGACATCGTCACCGGATTCAATTCCTTCCAGTTCGCGGGCAACCCGGCGGCGGCGCTGGCCGAGGCGCGGCGCGTGACCAAGCCCGGCGGCACCATCGCGATCCTCACCTGGGGCAAGCCCGAGGGCATGGAGATGGCGAGCCTGGTGACCGCGCGCCGCCCGCTGATGCCGCCGCCGCCGCCCGGCACGCCCGGGCCTTTCGCGCTGTCCGACGAGACGGCGTTGCGCGCCTTCGCCGCCTCGGGCGGGCTCAAGCCGGAAGAGATCTTCGATGTTCCCTGCGCCTTCGCCTATCCTGATCTGGCGACGGCGTTGCGCGGGCTTAAATCGAGCGGCGATGCGCTGAAGACGGTCGAGATCGCGGGCGAGGCGGTGGTGGACGCGGCGCATGAGAAGGCGCTGGCGCCCTTCCGCCAGAAGGACGGCGGCTACAAGGCGAAGGGGACTTTCCGCTGCCTGCTGGCGCGGCCTTAAAGAACTAGGGAATTATGCAGATGACTTTCCTGACCCGTTTTCAGAAAGAACAGGCTTACCGTTTTTGATTATGATTCCCGGCAGCACATAAGCCGCAGCTCCTGCCAGTTTCTTCGCGGGGTTTGAGACGCCGAAGGTGTGGGTGCGGCCCCCTTTACCCTGTGCGGCCTTGCTGCCCTCGTATTTCCAATCATCTGCGGTTAGGAACACAACGTCGACGCGCCAGATGACGACCGGGTAGCCGGGCTTCATTGACTCCGTGGTGTCCACGAGATAGCGCCAGACGACATACCAGCCGGGATGATTGTAGTGCGATTGGATCGCCCAAGGCCGCGTGCTGCCCTTGGACTCCAAGGCTTGCCCCGGCGGCGGGTTAAGCTTGCCGTTCAATGACAAGTCGGGAAATCGCTGTTGAGCGATGTCCGGGTGTTTGTGTTTCTTGTAGGGGCTGACCGCGTGGAGGCCTTTGACGCCGAATATACCCACGATAGCGCTAAAGACGTTCGCCTGCTCAAGATACAGGTCGATCAAGTCAGCCGTCTGCTCTTCGACGTACTTAACCGCCTTTACGATGTGTAGCGGCTTTAGGTCCTTTGGTAGCGGCACTCTTCCCCCCGGTCGAACCGTCGTGTGAGGATGCGCTCTTGGCTTTCAATTGAGCAAGTGCCGGGATGGCCCTTTCGGCGACGCGAAAATAGGTCGGGTCCCGCTCAATTCCGATGCTCTGATAACCAACCGCCTTTGCGGCGGCAATCGTAGATCCCGCGCCCATAAACGGATCGAGGATGACGCCCTTTCCCAAGGGCAGCGCGGCACGAACTATCTGGCGCATGAATGCTTGCGGCTTGAGGGAAGGATGAGGGGCTATTTTCCGTTCCTCTGGCCGCGTCGGCGCGGAGCGGATCACGTCTAAAAAGGGATCGCTTTTGGACACACGACGCAGACCGCCGGTTTTCCACTTTCTGAGATTGTCTTGTACGCGGCCTTCGCATGGTTTCCTGAATAGGCCCCAAGGTTCCCACGCAGAGCGCGGCATCACAGTCACGTCCGAAAATTCGTCGTGTGCGTTCTTGGGCCGGTCGCCGCCGCGAAGGGTTTGTACAAGTCGGATGATTTCGCCGCGCTTCTCAAAGCCTGCTTCCATTAACGGTAGGTAGAGCATGTGAGACAGCAACGGATTCGTAGCGATAACAATATGACCGCCCGGAACCAAAGCGCGAAAAGCGAGCCGTCCGAATTCAGCGAAAAATGCGCGTAATGCCATAAGGTCAGCTTCGCCGAGCACGGTAAATCTTGGAACAGGGCTTCGCTTGCAGCCGTCAAACGATGGCGGAATGCGCCAGACACCACCGCGCCCGGCGCGGAGCTTCTTCTTTTCGGTATCGCTATATTCTTTCAGCCCATAGGGCGGATCGGTCACAATCGCATGGATCGTCTGCGGATCACGTGCCTCAAGCCACGCAAAGGCGTCGTTGAGATGAATCTTGTACGGTGTGCGCTGTTCTGATTCCGTGCGGGCGGGCCGGATGTTTGGCTCAACCGTGTTGCCAATCTCAAGCTCGATGTCCATCTAGGTTCTCCCGCCCTCTTTTATCAATGAGTTGGGCTCGAGTATATTTCGAAATTCGTGTTCAAATTGACGACGCTCAACTGAAAACGATGCGACTCTACACAACCGACAAACTGAAACGCCGTCTCCAGATCGATATATTCAGAGGAATATATCTTGCCGAATCGGTTTCTATAAGAAACCCGCAATCGCATTTGCGATTCTCTTGAAACTAATACCTTCTCAGCAACCCCACCAGCTTGCCCTGGACCTTGACGCGGTCGGGGCCGAAGATGCGGGTTTCGTAGGCCTTGTTGGCGGGTTCGAGCGCGATCGAATTGCCGCGCCGCCGGAGCCGCTTCAAGGTCACCTCGTTGCTGTCGATCAAGGCCACGACGATGACGCCGTTCTCGGCGGTGTCGCATTTCTGGATCAGCACGGTGTCGCCGTCGCAGATGCCGGCGTCCACCATGCTGTCGCCGGCGATCTCGAGCGCGTAATGCTCGCCGCCGCCCAGCATGCCGGCGGGAATGCCGATGCTGTTGGAGCCGTCGCCCAGCGCCTCGATCGGCTTGCCGGCGGCGATGCGGCCGTAAAGCGGCAGGTTGGCCGCCTCGGTGGTTTCGGAAACCGGCAAACCGGGCAGCGCGGTCTTGAAGTCGCCCTTGATGACGGTGGGCGAGAACTTGCCGCGCGGCGCCTTGGCGGCGCTTTCCTCGGGCAGCTTCACCACTTCGAGCGCGCGGGCGCGGTGCGGCAGGCGGCGGATGAAGCCGCGCTCTTCCAGGCCGCTGATGAGACGGTGGATGCCCGATTTGGACTTGAGGCCGAGCGCCTCCTTCATCTCCTCGAACGAGGGCGATACCCCCGAATCGGCGAGACGGCGATTGATGTAGATCAACAACTCGTGTTGCTTGCGAGTCAGCATGGGCGCTCCCCCGAGGGCCGTTTGGAACAAAAGCAAAACCGTTGACCGTTCTAGTTTAGTTCCAAAGCCTCGTCAAGCGGCTTTATCCACAAGAGGCTGTGGAGAATTCGGGCGACTCAGAGGGAGGAGGCCGAGTCCGAAAGGGGAAGGATTTCAACCACTTCGCCGCGCTTGGCCGGGGGGGCAAAGGGCGGGCGCACCACCAGGCAATCGGCCAAGGTCAGAAGCGACATCATCGACGAGTCCTGCTTCTCGAAAACCGCGGCTTCGAGCGCGCCGGAAGCATCGCGGACAAGCTTGGCGCGGAGATAATCCTGGCGCCGGTCATTGGCAGGGAGATCGCCCGCGAGCCGCGCCTTGGGGTTGGGCGCGCCCGCGCCCGCCAGACCCATCATCTTTTCGAGCGCCGGCTTGACGAACAGCAGCGCGCAGACCAGCGCCGAAACCGGGTTGCCCGGCAAGCCGATCATCGGCGTGTCGCGGTAGGTTCCCACCATCAAGGGCTTGCCCGGGCGCATGGCGACGGTCCAGAAATCGAGGCTCAGGCCGGAGGCGCCCAGCGCCGAGCGGATCAGATCGTGCTCGCCCACCGAAGCGCCGCCGGTGGTGAGCAGCAGGTCGGATCCGCGCGAGGCCGCGGCGATCTGCTGCAAGGCCTCGCTGTCGTCGGGCGCGATCGGCAATTGCACCGCCTCGGCCCCCAGGCTTTCGACATAAGCCGCGAGCGCGATGCCGTTCGAGCTCACGATCTGGTTGGGGCCGATGGGATCGCCCGGCAGCACCACCTCGTCGCCGGTCGGCAATATGGCGACGCGCGGCTTGCGCGACACCAAGAGCCAGGGCCGGTTCATCGTCGCCGCCAGGCCCAGATCGCGCGCGTTGAGCCGCTTGCCCGGCTTCAAGCCCACATAGCCTTCGCGGAAATCGAGCCCGGCCGGGCGGATAAAACGCCCCGGCTTGGCCGGCTCATTCACGGTCACCCAATCGCCATCCCGTTGGGTGTCTTCCTGGATGACGATGCAGTCGGCGCCTTCGGGCACCGGCGATCCGGTGAAAATCCGCACCGCCTCGCCGCTCCCGAGTTTCTTATCGTAAGACTGGCCGGCCGGGACGGTGCCCACCACCTTGAGCCGGGCCGGAACGGATTTGACATCGGCCGATCGGGCGGCATAGCCGTCCATTGCCGAGGCCGGGAAAGGCGGCTGGGTGCGCCGCGCCGTCACGGCTTCCGCCAGCACCCGGCCCAGGCCTTGCGCCAGCGCCACCTGTTCCGCGCCCAAGGGCTCGACCAGGGCGAGCAGGCGCTTTTGCGCCTCTTCGACCGAGATCATGCCGGGCTTGGTGTTCGGTTGGTCTTTAGCCATGGTCAGGGCGCCTCGTAGGTGCCCGAATTCGATCGCTCGGTTTGACATTTGCCCCGCTTGTCATGCCCGGCCTTGTGCCGGGCATCCACGCCGTCACGTAGAACAGACGTGGATGGCCGGGACTGCGCCCGGCCATGACGGCTCATGGATGCCTTCGCGTTCATGGTGCCTCGAAGGTTCCGGATTTTCCGCCGGATTTGTGCACCAGGCGGATTTCGGAAATCTTCATGCCGCGGTCGACCGCCTTGAGCATGTCGTAGATCGCCAGCGCCGCCACCGCCACCGCGGTCAACGCCTCCATCTCGACGCCGGTGCGGCCCTTGATCTTGCAGGTGGCGGTGATGTCGACCGCGTTGCGGTTCTTGTCGCAGCGCAGCTCGAGCTTGACCGAGCTGAGCGCCAGCGGATGGGCGAGCGGGATCAGTTCGGCGGTGCGCTTGGCGCCCATGATGCCGGCCAGCCGCGCCACGTTCAGCACGTCGCCCTTCTTGGCCTTGCCCTTGCGCACCAGATCGAGCGAAGCGCGTTTCATCAGCACGCTGCCCTTGGCCACGGCCTCGCGCTCGGTTTCTTCCTTGGCCGAGACGTCGACCATGCGCGCGTCGCCCTTGCGGTCGAAATGGGTGAGGGTCTTTCTCATCTCCCCTCCAATATTTTTCCGTCGCCCCCGCGGAAGCGGGGGCCCAGGGCGACGGCATGATGGTTGCCCTGGATTCCCGCTTGCGCGGGAATGACGATCAGGATTGGAAACGAGATTCTCATCGGCCCCACCTTAAACCGGGGCCTTGGCGGGGCTTAGCAGCGCGCGCACGGCAGCCGCCAAATCCTTCTGCCGCAGCAGGGCTTCGCCGATCAGGAAACAGCGCGCGCCCGCGCGGGCCAGCCGCGCCAGATCGGCGGCGGTGGCTATGCCGCTTTCGCTCACCAGCAGCCGATCCTTGGGCAGCAGGGGGCTGAGCGTCTCGGTGGTGGCGATATCGGTCTTGAGCGTCTTGAGATTGCGGTTGTTGATGCCGATGAGCCTTGTCTTGAGCTTGAGCGCGCGGCCAAGCTCTTCGCGGTCATGCGCCTCGGCCAGCACGTCCATACCCAGGCTCCTGGCCGCGTGCTCCAGCAAGGCCGCCTCATTGTCGGTCAGCGCCGCCAGGATGAGCAGGATGCAATCGGCGCCCATCGCCCGCGCCTCGGCCGCCTGGTAGGGATCGAGCATGAAATCCTTGCGCAGCACCGGCAGCGAACAGGCTTGGCGCGCGGATATCAGATGCGCGGCCTCGCCCTTGAAATAAGGCCGGTCGGTCAGCACCGACAGGCACGCAGCACCGCCTTGCTCGTAAGCCCGCGCGATGGCGGCGGGATCGAAATCCGGCCTGATCATGCCGCCCGAGGGCGAGGCCGTCTTGATCTCGGCGATGAGCCCGTAACCGCCGGCTTTCACCTTGGCTTCGAGCGCCTTGGCAAAGCCGCGCGGCGGCGAAGCCTGGGCGGCTGCGCGTTCGACCTCGCGCAACGGCCGGGCATGTTTCGCCCGCGCAATCTCCTCGCGTTTCTTGGCGCAGATCTCGGCCAGTATGTCGCTCATGGCGCCGGCACCGGCTTGCTGTTGGTGATGGCGACCAGCTTGGCCAAGGCGCGCTTGGCGTTGCCCGATGCGATCGAGTGAATGGCGCGCGCTACCCCGGCCTTCAGATCGATGGCGCGGCCGGCCACCACCAGCCCGGCGGCGGCGTTCAACAGCACGCAATCGCGCAGCGGGCCCGCCTCGCCGTCGAGAATGGCCTTGAGCTTGGCGGCGTTGGCGGCCGGGTCGCCGCCTTTCAGATCGGAGAGGCGCCCGCGCGGCAAACCCGCCATCTCGGGCGTGATCTCGAAGCTCGAAAGCTTGCCGTCTTTCCATTCCGCCACCTGGGTCTTGCCGGCGGTGGTGATCTCGTCGAGGCCGTCGCCATGCACCACCCAGGCATGCTCGCTGCCGAGCTTGCCCAGCACCTCGGCCAAGGGCTTCACCCATTGCGGCGCGTAGACGCCGACCAGCTGGCGCTTGACCCCGGCCGGGTTGGAGATCGGTCCGAGCAGGTTGAAGATGGTGCGGGTGCCGAGCTCGACCCGCGTCGGCCCGACATGGCGCATGGCGCCGTGATATTTGGGCGCCATCAGGAAGCCGATGCCGGCCTCGAACATGGCGCGGCGCACCACGCTGGGCTCGGCGTCGAGATTGACGCCCAGCGCCTGCAAAATGTCGGCCGAGCCCGACAACGACGAGAAATTGCGGTTGCCGTGCTTGGCCAAAGGCACGCCCGCGCCCGCGACGACGATGGCCGCCGCGGTCGAGACGTTGAAGCTGCCATGGCCGTCGCCGCCGGTGCCGACGATGTCGATCGCGCCCTCGGGCGGCTCCACCTTCAGCATCTTGGCGCGCATGGTGCGCGCGGCGCCGGTGATCTCCTCCACCGTCTCGCCGCGCACCCGGAGCGCCGCCAAAAACGCGCCCATCTGCGCCGGCGTGGCGTCGCCCGACATCATGGCGTCGAAGGCGGAAGCGGATTCGGCTTCGCTCAGCCGCTCGCCCGCCAGAACGCGGCCGAGCAGCGTCTTGAAATTGGCGGCCTGGTTCGCGCCCCCTTCACTCATGCCGGCACGCGCGCCACGGCGGCAAGCTTGAGGAAATTCTTCAGCAGGTCGTGGCCGCCTTCCGAGGAGATGCTTTCGGGATGGAACTGCACGCCGAACACCGGACGCCCGATATGGGCGAGGCCCATGATGAGTCCGTCCTCGGTCTCGGCGGTCACCTCCAGGATTTCCGGCAGGCTCGCGCGCTCGACGATGAGCGAATGGTAGCGCGTGGCCGGAAACGGGTTGGGCAGGTTCTTGAACACGCCCGCGCCGGTGTGGCGGATTTGGGAAATTTTTCCGTGCATCGGCACCTTGGCGCGCACAACCTTGCCGCCGAAGGCCTGGCCGATCGCCTGGTGGCCGAGGCAGACGCCGAGGATGGGTATGCTGCCGGCTCGGGCTATGAGTTCGAGGCAGATGCCGGCGTGGTCGGGATCGCTCGGCCCGGGCGAGATGACGATGCCCTGGGGCTTCAAGCCGAGTGCATCGGAAACCGACAGAGCGTCGTTCCTTTTGACAACCACCTCGGCGCCGAGCTCGCCCAAATAGTGCCACAGGTTGTAGGTGAAGCTGTCGTAGTTATCGATCAGCAGGAACATAAGAAGCCCTCGCGGAAAGCGCGGTTATATCAGGCCGGGGCAGGGGGGAAAAGACCTGGACGTTATGGGGATTGCGGCGCTTGGTTAAGAAATCGGCTAAGCTCGGGCCGAAGGCCGGCCCGGCCGGATAGACGGCCAAATAAAATGGCGGGAGAAACGAGGGCATGGAGATCATGTGGCAAGACGATGGGCGCAGGCGGCGCTGGCCGTTGTGGCTTGGATTGTTGGCGGCGGCGGCCTTGGCCGGGCTGGTCGCCGGACTTTATCAGAACGCGCGGGATAAGTTGCCCTTCGAAGTCCAATCGCCGCAAGGCGCGCGCGCGCCGATCCTCCCGCCGCCGCAAACGGCAACCGGCACGGCCGCGCCGCAAGAAACCGCGGCCGCCACCATGCCGGCCTGGCTCGCTTATGCCGTGCCCGCGCCCCCCGCCGCGGGCAAGCCGCGCGTAGCATTGGTGATCGACGATCTCGGGCTCGACCCCGCGCACACCGGGCGCGCCCTGAGGCTCAAGGGTCCGCTGACGCTCGTCTTCCTGGCCTATGCCGGCGCTCTGCCGCAACAGGCCGAGGCCGCGCACAAGGCGGGCGACGAAGTGCTGCTGCATGTGGCGACCGGCGGCATGAATCCCGCGATCGGCCTCGGGCCGGGCCAGGCGCCGGGCGCGCCGCCGCCGGAAGAGATGCTGCGCCGGCTGCGCTGGGATCTCGACCGGCTGCCGGCCTATGTCGGAATCGACCTGCCGGCGCAGGTCACGGCCGATCCGCAAGCCACCTATGTGGTCATGAGCGAGCTCAAGACGCGCGGGCTGTTGTTCCTCGACGACCGATCCTCCGCCGCGACATCCGCCGCGGCGCAAAATTTGGGCGTGCCCTATGTTGCGCGCGACGCGCTGCTCGACGGGCAAGCGGCCGATATCGATGAAAACCTGGCCCGGCTCGAAACTCTGGCGCGCAAGAACGGCACCGCCATCGCCGTCGGCCACGCCAACGACCAGACGCTCGCCGCGCTCCAACGCTGGCTGCCCACCCTCGCCAAAAAGGGCCTCGTGCTGGTGCCGCTTTCCGACATCGCCAAGACGCGCAACGCGGCGGGCTGACACCGGCGCCGCCGGTGCGTTAGGCTCCCCGCATCGGGGGGACAGCCATGCCATTGAAAGACGCGGGCCTGCTTTACACCTTGGCCGCTTTGACGGTCACCTTCGCCGGGTTTTCGGCGCTGTTGCTGCTGATCCGCCAGGGCATCGGCGCGCGGCTGACCGCGCTCGACCGGCTGATCACGCGGACGGTGGTGGGCAATCTGTTCGTGCTCACATCCGGGGCGCTGCTGCCCGCGCTCCTGGCGCTTTACGGCATTCCCGAGGCCTGGGTGTGGAAGGCCTCGGCGTTGATCTTCGGGCTCCCGCTGTTGGCTCTGTTACTCACCTTTCCGCGGCGGCGCTTCGCCGCGTCGGGCAAGCCGCCGCCGCCCTTGGTGCTGGTCACGCTGGTCGGGCTGGGTTCGCTGAGCCTGGTGGCGATGATCGTCTATGTGTTCGGAAATTTCGGGCATGAGCATGACGCGGCGGTCTACATCACGACGCTGACCGTCAATTTCTTCACCCTCGCGTTTTCCTTCGTGTTCGCGCTCGAGGCCACCCTGCACCAGCCGGCGGACAAAACCCGGAAGACGAGGTGACTGGGTGAAGGATCACTTCACCGGAATTTGCAGCGGCTGGCCCTTGTCGAGCACCAGGACGGCGATGCTGCGCGTGCGGCCCGGCGCCGCGTTCTTGGTCTCGTGCACCACGCCCTGAAGGTTGTGATAGGCCTGGCCCGCCTTGATGATGCGCGGCTTCTGGCCGTCGACGTCGAGTTCCAGCGCGCCTTCGAGCACCACGGCGTATTCGTCGCCGGGATGGGTGTGGCGGCCGGTGGTCGAGTTCGGCGGCCAGTCGATCGAAAGCAAGGTGGTTTCCTTGCCGGGAACGCCGCTCACCGGTTCGTTGTGCAGATAGATGACGTGCGGCTTGGGCCGCGGCGCGTCCTGCGCCCAGGCCGGGCCGATTGATGCCGGGCCGGCTAGGCCGAGCGCCAACAGCGCGCCGGCGATGATCGCTTTCCTGAACATGATTCCTCCCCCTGGTTATGGCCCCTGGCGTTCTGGTTCCGGGCGAAGCATAGCGCTTCTTTCGTTGCGTCGAAAAGGGCGCTATGCTGTACGCGTTACATTTAATGATGGCTCTCCATAATGTAAAAAATGATCTGGTTAAATCGGCGATGCTGGCAGCGTTTCAATCATTCGACCGCAATCTACACGGGCATTATTATTCGGTATGACGATGGGAGGAGACCGATGTTCAATTTGGCGAATTGCATCAAGAAAATAAAAGATATAGGCAGTAAGTTGCCTGGTGATTTCAGGCTGTGGCTCGATGGGGTCCTGTTCGTGAGCACGGTCGTCGCTTTTTTGTGGCTTTTGTACGAATTTATGCCTGACGATCTCAAAATACAGATGGATACGAGATACCGTCTCGCGATATTTTTGCTATTCGCAATCATGTTTCTTTTTGTGATGGTGGTGACCTATAGGTCATTATTTTATGCAGAAAGAGACCGGAGAGAATTGGAAGAATCTTTCCATTATGCTCGGGACGTTTTATATAACGGCACAGAACCGAACATTGCCTTTCGAATTGTGACCTTCAAAAACATGTTGGGGGGCATGGCGTCAAAAATAGGCAAGAACGTCATTCAATCCACGCTGAATGACGTGGGAAGAACCGCCGCTGCCGATTTTGCTAGTCATTTGCCGGAAATCTACGACCAGAATGTCTCCCTGCGGGGGCTGGGGAAAAAAAGGTGGCAAGCCCTTTCATTCGAGGAACAAATCAATGCTTGGGCGAATTACGATACGAGAACCGGCTGGGGTGCCATAAAATTAAACAGGGAGGTGATAGATAGGCAGGGACAGATTACGATCAAAATCGACCACCCCCAAAATTTGTTTGATGGCGATGCGGGACTCTATTTCGCGCACTTCCTGGCCGGATATTGCGAAACCGTCCTCACGACGCTTCTGGTTGAACTTAACAAGCATCCGGAGATAGCCGGTAAATATCGTAATTTCAGCCGCGCCGAACTCGTTAATATGACGCCACGCGACGGGGAAGTAGTTGAATTTACATACAAATGGCAATAATAAAAAAGCCGTTCGTGGCTTCCGTCGTTAACCATTGTATAACCATATCTGTGTTTTCTTGACCCGATTCGGACGAAGAAACCCGAGTATACTGAGCGAACGCCCTGTACCTCGGATGGCGTGTGTTATGTGAGGGAATCAATGTCGCATCGCGTTGCAGTCGTAACCACCGGTGGGACCATCGGGTCGGTTTTTTCCGGGCACACCATAACCGCCAATACATCGAAATCGCGGCTCCGCTCGGAAATTGCGCGTGTTTGCCAGGGCAAGGACCTTGCCATCGAAGTCGTCCCGGCTCTGGAGAAGATGTCGGAGGACATGTCGCCGGCGGATTGGCTCACCATTCTCGAGACGATACGGGGGCTCGTGGAAAGTGGGCACAAAAGCATATTGATCACGCATGGCACCGATACGATGGCCTACACCGCCGCCGCCATTGCGCTTTACTTCAATGATAACAAAGATGGCGTGAAGATTTGCCTTACCGGCGCATCTTATCCGATCGAGCACAACGAGTCGGATGCGGGAATAAATCTCGAAGCGGCTTTTGATGTCGTCGTCTCCGAGGAAATGCCTCCGGGCGTGTACCTCGCTTTTCGGGCCAATGATACCGCCGTCGGCGTTTATCACGGACTGGAGATAACCCCCATCAGCTATGACGCCTATGCGTTCGGCGCGATGTATGGAAACCTCGCCGCTCTATACTCGCAGGGGGTTCTCAATATTCTTCAGCCACGCAATTTTGATATTACGGCCGATTGCGGGTTCCCCGCGGCAAACAAACTCAAATCGTCGGGTCAGTCCATCTATCAGGCAATGACTTATCCAGGCATGGACTTGTCGATCTATTCGGCGCCGCCTCCGCAATCGCGCCTGATCATCATAGACGCCTATCACAGCGGCACCGCGTCTTCCGAACAGGTTGCCGGCTCGATCATTGATTTCAAGAATAAAAATCCTCACATTGACATGGCGATGGCCTGCGTGCCGTCGAAGTATATGAACATCCCGTACCCATCGACATTGGCGATCATGAAATCTGGCGTGTACGTTTATAACGATTTTTCTCCTCTTGTCCTTTATGTTTTGGCTGTATGCCGGTTCGCTGCCGGAGTGCAGTTTTCAGATTTACTTGATCCCGTGTCTGAATCACTACTGCCCATTATGCCTACAAAGGCCTTGCGCCGCATACTGAGGTGATCGAGGGTCCCGTGTATTGGTGTGCCGGACCTTTTTAGTTTCGGACCTTTATACGTGCGCGCGAATCTCACCGCCTCTTCGATCGCGCAGGAAAGGACGCCGCTTCGCCCTAAACCTACCTTCTCGCGCACCGCCCGATGGTTGCGTTATGCTTCGATAAGAGGGCGCGCAAGACGCCCTAGGGGAGGGTGCGGAGAATGCGCTTCGGTCTTTTCGGCGGCGCGCGCGCCGCGCGCGGCGGCCCGAGCGGCGACAGCCACGGCTATGCCGACTATATCGACTATGTCTGCGCCGCCGAGCGGCTGGGGCTGCACAGCGTCTTCATCGTCGAGCATCATTTCACCGGCCACGCCCAGGTCTCGGCCTCGCTCGCGCTGTTGAGCTTTCTCGCCGCCCGCACCCAGCGCATCCGCCTCGGCACCGCGGTCGTCGTGCTGCCCTGGCACAATCCGGTGCTGGTGGCCGAGCAGGCGGCGACGCTCGATCTGTTGTCGAACGGGCGGCTCGATTTCGGCGTCGGCAAGGGCTACCGCGACTACGAATTCACCGGCTTCGGCATCCCGCAGAGCGAGGCGGCCGAACGCTTCGACGAGGCGATGGAAGTGATCCGCAAGGCGTGGAGCGGCGCGGGCCGCTTCTCGCATCACGGCAAGCGCTGGAATTTCGAGAACGTGGTGGTCGAGCCCACGCCGGTGCAACGCCCGCATCCGCCGTTCTGGCTCGGCGCCGGCAGCGAGGAGTCCATCCGCCGCGCGGCGCGCGAAGGCTACAATCTGCTGCTCGACCAGATCGGCTCGACCGAGCTCACCATCGAGCGCGTGGCCATGTTCCGCGACGAATGCCGGCGCGCGGGCCGCCGCTACGATCCGCTGATGGTGGGCGTGACGCGCGGCTTGCAGATCATCGAATCCGAATCCTCCCGGCCGGCGGCGCTGGCGTTACGCCAGCAGGTGCTCAAGACCGTGGGCGCGCTCGCGCGCGGGAAGGGATCCGAGCGTTACACCGATCCGGGCAAGTTCACCGGCGCCCCCGAGGAGATCGACGATGCGCCGCTCTTGGGCACGCCCGCGGAAATATCCCAACGCTTGCGGCGGCTTGAGGCCGGCGGGGTCGGCTACGTGCTGCTGGTGGCGCCGAACCCGAGCGTGGCGATGCTCGAAACCTTCGCGCGCGAGATCATGCCGGAATTCACGGCGGAGACAGTGAAGGCGGACTAGCGCCGTTTAGGATTTCATCGTCATTCCCGCGTAAGCGGGAATCCAGGGGCGGCCGCGAAGGCGGCGGTCTAGGGTTTAGTTTTTCGCGAACGCGACCGCCTCTTCGGCGGCGCGGAACAGCGCGCGGGCCTTGTCCAAAATCTCCTGGTACTCCTTGGCCGGGTCGCTGTCGGCGACCACGCCGCAGCCGGCCTGGACCACCATGCGCCCGTCCTTGACGATGGCGGTGCGCAGCACGATGCAGGTGTCCATGCTGCCGTCGCCGGCGAAATAGCCGATGCCGCCGCCATAGAGGTTGCGCTTCTCGGTCTCGAGCTCGTCGATCAATTCCATCGCCCGGACCTTGGGCGCGCCCGAGAGCGTGCCGGCCGGGAAGCCCGCCAGCAGCGCGTCGATCGCTGTGTAGCGAGGGTCGATCTTGCCTTCGACATGCGAGGAGATGTGCATGACATGGCTGTAGCGCTCGATCACGAATTGCTCGACCACATGGACCGAGCCCACCTGGGATACCCGGCCGACGTCGTTGCGCGCCAGGTCCAAAAGCATGAGATGTTCGGCCCGTTCCTTGGGGTCGGCCAGCAATTCCTCGGCCAAACTCTTGTCTTCCTCGGCGTCTTTGCCGCGCCGCCGCGTGCCGGCCAAAGGCCGGATGGTCACCTTATCGTCCCGTAATCGCACCAGAATCTCCGGACTCGAGCCCACCACCGCGAAGGCGCCGAAATCGAGGAAGTAGAGAAAAGGCGAGGGATTGAGCCGCCTTAGCGCCCGGTACAGCGCGAAAGGCGGCAGCGTGAACGGCACCGAAAGCCGCATCGAGGGCACGACCTGGAAAATCTCTCCGGCGCGGATGTATTCCTTGGCGCGCTCGATCATCGCCAGGCATTGATCGCGGCTCATATTGGCTTGCGGCGGCGGCAGCTCCCGCGCCGCTTCGGCGGATTCACGGCGATTGGCCAGCGGGCGCTCGAATTCGGCCAGCACCTCGGCGAGCCGCGCCAACGCCGCGTCATAGGCCTGCCGGGCCGGGACCGATTTTTCGGGCCAAGCCGGCGTCACCACGGCGATGCGGTCGGCGATCGTGTCGAAGATGCAGACGATCGAGGGCCGCAGGAACAGCCCGTCGGGAATGCCCAGATTGTCCGGGTTCTTGTCCGGCAATTTCTCCACCAGCTTGACCATGTCGTAGCCGAGATAGCCGAAGAGGCCTGCGGCCATGGGCGGCAGATCCTTGGGCGTCTCGATCCGGCATTCGGCGATCAACGCTTTCAGGGATTCGAGCGCGCCCAAAGGCTGCTGTTCGAACGCATCGGGCGCCGCGCGCGCGCGGCGGTTGATCTCGGGCCGGTTGCCGAAACAGCGCCAGATCAGATCGGGCTTCAGGCCGATGACCGAATAGCGGCCGCGCGACACGCCGCCCTCGACCGATTCAAGCAGAAAGCTCATCGGCTTGCCGTCGGCCAGCTTGAGCATGGCCGAGACCGGCGTTTCCAGATCGGCCACCAGCGAGGTCCAGACCAGCACCGGCTTGCCCGCTTCGTAAGCCTTGGCGAAGTCCTTGAAGTCGGGCGCGGCCTGCATCGGCTAGAGCAGGCGGTCGATATTGTCGCGGTTGATCTCGACCTTGTAGCGGCTGCGCAGCGCCTGGCCGAAGGCGCCGAGGAATTCGCCCTGCATCTGCTGGCTGAGCTGGTGCGAGAGAGAGTCGAGACCGGCTTTGTCCTTGTCGGGATCGGCGGGGATGATGGTCTTGAGTTGGGCCACGGCATAGCCGTCGGTCGATGGCGCGTCGACGGCGGCGCCAAGCTTGGCCTCGAACAGCTTCGACACCAGCGCCGGCGGCACGCCGGCGGCGCCGTTGCGCGGCAACGGCGATGTGGTGACGACCGCTAGCTTGTGCGCGGCCGCGACATCGCGGAGGGATCTGCCCGCATTGACCTCCTGGGTCATGGCGTCGGCGAGTTTCTGCAACGCCGCGGCGCGTTGATCCGCTTGCCACAGCTTGACCGCCTCGTCATGGGCATTGGCCAGCGGCTTGATGCCGGCCGGCGTGACCTTGTCGACATGGACGACGAAATATCCGGTCTCGCCGATATCGGCGAGCGCGCTGTTCTTTCCGCCATCGGTGGAGAAGACGGCGCGCAGCACCGTCTCCGCCGGTTGCGGCAAATCGGCCGGCTTGCCGGCATCGTCGCGGCCCTGCTCGTCGAGCCCCTTGAAGGAAGACGTCTTGAGGCCGTATTTCCGCGCCACGTCGTCGAGCGATGCCCCGCCCGCGAGATCGTCGTCGATCTGGTTCGCGGTCTTGGCCATGCTGTCGCCGGCCATGTCGCGCGCGATTTCCTGCCGCAACTGGCCCTTCACCTCGTCGAAGGTTTGGGTCTGCTCGGGCCGGACCGAAACCACGCGGATCACGTGCCAGCCGAAGGAGGATTGCACCGGCGGCGTCACGCCGCCCGGCTTCAGCGCGAAGGCCGCGTCGGCCAGCGGCCCGGGCAGATCGCCGCGTTTTATCCAGCCGAGATCGAGCGCGGCGGGATCGGATCCCGCCAAAGCCTTGCCGGTCTCAACGAAGCTCTTGCCCGAGGCCAGCATCTTTTCCGCGGCCTGCGCCTTGGCTTCGTCGGAGAACAGCATCTGCTGGAGCCGGCGCTCCTCGGGCTTGTGGAAGTCATTCTGGCGCGACTGGTATTCGGCCCTGAGCTTGTCCTCGGGCACGGCCATTGCGTTCGCCACGTCATCGAGGCGCAGCAATGCCGCGGTGAAATCGCGCCGCTCCGGCGTGCGGAAGCGGTCCTGGTGGGCCTTATAATAGGCGTCGAGGTCGGAAGGCGAGGGCGTGGGCGGCGGGCTGGCCGCCGCCGGCGTCAGGGTCGCCATGTCGGCGACGCGGCGTTCGGCCTGGGCGCGGTAGAAGGCGGATGTGAGTTCGGCAGGCGGCGAAAGCCCCTCGGTCAGCGCGATGGTCAATTCGCCGCGCACCATGTCGGCGCGCTGCATGGCCTCGTATTGCGGCTCGGTCAGCCGGTTATTGGCCAGCAGCTGGGCATAGACATTGCGGTCAAAGCCGCCGCCGACGCCGCGGAAATTCGGATTGGTGACGATGGCGTTGCGCACCGCCTCGTCGCCGATGGCCAGGTGGAGCCGCTGCACCTCGAGTTGCAGCAGATCGGCGGTGATCAGGCGATCGAGCGCCGCGTCGACCACGCCCAGTTGCTTTGCCTGTTCGATCGTGATGCCGGAGCCGAGCACGCCGCGCAGCCGTTCAATGTCGGCGCGCACCGCCTGTTGCAACTGCTCGGCGGAAATGCTCAGGCCGCCCACCGTCGCCACGGTGGTGTCGGTGCTGCGTCCGCGGAAGATGTCGCCGATGCCCCAAAGGCCGAAGGTGACGATCAAAACGCCGAACAGGATCTTGACGACGAGGGAAGAGGCCTTGGAACGGATCGCTTGCAGCATGGACGGGCCCGGAAAAGCCGCGGAATTGCGGGGGTTTAACGCGCGCGGATGATAAAGGGGCGTACCTTGCGCCGCAACTGGTGTCGAGATGGCGCGATAAGGCGCCAGCGCGCTGGTCCGGCCGGTTGCGGCATGCTAAAGGGCGGGCCATGCGCAAGCTGGTCGCCGCCAATTGGAAGATGAACGGCCTCAAGGCGGGTGGGGTGACGCTGGCGCGCGACCTGGTCCAGCGCGCCGCAACGGGAAGGCTTGCGAGCGAGCTGGTGATCTGCCCGCCGGCGACGCTGCTGATCGCCGTGGCCGAGGCGCTGAAGGGCAGCCCGATCGGCCTGGGCGGCCAGGATTGCCACGCCGAAGAGAAAGGCGCGCATACCGGCGATATCAGCGCCGTGATGCTCAAGGACGCGGGTTGCCGCTATGTCATCCTCGGCCATTCCGAGCGGCGCGCATCGCATCATGAAAGCGACGCGGATGTGCGCGCCAAGGTCGCCACGGCGCGCAAGGCCGGTCTGGCGGTGATCCTCTGCGTCGGTGAAAGCGAGGCCGAGCGCCAGGCGGGGAAAACCCTCGCCGTGGTCGAGCGCCAACTCGCGGGTTCATTGCCGCCCGGCTTGGCCGGGTTGGAGGCGTCGAACCTGGCCGTGGCCTATGAGCCGGTCTGGGCCATCGGCAGTGGTCGCACGCCTGCCCCGGCCGAGGTGACCGAAATTCACGCCCGGATACGCCAGGCGCTGGGGCCGCGGTTGCGCGAGGTTCGCATCCTCTATGGCGGCTCGGTCAAGCCGCAGAACGCCCGCGAATTGATGACCGCGCCCGAGGTCGATGGGGCGCTGGTAGGCGGCGCCAGCCTGTTGCTGGATGATTTTTGGGCAATTGCCAGGGCCTGCGGTTAGCAGCCCCCTGGTGTCCCCTGGCACCTCCATAGAACAGGCCATATCGGCCGGGCCATCAACACGCTTGAAGATAACCCCGGCATTGCGGATGATGCTCCCAAGTCAAAAACAGGGGGTTGTCGCAACCATAAAAAAATAGACAGATTCCGCCAAACGCGGCGGACACGCCTCCATGCGCGAATGAAGCCAACAAAGATAGATAGGGAGTGAACCATGAGCAGGAATTCCGTTTCGACCAAGCTCGACCGCCGTACCGTCATCAAGGCCGCCGCCGCCGCCGGCGTGGCGCAATTCGCATCGCCCTTCGTTTGGAGCGCGCGCGCCGCCGACACCATCAAGGTCGGCATGATCGATCCCTTCACCGGAGTCTACGCCGCGGTGGCGCAGAACGAACTGATCGGCGTCAAGTTCGCGGTCGAGCAGATCAACGCCAAGGGCGGCGTGCTCGGCCGCAAGATCGAGTTGCTGGTCGAGGATTCGGCCAACGACGTCGGCACCGGCGTGCAGAAGGCGCAAAAGCTGATCGACCGCGACGGCATCCAGTTCCTTATCGGGGATGTTAACTCCGGCATCGCGCTCGCCATCGCCCAGGTGTCGAACGAGAAGAAGGTGCTGCACGTCGTCTCCGGTGGCCACACCGACGGCATCACCGGCAAGGACTGCCACTGGAACGTCTATCGCGTCTGCAACACGACGAAGATGGAAGCCAACTCGGTCGCCGAGCTGCTGTTCAACAAATACGGCAAGAAGTGGCATTTCATCACGCCGGATTACGCCTTCGGCCATACGCTGCAAGAGGCGGCGGCGGCCGATCTCCAGAAATACGGCGGCACCATGACCGGCAATGAGCTGGCGCCGCTCGGCACCAACGACTGGTCCGCCTATCTCATCAAGGCGCGCGCCGCCAACCCGGACGTGCTGCTGGTGCTGCCGCAGGGCTTGGACATGGTGAACTGCCTGAAGCAAGTGGCGCAGTTCGGCATCCAGAAACAGATCCACGTCGCCGGCCTGCAGCAGGAGCTCGAATCGCTTGAGGCTATGCCGCCCGAGGCGCGCATCGGCACCTGGATGTTCGAGTGGTACTGGAAGCAGCCGGGCGTGCCGGGAGTGGAGAAATTCGTCGCCGACATCCGCAAGCGCAGCGGCGGCAAGGTGCCGACGGCGCGCACCTGGTTCGGCTACACCTCGATGATGACCTACGCGCTCGTCGCCAACCGCGAGAAGACGCTCGACAGCGTCAAGCTCGCCAAGGCGCTGGGCAACTTCGAGCTGCCGGCCGACGTCAAGCTCCAGCCCAACAAGTGCTACTACCGCAAGGGCGACCACCAGCTGATGACCTCGGCCTTCGTTGGCGAGGCGGTCGAGGTGCCGGCGGGCGACCCCGAGGACCTGTTCAAGGTCGACACCATCGTCGCGGGCGACAAGACCTCGCCGCCCGAGAGCGAGACCGGCTGCGCCTTGCAATGGCCGGCGTGACGCGCGTTTCGGCGTAACAAATAACCCCCTCCCTTTGCTCGCCCCGGTTTCCGGGTCCAGCGGGGAGGGGGCCATTCTTGTGTGAGCCGATGACTCAACTTATCCTGTTCAACGTCACCAACGGCCTCATCATCGGCGCATTCTATGTGCTGATGGCGCTGGGACTGTCGCTCATCCTCAACCTGTCAAACGTCATCAATTTCGCGCATGGCGGCTTCCTCGTCATCGGCGGCTACATCGCCTACACGCTCGAGCCCTATCTGGGATTCTGGGGCGCGCTGGTCGCGTCGCCCTTCCTGACCGCGATCATCGGGCTCGCCATCGAGCGGGTGATGATCAGCCGCGTCTATGGCCGCGACCCGCTCTACAGCCTGCTCTTGACCTTCGGCCTCGCCTTCATCTTCGAGGACGGCACGCGCTTCATCTGGGGCGCGAACGGCAAGCCCTTCGCCATCCCCGCCTTCCTGTCGCAGCCCTTGAGCAACGAATTCTTCTTCATCACCGGCTACCGCCTGTTCATGGTGGCAATGGTGGCGGTGATGGTGTCGCTACTATTTCTGTTCCTGCGCTACACCCGCGTCGGCATCCGCATCCGCGCCGGTACGCTCGATCTCGAGACCGTGTCGGCCTTGGGCGTCAACGTGCGCGCGCTGCGTTCCTTGAACTTCGCGGTGGGCATCTTCCTTGCCGGTCTGTCGGGCGTGCTGGCCGGCGGGCAATTGGGATTGGAGCCGACCATGGGCTCCGGCCTGCTGATGCCGAGCTTCATCGCCATCATCGTCGGCGGCGTCGGCTCGTTGCCGGGCACGCTGGTCGGCGGCTTGCTGATCGGCGTCGCATCGGGCATTACCGCCGCGGTCTTCCCCTCGGCGAGCGAGGCGATCATGTACGTGCTGATGGCGGTGGTGCTGCTGATCCGGCCGCGCGGCCTGTTCGGCGAGGAGGGCATGCTGACGTGAGCGAGACGCACCGCAAGCTCGCCGCGCTCGCCGCGATCTGGGTGGTGCTGGTGTGCGCGCCGCTGTGGATGCCGCTGGTGGGCGGCTACACCGCGCTGGGATCCCGCGTGCTGGTGCTGGGCCTAGCCGCCATGTCGGTCAATTTCCTGCTGGGCTTCACCGGCGTGCTCTCTTTCGGCCACGCCGCCTGGTTCGGGCTGGGCGCCTATGGCTGCGGGTTGATCCTCAAATTCATCGCGCTCTCGACGCCCTTGGGCCTATTGGCCGGGACGCTGCTGGGCGGCGTGTTGGGCGGCATGTTGGGCGCCCTCATCGTGCGCCGCCGCGGCGTCTATTTCGCCATGGTGACGATCGCCTTCGGCCAGGTGTTCTATTACATCGCCTTCCAGTGGAGCTCGTTGACCGGCGGCGACGATGGATTGCGCCCGTTCTACCGCCAGCCGCTGCATCTGGGCTTCACGACCGTGGATATTCTGCAGAATTCAACCGCCTTCTATTACTTCGTGCTGATCTGCTTCGCCGCCGCCGTCGCGCTGATGGGTTTTCTGCTGCGCTCGCCCTTCGGCCGCACCATGCTCGCTATCCGCGAGAACGAGCGCCGCGCGCGCTTCCTCGGGATTCCGGTGGAAATGCACATCTGGATCGCCTTCACGCTCAGCTGCTTCTTCATGGCCTTCGCCGGATCGCTTTATGCGCTGGTCAACAATTTCGCCGATCCCAGGGGCCTGCATTACAGCCAGTCGGGCGATTTCGTGATGATGGCGGTGATGGGAGGCATGCGCAGCTTCTGGGGGCCGTTGTTGGGCGCGGTCGTGTTCGTCGTGCTGCAGGACTACGTCTCGAGCATCACCGTCAACTGGCAGATCTTCATCGGCCTGACCTTCGTGGTGGTGGTGCTGTTCTTCCCGCGCGGCCTTCTGGGCTTCCTGCAAGCCAGGAGGCGCGGATGAGTCTTTTGGAGGTCAACCACGCCAGCAAGAATTTCGGCAGCCTGGTCGCGGTGCGCGATGTTTCGCTCAAGGTCGAGCCGGGCGAACTCAGGGCGATCATCGGCCCGAACGGCGCCGGCAAGACCACCTTCTTCAACCTGATATCGGGATTCTTCCCGCCGACCTCCGGCAGCATCGTGTTCGACGGCAAGGATGTCACCGGCCTTTCGGTCGCCCGGCGCGTCGCGCTCGGCATGGCGCGCACCTTCCAGATCACCGAGATATTCCCCGAACTGACCGTGTTCGAGAATCTGCGCATCGGCGCCGAGGTCGCTTCGGGCTACCGCCTCCGGCCCTGGCTCGGCAAAAGCGAAACCGCCGCGATCAAGCGCCGCGTCGAGGAGACTCTGGAACTGACCCAGCTCGCGGACAAATCATCCCGCTTGGTCGGCGAGCTGGCGCATGGCGACCAGCGCGCCACCGAGATCGCCATGGCGCTGACCTTGAAGCCGAGATTGCTGCTGCTGGACGAGCCTACCGCCGGCATGGGCGACAAGGAGACCTACGAGATCACGCGGCTCGTCCGCCGGCTGCACCGCGACAACGCCTTCACCGTCGTGCTGATCGAGCACGACATGCGCGTGGTGTTCCACCTGGCCGACCGGATCATGGTGCTGGCCGAGGGTGCGACCCTGGCCGAGGGTACGCCTGGAGAAATAGCGGCCAACGAGACGGTGCAGGCGGCCTATCTGGGGAAGGCGGCATGAGCGAAATCGTGCTCCAGGCGGAGGACCTGCACACCTTTTACGGCAAGAGCCATATCCTGCACGGCGTCGGCCTCGAGGTGCGGCAGGGCGAACTGGTGACGCTCTTGGGACGCAACGGCGCCGGCAAGACCACGACGCTCCGGAGCATCATGGGCCTGACGCCGGCGCGCGAGGGCGCGGTGCGCATCTTCGGCCAGACCACCACCGGCTGGCCCTCCTACCGTATCGCCGGGCTCGGCGTGGGTTACGTACCCGAGGGCCGCCGCATCTTCCCCAACCTGACGGTCGAGGAGAATTTGCAGGTGCCGCTGGAGCGGCCCGGCCCGTGGACCGCCGCCCGCATCTTCGAGCTGTTCCCGCGCCTGGCCGAGCGCAAGAGGAACCGGGGCCGCCAGCTTTCGGGCGGCGAGCAGGAGATGCTGTCGATCTCGCGCGCGCTGTTGCTCAATCCGAAATTATTGATATTGGACGAGCCGTCGCAGGGCCTGGCGCCGCTGATCGTGCAGGACGTGTTCCGGGTCGTCGTCGCCGCGCGCAAGGAAGGCATTTCCGTGCTGCTGGTGGAGCAGAACGTGCGCGCCGCGGTCGAGATCGCCGACCGCGCCTATGTGCTCGACGACGGCAAGGTGGTGTTCTCGGGCCTGGCCAAGGAATTCGCTAAGGACGAGGCGCGCGTGCGCGCGCTGGCCGGCGCCAGCGCCGAGAAGTGGGACAAGGCGGGTTAGACCGCCTCGTTCTGTTTGGCGCCTGCGGCGCCGGGGCGCCGAGAAGCGAGACAAGGCGGGTTAGTAGGCGGCGGGCTGGGCCTATTTTGTTTTGCGGCTGCGCCGCGGGGACCTAGACTGGCCGCCATGGAACAGGCGGTTGCGTTCTGGAGCGGCGGCAAGGATTCGGCGCTGGCGCTCGACCGGGTGCGTCGCGGCGGCGAATTCGAAATCGCGGCGCTCGTCACCGCCATCAGCAAGGAATACAAGCGCGTCTCGATGCACGGCGTGCGCGAGGAGCTGGTCGAGGCGCAAGCGCGCGCCATCGACCTCCCGCTCGACAAGATGTATGTCGGGCCGGACAGCAGCAATGCCACTTATGTCGCGGCGCTGCGCATTTGCCTGGGCGCGTGGCGCAAGCGCGGCGTGACGCGCGCGGTGTTCGGCGACATCTTTCTTGCGGATTTGCGGCAGTGGCGCGAGACGCTTTTGGCCGAGCTCGGCATGACCGGGGTGTTCCCGCTGTGGCGGGCGGACACGCGCCAACTGGCGGGCGAATTCGTCGCACGCGGCTTCGCGGCCGTGACCTGTTGCGTCAACGACGCCTGGCTGGGCGAAAAAGACGTGGGCCGCGCGCTCGATGGCGGATTCTTCGCCGGCCTGGGCCCCGAAATCGATCCCTGCGGCGAGAACGGCGAATATCACAGCTTCGTCCATGACGGCCCGATTTTCCGGCATCCCGTCGCCTACAGCATGGGCGAGAAAATCTACCGGCCGCTCGACGGGCCGAAGCCGCCGGCTGGCGGCCCGGCGATCCCGCTGCCCGCGCCGCAGGGCGCGGGCAAGACCAAGGGCTTCTGGTTCATCGATCTGCTGCCGGCCTCGTAATCGTCGGGCGAACCGACCCGCTGGCATTTTGCCTCCGGAACCGCTACAAACCCGGCCCATGATCACCGTCATCGTCACCATTCACCTGATTTTGGCCGTGGCGCTCATCGGCGTGGTGCTGCTGCAAAAGAGCGAAGGCGGCGCGCTCGGCATGGGCGGGGGCGGCATGTCCGGATTCATGACCGGGCGCTCGACCGCCAATCTGCTGACCCGCACCACCGCCGTGCTGGTGGGGCTGTTCTTCATCACTTCGATCGGCCTGGCGGTGCTGGCCTCGCATCAGCGCGCGCCGCGCTCGCTCATCGATCAGTCGGGCACCAGCGGGCCGGTTTCGCCCGCGCCGCCAACCACGCCCGCGCTTCCGGCCGAGCCGAGCGTCCCGCTTACCAAGTAAATCGGGAAGATTCGGGAGTCATCATTCGTTAACGCTTGCGGCATTTACGCGAGCCCGGCGTTATCCGGTTGACTTCACCCTCCGGAAGGCCCATGTACTGTTCACCGTTTCTCGCGATCGCGCGAAGCGCGGCGGATTTCGGTCCTTCAGCGCCTCACATTTCGAGATAATCACCAACAACACGGCACCTCGGCGCGCGCGAGGCAAGCCTTTAACACGGGCCGCCCGCGCCTGCGCGCGGCCGATTTCAAGAAAGCCAATCACACAGTGACTTCTTCATTTTCGCAACTCGATCTCGTCGAGCCGCTCCAACGCGCCTTGAAGACCGAGAACTACATCCAGCCGACGCCCATCCAGGCGCAGGCCATTCCGCATCTTCTCGCCGGGCGCGATCTGCTCGGCATCGCCCAGACCGGCACCGGCAAGACCGCGGCCTTCGCGCTGCCCATCCTGCAACGGCTCTCGGCGCAAGCCCAGCCCGCGCCGCGCAACTCCATGCGGGCGCTGATCCTGACGCCGACGCGCGAATTGGCGCTCCAGATCGCTGACAGTTTCCGCGCCTATGGCCGCCATCTCGGCTTGCGCACAGCCGTGATCTTCGGCGGCGTCGGCCAGCAGCCCCAGGTCGACGCGCTCCGGCGCGGCATCGACATCCTGGTCGCCACGCCGGGCCGCCTGCTCGACCTCAAGGAGCAGGGCCATGTGCGCTTCGACGGGCTCTCGGTCTTCGTGCTCGACGAGGCCGACCGCATGCTCGACATGGGCTTCATCCACGACGTGCGGCGTATCGCAGGATCCTTGCCGCGCCAGCGCCAATCGCTGCTGTTCTCGGCCACCATGCCGCAGGAGATCGAGCGTCTGGTCGGCAATCTCCTCAAGGATCCGGTGCGGATCGAGGTGACGCCGTCCGCCACCACGGTCGAGCTCATCGACCAGCGCGTGATGTTCGTCGATTCCGGCAACAAGCGCGCGCTGCTGGCGTCCTTGCTGAAGGACAACGGCATTTCCCGCGCGCTGGTTTTCACCCGCACCAAGCACGGCGCCAACCGGGTCGCCGAAGGGCTCGCCCGCGGCGGCATCAAGACCGAGGCCATCCACGGCAACAAGTCGCAAGGGGCGCGGCAACGCGCGCTCGGCGATTTCCGCAACGGCAAGGTGCGCGTGCTGGTGGCGACCGACATCGCCGCGCGCGGCATCGACATCGACGACATCAGCCACGTCTTCAATTACGACATCCCGAACGTGCCTGAGAGCTATGTCCACCGCATCGGCCGCACCGCGCGCGCCGGGGCCGCGGGCGTGGCGATCTCGTTCTGCGACGGCTCGGAAAAGGGTTTCTTGCGCGACATCGAAAATCTGACCCGGCGCAAGATCGCCGTGGTGGCCGATCACGGCTTTCCCGCGCTGCATGCCGGCGGCCAGCGCAATGCTGCGGAGCTGGAGCGGGGCCGTCACCAGCCGCGCGGCGGCCATCGCGGCCGCGGCAACGGCAACGGCCACGGTCACGGCGACAATCGGGGCCACGGTCACAGCCAGGGCCACGGTCACGGTCAGGAGAATTCCGGCCGGGCCCAGCGCGCCGGCTGAGGTTTCGTCATTGCGAGCGAAGCGAAGCAATCCAGACCTGTCTCTGGATTGCTTCATCGCTGCGCTCTGAGGGTTCGTCTTTGCGAGCGAAGCGAAGCAATCCAGGGCGATCTCTGGATTGCTTCGTCGCTCCGCTCCTCGCAATGACGGTGCTTTAACCTTTATTGCCGGCCCGAGTCGCCTTTCCGTTTGCACCAAGCGCCGGGTGCTGTATGGTGAAATTCCATGACGCGGTTCATCTTCATTACCGGCGGCGTGGTTTCCTCACTCGGCAAGGGTCTTTCGGCGGCGGCGCTGGGCGCGCTGCTCCAGGCGCGCGGATTCCGCGTCCGCCTCAGGAAATTCGACCCCTATATCAACGTCGACCCCGGCACCATGAGCCCCTATCAGCATGGCGAGGTCTATGTCACCGATGACGGCGCCGAGACCGATCTCGATCTGGGCCATTACGAGCGCTACACCGGCGTGGCCTCGCGGCGCAGCGACAGCCTGACCTCGGGCCGGATCTATTCCACCGTGATCGGGCGCGAGCGGCGCGGTGAATATCTCGGCGCCACGGTGCAGGTCATCCCGCACGTGACCGACGCGATCAAGGAAACCATCCAGGCCGATCTGAACGGCGAGGATTTCGTGCTGTGCGAGATCGGCGGCACGGTGGGCGACATCGAAAGCCTACCCTTCCTCGAGGCCATCCGGCAACTCGGCAACGAATTGGGCCGCGAGCGCGCCATGTATGTACATCTGACATTGGTGCCCTATATCCCCTCGGCCGGCGAGTTGAAGACCAAGCCGACGCAGCATTCGGCCAAGGAGCTGCTGGCGCTGGGCATCCAGCCGGATATTCTGTTGTGCCGCTGCGACCGCGAAATTCCCGATAGCGCGCGCAAGAAGATCGCGCAATTCTGCAACCTGCGGGAAGAGCGCGTCATCCCCGCGCTCGACGTCGACACGATCTATCAGGTGCCGGTGGCCTATCACGCCCACGGCTTCGACCGCGAGGTGTGCCGCCATTTCGGTCTCGACGCGCGCGAGCCCGATTTGACGCGCTGGCACGAGATCGTGGCGCGCATCCGCAAGCCCGAGGGCGCTGTCACCATCGCCGTGGTCGGCAAATACACCCATCTGCCCGACAGCTACAAGTCGCTGGCCGAGGCGCTGGCCCATGGCGGCATCGCCAACAATGTCGGCGTCAAGCTCAACTGGCTCGATTCGGAGATCTTCGAGCAGGAAGACGCGGTCACGCATCTCGAGGGCGTCAACGGAATTCTGGTGCCGGGCGGCTTCGGCGAGCGCGGCACCGAGGGCAAGATCGAGGCGGCGCGTTTCGCCCGCGAACGGAAAGTGCCTTATTTCGGCATCTGCTTCGGCATGCAGATGGCGGTGATCGAGGCGGCGCGGCATCTGGCGGGCTTGAACGGCGCGGGCTCGACCGAATTCGGCCCTTGCGCCGAGCCGGTGATCGGATTGATGACCGAATGGATGAAGGGCAGCCAGCTGGAAAAGCGCCAGGCCAACGGCGATCTGGGCGGCACCATGCGCCTCGGCGCCTATGAGGCGAGGCTTATGCCCGGCTCGCGCGTGGCCGAGATCTACGGCAAGACCGAGATCAGCGAGCGCCACCGCCACCGCTACGAGGTCAACATCAACTATCAGTCCCGGCTGGAAAAGACCGGGATGCGGTTTTCCGGCATGTCACCCGACGGCGATCTCCCCGAGATCATCGAATTCCCCGACCACCCCTGGTTCATCGGCGTCCAGTTCCACCCGGAATTGAAGAGCCGGCCGTTCGAGCCGCACCCGCTGTTCACCTCGTTCATAA
>Ga0187810_10000059_pt1 | contig 52679 bp, 48 predicted proteins | sample NC_wetland_sal_i_9_FD_132963 | JGI IMG/M metagenome (GOLD analysis project Ga0187810, IMG submission 132963) | Wetland sediment microbial communities from Neuse River Estuary, North Carolina, USA - ASW_5 | ecosystem: Environmental > Aquatic > Freshwater > Wetlands > Sediment | place: USA: North...
CGAAGCAGGGCAGGGACCGGAAGTTCCAGGCAATCCTCCCCCTCCGGGGAAAGATCCTCAACGTTGAGAAAGCAGGCGAACACCAGATTCTTAAAAACGCTGAGATCCAGACGCTGATCAATGCCATAGGCACAGGTGTTCTCGAAAAGTTCGATGCCGAACGGGCCCGCTACCACCACATCGTCATCATGACCGATGCCGATGTCGATGGGGCACACATCCGTACACTCCTCCTGACGTTCTTCTACCGGTACATGAAGGAACTCATCGAACTCGGGTACGTGTATATCGCGCAACCGCCTCTCTTCCGGATAGCAAAGGGAAAAGAGGAAAAGTACGTATTCACGGAAGAGGAAATGCAGAAGGTCTCTGCCGAAATGGGGGAAAAAGGCGTCTCCATTCAGCGGTACAAGGGTCTCGGAGAGATGAATGCCCAGCAGCTCTGGGACACGACCATGGATCCTGAGAACCGGATTTTCAGGAAGATAGAAATTGGGGGGGATCTTGATACTGAGGAAATCTTCAAGACCCTGATGGGCAAGGACGTCGAAATACGGAAGAATTTCATCATGCGTCATGCCAAGGAGGTGACGAACCTTGACATCTGAAGCTCCCCCCGCAGAAGAACAACTAACTCACAGGACGGAGCCAATCAGTATCGAGCAGGAGATGAAGACATCGTTCATCAACTACGCGATGTCAGTCATCATCCAGCGTGCGATCCCCGATGTCCGCGACGGCCTCAAACCGGTCCACCGCAGATCGCTCTATGCCATGTGGGATATGGGCAACACGAGCGACAAGCCCACCAAGAAGAGCGCGAGGGTCGTTGGTGACGTGATGGGTAAGTACCACCCACATGGCGATGCCTCCATTTACGATACGATCGTCAAGATGGCCCAGCCCTTCTCGTACCGCCAGATGCTCGTACAGGGGCAGGGGAATTTTGGTTCCGTAGACGGCGATGCAGCTGCCGCGAGCAGGTACACCGAAGTCCGGCTCTTCCCGTATGCCGAAGCAATCCTCCAGGACCTCGACAAGGAGACGGTGGAATTTGTCCCCAACTACGATGAGTCATTGAAAGAACCGACCGTCCTTCCCTCGAAGATCCCAAACCTCCTCGTCAACGGGACGGACGGTATTGCTGTTGGAATGGCAACCAAGATGCCGCCGCACAACCTCCGCGAGGTCTGTGCAGCCGTCAACCGATTCCTCGACGAACCGAATGTTTCCATCGAGGATCTCCTCCAGATAATGAAGGGTCCGGACTTCCCGACCGGCGGCATCCTGATGGGCGTTGAAGGCGTCAGGAACTATTATGCTACTGGCCAGGGCCGGGTTGTTGTACGGGGTGTCGCCGAGATAGAAGAGTCTGATGGCGGAAACCGGGGCGACCGTATCATCGTCACCGAACTCCCGTACCAGGTGAACAAGGCCCAGTGGATCACGACAATCGCCGAGATGGTCAAGGACAAGAAGCTCGATGGCATCAGTGACATCCGGGATGAGTCCGACAAGGATGGGATCCGGGTCATATTCGAGCTGAAAAAGGGCATGATCTCCGCGGTCATTCTCAACAACCTGTACAAATACACCGCGTTGGAATCCAGTTTCTCGGCTTCGAACCTCGCGATCGTGGACGGGGCGCCGAAGATCCTCAACCTCCCGGCACTGCTTGGGAATTTCGTCCACCACCGGATCGAAGTGATCCGGCGCAGGTCGGAGTTCGATCTCAACAAGTGCCAGGAGCGGGTTCACATATTGAACGGTCTCCTCACTGCGCTCGCGAGCATCGATAAGATCATCGCGGCCATCCGCGGATCCGATACGGTCGACAACGCACGTACCGCCCTCATTGCCGGCTTCGGCCTCGATGAACCTCAGGCAAACGCAATCCTCCAGATGCAGCTCCGCAGGCTCGCGGCACTTGAGCAGCAGAAGATCATCGACGAAAAAGCCGGGCTCGAGACGGAGATTCACCGGCTCGAGACAATCCTCTCTTCCGAAGCGAATATCAAGGACGAGATCCGGCGCGAAACCTCCGAAGTCGCACTGAAATTCGGCGACGTCCGGAGAACGGAGATCGCCCTCGATATGAACGAGCTCTCCACCGAGGACCTGATCGAGGATAAGACCGTCCTTGTCTCTATCACAAAAACAAACTACATCAAGCGCATGGACCTTGATGCGTACCGGAAGCAGAAACGCGGCGGCCATGGCGTAACGGGCATGACCACGAAGGAAGACGACGTGGTCAGTTCGATCTTTGTGGCCGGGATGAAGGACTACCTCCTCTGCTTCACGAACACAGGCAGGGTCTACTGGCTCAAGGTCTACCAGATCCCCGAAAGCTCACGGATCGCGAAGGGCAAGCCGATTGTCAACCTCCTCAACCTCAAAGACGAGATTATCACGACAGTTATACCCATCCGCGAGTTCCGGCCGGACAAATACCTCTTGTTCGCAACAAAACTCGGCCAGGTTATCAAGATCCCGGAGACAGAATTTTCGAACCCGCGGTCAACCGGGACAAACGCGATCAGATTGAAAGAGAAGGACCAGCTCGTCGATGTTATCATGACAGACAATACGAGGGAAGTTGTCCTCTCGACCCGGTTCGGGCACGGAGTCCGGTTCCACGAGGATACGGTCCGGGTAGTCGGCAGGAACGCGTCCGGTGTCATCGGTATCAAGTTCAAGGATAAGGACGATACGGTCTGCGCAATCACGCTCGTAGACAAGGAACGCACCCTCCTCACCGTCTCCAATGTCGGGTTCGGGAAGCGGACCGAATTCGACGAGTTCCGCGGTATCAGCAGGGGCAGCAAGGGTGTCAGGACGATGGTGCTGGAGCGGGAAGCCGTGGTTGTCGAGTCGAAAGCGGTTGCTGATACGGACGAGATCTTTGTCATGACCTCATCGGGTGTCGTCATCCGGACACCGGTCAGTGAGATCCGGATCATCAGCCGCGGCACAAAGGGTGTCAGGATCATGCGCCTCGATGAGAATGACAAGATCGTGGGAGTCGCGATTGTCCCGGCCGACCTTGATGTTGCACCGGAAGTTTTACCCGATGACGGGGACGCCATTCCGGGGGCTGCGGAGGTCAAACCGGAAACTCCGGAGAAACCAGAGATTCCCGGCCCGGAAAAGACCGGCGAATAAATCCACATTCCTTTTTTTTATTCCGTTTCGTTTCACCGTCACGAAAAAAATTATCGTGTGACTGTATGCAGCCCGTAAAAGAGTACCGGGAAAACGAAGACGGAGCAGTGATCCGGAAGGTTCTGCATGGGGGACGTGAGGAACCCGGCACGCTTCCCATTGACTGCCCGTAGTTTCACCATCGGTCAACGCTTCAGGGTCAGGACTGCCACGATAAGGCAGAGTACTCCGGAGATCGCCATGATGCTGCTGATCGCGACGGCGAGCAGTGACGGGCCTGCCCCGATGACATCCCCATTGTAACCGGCCATTGCGAGCTGGACCGAGAGAAGAATGCTCCCGAACGAGACCCCCAGCGCCATCCCGAGGTTCCTGCCGGTAGCCGTAACACTCGATGCGATGGAAAGATTCCTGACCGGCAGGGCGCTCATGATTGCGGTATTGTTGGGGGTCTGGAACAGCCCGAAACCGATCCCGAAGAGGACGAAGCCCGCGATGATCCCGGTCAGGTTTCGGCTCAGGGAACTCCAGGCAATGATGAAAAAAGCCGCCGCGGTCAGCAGCGTCCCAAGGGTGGCGTAATACCGGTTACGGCTCCGGTCGTAGAGCCATCCGGCGATCGGTGCAGCGATAACCATGAACGCCGGGGTGATCAGGAAGATCATACCCACCTGGGTCGGCCGGTACCCCATCACCCCTTCGAGATAGAAGGGGCCGACGACGGTCATCATGAAATTGGCAACGAATATGATCACGAGTGAGATAAGAGGGAAGAGAAATGCCGTATTCGAGAAGATGGCGAGATCCACAAGCGGCTCGGGGCAGCGCTGTTCGTGCCGGAGGAAAATGACCAGCGATGCGATGAACACGGCTAGTGCAGCGATTGTCACCGGGGTCAGCGCATCATCAGCTGCAATATTACCGAGCGCAATGATCAGGGAGACGAACATGGCGATCATCGCCGCCGAACCGTGCCAGTCGAGAGTAGTTTTTTTGGTCACGGGCTCATCGAACCGGAGATAACGCAGCGCCCCGAGAATCAACAGGATCCCAATCGGGACGTTGATGAAAAAGATATATTCCCACCCGAGGGCGTCGACCACGAACCCTCCGAGGATCGGGCCGAGAATGCTTCCAATTGCGACCGTTGAACCGAGGTAGCCCATAGCCCGGCCGCGTTCGTCCGGGGGAGTTGTTGCAAAGATGAGCGCTGATGAGATCGAGAAGAGCATCGCCGCACCGGCACCCTGGATGACGCGGAACAGGATGAGCTCGGGCAGGGTCGATGACATTCCGCAGGCAAGCGAGCTCGCAGTAAAGACGATGATCCCGATGAAGAAGAGCCGTGCCCGTCCTGCAAATTCGGATACTTTCCCGAAGAGGAGGAGGAGACTCGTCATCGTGATAAGGTACGCGGTGATCGTCCACTGGGTATACGGGAGATCGACTTCGAAGAACCGGGTCATCGTGGGAAGAGCAATATTCACAACCGTGCTGTCGATAACCGCCATGAGGACCGAGACGAGCACGATCGTAAGCACCGCGTACCGGTGACCGTACCGTGCGGATTGGCCACCATGATCCCCGCTGCCGTCGTGATCTGTTTCGGTTCCCTGCATCAAAAATCTCTTCAGTCTTGGTCTCGTGCCTGTTTAATTATTGTCGTGAACGTTTTTTTTCAGGAGCTTATTGGATCTCCCTTGGGGCACACCGATCAAAAGGTGAAGGGGATCCGGAATCTTTTTGGTTCGGAGCCCCGATCCCTTTCCGGTGTATGCATGTTCCGAAAGATCCTCAACCTCAGTTCCAAGTGTGAAGGTGATTGTATTGATATCACTTCCCGGGTACGGGAAGCGGTCAGTAAAAGCGGGATAAAAACCGGTCTTGTCCACCTTTTTGTCCTGCACTCGACCGCTGCACTCACCACCATCGAAGCGGAACCAGGGGTGCTCGCAGATCTCCGGCGGTCCTTGTCCGTCTTTGCGCCGGACAACATCCCGTACGCCCATGACACAAAGTGGGGTGATGGCAACGGGAGATCCCACGTAAAAGCGGCGCTTGTCGGGCCTTCGATCACGGTACCGGTCGACAATGGCGATCTCCTCCTTGGCACATGGCAGCAGATCGTCTTCCTGGAGCTGGATGTGAACGCCGGCCGCGAAAGGACGATCGTCTGCACGGTGACAGGAGAATAAAAATGGCGGGGCTATTTCCCGGGCAGGTACCCCGTTATCCGATCGAGGAACCTTTCGACGGTTTCTTCCGCCATGGCAGGAGTCTTGTAGCCGATTGAGAGCGTAAGCCTGTCGCGGAACGTGGTCACGCCGAGCGCGATGCCGGGTGGGTTTACGATAATTCCGGCAATGAATGCATTTTTCACCGGAAGGTCCGGTGAGAATGCACAGACTTCCGGGCGGATTATCCCGATATTCCCGAGGAACGGGGGCTCTGAGCCTGTCGAGGCATAGGACTCTTTCATGGTCCTTACCCGTTCCCGTATCCGGGAGTAATTAGTATACCCGGCCGACTCGGTATCGATCGCAGACGAAAGGCCGGGATAGTGATCCTTATGCTCCCGCATCAGCTCCTTCATCACGACAACCGTCTCATCGAACGTTCGATCCTGCACCGGGACCATGACCTGGAATGCAACCGATTTGTTCGCGATGGCGCCGGCAAGCGATTGGAGTGCAAAAGGACTGTCCGGATCACCGGATGAAAGAGACATACACTCCTTTTCGGGAAAGTGCATCCGGAGATCGAGCGAGAGGAGAACCGGGACAATGGTCCCCGCCTTCGGGTGTACGAAATCCCGGAGGGCAGAGAAAAATGCTGCAAGGAGGATATCGTTGACAGTCGCCCCGAGTTCCTTTCCCTTCGTCTTTGTCGCAGGGAGACGGGCCGGCTCGAGCGTGCGGATCGCAAATTTCTTGCCCGCTGCATCCCGCATCGTTGCCGGGAACTTCCAGCCGGCGACAAGCTTTTCGTTGTACGCGTGGACTGTCTCGTGGACTCCTGAAGGGATCCGGGAAAGGATCGGGGCGAGGGACCGATCGTGGTCCCGGAGGGAGCCCCCGGGAAAGATCCTGTCATTCCGGTACAGGGATGCAAGGAGAGTCACGAACGCGAAAAGACCGTGGGCATCCATGACCGCATGGTGTGCGGTGATGCACAGGGTGTCGTCTTCTCTGCGAAGGAGCCGCAGATGTACCTGCGGGCCGGTTGCGGGATCGATATGAGCCGCGAGGGCGTCCATGAGATCCTGGTCCGGATCCCGGCTGGCGATAACGTCGAGAATGTCAGCCGCGCTCATATGCGGAATACGCTCCCAGTACGGTGACTCCGCTTCAACGAACCGGCAGCCGAGGACCGGGGCCTGGTGGATCGCCGCGAGGCATGCTCTCCCCAGCCGGTCGGCATCGAGCTGGCCATCGAATTCGATGACAAAGCGCATCGACTGGTCCGCGATCTCTTCGAGCGCGAAGTTGAACTGGTCAAGCGGCGGTGCCGGGATACGGTCACTGGTATCCGGGGAAGGGGGATGTTCCGGGTTCATGGATGGATATTCCGTGTGGTGCTTGGATTGCGAATGGTATGCAATGCCGGTAACGTTTTTGTTGAACGGACGAAAATGTAAATACTTCTCCAGCGGGGTGCGCAAGTGCGAGCGGTCCTGCGGCTGCCGGAAAATTTTCGTGGCTCGACCGATGACATCGTTTTTCAGAGCACTGCTGCATCAAAGATCCTGTACTGATGGCAAAAATATTCCCTATTAAAAAAAAACCCGGGGTTTTCCGGAATATTTCATGGCGCGTGACAAATGGGGAGTACGTGTTTGAAAGATCGTGTCACATCATCTTGACTCTTCTCGCGACATCCTGCCCGAGCGCGTAGCATTTCTCCAGCTCTTCTGCGTTTGGTTTGTACAGGAGTTCGTACCCGTCGCTGATCGGCTCGATGCCGGCAGCTTCCAGGCCTCTGGTCATGATCCTGACAGCCCCGCCCTGCCCGCCGTGCGATCCAAAGGCAAAACCGATCTTCTGTTTGCCGAGCCGGCCCGGCCGGACCCCGTGGAGGTAGCTCAGGAAATCGGCCACGGTCGGGTACACTTCGTCCTGCAGGGTCGGCGAGCCTACGAGAACTGCTTTCGAGTCCAGGATCTCCGTGACCACGTTGCTCCGGTGCGTACCCTCGAACTTGCCATCCTTTAAGAGGCAGACTTTCACCGCGACCCCTTCCGCCATCACTCCTTCCGCGATCGACTGGGCCATCAGGTCGGTCGAGTGGTGCATCGTATCGTAGACGATCGTCACCTTGTCCTTAGCTGCACCGTTGCACCAGCTCACGTACGAGTTGAGGAGGTCGCCGACATACGATCGCCAGATGATCCCGTGGCTCGGTGCGATCATATCGATCGGGATCCCGAGTTTCGTAACCTCATCGAGTTTCTTAAGAACCTTGGGCGCCAGCGGGACGATCAGGTTCGCAAAGAATTTCTTGGCGTGCTCAAGGGACGCTTCCTTCCCGAGTTCGTCATCGAACCGCTCCCAGCCCGCGATGTGCTGGCCGAACGCATCGTTCGGGAAGAGGATCTTGTCTTCCGCGAGATAGGTGAACATGGAATCCGGCCAGTGGAGGAGCGGGGCCTCGACAAAGACAAGGGTCTTGCCGCCAAGATCGATCTTATCCAGGCTCTTTACGGTCTGGAAGTTCCAGCCCTCGGTATCGTAATGTTTTTCAAAACCGGTCACCGCACAGCCCGTGCAGTAGATCGGGACGCCCGGCAGCAGCTTGGTCAGCATTGGCAGTGCGCCCGAGTGATCTTTCTCCACGTGGTTTGCGACAATGATGTCGATCTTCTTCGGGTCGACGATGTCTTTGATGCGTTCCATCATCTGCCGCTCGTGCCCGGGGTACGTATTATCGATAAGGGCGACGTGCTTTTTCCCGACAACGAGATATGCGTTATAGGTTGTTCCGGGAAGCGTGTACCCGTGGTAGTCGCGTAGGTTCCAGTCGATGGCTCCGACCCAGTATACTCCTTCTGCGAGTTGTTTTGCTTTCATCCATATCACCAGGTTACAATTTCAGATTGTTCGATATCATACGAACGTTCTAGTGTATACGAACAAATTATATATCTAGTTTGCGACTTAGTAATCAGACAAGGAATTCTCATCATGCCGCACGGGAAAAAAGTCGGGACGCAGGAACCAGCAACGGAAGCACCGGAGGATACGATCGGTCTGTTCTCCACTCCGTCCGGCATCCGGGCGGTCGACTCCCCGGTCCGTTCGAAGATCCTTTCGATTCTCCGGGCCCGCGAGCTCCCGTTCGATGAAGTGGTGCAGTTAACCGGCAAGGCAAAGTCAACGGTTTCTGTCCATCTGAAAGATCTTTTGAACCAGGGAATTATTGGCGAGAAACCGGATCCCGTTGATTCCCGGAAGAAGATCTTTTTCATCCGGTCAAACTATCTCGGGAACCTTTCGCAGGAAGCACCGGTAAAGTTTGATAGCGACGCATCACTTGTATCCGCGTTCCTGCAAAGCGAAGATCCGTTCCGGTTCTACCGGCTGATGTTCCGGACGATCCGGGTCTCGCTCCTGTCAGAAGGCGTCAACATCGATCCGATCCTCCACGAAGCCGGGTACCATGTCGGGGAAGGCCTGTATCCCGCGGTCGCGGCCCGGGAACTTGACGAGCTGCTGGAAAAAACCGGCCGGTTCTGGAAGCGGCACCAGCTGGGCAGGATCGAGATCGAAAGCCTGGAGCCGGTGACGCTGCGGGTCTATGACTGCTTCGAATGCGGTGACCTCCCGCAACTCGGAAGACCCGCCTGCGCATTCGACGCCGGGGTCCTGCAGGCAGTCTTCTCCCGGTTCTTTGCCGATGACCGGGACGTAACCGAGAACAAGTGTTACGCGATGGGTGATGATCACTGCCGGTTTGTCGTCAGCCCCGGAAAGAAACCGATCGTATAGCCGTCGCTCCACCTGCGAACGTTGGATCGTTCCGTATGGTTTACATAGCACCGCTCCCATAATTGACCGAATCACGGTGATCCCATGCTGTACCGGAACGTTCCAAAAACGGAAGATGCACTATCCATCCTCGGCTTCGGCTTTATGCGGCTTCCCCAGAAAAGCGGGGGTGGTATCGATGAGGACCGTGCGATCCGCCAGCTCCGCCACGCTATCGACAATGGCATGAACTATGTCGACACTGCACCGCTGTACCATTTCGGGAGGAGCGAGCCGATCCTCGCACAGGCCCTTGCGGACGGGTACCGGGAAAAAGTAAAGATTGCAACCAAGCTCCCGCCATGGTCCGTCCGTTCCCGCGAGGACATGGACCGGATTCTCGCTACCCAGCTTGCTACTCTCAAAACCGATCGCATCGACTACTATCTCCTGCACAGCCTCACAAGAGAGAGCTGGGAGAAACTGAAAAATCTCGGCGTCCTCGAATTTCTGGATTCTGCAAAAAAAGATGGCAGGATCGTAAACGCGGGCTTCTCGTTCCACGGCGACCCGGCGACGTTCAGGGAGATCGTCGACGCGTACGACTGGCAGTTCTGCCAGATCCAGTACAACTATCTTGACGAGCAGGTCCAGGCCGGGACAGAAGGACTGAAATACGCCGCAGGAAAAAAGCTCGCGGTCATGATCATGGAGCCTCTCCGCGGCGGAAACCTCGCGAGGGCTGTGCCACCGGAAGTGCAGAAGATCTGGGACGAGTCGCCGGTGAAACGCTCCGCTGCCGAATGGGGACTCCGCTGGGTATGGGACCACCCGGAGGTGACGGTCGTCCTCTCCGGCATGAACGATGAAGCTGACATCGATGAGAACATCAGGATCGCAGCGACCGCACTCCCGGGTTTGCTGTCGCCGGAGGAATTTGCGCTGGTCGGCCGGGTAAGGGATGCGTACCGGCAGATGATGAAGGTCGGCTGCACCGGCTGCAGCTACTGCATGCCCTGCCCCGCAGGCGTGAATATCCCGGAATGTTTTGCTGCCTATAACAATTTCAACATCTTCCAGAACAGAAGCGAAATAAAACTTCTCTATCTCGCAAAACTTGGCGGGATTATCGGCGAGAACGCAAACGCCGGGCTCTGCCTTGGCTGCGGGAAATGCGAGAAGATCTGCCCCCAGAAGCTGCCCGTCTCCTCGCACATGAAGGACGTGGCAAAGACCATGGAAGGGCATGGGTTCAACTTCAAGGTCACGGTCGCAAGGGCAGCGTTCCGGGTTTACGATGGAGTCTCGCGGCTCCGCCACCGTGGCCGCAAAGCCCCGGCACAATAAAGTCCTGCTAATTTATCTTTTCCTGAGCTTATCGTAAGAGTAATGGGAGATCGAATCGAGGGTGATCTGAAAGCACAGGTCCGGGAGAAATGCGCATCGCTTGATATACCGGTTGTAGGGTTCGCACCGGCCGACCGGTGGGATGAGTCCCCGTTTACCGCATGGGTGCCGGAAGCGTTCCGGCCAAAAGCGATCTGGCCTGAAGTACGGACCGTCATCGTGATAGGACTTCCCGTCAGCCTGCCGATCATCGAGACCGCTCCCTCGATCTGGTACCACGAACTGTACCGCACCATCAACACCCTGCTCGACACAGGCGGCTACCGGATCGCAGCCTCTCTCACTCACCAGGGGCACTCCTCCGTATGGGTCCCGAGAGACGGGTACGGCTCGATCGGGATATTAAAAGAGAAACCCGTTGCGTTTTTCTCGCACAGGCATGCGGCCTGTCTCGCCGGTCTCGGGACCTTCGGGGTCAACAATACCCTGCTCACCCCGGCGTACGGGCCCCGTGTCCGGTTCGCATCGGTATTCACGTCCGCCGAGATTCCTCCGGATCCGGTTATTGCTGAGGACCTCTGCCTGCATTGCATGCGGTGCGTGAACACCTGTCCCGTCAAAGCCATCAGCGGGAAGAGCTACCCGGATGGCATTATCAACAAGGAAGCGTGTGCAGCACGGTCCGAAGAGCTCGCAGGAAAATACATCTCCCCCTGCGGTTTCTGCATAAAAGTCTGCCCGGTAGGTGAAGACCGGAAGATCTGGTCCCGGAAAAACCTGTCCATCTACGACGAAAAAAATACGGAATTCGAAACGATCCACCATGCGTGGAACCACGTGAGATCGTACGGCAGCCGGTAACCGCCGGGCCAAAGTTCTGCGCCAATGCGCAATTCTTTTATAAATAAGAACTGAACACACGGGTATGAATAAAAGAACCCTCCTTCTCATTGCACTCCTGCTCGTTCTTGCTGTTGCAGCAGCCGGTTGCGCCAGCAGGGCTCCCGTGACACCTGCGACCACGCGTCCGACATCCACGCCAGCCCTGCCATTGACTACCCCAACCCTTCCCCCCGGTACGCTCCAGCCGCTCGGGGGCATGTGGAACCTCATCGGTATGACCGTCCAGAACGGGACCGTTCCTTCCAATCCGACAACCCAGATCACGATCCAGTTCAACAATGACAACACGTTTTCCGGCTATGGCGGCTGCAACAATTATTACGGGACCTACACGTTCACCGGGACCGTGACATCGTTCGGGAGCGGCATGGCGCTGTCGCCAATAACCTCTACGAAGATGTACTGCCAGCAGACCTCCTTGCAGGAGAATACCTACTACCAGGATCTCCAGGATACCAACGCCGGTGTAGTGAATGGCAACCAGCTGGTTCTTACCGGAAGTACGCAGAACACCCTCGTTTACCAGCAGAATGTACCGACCCCGACTTCGTCGCTTGTCTACCCGAACTTCTGATTCCGGAAGATCTTGCGGATTTACCGGGGAAACAATCTCATTTTTTAAAAAGCGCTGGATTCCGGGTATCCGGGCCGGCGCGTTGCCGGTTTTACTTTGGGTTTGCTGTTCTGTGAATCCCGAAAATCCGATGCCGGGATCCTGGCCCGGGCCTCGGTAAGGCTCAAACTGACCCGTGATTCCGAAAGGATTCAGAGTCGGGCTGAAGACCCATGAGATATTTTCCAAAACCGGATCCCGTTCCAAAAAAAATCAGGAAGCGCGTGGAAAAAGCGTAAAAAAGTTCGGATAAGAAAAATCAGAAAATATTTTTTTAGTCAAGCGGGATCTGCTCGAGTTGCGAGACAAGTTCCCATATCCGTGTCCGGGCATGAATAGGCATGTTGGGATCATTGGAGATTTCATCGATCTTTGAGATAGCTTCTGCTGCACGCAGGCCCATGGGCTTGGTGTTGTTGAGGAGCAGCGTCCGGGTTTCATCAGCAACGCGCCGGATGTTACGGGGTATTGTGCTGTCTTCCTGGATGTGCTGCAACATCAGGATACAGTTTTCCATTGTTTTTTCGGGATTGGCCAATTGTATCGCCTACCTGAGGTACCTGTAGTTAATACGTGGAGCCGGCATATATAGGTTAAATATCGATACCACGGTGAAACCATGCCTTCAAGAAAAGAAGACGAGATAATGGCCGAGTGCCTCCTCAAAGGCGGCAAGATGCTTGAAAAGTCCTGCAGGACCTGCGGGTGCCCGCTTTTTGAGGTAAAAGGAAAGACGCTCTGCGTCGTGTGCGCTGAAGACGAACTCGAGATGAAAGCTGCAGGGAAGCCGGCAGCGGCAAAGCCGGCCGCTGAGGTAAAACCCGTGGAAGCGGCGCATGTACATGAACACGGGCACGAATGCACCTGCTCCCATGAAGAGGATGAATGCGGCGGCGTCATGCTCGCCGACGACCTCGCGGAGACCATCCTCTCGCTCTGCGAACGTATCCAGAACGAGAAGGACCCGGAGAACGTGCTTCTCCTGATGAATGCGGTGAAGGCCGGCGCAGAGTCGCTCGACATTCTCTGCAAGCTGTAAATTTTTGAATTTCTGTTCTCCCTTTTTTTTGAATTCTCTTTGCGGACCGGACAAAGTCTGGTTCCTGCAGTGCCCAAGATTTTTATCCGCTGCGGAATTATTCAATGATAGAACCCGATCCTTCTGCATAAACATGCGACGAAATCGCAATCACGGGGATCAGGAGTCTTTTCGTGATTGAACCGGATACCAGGGAACACGAACGCATCGTACTCGCCACGACCTGCTATGAAAAATCTGCGGTGCAAAAGCACCAGCTCTGTGTTCTTGCCGTGACACCGTCCCGGATTATTCTCTCTCCCGTCCACGATCGTGTCCTCACCAAAGGAACTCTTTCTCCGTCATCCGCGGAAAAATCCCCGGGCAATACCAAAAAAAGTTCATGGAGAAGCCGGCTGTCGGGTCACACTGACCCCGCGCCGGATTTCGAGTCGCTGAAAGAATACCGTACGCGAAAGCCGGAGGAAATTCTCACCAAAGAGATGAATTCATGGGAAATCCGGTTTGAGAGTATATCGGACGTTACCCTCCGGAGAGTGCGGAATGACCGGAAAAATTCCCGCCTGCGATCCATTCTTCTTTCGCCGTATCCCTTCGAGCCGGCAAGCGCACGGTATGATGTCGATTACCAGTTGGCCATTACGACGCCCGTGAAAACGTACACTCTGCACACCCCATTCCTTCTCGAACTAAAACAGGCACTTGTCAACGGGCTTGGCGACCGGGTCCACGAGATCATCGATCCCAACGCTCCGCTGTTGTGAAGGACACTGGCAAGGATTTTCACGCAGGACTCTGTCCACCAATGCTTCTCCTTGATCGCCGGAACTCAAGTTTACGGCCCCCGCAGATCGATCTGCAGCCCGTTTTTTCTAAAAACGCCGCTGTAATTGTGTGTTGCCCGTTATTCTCAGGCAGGAAAAAAGCATCTTCTGACTCATCAGAGGCTGAAATGGGCTTTTCCCAAAACAACCGTGCCGGTTTTTCCTGAATTAATGCCGGCAGTTCTTTACGGACGGATCTTTTTACCGGATAAATCCCGGACAAACCAATTAAAAATGAGATCCGGAAAAAAAAAGATCGGGTTACCATCGATCAGGATGAACCGGTGTCTTTCCCAAACGACCAGAACAGTTTCCGGTACACGTTCGTGAACGCAGTTTTCTCCAGCAGGAAGACCATCACGGAGCAGGCGAGAATACTGAAGAAAATAATAATATAGGTAACGTCCTGGATAGTCTGCCCTGCTGCGATCCCGGCCTGCAATGGCAGGGACGCGAGGACAGCAGCTGCCAGTCCCTTTGGCTCCATGATCGAGATAATGGCCGCGTCCGATGCCGGAATGCTCCGGGGGATGGTCAGCCAGACCATTACGATACGGGCGAGGTAGATAATGATCGTGATCGCAGCCCCGAGATAAATGATATTCATGTCGCCGAAATGGATCGAGATCCCGATGTAGATGAAGAAGAAGGTCTTCAGCAGGTTGACAAGCTGCGCGAAAAATTCCTTTTCCACGATCGTGAGTTCAACCTGCGTGATGTTGTCCCCAAGGAACGGGAGGATCTTCTCGGCCTTGAAGTAATACAGGTTCCCGAGCGTCACACCGAGTGCCAGTGCAGCAATTGCGCCGGAGAAGCCGAGCAGGCTGACAAACCCGAAGACGATGAAGACGAACGCCGGGGTGATGAAGATGCTGTGGATACTTTTCAGTTTCTGGTAGATCGAAGACCACCATACACCGGCGACCACTCCGATGATAATCGCGATGAGGAACGATGCAAGGAGGTTGCCGACTATCCTGCCCGCATCGAACTGGTCCAGCTTCACGACATCGAGCAGGGCGAGAAGGACAACGATGCAGAGCACATCGCTGATAGCAGATTCGAGGGCGAGGATCGCTTTCGTGTCATTTTTAATATTGAGGTAATTGGTGAACGGGATAACGACTGCAGATGATGTGCCGCCGAGAATCGACCCGAGCATGAACGATTCGATAAATGTCAACCCTGCCCAGTAGTGCATGACAGCGATACAGATGCTGGCGATGATAACGAAATTCGCGATAGTTATCGCGGCCGTGCCGTTGATGGATTTTTTGAGGGTCTCGATAGTGATGTGCAGGCCGCCTTCGAACAAGATGATCGCGAGCGTGACCATTGTGAAGAGCGGACCGACGACCCCGAATTCAGAAGGGGTGACAAGGCCGAGGAACGGACCTATTACTATACCGATGGCGATGAGGAAGAGCACGTCGGGGATCTTGGTGAGCGTGAAGAACCGGCAGAGAACGTTGCCGAGGAATATGAGGAGTCCAAGGAAGAGTACGGTTACTGCTGCATCCATTGGTTACGTAATAGGGCTGAAGGGAAATTATATCTTTGGCAGGCCCGGGTTCGTGCATGAAATAGTCCATCCCGTGCGGGCCTGTGAATCATCGTCATGTCCGGTTGGTTGAAACCCATGCGGCCGAAAATCCGGTCGTCCCGGTAAAGGAGATTTTTCTCAAATGTCAATACCCGATGGCATATCCGGCAGGAAACCCGAAAAGGTTTACTCGTTCAGGATGCAGTGTACAGGTAATGAGCGGTACGGCCGGTCCCGGATCCAAAATCGTCAAATCCCTTGGGGTCGTTTTCGGGGACATCGGGACAAGCCCCATCTATACGATAGGCGCAATCCTGCTCTTCATCCTGCCGACTGTAAGAAATATTCTCGGGCTCCTCTCCCTCATTATCTGGTCGCTTGTCATCGTGATCACAATCCAGTACGCATGGCTCGCGATGAATCTCGGAAGCAAAGGGGAGGGCGGGACGATCGTCCTCAAGGGGCTGCTGACCTCCAGCCTGAAAAATCCGGCCGCAATCTCGTTTGTCTCTGTGCTCACGATCATCGGCGTTGCCCTCTTCATCGGTGATGGTGTGATTACCCCGGCCATCAGTATCCTTTCCGCTGTCGAAGGGATCCGGCTGATCCCGGGGCTGGGGGGGATCTGGGGAGGGTGGATCCTCCTGACCGGCATCCTCATTGCGTTTGCCTTGTTCGCATTCCAGAAAAAGGGGACCGAGCGGGTGGCATGGGCATTCGGGCCCGTCATGCTGGTATGGTTTCTCGCGCTCGCGGTCACGGGGATATTCTCGATCGCCTCTGCCCCGGAGGTTCTCCTTGCCCTCAATCCGGCTTATGCCATTGGCTTCCTTCTGGAGAACGGCTTTGGATCTTTTTTTGTACTCTCCGCGGTCCTGCTTTGTGTTACCGGGGGAGAAGCACTGTACGCCGATATGGGGCACCTCGGGCGTGAACCGATAGTGAAAGGCTGGTACTGCATATTCCCGGCCCTTGTCCTCAGTTACCTCGGCCAGGGAGCGTACGTACTCCATAACCCGGATACACATACGGTACTTTTCAGCATGGTGCAGGACCAGGCAGCCCTTCTCTACGTGCCGTTCCTTATGCTGAGCATCTGTGCGACCGTCATTGCTTCGCAGGCAATGATCTCGGGATTGTTCTCCATAATGTACCAAGGCATGATGACCCGGATCATTCCCAAGATGAAGATTGAGTTCACCTCCCCGGACCTCCAGACACAGATTTATATCGATGCGGCAAACTGGCTGCTCTTCGCCGGGGTCCTCGTCGTAATGCTGGAATTCCAGACCTCGGAGAACCTCGCGTCGGCATATGGTCTCGCCGTCGCCGGCACAATGACCATTTCCGCGATCATGATGACTATGATCTTTACCCTGAGGCTGGACGCTCTCAAAGCTGCCCTCTCCGGGGCGCTTATCGTAGTAGATGCAATGTTCCTGCTCTCGGCATTCCTCAAGATCCCCCACGGTGCGTACTGGTCCTTCCTGATCGCTGCGGTCCCCCTGATCGTCATTGTGACCTTCATCCGCGGCCAGGAACGGCTCTACCGCATCATAAAGCCGGTGAGTATCGATGAATTCATACCCAGGTACCGGGAGAAGTACGCGGATCTCCCCAAGGTCCGGGGGACCGCGCTCTTTTTTACTACAGACCGGAACAATATCTCGCCCTATATTACGCAGGTGATGTTTGACAACGAGATCCTTTACGAAGAGAATGTGCTCGTCTCCCTCCGGATCACCAATCACCCGTTCGGGATCCAGACACACTATGAACGGAACATCGCCCCCGGCCTCCATTCGTTCATTATCACGGCCGGGTACATGGCAATCGTCGACATAATCGGTCTGCTCCGGAAAGAGGGGATCGTAGAGAAGACGATCTTCTACGGTATGGAGAACGTTATCAGCGACAAGTTCTACTGGAAATTGTACGGGATCATCAAGAAAGTGACGCCGGCTTTTGTTCACTTTTACGAGCTGCCCCCGGAAAAGATTCACGGGGTCATAACCCGGGTCGTGATGTAAAGGCGTTTTTTAAATTACGGAAATTCTCATGCGGACTGCCGGTCGGCTTTCCCATCACCGCTGACCCCCTGCGGAACATATACTCATGATGTTCGTTGCAGGGATCTTTGATGGTAATTCCTGTCACCCATGATTCTTGCTGCATAGGATACGACGCAAGTTCCCAGGAGTAGCGAGCGACGTACGGGTCTCGTCTGCTCCAGGTCACGGCGAGAATTCCGGTGCAATAATCCGGTATTCTTCCAGATCGCCGGCATCAAACACCCTGATATCAATCGGCCTGCCCCGGTGGAACCGTTCCATGCCGCGCTTGTACATCCCGGTATCGTGCCGCAGCGTATGCACGGTAAAAAAATCGTGAATGGTCTCAAGGAATGAGATCTGCTGGGTGAGATAGGCGTTTTCGTATTCCCTTACTTCCCGGGCGATAGCGACGCATTCGTCGTATGATATATCCGGGTCATGGTGACCATGTTCGTTCTCTCGTGCGAACTGTCGCCATTCTGCGTGTCCCGGTAAAACCGTACTCCGGCGGAGCATATGGGGGTATATGCGACAGCCGGAAAACCGCTGGTCATAGATCCGGCACTTCCCATTTTCGAGGAACCAGCAGGATCCCATTGGATCATTTTTCATCCGGATCGCGTAGCCCGAGACATAAAATGTGCCGCTCTGGTCGCAGAACTCCGGCCCGGGTGCTGGCTCGTATGCGGAGGGATCGATCCTTTTTAATTCAGCAACGTCATGGTCAAGGAGAAAGATATGCCGGTTGACCGCCCGGGTGCAGCATGCCCCGCACCGGTCGCACTGGAACCCTGCCGCCCTGATCTCGTCTACAAGATCCCCGGTGGGATATGCAAAGAGGCGGTTTCTCTCCTGTATCAGGGCGACGATCCGGTACGGGATTGAGACGCTCATCGGGAGCCCCCCGCGCTCCTCATCCGTATGTCGATCTGACGGAACGGGATCTCAATTTTTTCTTCGCCAAACCTGCCGGCAATGCGGCTGTTCACCCAGTCCTGGACGTCCCATGCGAAATCGTAGTTGTTCGTCCAGAGGATCAGCTGGCCGTTGAGACCTGATTCGCCGAATTCAAGGAAATATACCGATGGTGCAGGATCGGTGACGACCCACGGGGTCTTGTCTGCCGCGTCGCGGGCGATGGCAAGGAGCACTGCTTTTACCCGTTCTATGTCAGAACCGTACGAAACCGAGAAGGGGATCCTGACTTTCATTTTGAGATCCGGCATTGCATAATTGATGACAACGCTTGACGTAACTTTTGAGTTCGGGACGGTGACGATCTGGCTGTCCAGCGTCCTGATCCGCGTGCTCCGGGGACCGATGCTCATTACGTCCCCGAGGAACGTATCGATCTGGACCCTGTCGCCGATCTTGAACGGTTTGTCTATGGCAATGATTGCCCCGCCGAAAAAGTTGCCGAGAATATCCTGTGCGGCAAGTGCAATCGCCAACCCGGCAATTCCGGCACCCGCAAGGAACGGAGTGATATCGACATTGAATTCTGCAAGGATCAGGAGGAATGCCGCGAACCAGATCAGGTAACGTGCTGCAATTTCCAGGACCGGGATGATCCGGTCATCGAGATCCGTTCCGGTTTTTTCAGCAAGCGAAGTACCATAGGTCCGGATAAGATCGTAGGAGAAGACCGAAATGATCCATGCCCCGAACAGGATAAACACCGCATTGATCACCTGCCCGGTGATGAGCCAGTCTAGGGACGAGGGAACGATGTCGAAGCGGGTCAGGGAAACGTAGATCGAGACTGCAACGATCGCGACAACCAGCGGTGTTCCCACGGCTTCGAGAATAATGTCGTCAAGACGTGTCGAGGTATCAGCGGCTTTCTTTTTAAGCCACCGGATTACCAGGTGGGCCACGCCGGCTATTGCTATCCCGGTGGCGACCGTAATCGCCGCAAGGAAATACCCATCGTTCATTATCGCGTCTCCTTTGGCCTGTGGAGGAAGCCGGAGTGCATGGCTCTCCTCACAGCCTCTTGTACCAGATATTCATGCTCTCAAGCGATCCACAGATGTTGGTATTATTCGGAAGCAGGCCGCCGAACTGATATCCGGCTCTTGCGAAGGTAGCATTGATCGGCCGGGATATCGCACGGGCGATGGTGTAGGCCAGCTGGACTCCCTCTTTTCGCATCTCCGCTTCCATGGCGTGAAGGAGGAGCCCGGCCAGACCTTTTCCCCGGAACTGCGGACCGGTTGCAAAATCTGTCACCTCCGCATTCCGGTGCGCTGCATCGATCTCGCAGGATGCCACTGCTGCCAGCAGGTGGGATTTTTTCACAACCAGGTACCGGGTATTCCCCTGCATGGATTCGTGGATATAGTCCGGGTCGAACACCGGAAACGGGTAGGTTTTGAAGACCGAACGGTACAAAGTCGCGATATCCTTTGCATCCCCGGCATGGGCATGCATCAGTGAGAACCCGTCCGGAAGATCGTGCGAGGCTCTCTCCCCGGTATACCCGAAAGCAGCAGAAAGCACATCGGCGATCTCCGTTGCATCACGGACTTCTTTTCGTTTCGGGTCGCGGTATTTCGCCATGAAAGCTGCCGGTTCTTTGCCGTCGAAGAAGTTCGGGACGGTTGCTTCCGTGATATATCCCGACCGGGAAAAAATTCCCGCTGTGGATTCCGGAACCTTGACAAAAATTTTCGTGTACCCCTCCTTTTGCGCAAGATCGTCGCCGTACCGGATAATGTCCGGGATATCTGACAGAGAAAGTCGCATGACGTAGACCCTGTTGTTGAGGTGACCGTGCTGGATGATGCTCTCCCCCCGGTGCAGGACAATATCATTCTGCATCGTCGTGCCTCCGGTCGATCCGGTCATTATTCACCGGGATCAGGGTGGTCGTTTCATCATAATCAGCGAGAAGTTTTGCAACACCGACAACCTTGGATTCATCAGCCCGGTTGATATTCAGCTGCAGTTTGCAGGCAATACAGTCACCGTTGCAGAAGATGCGCTCGTAATTTGCCGGCTCCTGGTAGGTGCAAATCATTCCCTCATAATTCCGGAGCACGACCTTGTGCACCGACCAGGTCAGCAGGTAGTTAGGGAAGACCGGGATCTTGCCCCCACCGCCCGGTGCATCCACAACGTAACGGGGGACGGCAAAACCGCTGGTGTGGCCGATAAGGTTCTCCATGATCTCGATACCTTTGGACACCGGTGTGCGGAAGTGGCTGATGCCTTCCGAGAGATCGCACTGGTAGAGGTAGTACGGGCGGATGCGGTTTTTGACAAGTTGATGAATAAGCTCTTTCATGATCCTTGGACAGTCGTTGATACCTGCGAGAAGGACCGACTGGTTCCCGAGCGGGATACCGGCATCGGCGAGTTTTGCAATGGCAGCCCGGGCAGATTCCGTCATCTCCTTTGGGTGGTTAAACTGTGTATTGATCCAGATCGGGCGGTGCTTTTTCAGGACCGAGACCAGATCATCGGTGACACGGAACGGAAGGACAACCGGGACACGGGTTCCTATGCGTATCACCTCCACGTGGGGGATGTCACCGAGTTCTGTCAGGATCCAGTCGAGATATTCATCGCTGAGCATGAACGGGTCGCCCCCGGAAAGGAGGACGTCGCGAATCTGTGCGTTGTTCCGGATATAGTCGATCCCGTTCTGGATTTCGTTCCTGCCAGGGATGGAATCCACATCGCCGACTTTCCGTTTGCGTGTGCAGTGCCGGCAGTACATGGCGCAGGTGTTGCTGATCAGGAAGAGAACCCGGTCGGGATACCGGTGGGTGATGCAGTCGCACGGGCTGTCTTTGTCTTCAGCAAGGGGATCTGCAAGCTCGTAATGTTCAACGATCAACTCTTTGGGAGACGGGAACGCCTGCCTGAAGATCGGGTCATTTTTGTACTCGTTCACATCGATGAGTGATAGGTAATACGGGGTAATGCTGAGCGGGAACTTCTGAATGGTTTTCTCCAGTTGTTCGCGCTCGACAAGCCCGAATTTTATCCCGAGGAGCTGTTGGAATGTATCGAGGTCGCGGACTGCATGTCGGATCTGCCAGCGCCAGTCCCTCCAGTATTCCGGGGTATTTTCCGGCTCCTTTGTCGTCCGGAGCAGTGCCGGATCGCCATGGTTTTCTGCCCCCTGGTAATATCCTTTCAGTACGGATACCAGGTCTTTGACCGTATTTCTCACGTGGCCTTTCAGGTGGCTTAACGAAGGGGTGCGATCGCCAGGAGGGGGAGCAGCCAGGGCTCTGTCAGGAATGAAGGGTTTAGCTGTCATGTCACCGGCACCTAGAACAACCACGCTTTTTTCGGTTCGAAATCCGTCAATGCATGGTGGTAATCATCGAACCACCGTGCCACCGGGTTGGTCCGGAAAACCATGAACCTCCCGGCATCAGCCGGGTCTGCCGACTGGTGGTAGCGCATGAAAACATGCCCGGCCGTCTTTCCCACCATCTCGATCTTGCCGGTGGCATGGGACATCACGAACCGTGCACGCTTGGCAAGCCCGGAACAGGCCTGGTACGATCTCTGGAGGATCTCGTATGACTGCTCGACCGGGATCTGGAAGGAATGGTTGCCGGTAGTAGGCCGGCACTGGAAGACATAGTACGGCGAGATGCCGGCAAATGAAAGGTTGCGGAAGAGAGTTGTTAACGTCTCCGGCTCGTTATTGATCCCGTTGAGGATGGGTGTCTGGTTGACAACGATAACCCCGGCAGTTCGAAGCGCTTCTGCTGCCTGGATCGATACATCGGTCAGTTCGCGGGGATGGTTGAAATGTGCCATCAGGTAGATGCGCTTCTCTGGCGTGCTGTAGCGCGAGAGAACAAGGAGAAGATCCTGGTCGTTGAGGATCCGGTAGGGATTGTAAGCTGGCATCTTGCTGCCGATCCGTATGATATTGACATGGGGGATCTCCCGGAGTTGTCGGAGGACTGATTCGAGCTGCCGGGTTTCCAGCATGAGCGGATCGCCGCCGGTCAAAAGGACGTTTGTGATCTCCCTGTGTTCCCGGATGTATTCGAGATTTTCGGATACGTCCTGGACGGCCCCCCGTTCGCATGACATAAAAAGACGCTTGCGGAAACAGAAACGGCAGATACCGGCACAGGCATCGGTGAGGAGCAAAAGGCCGGTCTGATCATATTTATGCTGGAGCCCGGGTTTTTGTGTATAATCTTTTTCACAGGAAGGATCCGCAGATCCCCCGGTTTTAAGTTCACAGGAATCGGGAATAATAATCCTCTTCAGCGGATCATGCCCGTCTTTCCAGTCAATAAGCGAGAGATAATACTCGTTGGCACGGAACGGGAACTGCTCCGTAACCGTCTCCATCTTCTCCCTCGCTTTGGGGGCGAGCCCGATCAGGTTGTCGAGCTCGGAAATGGATGAAATGTATCTGGGTTTCACTTCTTGGTCACCTCTGTTATAGAGTTATTCTCTGCCCGTCAGAGAGCAGGGGCCGAACGGTGCTGAAATTTCCTGATTCCATGAACAGAAATTGATGGTAGTTGAGTGCACCACTCAGTGAAACTTTTCTTGGGGTTTCACTCTTTAAACCCTTTGTGCTCGTTCAATTACGCGGAACGGAAATGATAAAACAGGTCTTCCGGAATCATCCAAGCGGAATCGGGAATACCAGGCTCTGACATGTTGGGCGTTGCAGGAAAATACCGGAAGCCATAAACTCTTTTGCGTCCCCAGTGATCCTGTATAACAGGATCCATTCTTGTCCCTGGAGCAGATACCATGCAACCGACACATCCTGATGATGATGCATTTCCGTCAATCGTTTCCCGGAGGATCTCTCCCCTGCTCAATGGCCCGGGGTTCACGTTCACTCTTGCCGGGATAATCATCATCACGTATATTCTCGATCTCGGTACTCCGCTCGGCGTACCGGTCTGGCTGCTCTATTTTGTCCCGCTCGTCTTATCGTTCTGGTCGAGGCCATATTATGCCGTGCCGACAGTCTGCGTGGTCACGCTGCTCTTCCTTGCCGCAGGATTCGTCTTCTCTCCTCCGGGAATACAGACCGATACCGCGCTCGCCATCCGGATTGGTTTTTCTCTGGTTTTCATCGGGATATCTGCCGGGCTGTGGATGATCCGCCGGAAGCGGGGGCGGACTATCATCTTCACGCCTTCGGGAAAAATGCGGAACTTTGAATGATAATCATCATGACTCTTTGAGATCGCCGTCACGTTTCGCAGGGATTTGCTCCGGGATTTTAATGACCGATTTCACGGTGCCGGCTTGTTGCAGGATCCCGGAATCAAAAGCTCTTTGGACAGATCCGCTTCCGGATTCGGGTTTCCTTAAAGAATCTGGTAAATTCCGGATACCAAACCTTTATTCTTTTCCGGAGGTTCATCCCCGCGGCATGGATGATGGATTCATGGAGCAGCAGTGGCGAGGGCGGCCGGGGATTCCCGTTCTTCGGATGGGGCATGATGCTGGCCTGGATTATCATTTTCTTTATCATCGGGTATTTCGCCTACCTCGACGCGAACAAGAGGAGTAAGAACGGTCTCCTGTGGTGGATACTGATCATTATTCCCATGATCGGGATCATTGCCCTTATCATCTATCTCATTCTCCGCGAGACCGGCTGGCAAAAAAAATCTCCCGGAGGGAAAAACCGCGATCGACATTCTCAAAGAACGGTATGCGAAGGGAGAGATCACCAGCGAAGTGTTCCGGGAAATGAGCCAGGAACTGAAAAAAATAATTTTCTCTCACGCAAGCTTCTTTTCCTTTGTTGACATTCTTTTCCGTTCGAATAGTTTTCGGGCATTCATCCGGGTTTCGCCTTCATTTGATCCATCAAATGCAAAAACATCTCTCCCGTTACAGGACAGGATCCATGAATTATAGCCAACGGGTGCCATTGCATTCAGTCGCCCGGAAGCCCCGGCCTCATATAAGAACAAACAAATAGGATCGGGCAAAAAAATTAAAAATCCGCTGGCAACCCATGATTTCGTTTCCTTCCTTCCCCACAGGTATTACCCCGACAAAACGAGTTGTGATTATCGCAATAGTCGTCGGTATCATCGCAGGTGTCGGGTCCCTTCTCTTCTACGAGGGACTGAAATGGGGAACGGCATTTTTCATGGGATATCTCCTGCAGTACGCGTACCCCCGGGAGGGACAGACTATGGCCGGGATCGGCCAGTGGTCTGAACCTCATTCGCTTGTTCTCCTGATCCCCATCCTTATATTCGGGAGTCTCCTGACCGGGATACTCGTGACAAAATATGCGCCGGAGGCGGGGGGGCACGGGACCGATGCAGCGATCAAGGCCTTCCATGGAGATGGCCGCATCAGGAAACGGGTTCCGCTCTTGAAAGCAGTCACAGCTATCCTCACCATCTCGACCGGGGGAAGTGCCGGGCGGGAAGGGCCGGCCGCGCAGATTTCTGCGGGATTCGGTTCCCTCGTCGCGGACACGCTCGGCCTCAGCGCCCGCGAAAGGAGGATTGCCTTAACGACCGGGATCGGGGCGGGGATCGGGACGATCTTCAAGGCACCCCTTGGCGGGGCTGTTCTCGCTGCGGAAGTCCTCTACACCCGGGACTTCGAATCCGATGCCATCATCCCGGCATTCCTTGCATCGGTCATCGGGTACGCGATCTTCGGATTCTTCGAAGGGTACGATCCGGTCTTCGCGCTCGGCCAGATCTCGTGGAACATCTGGCAGATCCCTCTCTTCCTCTTGCTTGGGGTTCTGTGTGCAGTCTTCGGACTTCTCTATATTTTTGTTTTTTACTGGAGCCGCGACCGGTTCACCGGGCTCTTCACCCGGTACAACCTCCCGATGTACTTAAAACCGGTCTCAGGGGCGGTCCTCCTTGGCATCCTCGTCGTCGCACTCGCACTCATCTCTCCTGAAGCAGAGATGCTCGGCCTTGCCGGCCTCGGGCCCGGTTACGGCTTTGACCAGCTCATGCTCTACTCCATGCTCCCCCTCGCCGTGGTCCTGCTGCTGCCGTTTGTCAAGATCCTTGCAACCTCCCTCACTCTCGGCTCCGGCGGGAGCGGGGGCGTGTTCGGCCCGGGACTTACCATCGGTGCAGCAGTCGGTGCAGCTCTCGGCATCGTCCTCCACCTCTTCTTCCCGGCGTATGTTCCCCTTGAGACAATCCCGCTGTTCGTTGTCGTCGGCATGATCTCCCTTTTCGGGGCGGTGGCGAATGCTCCCATCGCGGTGCTCATCATGGTCGTCGAGATGGTCGGGAGCATTACGATCCTGATACCCGCGATGGCCGCCGTCGCCGTATCGCACCTGCTCACCGGGGAAAAGACCATTTTCCGGGACCAGGTGCCGACAAAGGCGCAGTCCGGGGCCCATCGCGGGGAGTACGACCGGGAGACTCTCGAACGGATCCTCGTGCGGGACGCGATGGTCCCCAGGGAGATGGTTACGACATTATCACCATCAGGCGATCCGGCCACGGTCCTCGAACTCATCAGGACCACCGGGCATTCCGGGTTCCCCGTGCTTGAGGACGATCGTCTCGTCGGGATTATTTCGAACCGCGATGCGCGCACTATCCGCCCGGCTGCAGAGGAATGCCCAACGGTGAGGGACGCCATGACCCCGGAGCCGCTCATCGTCAACCCTGAAGATACCCTTGAGGATGCCATCGCGATCATGGTCAGCCATAATTTCCACCACCTTCCCGTGGTAGCAGCAGGATCGCGGGATCAGCTTGTCGGGTTCCTTACAAGGAGCGATATTCTGAAAGCATATGCCCGGGCCAGCCATTCGGAAAAGTGCCGGGCAATCGATGCTGATCCCGGCGAATAGATCACCACGCGATCAGGCAGACTAAAAAAGATGATACGATCACGAATAACAGAAGATCTGAAAATCAGACCGGCGTCAGATAACTTTCCCCTATCATGACAGGACTTGTTCGAACGACAGGGTCTATGCCCTTCCGTGGAGATCCGTAAATTGTAATCCCGACTCAGCTGCGGAACGCAATGCTATGCGGGCCCTGGGAGACCCCGAAGGTACGAAAAAACCCGGTCCGGTTATCGGTAAACTGGTGTTTTACACTAACAGATCTCAAGAGCGGCATACTTTTTATAAATTCAGGCGGTTTCTGACTTTTATTTATTTTATTAATTTCAATGCGGGAGCTCTCGCAGGGACCGGGAACTCCTGCCCTCAAACCATCCTTTCGCGGCTGAGGCACTCGAAATCGATAAACCCGTTCCAGGGGTCGGTTTTTATGAGCCGCACCCGCACTTTCTGGCCGACCAGGAGTCCCCGTTCTCCTTTCATGACCCGACCTTCGGCAGGAGGTTCGAGAAGCCTGACATAGGTCCCCTTATCCGCTGCACCGGTCACGAGCGCGTTAAAGGTTTTGCCGATACTGCCTTCGAGCAGTGTGGCAGCAACGGATTTTCGCATGAACCGTTTGACCTTCTTCGACGCCTTCTCCCGGTCGGTCAGCCACATGGCCCGCTCGGAGAGTTCTGCGGAAGAATATGGACCGGGTTTTCCCTCAAGGATAGCTTTTACCTGGCGCTGGTTGATGACATCAACGTACCGCCGGTTCGGCGCCGTCGCATGAGTATAATCGATGATCGCGAGGGCAAAATGACCGACCGGCGTAGATCCCGGTTCGAGCATCATGTACTCACCGGCTCCCATCAGTTTTATTACGGTAAGAGAAAGGTCGGGAAAATGGAGAGGATCGGCGGTTTTTTCCTGCAGGAGGAATTTTGCCAGCGCTTTTGCATCAGGATCCTCCGGTAACGTTACGCCGTGAACCGCAGCGGTAAGCATGATGCCGGCCCAGTTTTTTGGGGTCTTTACGACCCGCTGGATCATTGGCACCCCTTCGGCCCCCAGCCGTGCTACCATCGTCCCGTTTGCAGCGACCATAAACTCCTCGATCAAGGCACGGGCCGGGTTCGGCGTCAGGGTAACCAGTCCCGTGACCTCGTCGCCCTCCATGATCACTTCGGGTTCCAGGGTTTCGAACTCGAGTGCGCCTTCTTCCCGGCGGTACTCCCGCAGGAGCCGGGTGGCCTCGTCCTGGAGGCGTAGTTGTTCTTCCAGCCCGGGGACTTCCTGTACGCCCTTCGGCATCGCTCCCGTTCCTTCCAGCCACGCACCTACTTCCTCGTACACCAGTTTTGCCTTGTTGCAGACCAGCGCCCCGTATACCCCACGGGGAGAGAAGCTCCCGTCACTCCTGACCAGGAACTCGATGACGACAGCCATCCGATCTTTTTCCGGCAGGAGAGAGGTAATCCCGTAGGACAGCCGCTCGGGAAGCATGGGAAAGGTGACGACACCGGTATAGACGGTCGTCCCGTTGTGTGCGGCATATTCGTCGGTTGGTGAATGTTTCCGGACATAGGAATCGACGTCGGCTATAGCTACCCGTACCAGGATCGTCCCTTCAGGTGTTCGTTCGCAGTACTCCAGCTGGTCGAGATCCTGTGAATCGTAGTTGTCGATCGATGACCACAGGAGCATGCGGAGATCACGGGCATCTTTGGGTATCCCGGAGAATCTTCGCTCCTGCATCGCATTGACATCGTCGATAACCCGTGGGGGGAACCGGGAGAAAAAACCATATTTTTCCATCGCGTGCAAGGCGATGGTCCTGAGATCAATATCCTGATGCTGGCGGTGGTCTCTCATTTCAATGGGGTGTTCTTCTTTTTTATTTGCATAAAAACTTCTGGAAGTACCCGATGGTTATAGTCGTATGGAGATCATTAGGGCCATGCGCATCCTGGAACAATGGTATTCGATAGTATTTGCGACGTGCTCTTTTCTGTTACCTTCGATTTTCATTTTTCCGCAATCCCGATTCTTATTCAGATCCAGTGCCATAAAAATCTCGTAACTGGGCCAAACCTTTTTGTCGTTACTGTGCGTTGGAAATTTTAATGAAGCGATCCCTTTACCATCCAAAACACCCAGATAACCGATACTATTTACTGTGCGGCTGGGAAAAATGAAAAGCGCCTACGAACTATTGTCGCGGTAAATGTTCCACCAGGGGGAATCGTGCCACCATCTGAAGAAACCCCAAAGAAAACCGGAATGTCTCCGGTCCTTCAGGGAATCCTTCCGGTAAAACGATTCGAGGTGCCGCTCGACATTATTGCGGGGATTTCCCTTGCGGCACTTGCAATACCTGAAGTGATGGGGTACGCAAAAATTGCAGGGATGCCGGTCGTAACTGGTCTTTACACGATCCTGGTTCCTCTGGTACTGTTTGCTCTATTCGGATCTTCACGCCACCTTGTTGTAGGGGCAGACTCTGCAACCGCAGCGATCCTCGCAGCTGCGCTTGTGACAATGGCCCTGCCTGAATCTCCCCGGTATGTTGCACTTGCCGGGATGGTTGCCCTGCTTGCCGCGAGTTTTTTAATCCTCTCGCGAATCTTCAGGTTCGGTTTTATTGCAGACTTTCTCTCCCGGTCGGTCCTCATCGGGTTCCTGACCGGTGTTGGGATCCAGGTCGCACTGGGCCAGGTTCCCGGCATGTTCGGAGTAGCAAAAGAAGGTTACACCCTCCTCCAGATAGCACACCTGTTCACGAAAGAAGTTCTTCAGATGAACGGAGTAACGATTATTCTTTCACTATTTGTTCTAGCAATTATCATTACGGGGAACAGGTTTAAGAAAAAAATTCCCTGGACATTTCTTGTAGTAATTGGAACAATCATCGTAAGCTGGGCACTGAATTTTGCTTCCCTTGGGATAACAACGATTGGTCGTGTGCCCGGCGGCCTTCCCTCAGTTTCAATTCCTGCCGTGCCCCCCGACCAGATCCCGGGTCTCCTTGGCCTTGCCGCAGCCTGTTTCCTCGTAATTCTTGCCCAGAGTGCAGCAACGTCACGGGCATACGCAGTCCGGTACGAAGAAAAATTTGATGAGAACGCCGATCTCGTCGGCCTCGGACTTTCCAATATCGCTGCCGGCATATCGGGTACATTTGTTATCAACGGGAGCCCGACGAAGACCGAGATGGTTGACAGTGCCGGGGGAAAATCCCAGCTTGCACAACTGGTTACCGCCGGGATCGTGCTCATCGTGCTGCTGTTCGTTACCGTTCCGCTCTCCTACCTGCCCGGTGCAGTACTGGCGACGATCGTATTCACCATAGGCCTTAACCTCATCGATCTCAACGGTATGAAAAATCTCCTTGACCGTCGCCCTGTTGAATTCATGGTGGCGCTTGTCACGGCACTGACCGTGATCTTTGTCAGCGTGGGCTGGGGTATCGCCCTTGCGATCGTGCTCTCCATGATTGCCCATCTCCGACATAGTTACCGGCCCCTGAATTTCCTTCTTGTCGAATCCCCGGACCGGGGATGGACGTTAACGCCCATCGAATCAGGAAACCAGACTGCGCCGGGACTCGCAGTGTACCAGTTCGGGGCAAACCTGTATTATGCGAATGAAGCGCGCTTCACCGATGAAATTCTTGAAATCGTTAAGAAGGCCAACCCGCCTTTGAAATGGCTGTGCCTGTCCGCTTCATCAATACAGGATATTGATTATTCCGGCTCCGAAGCGCTTAAACAACTTCATGGGGAACTCAGAAAACGGGGCATAGTGCTGGTCATGAGCTCGGTCGAAAAACCGGTCATGCGCCAGCTGGAGCGGGACAATCTCGTCGACGCAATTGGAAAGGAACACTTTTTCGAATTCACCAAGGATGTAGTCGTTGCCTACAACGCCCCATTTTTCAGAAAAACATGAGGAATTTTCCCATCGAAAACTATAAGGAACAACGGGATCATTCCGGGTCAGGATAATGGGAGTGAACGGCTATACCAGAGAATAATCCTCCGATGGACACCGCTATGGAACCTCGCACCTCCGCCCCCGGATCTACGAAAGGCCTGACCCCTGCTGAAGTAACTTCCCTGCGGAACCGATACGGCTTCAACGACATCCCCGAAGAAAAGAAGCACCCCCTGCTCAAATTCCTGTCTTATTTCTGGGGTCCGATCCCATGGATGATCGAGATTGCCGCGATACTCTCGGCAGTTATTTCCCACTGGGAAGACTTTGCCATCATCCTGCTGCTGCTCATGACCAACGCGGTCGTCGGGTTTTTGCAGGAGCGGAAAGCCGAGAATGCGATTGAACTCCTCAAGAAACAGTTGGCGCCCAACGCCCGCGTGCTCCGTGACGGAAAATGGCAGGAGATCCCGGCCCGCGAACTCGTGCCGGGGGATATCATCCATATCCGGCTCGGTGATATCGTACCGGCAGATGCCGTCCTTGGGAACGGGGACTATCTCCTGCTCGACGAATCGGCTCTGACCGGTGAATCCCTTCCGGTCGAGAAGAAACCGGGCGATACCGTGTACTCCGGATCGATCGCACGCCAGGGTGAGATGGACGCGAAGGTCTCGACGATTGGTGGTAATACTTTTTTTGGCAAAACTGCAAAACTGGTCCAGGTAAAATCCCCGCGAAGCCATTTTAAGGCTGCTGTTGAACGGATCGGCAACTACCTCATCATCTTTGCTATTGTGATGGTCAGTATCGTTCTGGTCACCGCATTCCTGAGATCGGAGTCTTTCCTTAATACCCTCCAGTTCGCCCTCATCCTTGTCGTAGCGGCAATTCCCGCCGCACTTCCGGCGGTTATGACTGTTACCCTTGCCGTCGGTGCCGTTGCGCTTGCAAAGAAGGAGGCCATCGTCAGCCGACTCACGGCGATAGAAGAGATGGCCGGCATGGATATCCTCTGTGCCGATAAGACCGGTACAATAACGCAGAATTCCATAACTGTCGGGGATATCAAAACCTTTCCCGGGGTTTCGGAACAGGACGTCATCATCGCAGCAGCACTCTCTTCAAAACGGGAGAGCAACGATCCCATCGACACGGCGGTATTTTCACGATTGGATCAACTCGTCCCCGGCACGAATACGGAAATTACTGAAGTACTGGATTTTGTTCCCTTTGATCCGGTCGCCAAATTCTCCAAGGCCTCGATCCGGGATGCATCTGGAACAAAATTCGAAGTAGCCAAGGGGGCGCCACAGGCAATCGCGTTCCTCACCGGCATGAATGCCGCCCCCGGCTCAACACTTGATGAGTGGGTGATTGGTTTTGCGGAGAAAGGGTTCCGGGCTCTCGGGGTGGCTAAGACAGATAGTTCCGGAACCTGGCTGTATCTCGGCATGATTGGCCTGTTCGATCCGCCCCGCGAGGACTCTGCGGCCACAATAACCGAGGCAAAAAAACTCGGCGTGAATGTGAAGATGGTCACCGGGGATCACATTGCCATCGCTCACGAGATCTCGGCGAAGGTAGGTCTTGGACAGAACATCCTTCCCCGGACCGCATTGGTTGCCGGTGAAGGCGAAGAGGTGCGGAAGCAATTGGTGGCTGCCGACGGTTTTGCCCAGGTCCTTCCCGAAGACAAGTTCAATATCGTAAAAACCCTGCAGGGTGGCGACCACATAGTCGGCATGACCGGGGATGGGGTGAACGATGCGCCGGCCCTCCGGGAGGCGGACGCCGGGATCGCGGTCGCCGGTGCGACCGATGCCGCAAAGTCCGCTGCAGATATCGTCCTGACAAAACCAGGGCTCTCGGTTATTATCGATGCGATCGAGCGGAGCCGGGAGATCTTCCGGCGGATGGAAAATTATGCCGTGTACCGGATTGCCGAGACTGTCAGGGTCCTCGTATTCCTCACGCTCTGCATCGTCTTCCTTGATTTTTACCCGGTTACAGCACTCATGATCGTGGTCCTTGCAATCCTTAACGACCTTCCGATCATGATGATCGCGTTCGACAACGCGCCCGTCGCCGCGAAACCCGTACGCTGGCAGATGAACCGGATCATGACCCTCGCGACGATCCTTGGGATCCTTGGGGTTATCTCAAGTTTCATTCTTCTATGGGTAGCAAGGGAATATTTCCATCTTGATGCCGGTGTCGTCCAGACCCTCGTCTTCCTCAAGCTGGCGGTCGCAGGTCACATCACGATCTATCTCGCCCGTACCGGCCAGCAGCATTTCTGGGAGCGCCCGTACCCTTCGCTTGCACTTTTTGGCACGGCGGAAATTACGCAGATTGGTGCGACTCTTATCGCGATCTACGGTGTCCTGATGACACCGATTGGCTGGACTCTGGCGCTGATTGTCTGGGGGTATGCACTTTTGTCCTTCCTGATCAACGACCAGATCAAGGTCTGGTTGTTCAGGAAGATCCATCCGTATTCATAGAATCCGGAACCTCCGTCACCCCAGGAGAAATAAGGATATATTCTTGCGGACCATTACCGTTCCGGAGCACGATGGCAGAATTACAACGAACCCTCGGGGTATGGCAGGCTGCGGCAGTAAGTATCGGTGCGATCATTGGTGCCGGCATTTTTGTCCTGATCGGAGTAGCCTCTGGCATTGCCGGGCCGGCAGTCATCCTCTCGTTCGTTCTTGCCGGGCTTGCGGCGCTGTTCACCGCGCTGAGTGCGGCCGAACTCTCGTCGTTCATCACGGAATCGGGGGGCTCGTACATCTACACGCACCACGCGTTCGGAAGGTTCTGGGGCTTCATAGTGGGCTGGATGCAGTCGGCCGATTACATCATCGGTGCGAGCGCCGTCTCGATCGGCTTCGCCGGGTACCTCATCTATTTCCTTCACGTACCCCAGACGACGGTAGCCCTGATCCTCATCGCCTGCCTGCTCCCGCTCCTGCTCGGGGCTGTCAACCTGAAAGGGATGCGTGACGCAGCCGGCATAAATTCAGTGCTGGTCCTCCTGAAGATCATTGCCCTCGTTCTCTTCGTCGCGGTCGGGGGATGGTACCTCATCACGAGCGGCGCAGCGGGGAATTATACCCCGTTCTTCCCGAATGGAATGTCCGGCATGGTCCATGGGGCAGCGGTCATCTTCTTTGCATTCGTCGGGTTCAACACGGTTACGGTCATCGCCGAGGAGATAAAAGACCCGGTCCGGAATGTTCCCCGGGCACTTCTCATCGCGTTCGCGGTAAGTGCCGCTATCTACGTCGCGGTCTCGATTATTGCTATCGGCCTTGTGAACTGGTCCGTGCTCGCCACATCGGATGCTCCGCTCGAGAGTGCACTCATGGTGGCGACACAGGATCCGCTTATTCTCGGGTACGTCTCTATCGCTGCCCTTTTTGCAACGGCATCTGTTGTAATGGCCAGCATCTTCGGCGGCTCCCGGGCACTCTTCGCGATGGCCCGGCAGAACCTCCTGCCCCCGGCCCTCAAGAGAGTCTCTGGTGCAGGGGTACCGATGACCTCGGTCATCCTCGTCTCGGTGGTGATGTCCGCAATTGTGCTGCTCTCGGGCGGCGACCTCGGGACTCTTGCCCAGATCTTCAACTTCGGGACGCTGATGACATTCTTCTTCATCAACATGAGTCTTATAAAACTCCGCTGGGACAATCCCGGGGCGGTCCGTGGGTTTGTCGTTCCTCTGTATCCCATCACTCCCCTGCTGGGGGTCGTCTCCTGTGCCCTTCTCATCGCTTACCTCAGCCGGTACGCACTGGTGTTCGGTGTCATCTGGGTCGCGATCGGGCTCTTTATCTTCGAAATGAATCTCAAACGGCATCCCGAAGTTGAAGACGGGAGGAAATAAATATGGTCCCGGGCCGGGGATGGACCATAGCTGACTGGCAGATGAAAACGATGATGAATGCGCCCGAATCAGGGGCTCTGGAGGTCACACGTTTCCATGGATAAAAAAATTCCCGCACTTGCCGGGCTTATCATGGGTGCAATCCTGCTCTGGTACGCTGACGGCTACTATCCTGGGCTCTATCTTTCCCGGATCGCGTTTTCTCTCTTCGCCATAGCAGCAGTGTATATTTTCGTGAAGATTTTTCTTGGCGAAATTGTTTTCAGACATATCAGGGACGATAAAACACGGTACACCGCAAACCGCGTGGGTTCGGTAATTTTCTTCCTGATCGTACTTGTTGCCCTCGTGCGGATCTGGTTCTCCGACACCATGTCCCTCACCATCTCCCTCGGGGTGATAGGGGCCGGAATCGCGATCGCCCTGCAGGACGTTTTCAAAAATTTCATAGGGGGTTTTATCATTATCGGGGCCCGGCTCTTTGAGATCGGCGACCGGATCGAGATCGGCGGGGAGGAAGGTGACGTCATCGATATCGGAATGATGAATACAACGCTCCTTGAACTTGGCGGGTGGGTACATGGCGACCAGCCGACCGGCAGGGTGACGCTTCTTCCGAACGGGAAGGTGATCACCCAGCAGGTCCACAACTATACCAGGGACCACAGTTTCATCTGGGAGGAACTGACCATCCCGATAACCTATGACAGTGACTGGAAGCAGGCAAAAGAGATCGTGCTCAGGATCGTAAAGCAGGAGACAATGCAGGTGACCGGAGAAGCAGAGAAAGAGATCGACCGTCTTGGGGAAAAATATTACTTTCCGCGAAAAGTCGTGGAGCCATCTGTCTATCTCACACCTACCGACAACTGGATCACCTTCCATGTCCGGTACGTCACGTTTGCAAAAGAGCGCCGGCAGGTCAGGTCGAAATTATACGAGAAGATCATCGATCAGCTTCAGCAGGTGAAAGAGATCACCATCGCATCCGGCACCCTGACCGTCACCCTTACCGGCAGGGATGGAAAACCCCCCGGCCCAGAATAATGCGCCGGTGAATCCGGTTCGCAAACCTTTTTTAAGATATTTCCTCACGGAGAGACATACGGGAGGCCGGACCTATCGCAGCGCCACCGGTGATCGGGAAAAAATTCGTGACGCCATTCCGTTCAGACCAGGAACGACAGGATCAGAATGAGTATGATCACGACGGCGAGGATCCAGAGGACCCTTTTTATGAACCTTTTTGCCACCCACTGGTCGTAAGAACCCCGTGGCCTGACATCGAGCAGGACAACCGCCACAACGCTCCCGATGATAAGCCCGGTTACATTCTGATCCTCTCCCTCTCTCAGGAGAATCCTCAATATAATACACGAAGAATACTGTGAACACTGCTCATCCGCGTGCGATAATAGGGGCAGCGATACTGCCAAGGAGCCCACGTGCGGAGCGATACGGGGATATGGCAGATAAACGTCCGGTCCGGACCCCCTCTTCGCCCCGCCTTCTTTTCCGGAAATTATGGTTTTTGGAAAGGATCTTTTAATAAATCCCGGCACCATCTCACAACCAGAGATGCATATGTTCGAAAAAGTTCTGGTTGCCATGGATTTTTCGATCTATTCGCAGCATATCCTCGACAACGTACCCGGGATCCCCGGGATACGGGAAGTTGTGCTGCTTCACGTGGTGGATGGCTCCCAGCCTTCACGCAGGGGATGGGTCTTCGAGCCGCAGATCGAGAATGCAAAACTCCTCATGGCAGAGAAGAAAGTGGCGCTTGTGCATTCAGGAAACGGGGTGCAGCTGAATGTCAATGTGCTTGTCACGGCAATTACCCAGGGGAATATTCCGGAGACGATCCTGAAAACCGCAGAAGAGCATGACGTATCCCTTATTGTCGTAGGCAGCCGGGGAAAGAACCCGATCCGGGAATTGTTGCTTGGGAGTGTATCGTCATCCGTAGTCCGGCATGCGAAGACCAATGTCCTTGTCCTGCACTTCAATCCACTGCAGGACGATACTGATACACCACCATGCCCGCCCCGGCGGGACTTATTTTCAGAAGTTCTGGTTCCGACGGATTTTTCAGATTCTGCAGGGAAGGCATTCTCGCTTGTGAAAACTATCCCGGGGTTACAGAAAGCAATTCTCCTGAATGTTGTCAGCAGGGGCGAGACCCACGAAGAGATCGAAGGGTTCGTCAGTGACGCCCAATCGAAACTCGAAGCTATGAGAAAGGAATGTGACGAAGGTGTTGCGGTAACAACCCATGTCCGGGTTGGCGATCCCGCCGAGAAGATCATATCTGTCGCCCACGATGACGATGTGTCGCTGATAGCGATGAGCGCATTCGGAACCGGATGGCTGCGGGAGACGCTCCTTGGGAGCACGACCTTCACTGTGGTACGAAAGACTAAACGGCCGGTACTTGTTATCCGGACCCCGGCAGGAAAATGAAAATAACTGACGGGAGACACCGTCTAGTTCCCTTCTTCGATGTACGTCTCACGGGTATTGTGCGGAATTTCCTTCTGCCGGAAGAACCAGTTCCGGTACACGATCGGCGTGATCACGGTCGTCAGCAGGCTCATGAGAACGAGCGCGACGTAGATACCCTGACCGATGATGCCAGCCTCAAGGCCGATGAGCGCCACGATCATCGCTACTTCGCCACGCGGGGCCATGCCGAACCCGACAATAAGTGAATCCCGGTTTCCCAGTCCCATCAGCCGGGCAGGAAGCCCGCAGCCGATGACCTTGGTCACGATCGCAACGAGCGTCAGCACGAGAAGGAACAGGAAGATCTCCGGTGTAATTGCTTTCACGTCCGCAAGGATCCCGAGCGAGACGAAGAAGATTGAAGCGAAGATGATCTGGAGGTATTCAGCACCGTCTTTGAAGTTTTTGCTGTGATTCAGTTTCACACTCTCGAAGGAGACGCCGGCTATGAATGCCCCGACGATAGCAGAGAGGCCGACAACTTCTGCAAGCATCGCGTACAGGAACGCGATCATCATGGCGAAGATGAAGATGAACTCCGGGAATTTTTTGGCGAACCCGGTGGTATCGAGCTTCTCGAGGTACCTGCTTACGATGAGAATACCGAACGCTCCCGCGATTGCTATGAACGCGACTGCCTTGACTGCCACCAGCGCGATCCCGGCGGCAGAGATCGTCCCGCTCACGGCATCGGTGCCGATTGCAAGTGCCAGCAGGCTGAGTACGTCGTCAATCACCGCTGCACCGATAATTGCTTTCGCAGCCTCGGTCTGGAGTTTTCCCATCTCCCTGAGCACGTTTGCGGTGATAGCAATGCTAGTCGCCGTAAGGGCGGTCCCGATGAAGATCGCGCTTGCTGTACTGAACCCGAAGAGGAGTGCGAGCCCGTATCCCCCGATCCACGGCAGGATTACACCGATGCTTGCGATGACGCCATTCCGTACCGAAAGGATCTCTTTCACGTTGAATTCAAGCCCTATGACAAAGAGCAGGATTACTGCGCCGAGATGGGCAAGTGCCGCGACGAAATCCGTGTAGGTGATGAGACCAAGCGCACTCGGGCCGACAAGGAGCCCGACAAGGATGAGGCCGATGACTGCGGATTGGTTGATCCGGGAGGCGATAAGATATCCACCGAGCGCGACGAACAGCAGCAGGCTCATCTGGAATTCGGGCAGGGTGAGGAGAGATTCCATTGTCTATTACTTGGGGAGAAAAAGTAAAACCTTTTCGCGTTTTCCTTCCCCGATCCGGAATTAATGAGGCAATCCGGTCCTGGTCCAGGAGAGAGAGAGCTGCCGGGTCCGGAAGTTCCGGAGATCCATGGCAGTCCAACAGCCTCAGTGTTTTTACCGGTAAAACCAATCGTTGCGCCGCTCCTGATCGTTCTCATCCGGTTTCCGGATATAATGTCCACTTTTTGCAGGAACCGGCCGTATTGATCGCAAGCGTTTCTCCGCTTCACCGGTCCTTGCCGGCCAACGGGAGACCGACTCACCTCATGGACCGTGCCCGGCGACCGGCCGGTTGAATAATACAATCTGATTGGGATCAATGCCGGTAGTACATTTCCAGCAGGCTCCCGGTCTGCGCGTCGATCCATCCAGTTGCAGGATTCGGCCACTGCTGTGCCCGGATGATCTCATCATCGAACAGTACCTTCCATCCGAGATGGATGCTCCCGGGAGCGGGGACAATTTTGTCAGCATTATGCAGATCCTTCCACAGGAGTTCAGCGGAAACGATCCGGAGACCAGAGGCCGATGCCGGGTACATCTTCGTTGCCTCGTCCTGAACCGTTTTTATCGCGGCATCCCGGGTTATCGCAGGTTCCGACGAAGTCACAGCGTTTTCCGGGAGCGACCACATCTTGCGGTATTCGACAACATTTCCCGCAACCGAATCGACAACGATGGTAAGGCCATCGCAGTCGCAGGGGACGCCACTGATCATCCGCTTATAGACAAAGACGTACTTCCCGGCAATCTTTTCTCCGGGCATACCGAGGGGATCTAACCGGGATTCGCTCAGCACGACCGATAAGATCCCGTTACGGTTCCTGACTTCCCGGTTGGCAATGTCCCGTGCCGCGTCAAGAGAGATCAACGGATTTTCCGGCCGGTCTTTCCGTACGATCCCGGTGGCATACCACTTCAGACCGCCCGTGTCCGGTTCGAGGCCGCCCTGAACGATCCGTTCGCTGCCGTTCATCAGCGAGAATGCCCAGCCCCGTTCATACTGCAAGCCATCGGAAAATTTCATCTGGATCCGGTCGGGTGCCAGTTGCGGGAACGCCTCGCGGACAAGCTTTTTTGCCCGTTCGACAGAGATCTTTGCATTTTCCTGTGCGGGGCTATAGTAATCGCCGGTAGTTGCGTCGATGAACACTGTTTCGTTCCGTTCGGCTGTCGAACCTTTTACGGGCACGAGCTCGATCACGTAGAGCGGTTTTTTTGCGTACTGATCGGCCAGGCGAATGCTGGCGATCGAATACGTAAACGCGCTATACTCCCCATTCACTATCCCTATTACCTGTTCCCGGGAGATCTCCGTCGCTATGTCGGGTGCCGTTCCCTGTGCATGTACTGTTGTTCCGGGTACGGTTTCACGAGTCTCGACAACACTGGCGACATCCGGAGAGAAGGTGGCCGGGCTCTCCCGTGAAGGATTCATGCCGAGTATGCCGGCAGCGATAAGGATGAGCGCTGTCGCAATTGTAATAATAACCAAATCCCGTCTCATGGAACCTGCCTCACAATGTTCCCGTATGCAACCGCAAGGGGCCTTTTGGCATTATCATGAGAATTACCGGTTTTTCAAGAGTGTATTTCATCGACATTTCTTATGTATCCCGGACCAGGTCCGTGTCCGGTTAAAAAATCAGACCGATGCTATAAACGATCTCTGTGACAAGGCCCGGATATACAAATATCGCCGGCACCGGTCGGTTCACTGCAGTTCGTCCATAACCTTTGCCGCAACGGAGGTCAGCCGGTACGTGATGCACCTCCCCTCACGTGCAGACGCGATCACACCTGCTTCGCAAAGCCGGTGCATATGCCACGATACTGTGGAACATGTCGTCTGTATCCTCTGCGCAATCTCCTGCCGCGACGCACCGGGCGACAAGGACAGGAATTCGCAGATCGAGAGGTCGACCCGGTTCCTCAGCCGGGCCATCGCGTCCATCTCCGGATCGGAAAATTTTCCCGCATTCTGGAAGTAGCGGGTCATCTCTCCCGCTGAATAGGCGATGATAAACTTCTCGCGGCAGAGGATACCGAGATGGTAATGGAGCGTTCCCCGGTTGACCGGGAGGCTGTTCATTATCCCGGTAAATCCGGACCCCGGATTTGCGATAATATGCCGGTAGATCGATGCCCGGCAGTCGTTTTCAAGTACCGTTTTTTTCCGGGTCCTCCGGAAGTTCATGACCACGAAACCCGCACACGAAAGGAGGATCTCAGCCGGTGCAAGGCAGAACGGAACGAAGACAGCGGTGAATACCAGCAGCACCGCAACCGGCGGGACCTGCCAGAGTTTCACCGGGACCGGGAGTCTTGCCTCGCCGCCCGGGTGGCTGTCGGACGAGGGCACAACCAGATACGGATGTGCGTATGCAGATGCAGGAACGATGAGAATGGTCACGAGAATACAACCGGCTGCAGCGAGGAACATTACGTTCGCGGGACTGTGGGTGTTCCTTCTCCGGCCTGCCATGAAAAATGCCTGAAAAAATGAACGGGCCACTATATTAAATAAGTTATGTGAGGAGACTCTTCCTGTTGATGATCCCTGGTTTATCCGGCGAGATCTCTCACAGAGATCCCTTATACGGACTCTTCATACGGTCATCTGATCACAGGAATCAGAACGGACGTGAGAAGAGATGAAAAAATATGCAAAGGCATGGGGCCTCGCGCTGATCCTTGCAGGAATGTTCCTCTGTATCGGCACGGTGTCTGCCGCAGGCCAGATCGCCATCGATCCGGTTCCCGGGAACCTGACAACCGGATCGATACTCGTGTTCACCGGGACCACGATGTTTCCCGCCGGGACTAACCTGCACTACGAATTCTCACGCGAAGGAACAGGAACCGGGCTCAGGTCCGGTGAATATTCCGGAGCGGAAGGAACAATCGCGGCAGAGAAAGGATCTGCCGGAGGGATCTGGAAGGTTCCGATCCTTTCCAACGGCTACTCTCCGGGGGAGTATCTGTTTACTATCGGAGATGCGGGAAGTGTGGACCGGGTTTCGGTCCGGGTCCGGCTTGTGGAGGGTGTGCCGGTTACGATGGTAACCACACCAACGGCCACGCCGGACGCCCCACTCTCGTTTGAATCACCGATGTATGTCTCGCCCGGGGGGAACTTTGCCGTAGAGACCAACCCGAATCTTACGATCCGGCGCAGCAGTCTTGCAAAGGGAACCCCCTTCACCATAACCGTTGCAACGTCGCCAGGGAACCCGGTCGGCATCTGGATGACCAGCGGCTTTCCCGTACGGGAATACACCCATTTTGAGACCATTACAGCGGATGGATCGGGACACGGAAAAGCGGTGCTGCCGGATACGACCGCGATGAAGTCCGGACAGTACTTCGTGTACGTGGTGGATGGGGGCAAGGCTCTTTTAGTCGTGCCAGGGACCGGTAATCAGTCCGGCTCTCTTTCCGGCGACGCACTGGAGAACGAGCTGAAGGCCCACGAACAGCAGAACCCGTACCAGAAATTCATGATCCTTCTCGAAGAACCAGCGATCCGGATTACCGATATCCCCGATGCTGCTTTCGGGTCTCCCGTGGATCTGAACGGGACAACAAACCTGGCCGCCGGGACCCTGCTCGATGTCGGGATTTTCCTTCCGGACATCCATAACCGGGACCAGCCGGCCCTCACTGTTCCTGGCGTTACTGTCGCAGAGGGGACAGACGGATATGGCCACTGGCGTGCCGGTATCAATACATCCGGCATGCCTCCCGGTGAATATATCCTCAAAGTGCGCAACGGATCTGCTGAATCGGAAACAATCATGGTCCTCTATGACAGTCTCTACGATCCTGGTCCTTCGCCTGCTGAAAGCCTTGTCGTAAGAACCTATGCTGTCGATCCTGAAACAAAGACGGTCCTCACCGGGACCCCCGCACGCGAGGCAGGTTTCCCGGCAGATCCCGGGATGCTCGTCCTTGCCTGTCCGGCCTTGCTTATCGGGCTCGGTGCAGCTGCCCGCAGGCCTGGGAAGAGATGAGGGGACCATGAAGCCGGGAATAGTCGCTTTTGGGATCATTCTTCTCCTTCTCTTTTGCACGATCCCGTGCTCCGGGGCAGATCCGTTCGATGCATACCTCGTAGCTAAGAGCAACTCTGAAAAGTACGATGCCATTGCCTTCGATCAGGGAAACGTGGCATGGGTCGAGTACGGCCCGGGAGCCGGTTACGGGTATTATTCACGATCGGTCTACCGGTATAATATCTCAACCGGCAGGAAGGAGCTGGTGATTAACGACACGTCATGGAAGCGCGACCTCGCATTCTCCGGGAACCGGTACGTCTGGAGCGATGGCAAGGGCATATTCCTGTACGATGATGCCCGGAACACGCTCGTGTTCCTGGATTCCCCCCACCACCAGTACTCACCCGCGATTGACGGGAGTACGGTAATCTGGGTGGAAACGGACGACGGACGGAAATATTCCCTTATGATGTACAACGCAGACACAGGCGTCCATCGTATCGTGGCAGAATCTTCCGGTTCAATTGACCGCCCGGCAATTTCCGGCGACCGGGTCGTGTATTGCGAGGCCGGGCAGGAGAACAACCGGATCATGCTGCTGAACCTCACGACCATGGAGAAAACCGTGCTGTGCGATGAGCCGGGTTCCCGGACTATGCCCGCAATTGACGGGGACCGTGTTGTGTGGGTCGACGGGCGCAACGGGCCGTACCAGGTTTACCTTTATGATCTGAAGACGGGGAGTTCGAAACCGGTCGATCCTTCCGGTGCATTCCAGATGTACCCTGATATATCCGGCGACCTCGTCGTGTGGGAGGATTACCGGAATTCCCCCGGCGGTGCCCCGGGCTTCCCTGAACGGGGCGGCGATATCCGGCTCTATGACCGGTCTACGAACACGACAGAAATTGTTGCAGGAGGCCGGTTCTCCCGGGAATTCCCGAGAGTCTCCGGGGAGTACGTCGTCTGGTCCGATAGTCGTAACGATACGCACGATATCTTCCTGTACCATTATTCCGGAAACCGTACCGGCGTTCTCCCGGTACCCGGGAGGGGAACCGGTTATTCTGCCACGCCCACTGCCCTTCCCACTCCGGACACCCGGGTCCGGTATTACAGCACCCTTGCAAACGGTGAGATCGAATGGTACGTGCTCGAACCGTCCGTGAACGATAAGGAGATTTCATTCGAGCTCCGGTGGGACGATCCCACTTCTGCGCTGTCACTGACTGTTGTGAGCCCGGGGGGTTCGAGCTGGCATTTCTCCGATGCTGACGATTCCCGGTCGGACCATGCTATCCGGATGACGATCTCCGGTGTCACCGGTGGAAATCTTGAACAGGGAAAATGGACTGTGGCGGTTGCGGGAGATTCCGGCAAAAGCCCTGTCCCCTATGATCTGTGCTGGTATTGATGGGAACAGACGGGGGACTGCGAAGGAAACCCTCAGTTGATCGACTTCATCCAGGCAACCAGCCATATCCCGGTCAGAACGATCGATGCCGCGAGATAACTCTTCGTTCTCTGAGCCGCACAAAATCCTGCGAACCCGCAGATTGCGGAAAGAATAGCAATAAAAATCACGGTGTTCGGAGCAATAAAAACCATTTCCGTTCGACGCAGCAGGAAAAACCCTGCAATAAAAATTACCGGCAGCGGGAGTGCCCCGGTAAGAACTGCACCGGCCCGGTTCCCGGTGTACCATCCATAGATGATCGCAATCCCCGGGAGAATGGAGAAAAAAGCATAGAGGGCAAAGATCAGCAGGACCCGGGCAGCAATATCCCCGGCAGTTCCCCGGGGCGGCATTTTGGTGAAGGCAAAATACCCGGTTGCGATGACGACCGCCTCGATCGTGACCGGAACAATGTGTTCCTTAATCCAGGCCTGCACGGTCATGGTGATTCTGCTCCATGTTCCAATGCTGCGACCGATGCCGCAGGATCGTACCGGTAATCAACCCGAGAAGGAAGATGATCTGGACCAGCATCGAGTTCTTCACGGTTGTCGAAGTACTCATGATCTCAGCGGAATAGTCGCCGAGCCAAACCGTTAACCCAATCGCGAAGAGAATAAGGATAACCAGGAACCGGTTCTTCCTTGTTTTCAGGTTCATAGTGCCTCAGGAAATTGCATCGTCATTGTTTCACTCCGGCACTTCTTACACCGGGTACTCCTTGAATGCAAACAGCACGCGTTCATCTGCATTGAGCCCGGTGAGGGTCCTCTCACGTTCCGGTTTATCCGGTGATGGAGGCAAATTATAATTGATATACACCATCTTCATCGGAGTAAGTACCACACCTCTTTCTCTTAACCGGAGAACGTTTGCCTCCATGGGGTACTCGACGCCAAGCGGGAGACGTATCGTCCCGTTTTCTCTCTTTACCGCTTGTATAAGATCCCGGTTCTCATCCGGATCATAGTTGAAAACGCTCCCGTCTTCTTTGAGAATCGAAAATATGCGGTCGTAGTCTTCTTCCGGGACCGTCAGGCAGTAACTGTAGCTTCCGGATGAATACTGGATCGGGAAGATCCGTAACCGGTAGTCGGATGAAGTGTAGCCTTTTACCGTCCAGAATATCTGCGCCTCGCTCATCTCCGCATCAACATATATTCCGGAGAACCAGTCTGCCCGATCATGCCATGCCTGAATCCTCGCTTCAAGGGTTGGCCGGGGTCCCGACGCGGGATGTACCAGATCGAATACATGGGGAACACGCAGGGTATCCGTCTGGAACAGATGTGTCCCGAGCGTAATGATATCCGGATTTGAAAGCGGCTCGTCCAGGCGTATGCCGGATTTCTGTGCAAATACGGTCAGATCCTCAGACTTTGCATTCTCCTTTTCCCATCGTGCGGAGTTATCGGCGAAATCGCGTGGCGTCACCGTGGAAAAAAGTGACGGATACATACCGGTTTCATTCTGCCCGGACACGGTCCCGACAGTACTTTCCAGCGTATAGGTATCGACATAGATCCGGTCTTTCTCATGAGTTGCCCTGTTCTCCAGCTCCATCAAGACGGTGACATTGTGACAGCAATTATCGTTAAGGGAATAGATGGGTCGGACTGAACGGATATCGGAACCGGGAAAATCCTGCGCCGCAATCCCGTACGCTTTCCGGGTCGCACCCACGAGATCGTATTCCCCGGCTGAAGTTTCGAGTCCCCGCGGATGGGAGAACAACCCCTTGTTCGCGTTTACAATTATGTCGCTGACCGGGCGCCCTTCGCGTCCGACACCGAAAACGTAATAGAGTTTCCGGCCTGCGAAATCCTCGATGACCACCGGCTCTCCTTTACTGATGCTCGCGTTTCTCCACGAACGGGAGGCAAAACTATCCGGCCGGTCGGCAACGATCCCCCAGAGCCGGGCACGTACCTGATCCCGTGCGGTTTCAACCGGGACAACATTTTCCCGGATCAGTTTTTCGGTGATCGGGCGGTCATCCGGCATTTCCGTAGTCGTATCGGGAACAGGTAGCGAAGAGCCCGGTGATGAAGCTGCCGGGTAATTGCGTATACTGTTTGCATCCTGCCGGGTTACGAATTTCTCCGCAATTGCCGGTGCGGTCTGGTTCTCCGGTGCCGCCGGTGAAGCCGGGGCCGATACGCATCCGGCGCAAAGAAAGAGGCATACAATCAGTGCGACGAAGACTTCCGTGTTCCTGTTCATGCAAACATCCCCGCAAGAGACTCGAACGGCAGGACGATATCGGGTCTTCCCCATCCCGAAATAAAAATGGGGTTCTCCAGCGGCCACCCGCCCATGCCATACCCGACAACCGTGCCGGGATATCTCCGGTCGGTCGTGTTCACATTGTACACGATCTGGATGGTAAGCGGGGACCCGCACCCGGTGTAGGGGAAGGTGCAGGGCTTCGGTTTCATGCAGTCTTTCCCGCACCACGTCACGTTCGGGTAGAGCCGGGCCGTCGATTCATTCATGGTCTGGAGCGGTTCAGGGTCCGGGATATTGCTGTACCGTGACATGTCTTTTTGCCCGGCCCACTGATCGAAGGAGTGAACCCAGTCACCGGACTGGTTTGTCCTGTTCGCCGCAGTCGCCCCGGGTATTGCAAGCATCATTCCCAGCAGCAAGGCGATGACGATACGTGTATGAAGTTTCATGGTCTGGTTCCTTCTCCCACTTTACAACGTGAAACCCGTGCGTTTATTTCTGACATCTGTTTTCCTTAGTTCTTCCTTTCCCGGATTCCTGAAACAATCAGGACCGTACCAATCGCGGCAAGAGCAATCGTGAAGGAAAGCGGCGTTGGTCGTGGACTTGTAGTCCGCGCCGGAGTTGCGTACGAGGTTGCCTGATCCGGTACTGATGAAGAAACCGTTTTCACCGGGGTTATGTTCCCCGCTGGACGTTCATCTGCTGCAAGAAGGCTGAAAACCTGTCCCGCATAACCCCGGTCATGCGTGTCATTGTCGGTGTCCGGAAAGGCGGTTGCGAGATACTCTTCCGGAGTCCAGTTGTTCGTCGGGACTTCAATCGACCAGCGGTTCATACTGCTGTTTTCCCCCGGCACAACCGGGACTGCCTGGGATATCCCGTAAAAGACACCGCGAAATCCGGGATGAAACGATGCTGAGTACACCGCGACCCGGAGTTTACCTGTAATGGAAAGATTCGTCGATCCGTTGATGAGAATTGGATCTCCCGAATAGTGATCGCCAATTGGATCGATTGTTATGAAAAATGATTGGCGAGGATTTTCACGGGGGGCCGGGCTCTGGTTCTCTCCGGCAATTGCCGCTGCCGCTGCGGGGATGATTCCCAGCATAAGGAGCACAGCCATACCAATAAATAATTTTATACCGGTTCCCATATGCCCACCGTTTATATTCAGGGTACTGGAAGATTGGTCCCGGCGTCTTAAACGATTTCTGTGTCAACTGTCTACCGGTCGCGTCTGGTCTGCCCGCGATCGCCAAAAACTACCAAAAAGAAAAAAAGATCTATTCTGCCGGGACCACGCTGTCATACACCTGGGTGATGTAGCGGGCCTGGAAGACCTGGATAGGAGGTAAGATGATGAAGAAAATTACGATAACTGCCAGGATAGCCGCGATAAAGGAACTGCTTATGAGGTAAACCGCGATGGCAATTATGAAGGCGAGGATGAAAACCGGAATCCCTACAACGATCGCGATGAGGATGAGTGCGAGGATATAGGAGAGCCATCCGATCTTCCCGATATATTCGAGGATCGCTCCGATGTTGAATGCGGCAGCGAAGCTGTTCGTGCGGGCAAGCCGGATCGCAGCGATCGGCAACAGGATCGCGATAATGATCTCGAGAATGTACAAGAGCGCGATAAGCCCGATGGCCGGCTGCAACCCCATGCCGGCAAATCCGGCCGGGCCTGCTTTACTCATGAGTTTGCCGGAGAGGAGCGCCGTAATGAGCCCCGCGTACGCGATGATCCAGACAATGATGATCGGGATTGCGTACACGATACCGAGCACCAGGAGCTTCAGGCCGTCAATGAAGAGTCTTCCCCAGCTGTCGACTTCGGGGGCAGGAGTTGCCCCGCGATAAATTCTCATGATGTACCCGCTGAGCGGGATGGTGAGAAGGATTAGCGCGAGGATCAGTTTTACCCACTGACCTCCCCGTACCAGCACGCCCTCTTTCGTATAGCCAAAGGCATTTTCCATAATTTTTGCATAGTCCATGTCAGTTCATCTCAATTTGTGATCTATTAGTCTTTACCAATACTGTACCTTCCGGATCTCATTTCGTCGTTCGTGGTCATCCCCAACCGGTTAATAGTGTTTCATCGCGGGCATGACTGTGAATCAGGGGATACATTTCGTCCGGGCCGTCCAGGTCGTATTGTATCTTCACAAATCCCGGAATTCCCGGCACGGTCCAGTATTGTTTTGTGGCTTTCGTGCACACCGAGTAGCAATTCGTTTCCTCAGAAATAAAATGCGAAGCGCGGGAGAACGTGCCAGCCGGCACAGTTATCGTCTCATTCCCGGAAAAGGCAATCATCTGATCGGCCGGCAGGATGTACGACGATCCCATCAGCATATTTGGTTCGAGGTAACCCTTCCTCTCATTCGTATAGAAACCGTCAGTCTCGTTGAGCGGCGTTCCGGGCGGGATATTCCACCGGTCCCCGGTTCCTACCTCATACCCGGCACCTCCAAGGTCAAGACCCGTATCTTTGTCATAGTACACGTCCCACACGTGATGAGAATCCGGACAATAGTAAGAAGCCGGGCAGTTATCTGCGGTTTTATTCATCATTTCCACGTAATGCATAGCCGGTTTCCCCTCAAAGGTTCCCGGTTCATTTACGCTCCTGAGCACATGCTCTTCGGTATAGAGGGAATCTTCCGTCATCGAACCCCTCGGGTTTGTTGCAGAAATGTTGGTCTCTTCCTCCGAATGAGTATGCCGGTATTCGAACCAGCCGCTCTTATTGGTCATGACCTGCGAGAGGAATAGCCGGAAGAAATCGTCTGCCCTGATCCGGGATCCCGGCTGGAATGAAAAGAGGTTTTTCGATGGAACACTGGCCGGCGTTACCGAAGCCGAAGTCGTGATGGTTGGGACCGGAATAGCTGGATGAACTGCAGTCCTGGCAACAGTTGCCGGATGCGTGGTGACGGTTGGTTGTGCAACAGGGGCAGCAGGACTATCCGCGGTCTGATCCGTGCATCCCGAAAACCATACGGATACTGCAACGAGACAGAAAACGATACCAAAATATTTTGAAACCAGTCGAATCACGTACCATTTAGTGCCGGTTTTTCCAGCCTCGCGGCCTGAAAACGAATGTTGTCTCTGTCATTTTTTTTTGGCTCCTCCGGATTTTTACGTTTTTTATCTTCAGGGTCATCACTATTTTTCCCGTTTCCTTCCAGGTTTTGCCTGGTACGATCTATCGTTCTCCCGTTGGAGGAATCATGGTGTAACCGTATATTCACGCTCGGTTACCCCGCTGCTGCCGCCAAGAGCCGGTGAGCTGCCGGTCACGTACGTGCCCCCGTTGTATGCGGCCATGAGTGCTTCGTAGGCATCCTCTTTCTGAAGGGAGCCGGGCCCGGCCACTTTAAAGAATTTTATGACATTTCCCGGGGAATCCGGGGACGGGCCCGTTATCCATGTGCCATCCAGGGTGAACCGGTAACTGCCATCCTTGCCCGGGTGCTCGATCACCAGCCAGTATTTTCCGGCCGGCAGGGACGATGTGCCCGTACCTGCCGCGGGAAACGATACGGTACCAGCGGCATCTTCCGTCGCAGGCAGCCGTGCGATAAAATTCCTGGTTCCGGTATCGTCTACCCGGAACGCCCAGACAGCGACGTCCTGCGATGAATGGGAGGGAATATACTGGGCCGCGGCCAGTATGCCCAGTGCCGCGACTATGATGATTGCATACGTCATGGAATTTATTCTCGCGGGGCGGGAAGCGGGTACCTGATGGTTCGGGCACCAGCCGAGATGCCGTCTTAATGTTTCCGTGAAGTGCATGATCAGGCCTCCCGGGCAAGCGAGAGCATCAGGCCATCTGATTTCAGCTGACGTTTTGCCTGCGATTCCCATCTCCATACAACAAAGAGCAGGCCCCAGCACAGGATGAAAATGAATCCCCCGCTGATCGAGTTCATCATCGACATGGTGATCCCGGGAATGGCTCCGGCCGAAACCGCCACCGGGACAAACGCCACGATAAATGCCGTAGCTATCGTGGTTCTGTCCCAGAGTGTTGCGAGAAATACCGCTCCCTCGTCCCGGACCTCATTCATGGTCTTCCAGAACCTGATGCCCTGAAACCCGGACAGGAGCGTTCCTGCCACGATGCCCGTGAAGAACATCGTGAGGCTGAAGCCGCCCAGGAGCACGGACAGCAGAATGCCCACGACGGAAAAGTACAGCGCCATCACTATCATCTGGTTCCGGAACAGGCCGAGCCAGTTCATTGTACGGGCTCTGAACGATCCGCCTGCCGACGGGGCGGCGTCTTCGTATGCTGTTACTGTCGGGACGGTACGTATCTTTGCAGTATTATTCGGGCACCAGCCCATCCATTCCCGGATCACTTCAGTTATGTGCATGTACGACACCCCGCCGCGATAAATGAACCAGTCTTTTTGTCGAACATCAGCATGCATCCGGTCCTCCGCTCCCACAAAAGGATAATGGCGAGAACATACCAGGGCACAAATGCAAATCCCGTGACAAACGCGGGGAACGCCAGTGCACCTGCAATTGAAATTACCGTGAGAATTCCCCCGACGACGATAATAAACCAACAGGGGATTATGCCGGCGATACAGAGCGAAATGATGTAATCGCCCGGCCCGGTCCTGATTGTCATTCCTCTCTCAAGCATTCCGAAACTGTTCCAGAGCCACCGTGCGAAGAATGCAAAGAATCCCAGTCCTGTAATCGTTCCGAGAAACACTATCAGCCTCGTGAGATCGTCGGCCTGGAAAAACGCCACTGCCGGTATGGCGGCCAGCGTGAAAGAGAGCGCCAGGAGCAAGACCTTGTTCCTGTATCGCTGCAATCTTCCGGTCTGCCGGGAAATTCCATCCCCTTGTGCCTGAGCACCGTTCACGATGTCCTCATCCGGATCCGGAACCGGTTGCAACCGCATGCGGGTGTTCGGGCACCATCCGAGCCGGTACCGGATGATTTCGGAAATACCGGCAACCGTCATAAGGATGCCCTCACCCGTTCTTTTTCTTCGAACATCCCGGGAAGGCGGCCGGTCTTTGCAAAACTATACAAACCGATCGTCAGGATGCCGATCACCGTTGTGCCAATTACAATTGCAACCAGTAAGACAAACTCGAACAGGGCAACAGTGATACCGAGAAAGAGCGTGTTGCCTGACGGAAACCCGATAATTGCCACGGGAAGGAGGGAGACGAATGCGACTGCAAAGAAGAGCAGGCCAAAGAAGAAACAACAGAGAAGGATTTCGCCCCAGGTCCTCCGGAAGAGTGCGAGCGATCCCGCGATCGCACCGATCAGGCTCTTATCTTCAAACACAAGAATCGGAATTACAAAGAATGTCGCAAGGTACAAAAACACAATGATAATTCCCGAAATAATGACAAGGGAAAAATTTCCCGGATAGCGATTGAGAATCACGGGTTGTGCGGTTCCCATGATGGCAAAAACTACAGCCCACCCTGTAATAGACCCAAGATGACTTCCCGCGCTGGTCAGCCCCTCGCGAATGGTTGTAGTTCTCCCGGAAAAAAGAAGGGACACGCACGCGATCAGCGCGGTCATCAGGCAGAGAGTACAGAATGCGGCAATCAACCCGCTTGCAAATGTAAGGGCAGCCCAGGCAGGAGAACCCTTTACGATCAGGGCTGTCGAGCCTGTGGCGAGACTTCCTCCGGTCAACGGGTCGGTCCCGGAAAAAAACTGGAGGGCAATCGTTGTCACGAGACTGAACAACAGTACGAGGCCGATCAGGAACGAAAACCAGAACAGCTGCCGGTTTCTGATCAGGATCCTTATGCTTCCAAAAAACACGTTGAACCCGCGATCGATCCGTCCTGATCCGCCGGCCCGGTCGGCAGGCTGCGGGGGTTGAATAGTGATCTTTGGTAGTGAATGTACCGAAGAGGAAGTGCGCATGGTCTGTGCGTATGGGCACCATCCCAGCCGGTACCGGATAATTTCCATCATACGTGCGATCATATCATCGCCTTCACTTTTTTGAAAAGTTCATCAGCCATCTTCGTGGGGTCGGCAGTTTTTTTGATTTTGATCCCGAGCTCGGTGGCGTAATCCCAGAGCAGCTCGATGCATTCGGTGTACCGCTGGCACGTACCGCAGTCGCCATCATGCTCGTACCAGACCTGCATCCCGGACTTTTCGGAGACGAAGATGATCGCTGCGGTCCGGAACGGAACCGATCTCCCGATGAGAACGCCGCGCTCCGTGTTGATCTTCTCAACTTCGATCTGGTTCGCCCGCGCCATATCCATCAGGGCCGATTCGATCTTCTCGTCCATCTGGAGGAGTGCGTGTGACACTGCCTGCCGCGAGATACCAAGAAGGTTTGCGATTCCGATATTGGACGAACCGCTGCGCCGCATCTTCCAGAACGCGAACTGTTTGTCGTTCGTTGGCAGAAGCATATGTCAACATATGTGTGTTGACTATATAAAAATTTTTGAGAATGATAATTCATAAAAGGCTGAAGAATCGATACAGGGATTCCGGAAAACCCGGATACTTTCTCTCCATACCAGGATCCGGAGATCGGTCAAGCTCGGGCAGGCATAGTTTCAAACCGGTAATGGCGAAAGAAAATGGCGAAAAAATCCGGAGCCCGTACATTCCGGGTCGCTGCGATCGAAAATTTTCCGCCTCATCGTTGATGAACATCCTGACGAAATTTCCGGGCGCTCGTTCGTGCCACGCACATGAACAGACGCACGATCGTATCTCCCCAATCGTTTCCGATCTGAACCGGAAATTTCAGATGCGAAATTCTTCGTCCGGAAAATTTCCGGATTTTCTTATTCCGGCTGTGGCGACAAAGAGAGCGCGAACGGATCGTACAGGCACTTCGTTCAGGCTTGCACCGATCGTTCCGGATCTCCGGGACGAGACTGCCCGATGCCGGTTGTTCCGGATTGCCGGCGGGAGTACCGCCAGGGACGACCCGGGGAACAGGAAAAGAAACCGGTTCTCCGACGGAGAAAATAATTGCTCCTACAATGGCCTCCGGAGGGCCACCGGGGCCGATTTTCGGGCAGGTTTTTCCGGAGGGACAGCAGCCAGTCCTGGAAATGACCCGTCGTCCATAAGGTGCTATTAGGTGCCATTTCCGGGAACGGAGCAGACCCGGCAAGTCATTCAG